>WOYI010001864.1_pt1 | contig 19840 bp, 20 predicted proteins | sample 6423411 | NCBI WGS metagenome assembly WOYI01 (sample SAMN13441803, study PRJNA592873) | oil field metagenome | biome: oil field; feature: oil-well bore; material: oil-contaminated soil; isolation source: oil-contaminated soil from oil-well borehole | place: Germany: Wietze | collected 2016-10-18 ... | reverse complement strand
TTAACTGGGAATTGCTTTTCGAGCCAGTTCATCAACCCGTTCATTCAGCGGGTTTCCAGCGTGACCCTTGACCCAAACCCATTCAATCTGGTGCTTTGCTAATTCAATGTCCAATTCTTTCCAGAGGTCAATGTTCTGCAATTGACCATGCTTGCGTTTCCAGTCGCGTTTTTTCCAGTCTTCCAACCAGGATGTTGCCCCGTTGAGGACATAAGATGAATCTGTGTGAAAACGAACTTGGGAAGGCTTTTTCAGGCTTCTCAGCGCTTCCAGGGCGGCACGAATCTCCATGCGGTTATTGGTGGTCTCTTTTTCTCCCCCGCTGATCACTTTTTCCTGGCTGCCATACCGCAAAATCGCCGCCCAACCACCAGGCCCCGGGTTGCCGCTGCATGCGCCGTCGGTATAGATCTCGACTTTTAAGGCCTCGCTCAAGGTCGCTGCTCCTGGTTGATCTGGGTTGTCTGCCCAAAAACTTCCAATATGCTCGGGAAATATTCCGCATCCTGGTTGTAAACACGTTGATAGGCATCCTGGAAAACAAGACGGACGGATGCCCAATCGACACTCTCAGGAACAACAGTGATGAGCGGATCACTTTCCAATGCCGCCGCCCAATAGGTGTGCGTGCTGGCGTATTCGGGTGCGATTTCTGTCGGTCCACCTATTGAAGGCCACAACCCGTGGATCTCGACCAAGCGGGCTTGCTGAGCGGGTTCCAGCAGCCATCTCGCCAATATCCAAGCTGCCAATTCCGAATTTGGATCCGACCGCTGGATGCCGACAGATAGTGGTTCAAGTACAAGGTAAGTTTCATCATTCGAGCCGGGATAGCTGAGCGTGGTCCAGGTATCCTTGAAATTACCGGATTCCTGGTATGCAGCCTGATATGGAAGGCTTTCCAATGTGCCTTCTGTGATCACTGCATATCGGTCCGAAAAGTAACGGTAAGGCAAGGGCTCCACCCCGACCCAGGTTTGGTTTGCCTCAAAAGCAGATTTCAGGAAGTAAAATGAAGCCATCAACGGTTCAGGCTGAGGCACAAAGTAACTTCCTTTGGTTTGAAAATCCCCGCCGTAGGACCTGTACCAGGTTTGAGCAGAGAGCGGAGACTGTGAGAGCCACAGTCCGCCAGTACCGTTGTTGTAATAATTGGCATCAACCTGGTTGGCATCCATTGCTGCCTGAGCCAGGTTCAATAAGCCCTCCCTATTCGCAGGAAGGCTGCTAAATCCCAGTTCTTGTGCCCAGGTCTGGTTGTAGAGCAGAATTCCGGTGTTATATGCGAGTGGAATCGTGTAGTGGACAGATTCCCCAAATCGCGGGGTAATCTCGGAAAAAGGCGAGTTTGCTTCAAATAAAGTAGTAACACCAAATTTTTCATCACGGGCGTAGTCATCCAGGGCTAAAAACTGCGCGTCAGGTTGTGCAGCCAGGAGGTCAGTCCCCATCCCGATCACCAGATCATCATCCACCAAACCATCGTTCAGATCGTTGGCAAGTCCATCTGTACCGCCTGACGCCACACCAATGACATGGATACCCCACAGATTGTTCAGGTTAAAATCGCGGATCAACTGGTTGAACTGATCGTCGTCATCATAAAAAGGATGACGAACAGTAATGTTCAAGCCCTTCAAAAGCTTGTCTGTAATCGCGATTGTGGGAACTGGCTGCGTCGCTGTTGGCGACAGGTTTTCTGTCGGTTGCTGAGTAGGAGTAGCGGTTGCGGTCGCCCTGGTCAAGACGGGCTCAGCGGGTTGCGTCGCGTTTGGAACAATTGCGGTGCAGGCAGTTAAAATCAACTGGCTGCAAATCAGCACAGAAAGCAAGAGTTGTAAATGTTTTTGTTTCAAATAAGCCTCACATGAGCGGGAATGGATGGGAGTCGAACCCACCTCGGCTCTTTCGACCCGACACTGATTTTGAAGACCAGGAAGCCCACCAGGACCTAACCATTCCCGAAACAAGGATAATTCAGACGAGGTTTTTTTTCAACCTCGAGTTTATTGTTTTGTCTTTTCACCCATCCCTGAAAGGAGCTATTGATCCATTCTTGTTACTCCCGACTGACAGAAATTGAAACCTTTCACAATCTGCAATTTTTCTATACATTATGATAGATTAGTTGATGCATTTACTAATTAATATTCTTTACGAATAAGGATTAACAAAAAAGCAATGAGTGACCACTACAACATTACACCCAAATGGGTCAAGAACGCTGTGTTTTATCAGATTTTCCCTGACCGCTTCGCCTGGAGCAACCAGGTGGTCAAGCCTGGCAACTTTGAGAGTTGGGACAGCCTGCCAACCGCCGACGGTTTCAAGGGTGGCGATTTGATGGGCGTTTATGAAAAACTGGATTATCTGGAAGACCTTGGTATTAACGCCATTTACTTCAACCCCATCTTCAAATCAGCCTCAAATCATCGCTATCACACCTATGATTATTACCAGGTCGATCCCCTTTTAGGTCGCGATAAAGCTTTCTTCACCCTGCTCGAAGAAGCTCATAAACGCAATATTCGCATTGTACTGGATGGTGTGTTCAACCATGCCAGCCGTGGATTCTTCCCCTTCAACCACGTTATGGAATTGGGAAGTAAATCGCCGTATTATGACTGGTTCAATATCCGTTGTCTTCCGCTCAATGCCTACACGAACCGGGCAAATTACGATTGCTGGTGGAACCTGCCCGCTCTCCCAAAACTAAACATGAACAACCCCCAGGTTCGCGATTACATCCTGGGTGTTGCCCGCTATTGGATCGAAAAAGGTATCGACGGCTGGCGGCTGGATGTGCCTTTCGAGATCGATAATGACGATTTCTGGGAGGAATTCCGCGACGTAGTGAAAACTGCCAATCCTGAGGCTTACATTGTTGGCGAAATTCCCAGTGAAGCGCAGCGCTGGCTCAATACGGGCAAAATTTTTGACGCGGTGATGAATTATCAACTCACCCATATTATCCTGGCGTTCTTTGGTGGGAACATGACCGACCGTAACCTGGCTGAAGGCATGATGGGTTTGCATTCGCCTCACGCGGTCAATGCTGAACAATTTGCTGCCCGAACCACTCAGCTCCTGGAAATCTATCCCAAAGAGTTCTCCTACGCTCAAATGAACTTGCTTGACAGTCACGACATGCCCCGTTTCCTCAGCCTGGTACAGGGCGATGTCCGCCGATTGAAACTTGCCTACTTGTTCATGATGACCTACCCCGGAGCTCCTATGGTATATTATGGTGACGAAATTGGTCTGACTGGTGAGCGCGATCCCCTGAATCGTAATGCTTTCCCCTGGGACAAGAGCAAATGGAATCAAGACCTGCACGACTTCGTGCGTGAATTAATAATAATTCGTCATTCCATGCCTGTGCTTCGCACCGGTAGTTATGAACCCGTCTATACCAATGGGCAAGTTTTGGCTTACCTGCGCAGAGAGTATGAAGAGAAGGTGCTGGTGGCAATCAACGCGGATGACCGCCCACAAACGGTGACAATCAACCTGAACAGTGCCTTCGATGAACAAACTGTTCTGCAGGACCAGGTCGGGGACGGCAGTTATTCAGTGGAAAATAACGCTCTGAACCAAATCACGATCCCAGCTCAAAGCGGATTGATATTGGCTTAAAGCAATTCTCATAAAAAACTGCACCTCTTCGGTAGGATTTTCTGTCCTGCGTTTGGGGTGCAGTTTGATCTGGTCTCCTTTTTTTATGGATATCATTCCTAAAAAATATGATTTTGGGAACGGTTGGATGACTGTTCTCAGTTATTAATATCTTTCCCTAACTATCAGGAACTCAGGTGGAAAGTGATAACCTTCACAAGACCGAAGGGAAATATTCTCCAACCAACCTTACAAAGAGCGGGTAGAGCATTATCGCCAACCAACCGCTCATGAATCCGATCAGCCAGCCGACAATCACATCGGAGATGTAATGCAGCGATAAGGCAATCCGTGAATAACCTACCAAAATCGCCCAGATAAAGACAACAAGTGTCAACCAGGGATTCCCCAGGGTTGAGAACATGAAAGCGATGGCTATCGCCCTTGCGGCGTGACCAGAAGGGAAAGAATGGGGGTCGGTTACCCGGTAAATCTGCCCAAATTCACCCTCCGGGCGTGGACGTTTGATCAGAAACTTTGCTGCCAATACGAACAAAGCCAATAACACCAGACCAAAAGCTGTGAAAATCGCCATTTGGCGCGGCGTCCCTTCAGTCGCTGCCCAAATGACCACCAGCCCGATCAGCCAGTACCAGGAATCATTGCTATGGCTAATCGCCTCTAAAACAGCACGCAATACGCGCTTATCTTCAGTAACAAGCAGTTTCTGAGAGAGCTCAGCGTCTTTATTCAGGAAGTCGTTCACTTGATCAACCTCTTACCTGCTAAAAAATGGAATAGCGGCGATCACTGTGAATGCCAGAAACACCAGTCCAAAAGCAAGCCAGGAATCTTTTTTTGTGCGTTGGTCAACAAGGGCTGGAATCCCATTGACCCGTTCGATCGACCAGCGTGTTCCACCTAAAAAAGCAAAAAACAGACCGGCAATCGCTCCGCCCACGTGCCCCCAATTGTCGATCATGGTTCCAGCACTCAAACCGATCATCAGGTTTAATGCCAGGATCATCACGATGTTGATCAGGTTGCTGCGCCCATGGTTGGCAAAGAACTCCCGGTTCTGCCAGATGAATATTGCCTCCGCAGTCAGCAGACCAAAAATTGCGGTGGAGGCACCCAACGAATTGTACTTACCCAGGACAAAAGACAACACATTTCCGCCAAAGGCACCGACAAGGTACAACAAGCCAAAACGCAAATGTCCATTGATGGTCTCATTGGAACGCCCCAACATATACAGTGCGTACATATTCGCCAGGAGGTGCAGCGGGGATCCGTGCAGGAGTGCCGGAGTGATAAGGCGCCAAACCTGACCAAGCAAAATCGCGTCGTTCACTTTACCAAGGAGGTAAAAGACGATATCAAATCCGTAAATTTGTTCCAATACGACCTGTGCAATGTAAAATAGTACTGTGGTGCCGATAATGATATAGGTCAGAACGGGTTTGGTGCGTTTTGGACCGAGTCGAAACTGGGGAGCCGGTGGAATAGAAGCAGCCTGGTTGTCTGGCTGCTCAGGATTGGATTGAAAATCGCTCATAAGTCTACTTTTCTAGGATTTGTTTTTAGGTGTTCTGCCCTGATGATCGCCTGGATATCGGCGATCGTCTGGTCAAGATGTTGGTCAGAATTGACCACCAGGTAATCGAATTGATCGATCATTTGGTATTCTTTAGAGGCAACACACAAGCGCACTTCAAGCTCTTCTGGGCTTTCGCTGCGGCGTTCGAGCAGTCGGTTGATCCATTCCTCACGGCTGCTGGCAGTCAGGAAAATCAGAATTGCATCCGGGCAAAGCTTGCGAATTGTCATTGCGCCCTGTACATCCAGACGCATGATTACATCTTTGCCAGAGGCAAAAGCCTCCCGCACCTGGGATTTTGGAATGCCTTTGTAATCTGAATAGACCCTGGCATACTCAATCAATTCGTCATTGGCGATCTTCTCTTCGAATTCTTCTCGGCTTACAAAAAAGTAATCCTTGCCCTCCACCTCATCAGGTCTGGGCTCGCGGGAGTTCATCGTGACCACAAAATGTGTGTCCTGGTTCGTCTTGCGCAGCAAACCGACCACAGCATCCTTCCCGATCCCGGATGGTCCGGAGATCACAATCAGCAGTGGGTTGGTTGGTAAGTGGCCAAAGATCATTTGTTTTTCTTCCATAGTCATCTCTGTCAGTGTGTTAGCCTTGATTATAAATGAAGAAACTGAGAAAACCAGGACCGGTAATAGATCCGGCTATTCCAGTTCAGCTAACAATTCCTCAAAGGATTTGACCTGTTTCACTTTATCGATGAATCCTTTCAATCCCGCTGACTGCTCGCGCAATAGCTGAACCGCGGGACCAATCGGGTCGTCTCCGGCTGCTCCACCACCTGGCGTGTCGTTGTAAGAGCCATAAAAGGCGAAATATGCCTGGTTGATCTTGCGAATGCGGTAACCGTTCTGCCAGAAAAACTCCCGGCGTTCTTCCATGTAGCTTTCCGCCCGCTCTACCTGACCGATCGAAAGCAAGTAATCAACCACAAGGCGAGTCTCGCGCATCTGTTTTCGGTAATTGAAAGCTTGCTGCCTTCCCTCAGGTAGAACAGTAGCCGGATCGCGACCAGGCTGATAATACATACTGACATATGCTGGATAGAAGCGCATCATCACGCGCCTGCCCACTTCAGTGCCAGACAGGTTGGCAGTGGTTTCATTGATCGACCTGAGGTCATCGTTATCAAAATATCGTACACCCAATGGAAAGAAGCTCAGGTAATTGTGGAACCATTCATGGGCGATCACATCGGTGAGCCAGTTGATATCGCGGGTACGCATCACCATGGTGGGGTATGCACCAATCCCGCCCACTGGCTCCACTAAAGCAGAGAGATCGAACTGCTCAAAAATTGCATCTTCCAAGGTTTCTTTTTCCAGGGCATCCATTCCCGCTTTCAGGCTCATACTTCGGAGCGTGCTGATATTATCTCGTGGAGAAATGATCAGGTTGAGTGGCAGATCGGTCACTTTGAACAACAGCGGCGGCATTATCTGTCCCGCGACCCCAAAGCCCATTTCGACCAGGCTTCGCTCAGTTTGGTTTTGCAGGATGGATTCTGCAACCCGTCCATATTGGTGCATTCGCTCGGTTTCTTCCGCTAATCGAGCGTGAACTAACGAATTCTCGCCTGTCTTTTTTCTGAGGTTGGGGTCAGAATTGAGCTCTTCCAGCTGGATTTCAAGTGCTTCCACCTTACCGATCTGGTCAAGATATTCAAATACAATATCCGTTTGTTTTTCGTCGTCAATAAAGTGTTCAAGTCCCAGCGTGGCATTTGAAAATTTGTCGACCAGGGCAGAAACCACCCAGGAAAAATAGTTGAATTCATCCCAGCGTGTCAAATTGTTCAGGGAGGATAATGAACCATCAAAGGGGATATTGGACGAGACGATCAAGAGCATCATCGCAATAAAAAGAAGTAGAATCTTACTCTTTACCCGAAGTGTTGACCAAAATTTGCTGTGTTGCATAGACGATAAATTGTAACCTTGTTCCGTGAGGATTAAAATTGATAGCTCAATTGATAGTTCAATATGCAAGCAAAGGCAGTGTGACTACTTATCATTCTTTGCGAAGGATAGAAAATCTATCTTACCCGCCAAACCTTTTGTTTACAATATCGTTGAAATTAAAGGTTTTATAATCAACTGGATAGAAACACTACCAGAAAGTAAGAGGGTTTATGAACTCAAACAAGTCTCTTCCGATCATCGCGATCGTCTTAATTGCATTGGTCTTATGCCTTTGTTGTCTTTGCCTGGCCGCGGCTGGAGCGCTCTTTGCGACAACCGTTATCAATTCAGACCAGGCCCAATTTACAATCGAAGAACCACTGACCGAAATCTTCACAAACGAACCCACACCTGAAGTCACACTCGACCCGGGAACAATCAATCTTGAGCCGGGTCAGCTTGATGATGCCCAGGAAACACTTGACATCCTCAACGAAAACATCGTTCCCGTTAATGACCCGATCGACCTTGTAGGCAGACTTGGCGGCAAACCTGGTGTTTCTGATGTGTTGATCGATGAAAATGCGCCTTATGAAGTCGGCGAAAGGAAAGAATTTTGGGTGTCCAATACAGACACGAACGAAAATTTTAAGGTGAATGCCACCCTACAATATGTTGGTGACAATATTTACTTCTGGATCGAAGATGGTGTCACGTTCAATCAATCCGCTCTGGATCAACTCGCCAGCACCTTTGACCAGGAGATCATCCCAACCAACCGTGAATTCTTTGGGCTGGAATGGAACCCCGGGGTGGACGGCGACGCCCGCTTCTACGTCCTCTATGCCGGTGGTTTGGGGAGCTCCCTGGCTGGTTATTTTTCTTCAGCTGATGAACTTCACCCGGATGCGCACCCCTTTTCGAATGCCCACGAAATGTTTTTGCTGAGCTCAGACAATGTGCCTCTGACTGATTCCTATATTTATGGCACGATGGCGCACGAGTTCCAGCACATGATCCACTGGTACCAGGACAAGAACGAGGAATCCTGGGTCAATGAAGGTTTTTCGATGTTGGCAGAACATGTCAATGGGTTTGATACTGGCGGATTTGACTGGGAATATATGCTCAATACCGACATGCAGTTGAATGATTGGGGGGGAGATGTCGGTGAAAACGGTCCGCATTACGGTGCCAGTTTCCTGTTTATGGTCTACTTCCTTGATCGCTTTGGCGAGGATGCCACCAAGGCTTTCGTCAGCCACGATGAGAATGGTTTCGCCAGCCTGGATGCGGTTTTTGCCGACTTGAATATCCAAAACCCAACCACTGGGAAGATCTATACTGGTAACGAATTTTTCGCGGATTGGGCTGTGGCGAATATGCTGCAGAACACAGGAATCGAAAACCGACGCTACGATTACATCAGTTACTCCCCTTACTCAATTGACAATGGGACTACTTACTTCGAATGCCCCACAACCATCACTGGCGATGTATACCAGTACGGTGTGGACTACATCACCCTTGCTTGCTCTGGCAATTACTCTCTGGAATTTTCTGGTGGCATGGTAGTCAGCCTGCTGCCTTTCAATAACCCCAGTTCAGGCGAGTACTTTTATTGGTCTAATCTGGGTGATGAATCCAACATGCGCCTAACACGTGAATTTGACCTGAGCCAGGTGAGCGGTCAGGCAGAATTACGTTTCAAGACCTGGTATGACCTTGAAGAAGACTACGACTATGCCTACATTTCTGCTTCTGTTGATGGTACTAACTGGGAGATTTTGGATACACAGAGATGCACCAACCTCAACCCTTCGGGAAACAGCTATGGCTGCGGCTGGAATGGTCAGTCCAATGGCTGGGTTGAGGAAGTGGTTGATCTTTCTCAATATTCCGGGCAAAAGGTGACTGTGCGCATCGACTATGTGACGGATGCGGCTGTAAACGGGAAAGGCATGGCAATCGACGACATCCAACTCAACGCGATCGGCTATTCCACTGACCTGGAAACAGACGAGGGTGGTTGGATCGCTGAAGGATTTGTGCGCGTCCAAAACACGCTTCCCCAATCTTTCTCCGTCAGCTTAATCTATGATGGCAATTCGCCCAGAGTCGAACAATATCAGCTTGCTGCAGGAGAAAAACTCAACCTGGATATCGAAATTGGTAGCGACGAAGAGATCACCCTGGTCATTTCGGGTACCACGCCCGTCACAAGGGAAAAAGCAACATACCAAATCGCAGTGCAGTAATCTGCCACTCTTTCGTCATTGCGACATCACGTAAGCCGGATTGTGTAGTTCAATCCGGCTTTTTTTCCTTCTTTACCCTCCACAAGCCTTTCTTTTGGGTGCACAGACTGGACACAAAGATAACAGGTGTTCGGACACATAGGTAACACATTAATTCGCTTGTGCCGGTCTCCTGACCGAGCACGCACAAATTCTCTTCGTTAAGTAAAAAGGAGCAGCGAAGCAGCGTGGCAATCTGCCTTCCCGCCTTCTTTGCGACCATTACGCATACTGGGCTGTGAAATCCGGCTGATTATGCGTTTTTTACCCCCTCCAGCCCTTCTCACCTGCCCTGGCTTGCCATGGGTTTGGGCGAAGGGAGGGGGACTAAGGGAGTGGGACTTTTGTTCGCCCGACAAGTTGCCTTTTGGGTATCGTCTTGTTCATTCGGGCAAAAGTGTTCTCTTGAAGGCAAGTCGCGTTCAAATGCGGAACCCGGTCTTCATCTACTGGATGGTGGATGTCAATCTGGCTTTTTTTTACCCCCTCCAGCCCTTCTCACCTGCCCTGGCTTGCCATGGGTTTGGGCGAAGGGAGGGGGTAAGGGGGTGGGTCGGGAATTGTGTAGCTCACTTCGAAAACAATGTGGAAATTAGGGCAAGTGGGGTATAAACATGGAACCCGTCCCACGAAATCATGCACAAAAAAATCGGTCATTTTGACCGCTTTCTCTAAATTACTGAAATTTGTTTAAATATCAGCGACAGCTTCAACAAGGTTGTCGTAGGTTGGGACGTAGGGCAAGAGACCGATCAGATCCATGGAACTCTTCACATTTTCGTTCAGACCAACCAGAACAACCTTACCTGCATTCCCTTTTTGCAGCTCTTTGTAAGCCCGGATAATTACCCACCAACCAGCGCTGGAGACAAAGGTAATGTCAGACATATCCAAAATGATCGTCTTTCTTTCTTCGACCAATTCATTCAGGACCTTTTCAATATCAGGAGCAGTCGCACTGTCAATGCGTCCCAATCCTTTTACTACTTTGCATCGCTTGTAATCGGTGATTTTAAAATCCATGCTTACAACCTCCAGTTTAGTATTGAGATTATAACATTATACGGTATCGCAGACCAAAAAAACGCAGAACCATGTCCCTGGATGGAACTTCAAAAGAGAAAGTCCACTTTAACTCAGGTATAATACCGCCCTATGAAATATCACATCTGGACAGAAGGTTGTCAAATGAATGTCGCCGATAGCGACCGCCTCGCTCGCACCCTCGGCACTTTAGGACTTGAAGAAACAGATGACGCTTCCCAGGCAGGGATGATCATCCTCAACACTTGCGTTGTAAGGCAGAGTGCTGAAGACCGCGCCCTCGGCAGGCTCAATTCCCTGCGACCATTTAAACGCGAAAACCCTGATTTGATCATCGGGTTGATGGGCTGCCTGGTTGGGATCAAAGGCAATGCTGCCATGGAAAAGCGCTACCCCTGGGTGGATATTTTTGCCGCTCCTTCCGACCCTGAACCCTTCCTGCGCTTTTTAGAGAATCGATTCGATCAGGATGTTTCTGAGACCTGGCGCAAGCAAGTTGATGATGTTCTTGATGCCGAATTCGGTGTGACCACCGAAGCCCGCCACACGGTTTCTGAAAACCTGCCAATTGTCCTGGGCTGCTCACATGCCTGCGCCTATTGTGTTATCCCGGGCAGGCGCGGGAAAGAAAGAAGCCGCGATCCCCAAAAGATACTGGCTGAAGCTCGCGTCATGGTGGCACATGGTGCAAAAGAGTTGGTCTTGCTCGGTCAAATCGTAGATCGCTACGGGCTTGATTTGGAAAACGGCATGCTCTTACCCGAATTGCTGGCTAAATTGTCAGCTATCGACGGGCTGGAACGCATCCGCTTCCTGACTTCTCATCCGAATTGGATGACTGACAAGTTGATCACCGCTGTGGCAAGCCTGCCCAAGGTGATGCCGCATATTGAAGTTCCGGTACAGGCTGGGGACGACGAGGTGCTCGCAGCAATGCGTCGTGGTTACAGCAGCCAGGATTACCGTGACCTTATTGCGCGCATTCGTGAGCGGATCCCTGCTGTTTCGATTGGAACAGACATCATCGTCGGTTTTCCCGGTGAAAGCGAAGCCGCATTCGATCAAACTTACCAGCTTTTGGAAGACTTGCGACTGGACGTCGCTCACCTGGCGCGCTACTCCCCCCGTCCAAACACCTATTCAGCCAAATTCCTGCCCGACGATGTACCTGCGGAAGAAAAAATGCGCCGTTTTCGAGCGCTGGAGGACCTCCAGAAACAGGTGGTAGGCGAGATAAACCAAAAATTCCTGGGGCAGACCCAACCAGTTCTGTTCGAGGGTAAATCGAAAGATCGCTGGCGGGGTCGCACACCCACCAACCGCCTGGTTTTTGTTGAAAGCAGCGAAAACCTGATCGGTCAGACCCGGGATGTCCGCATTAATTGGACTGGACCCTGGTCTCTGCTTGGAGAACTGGACTGAAGCGATTTAAAATTGCTTGTCTGGGTAATCACACAAACTTAGAACGGGGCAATCCGAGCATTTCGGCTTTCTTGCCTGGCAAAACTGCCTTCCAAGACTGATCAAGTTCAAATGTAAATGACCAAAGTCAGCGGGATTACCGATTGCCTCCAGGTATTCGTGTGTTTTTTCGACACTCAATTTTGACGGTCGTAAACCGATCCGTCCGCTGACCCGGAAAATGTGAGTGTCGACCGGGAAAGCCGGGATTCCTAACGAGAAAAGCATCACAATTGCAGCAGTTTTCGGACCAACACCCTTCAGGTTTACCAACCAGTGCCTGGCTTCTTCAACACTCAGCTCTTTGAGCCAATCCAGGTCGAAACGCTCGCTTTTCTCCCCGATTGCCTCCAGGGCAGACTGGATGTTCGGACCCTTTTGCTGTGCCAGACCGGCTATCCGGATGACGTATTGCAGTTCAGCCGGATCAGCATCACGTACCTCTTTCCAGGAAAGATAGCGTGCTTTTAAAGCTCTAAAGGCTTTGTCACGGTTGACATCGTTGGTGTTTTGGGAAAGAATCGTACAGATCAATTCGTCTACAGCCGGCAAAGGTTCATGCCAGTCCGGCTCACCAAAGTATTCCAGCAACCTGTGACTGACCTGGTCAAGCTTTTCTCTGCGGGCGAGGTCTGTTCCAGTCAGTTCCATGGTTTACGAGAAGAATTGGATCGGTCTGGCAAGCCGAATTTTTCCGATCTCAATGCCGCGGAAATTTCTCAAGGTCTGTTGGTTGAAACTGGCATATTCTTCGGACGCCATCTCGCTTTCAAAACCCAGCGCTTTCAACATCTCTGCCACTACCCGCTGCGTAGCCCGGCGCGTAGGATCTCCATCAGCAATTTTGAAAGCAATACCGATGCCTTTGGAATTTTCAGCGACTGCTCCTGGTAAAATGCCGATCAACTGGTAGCCCTCCGCCCCGCCTTTTGAGATCAGTTTGCCTTTCATTACTTCCATTAAAACCGTGTCGAGCTGACCGGGTCCAGCTACCATGGTAGGGAAAGACATCATTGCGTGGGTTATTCTTCGGCAAGCATTCTGGCGCACGTCATCCAGGTCAAAAGGGTCAACCAAACGCGCGATCGCCCAGGCGAAACTGTTGAGCGGCATGGCGTAAACTGGCGCGCTGCAACCATCTACCCCAAAAATCATGTCATCGCGATGGATCCCGCACATCGAGGAAACCGCTTTGCGGATGTTTTGCTGAACCAGGTGGACTGGTTCCAGATAATTACCCAGGCTCTGCCCTAACAGTTTAGCTTGAGTGAGCATGCCGCTGTGTTTTCCGGAGCAATTATGGCGGTATGAATCCGGTTCTTCACCGCGCAAGCGCATCTGGTAACTGGTTTCTTTATCAATTGGCCAATGGACGCCGCACTGCAAATCGCTCACCTGCAAACCGACCTTCTGATGGATCGATTTCAGAACGCGTACGTGTTCGTCTGTTCCCGCATGAGAAGCACAGATGATTGCCAGCTCTTCTTCGGTCAAGTCAAAGGCTTCCAAACCGCCACTTTCAACCAGGGGCAATGCCTGGAATGGCTTCATTGAGCTGCGGGGAAAACTGACCATGTCAGGGTTCCCATAAGCAGCCAGGAGATTCCCGTCTGAATCCACCGCTGCCAGGGCACCAAGGTGAATACTCTCAACAATTCCACCTCTGGTCAACTCAACCAGAGGTTCATATCCTGAACAAACATCCATTTGTCAGCCTTTCTCGTGACCTATAAAATCGTAATAAGTGGTGATGCCCCAATGCAGGCGGTTGTAAAAAATCTCACTGTTAAAAAGATCCAATTGGCTGAATCTTGATAATATTTGCGGAATTTTGTTATACCAATCCTCAATTGGTGCTTTACTTTCCTTTAGCGAATCAATTATTGCTCGGATAGCCGCAATATGTTTACTCATCGTCTTAACCTGGTCCCTATCGACCACGCCACTTCGGGAGGAAACAATCTGGTAATCTTTGAATTCAGCAGAAGAGAGCAATTCAAGGTCTTGTTCCCAGGTTTCCAGATTGGAATAAGCGATGAATGGTGGTTGATCGACCACCACTGTATCACCTACGAATACAACTTTGCGCTCAGGTATCGTCACCCAGACGCCTGCCTGATTGGAACCAGGGTGATGTGCCAGGTCGACCTGAAGGCTGCCAACGTGAAGGCTGAGTTCGGAATCAAAAATGATTTCGGGAGGCAGCATCCGGTTTCCACTGACAACAGTCTCAGAATTTTCAACACGCTGTTGGTAGTCTTCGCTAATTCGCGGTGTGCGGCTGCGAATTGGAGAAATCGCATCGCTTTGGGCAACAATCGCGCAATCGCTTCCCTTGATACTCAACAGCCGGTCATAATTCGTGTCCAGAACGATCATGTAACATTTATAAGAATACGCGCTTTGGTCAGCCGAACCCTTCCATAACCCACCTTCCAACTGTCTGAGTGGTGAATCAATAAGGACCATCCCATCATCGGATTGGATGATGCCAGTAAACAAACCAAGAGAATTTTGTTCAATATAGATGTTTGGCGCAATTTCCTTCATCGTTCACCTCCGGCTTCGGGAATTATAGTCAAGGCTCGGAAAATTATCCACCTATTGCAGTGGCAAACATACTGGGCTTGATTTTAGAGCACTGGCAGCATTCAGAGGCATACCAAAATAAGGTGAAGGATCCATTGTGTTTTCGATATGCAGTTCATTCAGGTATTTGCCCTCACCGTCATCTCTTACGATGGAAATGTGCAAATGGATGCCCGTTGGCGAACCAGGATAACCTGAATAATTTCCCTGGTATCCAAGCAGGTCACCTTGTTTGACGGCGGCTTCCTGGGTTCCAGGCGGAAAAGCTGCCTCGATCAGAGAATTGCCTTCCGGGTCTGCCAGGTGAGTCATATAGACCCAAACCTGTTGGTCGGGGTCGAGAGGATCCTGCGGGATACGCAATATCAGGCTCGATTTCCAATCAAGCTCACGGGTCAGGAAGCCGTCATAGGGGGCGTACACTGGTGTCTGCCCCACCTGCTTTCCTCCGAAGATATCCAATCCGGTATGTAGTTTTAGCGGCGTGAAAGAATCGTTGAAAAGATATCCTATGAAACCATGTGTTGGGAGGACAAAGGGAGCATCACTACAGCGGGAAAGTGCTTCCAGTTCCCAGTCGGAGTGATCTTGTGGCGCGCGGATGTAATCTATGACAGCCTTGTTGCGCCCGCTCACCCAGGTGCGAAAGTAGGCATTGACTTTGTTACCGAATAAAAGGCTAAGCGTTAACACGGCGAGGAAAAAGACCGCCAGCAGAATCGGAATAGTTTTTGTAGTTTTTGCATTCATCCGCTTGATTATATTCGAACTCATCCGGGTTAACTTTCAATGATAGAGGTTAACCTGAACCGGTTTTTTCCAGAAAGCGAGTTGCACTCCCACCAATAACACCAAACAGGGGTCTCAACCTGACCTGGGGAGCATAATTGTTATGGCTACGCGCAATTTCTGCCCTTAGCAGCAAGTTTTACTGGAATTCGCATGAATCAATGTTGTATAATCTCAATAGTTGTTGGAACTTATCGTGAGGACTTTGCGTCATATTTAAACAAGACCTAATAACTAATAAATATGTAAAGGAGTGATAATGAAAACTAAAAAACTATTTGTATTCTTCATGGCAATAACTTTGTTTGTTTCAGCCTTTCTTGGCACCAGCAAAGTTCAGGCCGCCTACCCAAGTTTCACCATTTCGGACGTGAAAACTGATGTATCCGTCACAATTTTGACTAAAGACATGCCCAAGAACTACGACTATAAAGTCCTACTGGGTGAATATAACACCCTCGGTGAAAATGGCATTGAAGTAGCCCAATTCAACTCCGCGGACGGTGGTTCTTTCCAGGTAACAGTTGACATCCCGGCAGCACTTAAAACTCGTGCTATGATCTCTATCCGGATCGAGAGTCTGACCGGTGGTTACTATTATTACAACTGGTTCTGGAATAATAAAGACAATGGTACCTGGCCGGGTGGACAAGCCCCAGCACCAGCCCAACCTCCTGTTACTGTGCTCCCGACCTTTAGTATCAAAGCGGTTGACGCTGGTAAAACTGTAACGATCTCAGCCAAAGACTTTCCCAAAAGCCAGGAATTTGTTGTTCGCATGGGCAAATACGGCACGCTGGCTATTGGCGGAATCGTAACAGCCGAAGTAACCTCCAGTGATACCGGATTGTTTGAAGCGACCTTCCCGATCCCAACTGATTTAGCTGCTGAAGATGTCATTGCTATCCGGCTGGACGCCAAGACCGGTGGTTGGTATGCCTATAACTGGTTCTACAACAATACTGCTGTTGCGCCTGCTCCACAGCCAACGCCTGTTCCTGTCGTCAAGTATCCAAGCTTTAGCATTACCGCAGTTCTAAAAGACACGACTGTGACCATCAGCGGGATCAACTTCCCCGCTGACACCGACTTCACCGTACTGATGGGCAAGATGTGGACTTTGGGCATCGATGGCATCCAGGTAGCTGAATTCAATAGTGGTTCTGGTGGCGCATTAGAAGCCACCTTCAACATTCCAGCTGAATTAGCTGGAGAAACACGCATTGCCATACGCACTCAAGCCAAGACCGGTGGTTGGTATGCTTATAACTGGTTCTGGAACACAACTGCCAATTAGTAATAACAACTCTCTTGTTGGAACAGACCCACCACCAGATGGTGGGTCTGTGTTTTATAAAGGAAAAAGAGTTGAAAACCAGTAATTGAAGCGGCTCTTTTTGAAGATTATTTATGGTATCATTCGGGCTGATATGAACAATAAAATTACTGTTATCGAAGGTCCAACCCCGGAATTCCAGGCGCTATCTGACCATAACTTCAGCGATGGATCGTTGAATTGGGTTGACGGCATCCTGGAAGGTCCTTATCTTTTTGACACCGCTTTTACAAATCTGCGCACTTTTGATGCTCAAAAGTTGCTTGACCGCTGCCAGGCTGCCTGGTCGCAAAAACAAACCATGTACCTTGAATACAAGGACAGCATCGGTCTGAAACAAGAAGATCCCATCATTGCTGCCAGAGCCATTAAGCTTGAAGAAGGCGACATGCTACTTTTGTGGGTGCGCAAAGAAATATCCGACCAGGATGACGACGAAACCGATGATTTTGACGAAAACGACAACTTGCCGTTTTAGTCCACATTGTTTGACAAACATAAAACCACCTTTCGGTGGTTTTTTTATGCCCCAGGAGGGAATCGAACCCCCAACCTAGGCGTTAGGAGTGCCTCGCTCTGTCCATTGAGCTACTAGGGCAGGGCTAGGAATTATACCATCTCTATGGCAGGTAATCCCAGGGATTGACGGGCATGTTGGCATAGCGGATCTCAAAATGCAGGTGGGGTCCGGTGGAATTACCAGTCGTTCCAGCCAGACCGATCACGCTTCCCTGGAAGACGTTCTCTCCACAGCTCACATGTATTTTATCGAGATGCTCGTATAGGGTTGTGTAGCCGTTCCCATGATCGATCACCACGAAATTGCCGTAGCCGCCGTTCATCCAGCCGGCATAAACCACCGTGCCGCTATCTGCTGCAAAAAGCTGTGAACCAGAACCTGCGCCGAGATCAACACCGTTATGCCCAGGACCAAAATCGTTCCCAGTCAGATAATGCACTGCGGAGGGCCAAATGAAGAAGCCGTTGCCAAAAATGCCAACAGAATCAAGCATACAAGCTCCTGGTCCATCCCATCCGCTCACCAGCCGCCCTTCAGCATCGCGTGTAACCGCAGCGTAACTGATCGGAACCAGCTCCCGCCGTCCTCCCGGAACCATAACCTTGGTTCCCGGCTCGATCTTCGGGTTTGAGAGGTCAAGATTATTTCCGATGAAGAGCAAAATATCCTGGATCGTTGCTCCATATCGGGAAGCAACCGAGCTCAAGGTATCCTTGCTGCGCCAGGTGTGATAAATTCCGTCCACAGGGGGGATCGCGATCACCTGCCCAACCATCAGGTTGTCGGATTTGTCCTGCAAGATGTCGTAGTTGGCGAAAAGGATTGATTCGATTTCAACATTATAGGTTTCTGCGAGAGCCCAGATGGAGTCACCGCTGACCACAGTATGATAGACCATATCCAGGCGTGTATTCGCTTGCCCTTCAGTATATAGATTTTGATCTCGGGTCAATTCATTACCGGGGGCAGTTTCCACAAACGCTGGCAGGTTCGCCTGAGCCTCAACATCGTTATAATCAACAGTCGCAACCGCCACAGTTCGGTTGTAAAGTTCCATTGATTTGGCAATTCTTGGTTGCCATAAGAGCATCGTCAGCAAGCCCAGGCTGAGCATAATAGCTACAACCCAACTGGCAACCGTAATAACCAACTCACGGTTGGCTTTCTTTGTCTCTTCGTTTTGATCAGACATTGGTTAATCCTCTGACAAATATATACTACATATCTGCCAGAGTTTCCAGAAATTCCACATTCGTCTTTGATTTTTCCATTCTTTGTAAGATGGCTTCTGTTGCCACAGCACTATCCATACCAGCTCCCTGGGGAGGGTTGGAAACCATTTGCAGGTACATTCGGCGCATCAGCCAAACACGCTGCAAGATTTCAGGGCTTTGCAAAAGGTCTTCACGCCGAGTGGAGGATTTTTCAATATCAATGGCTGGGAAAATACGTCGTTCCTGCAATCGGCGGGAAAGGATCAATTCCATGTTGCCGGTACCCTTGAACTCTTCATAAACGACATCATCCAGCCTGGAACCAGTATCAACCAAAGCAGTTGCAACGATGGTCAGACTGCCGCCGTCTTCAAGGTTACGAGCTGCACCAAAGAAACGCTTGGGCGGATAGAGCGCGGAGGGGTCCATACCACCGCTCAAGGTGCGACCGGAGGGGTTTACAACCATGTTGTAAGCGCGCGCCAGGCGGGTCAGCGAATCCATCAGGATAACCACATTAAGCCCGTTTTCGACCAGTCTTTTCGCTCTCTCAAGCGAAACTTCTGCCATGCGTACATGCGCCTGCACGGGCTCATCAAATGTACTGGCAATCACTTCGGCGTCAACCGAACGATCCATATCAGTTACTTCTTCAGGACGTTCACCAATCAGGGACATAATTTGGCGAACTTCAGGATGGTTAATGCTGATGGCATTGGCAATATCCTTGAGGATACTGGTCTTTCCTGCCTTGGGTGGTGAAACGATCATCGCGCGTTGCCCACCACCGATCGGAGCGACAAGGTTGATCATTCTGGTCGAGAGATTCATCGGATTATACTCGAGGTTAAGCAGTTCGTTGGGAAAAATGGGTGTGAGTGCTTCAAATCTTGGTCTCATTCGGGCTTCATCAGGAGTAAGTCCATTGACTGATTCCACTTTGAGCAACCCATGATGTCTTTCCGATTCGCGTGGAGGTCTGACGTGACCGATAACCAGGTCGCCAGAGCGCAGGTCATAACGACGTAACTGAGCCTGAGAAACGTAAACATCATCCGGACCAATACGATAATTGCTGCGTAGAAAACCAATGCCCTCGTTCATGATTTCCAAAACACCACCGCTCATCTCAAGCCCTTCAGCTTCAGCGAAGTTTTGGGCGATTTTCACGACCAAACCGTCTCTCTTGAGGCGCTTGAAATTCTCGATGTTAAGGTCTTTGGCGATTTTTTGAAGCTGTTTTGTGGTTTGTTTTTCAAGTTCAATAATTTCCATAATTCAGTCTCTTTCTAAACCCGTCCGTAGGGAATACCTGCCCTTTTTTCGCAGTTTTAGGCACGTGTAACACAATCTCGATGTCATAAAAATGTTCATATTTGTAAAAGGTGACAGAGTGATTGGGGATAACCCAGAACGAATATTTTAATTATCAGTTATTCGCTAATTATTATAACATTTTTCT
>WOYI010294554.1_pt3 | contig 19859 bp, 17 predicted proteins | sample 6423411 | NCBI WGS metagenome assembly WOYI01 (sample SAMN13441803, study PRJNA592873) | oil field metagenome | biome: oil field; feature: oil-well bore; material: oil-contaminated soil; isolation source: oil-contaminated soil from oil-well borehole | place: Germany: Wietze | collected 2016-10-18 ... | reverse complement strand
AAACCGACGCGAAACTGGGCCAGGAGATGAACAAAGCCTTGGAAAATATTATAAAAAACGGTAAACTGGAAGAAATTCAGAAGAAATGGCTGATCGCTCACCAGGAGGAATTTTCACCATGAATGTCGTCAACACATCCGTCTTCGATATTTTCAAAATCGGCCCCGGCCCCTCCAGCTCCCACACACTGGGCCCCATGAAAGCGGCCGGCCGTTTTCTGCAATCCTGCGCGGAGCTTGCGGAAACTTTTCCCGCGCCTCCGACGGCCGTCGAGGTTTACCTTTACGGATCCCTCGCCACAACGGGAAAAGGCCACGGAACGGATCGGTCGATTATCGCAGGCTTGCTGGGATGGGAACCGGATGAACCGTCAAAACCTCGGACTGGTCAAGCTGTTGTGGCGCAACGAAACCGTCCTGTCGGGTTTGGATGCCACATTATTGAAGGCGGGGCTGGACAAAATTCTAGACGCGGTGGTGGAGGCCATGCTGGAAACAGGCCGGGACATGTCGGAAAGATACAAGGAAACAGCCAAGGCCGGACTGGCCATCTGCTCTGTCCATTGCTGACGGCGGACAAGGATGTCTTCAAAAGAACCGGGCGGGATAGGGCCCTAAAGCTTGTCCAGTATCTGATAGAGAAGTTTTGTGGTCATGGATAGGGACGTCGCCGTATGGAAAACAAAATTCCTTAATGCGCGGGAAATATCTTCATATTCCCGTTCAAGGGCCAGGCCGTCAAGGATATCCGCCTGAAATGATTTTGACGTCATGACGGATGCGGATAACGGTTCATGACCAAAATCGACAAACGGGATTTTTCCAAAAACATCGTCGACACCCAGAGACAGGAGGTTAACATCGCCCTTAGGCCCCTTCCCGATAATATCGGCCGTTCCCTTCCTGATGATATAGAGCTCCGAACTCTTTTGAAATTGGTCATCAAAAATTTTGTCCTGGGGCAATGCTTTCGGATGACCCTCGATGGTTGCCTGAATCACATGGTCGTTGATCAGCCTCGTTCGGTTATCCAGGCTAATCAACATCTTTCTGAGGCTCTGCGACAACGTCGCATATTCCCGCTGAAGAGGTTCTATGTCCAGAATGCACAGCCTGACATTGCCTTCGGCGATCACCGAGGCGTTGCGTTGATAGTCTCCATAGGAAAGCGCCTTGATGGTGCCTATAAAGCACCCCTCGCCAAGCCTGGCCAGGGTGACGGCGCCTTTGGGCGTCTCCCGGATGACCCTGACAACGCCTTCATAGATGACCCACAGCCACTTGCCGTATTTTCCCTCTTTCACAATCGTCGCGCCGTCCGGATAAGAATATTCCCCCATGACATACAGATAGTCCACCATGGGCCCTTTAACCGGCTCCAGGGTCGTCATGCCAAGGTCTGCTTTTTTCATGTCCGGCCGGCGGTGCGGATCCGGACCGACCCGGGCGATTGCCCCTTCATCCAGCAATCTTAAGGCATCCATGACGATCCCCATCCTGCCCTGTTTAATGACAGGATCAATGCCGGTTAAGTCCTCTTCAGAAAATTCATATTTCCCGTCCGTCCATCCGAACAGGGCATAGGCCGCCTGAAGCCCCTTCAGGTTGCCGTAGGAGGCATTGATCGGGTTACCGCCGCTAAAATACACAAGACCCCCGTCCGCCGAGTGTGGACTCCTCAGGGTCAGAATTCCGGTGCAATTATTGTCTCCGAGCAGTTGAAAAACGTCGGCTAAGGATACGAAAAGCAGACTTCCGGAGAATACGATATTATGTGCCATAATTATTCATTACCGTATGGATTCAAGGACTTCTTTTTGCACTGGAAGTATAGAAACCGCTGTCTTTTATGTCAAGGGGAAACTGTTCGCGGGATATCGGAGGGGGGGCGTTTTCCGCCCCCCCTGGTTTGCTCGTGGTTGAAAAACAATCGTGCTTGCCGGATGCGATTATTTTGCTTTGGGTTTCGCTGCGGGCGATGGAGGCATTGCAGCCGTCCTGGCATCTTTTACGTCCAGCAGTTCCACTTCAAAAACCAGCGTCGCGCCGCCGGGAACGACGGGTGGACGCCCCCTGTCGCCGTAAGCAATTTCCGACGGACAAACCAGTTTGGCCTTGCCGCCCACTTTCATCATGCTGACCCCTTCCGACCAGCAGGGAAAAACCTGGCTCAAAGGCAATTCCGCGGGCTGGCCGCGCTTGACGGAACTGTCAAATTCCTTGCCGTCAATCAGCGTGCCAATGTAGTGGACCTGGACGATATCCGTCACTTTGGGCTGCGCGCCCGTGCCGGCCTTGATTTCTTTGTAGATCAACCCGGAAGCGGTTTTTTTTGCGCCTTGTTCAGCCGCGGCTTTCTCTAAAAACGGTTTCGCCTGAGCTTTTTGTTTTTCCGTGGCTTTCTGCATGCGGGCCTGCGCCAATTCACCCAGCTTCTGCATATTGGCTTCCGGTTCCGCCGCCAGCTTTTTGCCGGCGGACGCATCGGACATCCCCAGCTGCACATACTTCAGCTCTTCCGGGGACAGCTCAAAGACAGACAGTTGCTTGTTGAGATGAACACCCAGCGCATAGAAGGCTTTTTGATCTTCTGTTTTCGGCGCATCCGGTGAACAACCCCAAACAGCGATAAGAGCAATAAAAACAACCATCATTAATTTACGCATAATCATCCTTTCTTCTCTCTTTTAATTTTTAAAATATTTCTGCAACAGAATTTTTCACCTCATCAAGGCGGGGAACATCTGTTCCGGCCGGGGTTTCCTCAAGCATTTGGACAACAACCTTTTCTCCCTTCTTAACCAAAGAAACATCTTCATGAAGAACCATGAACGCGTTCGCGTCCACCATGGACTTCAGAATGCCGGATCCCTGCTCGCCGGTCATTCGCGCTATATAGCGGTTTTTTTCTTTTTGAACAACGGCTCGGATAAAATTTTTAACACCCGGACTTTTTTTAATCTCCTGGGCGCTTGTCGCCGTGAGCGTCTGACGGAAGATCCGGGTATGTCCCTGCATTTTCAACAGATATGGACGCACAAACTGTTCAAAGGAAACCATGACGGAGACCGGGTTGCCGGGTAAACCAAACAGCGGAACGCCGTCGATGGAACCGAACGCCAGCGGCTTGCCGGGACGCATGGCCACCTGCCAGAAATGCATGGCGTTGCCGATGTCCCCCATCACCTCTTTGACAAAATCATAATCGCCGACGGATACGCCGCCGGATGATAAAATGACATCCGCCCGGCGCGCCACTTGAAACTTTTCCACCAGCGCTTCTTTTTTGTCGCAGCCGATGCCCAGCAGAATTGGAATGCCGCCGCAGGCCAGAACCTGCGCGGCCAGCGCATAGGTATTGGAGTTGACAACTTTCCCGGGCGGAGGATCAATTTCAATATCGACCAGCTCGTCGCCGGTGGACAGAATCGCCACACGCGGTTTCTGGTAAACACTGACAAACGCCTTCCCCAAAGCGGCCAGCATGCCGATATGCCCCGGACGCAAAACGCTGGACGACGGGATAACCCGCTCACCCTGTTGGACGTCCTCGCCGGGAAACCGGATATTTAAACCCTCCGGCGCGGCAATTTTAATGAGCACCGTTTTGCCTTTTTCGTCGGTATCTTCCCGGCGGACCACGGCGTCCGCGCCTTTGGGAATCACGGCGCCGGTCATGATACGCGCGGCCTGCCCTTTTTTAACGGTTTTACAGGGAAGACCGCCCGCGGCAATGGTTTCGATTACCCTAAGCTCCACCGGGCTTAAAGCGTGTGCGCGCTTCGTGTCGCCGGACCAAACGGCATAGCCGTCCATGGCGGAGTTGGCGGCGGAAGGAATATTTCGCGGCGCATAGACGTCTTCGCCGATCACCCGGCCCGCCGCTTCCAGAATATCGACCTTTTCCAATCCCAGCGGCCGGCAGCCGGCCAGAACGGTTTGAAGCGCTTTTTCCACAGAAATCATCTTGTTTGTCTCCCCGTGTTTTCCATTTCGCACCTTATCAAAGACGGATGGGTTGTCAATGAAAAAGGCAAGGGGCGGCGGGCCACAGGTTATTGTCATGGGTTTTGGGAACATCCCCCCTTCCCTATTGCCTATTGAAGTAAATGAACATTTGCGCTAGGAAAGGATAAATTTAAAAGAAGGAAACCCTTGATGACACCGCAACAACAAAAAATTCGTAAAATGCTGGCCGACAGGCAAGGCATTTTACTGGCCCATTACTACGCCCGGCCGGAAGTGCAGGAAATAGCCGATATTCTTGGGGATTCGCTGGCTTTGGCCCAGGCGGCGGCGCGATCCGACGCCAACGTTATCGTCTTTGCCGGCGTGCATTTTATGGCGCAAAGCGCGGCGATGCTTTCGCCTCAGAAAATCGTCCTGCTGCCGCGCGTGGACGCGGGCTGCCCTCTGGCCGACATGGCCACTGTCCCGGCGGTCAAAAAAATGAGGGACAGGGAACCGGATGCGCTTTTTGTGACCTACATCAATTCCACCGCGGAAGTGAAAGCCGAATGCGATATCTGCTGCACCTCCTCCAACGCGGTCAAAATTATCCGGACGCTGCCCGCTTCTCAAAAAGTCGTAATGCTGCCCGACGGCAATCTGGCACGCCACGTTGCATCCGTCACCGGCAGAGACATCATCGCCTGGGAGGGCTGCTGTCCTGTGCATCAGGCGCTGACGGCGAAAGATGTACAGGCGCGCCGGAGGGAATACCCGCAGGCGCCGTTTGCCGCCCATCCGGAGTGCCGCCCGGAGGTGCTGGCCCTGGCTGATTTTGTCGGCTCCACGGCGGCCATTCTCCGGTTTGCCGCCGATTCAAAGGCGAAGGAAATCATCATCGGAACGGAAGAAGGGATTCTGACCGAGCTTACAAAACGCCTTCCCGACAAAACGTTCATTCCCGCCTCATCCGCGCTTTTCTGCGCCGACATGAAGAAAATCACGCTGGAGGACATTGAACAATCGCTCACAACCATGCAGCCGGTTATTAGCGTTCCCCGGGATATCAGCCTGGCCGCTAAAAAGGCCCTGGATAAAATGTTGGCGATGTCTTAACCCGCCGTTTATTCATGGGGATGAAATTCATTGAGAAAAATTATCCATAAAAAAATTGTCCGGGAAGCCCCGGCTCTGCGGGAGCTTCTGGAGATGATCGGCAAAGAAACGCCGGTGATTGACGTTCGGGGGCTGACCGATTCCGCCCGTCCGTTTTTGACCGCGCTTCTGTTTGATCGAATGGCCGGACCCGTCACCGTCGTCTGTCCCACAGCCAGAGAAGCCGCCCTGTTCAGCCGGGATCTGATCCTCTTTCTGGGCGCAGAGGCCGTGCTGCATTATCCGCCGCTCGATTTTCTTTCCATCGACATGTTCGCCCTGCAGCGGGAAGAAGAACTGGCCCGCCTGAATGTATTGACCCAGTTGCAGGTGGAAAGCCGCAGGATCATCGTCACCTCCGTAGCGGCCTGCCTGCAAAAAGTCATGCCGTTTGCCGAATTTCAGCAGTATCTGAAAATTATTTCGGCGGGAGATATCCTTCTGTTGGAAGAGTTCCCCGCCAGGCTTATCGCGGGCGGCTATCAGCGGGTATCGCTGGTGGAAAATCCCGGTGAATTCAGCCTCCGCGGCAATATTCTGGATATCTTTCCGCCGACCGAACCAGAACCGCTGCGCCTTGAAATCGCAGGCGATGAAATCGAATCCATCCGGCGCTTTGACTGCTCGTCGCAACGCTCCGGCGCAACCGTTGACGCCTTCGTGCTCGGACCGGCCGGCGAAATTCTGATCGACGAAGCAAGATTGAATCGCGCCGTGCGCAATGTCAAACGCCGGGCCGGCGAGCTGGACCTTCCGCGCGATCTGGCAAACAGGCTTTCGGAAACGCTCCGGCAGCAGGCCGCCGCCTCCGTCAACCCGATCTTTCTGCCGCTGTTTTACGAAGACGATGACGATCGGGGCGTCCCGGGCCGGGAAAAGCTTTCCGGTTTTTTCGACTACCTGCCGCAAAACACGCTGCTGGTCCAAAGCGATCCCCTGGCGATGGAGCAGGCCGCGCAAAACGCCGCAGCCGACGTGGACAAACTGCTCTACAAGGCAAGAGCGGGCGGCAAGTTTTATCTGGAAAGCGCCGGTCTCTATCTGGATGGAAAAACACTTCATGCCCGTCTGGACGGATTCAGGCGGATCCGGCTTGCCGGTCTGACCCTGGACGATCAGGCAAGCACCAACCCCTTTGTGACGCTTGCGGCACAGCGGGATATTCCGTCATCCGAGCCTCTGGCCGGAGAAGTGAAGGAAGAAACTCTCCTGCGCCGGACGGCGGAAAAAATAAAACAGTGGCTGGCCGACGGCATGGCCGTGTTCTTTATTTCCCCCACACCGGAAGACACCGCCCGGATGCATCATCTGCTCGCGGGATATGATCTGCCCGCGCGGATTGTGCCTGCTCAAACCCGCCTGCTTGACACCGTCAATGATCCCGGTCCCGACACGCTCTTTTTGCGGGAAGGGAAAATATCCGGCAGTTTCATCCTCGCCGCCCTGGGTCTGGTGTTTTTGAGCGAAGAAGATATTTTCGTTAAAAAAACCCGCCGCCGCCGCACAAGACCGGCGCGCGAAGGATATTTTCTAAAATCCTTCGGCGATCTGAAAGAGGGAGATTTTGTCGTCCACAGGGATTTCGGCATCGGCGTTTACGGCGGCCTGCGAAAAATTACCGTGGGCATCATTGAAAATGACTTTCTGGTCATTGAATATCTGGACGGCGACAAACTCTACCTGCCCGTCAATGCCCTGGAAAAAATTCAACGCTATCTGGGCCCGGACGGCTACACGCCGAAAATAGAAAAGATGGGCGGGACCTCCTGGGATGCCGTCAAGGAAAAAGTCCGGAAGTCCGTGCGGGAGGTGGCGGAGGAACTGGTGGCGATCTATGCCGCGCGCGAAGCCATGGAACGAAAATCCTTCGCGCCGCCGGACCGCATCTACGAAGAATTCTGTTCAACGTTTGAATATGAAGAAACCCCCGATCAGGCCCGGGCCATTGAAGACATCCATGCCGACATGGACGACGTCAAACCGATGGACCGGCTGATTTGCGGCGACGCGGGGTTCGGCAAAACGGAAGTCGCGCTTCGGGCGGCTTTTCGGGCGGTTATGGACGGCAAACAGGCGGCGCTTCTGGCGCCGACGACCATCCTGGCCGAGCAGCACTACGCGACTTTCTCGCGGCGCCTTGCCGATTTTCCGATTCGCGTGGAAGTGCTCAACCGTTTCAAGAGCGCCGCGGAAATCAAAAAGACGATAACGGACCTTCGCCTGGGAAAAGTGGACATCGTCGTGGGCACGCACCGCCTGCTGCAAAAGGACGTGGAATTTAAAAATTTGGGGCTGGTGATCATCGACGAAGAACAGCGCTTCGGCGTCACCCATAAGGAAAAGCTGAAAAAAATGCGGACGCTCGTGGATGTGCTGACCTTGTCCGCCACACCCATTCCGCGCACGCTGCATCTGTCGCTTACCGGCATCCGCGATCTGTCCATTATCAACACGCCGCCGGAAGACCGGCAGCCGATCAAAACCTATGTTCTGGAATTTGATGAGGATGCCGTCAAGGCCGCCCTGGAGGCCGAACTTTTGCGGGGCGGACAGGTGTTTTTTGTCCACGACCGGGTCCGTTCCATCTATTCCATAGCCCATTTAGTGCAGCGGCTCGTTCCCCGGGCCAGAGTCGGCGTCGTGCACGGACAGATGAAACCGGCGGACATCGAAAAAAACATGGCGCAATTTATCCGGCGTGAATTCGATGTACTGGTCTGCACGACCATTATCGGGTCGGGCCTGGATATCCCCTCGGCCAATACGATGCTCATCAACCGCGCCGACCGTTTCGGGCTGGCTCAGCTCTACCAGATCCGCGGCCGCGTGGGCCGGGGCAGCGAGGAGGCCTCGGCCTATCTGCTCCTCCCCCGCGGCGCGCTGCTGTCGCGGGATGCCATGAAAAGACTCCAGGCCATCAAGGAGTTTTCCGAACCCGGTTCCGGCTTCCGCATTGCCTATCATGATCTGGAAATCCGCGGGGGCGGCAATCTTCTGGGGTTGTCGCAGGCGGGACATATCTCCGCCGTCGGATACGAACTGTATACCGAGCTGATGGAAAAGACCGTGCGGGAAATCAAGGGAGACGCCAGCCCCGTTGAAGAAGCCCTGCCGGAAATTTCCATGGGGATTTCCGCCTTTCTTCCCGAAGACTATGTTGAAGACGTGCATCAACGGCTGATTTTATACAAAAGAATATCGCACGCGGCGAATCCTGAAGACCTCGAAGCGCTTCGCGCTGAACTGGCCGACTGTTACGGCCCGCTGCCGCCGACGGCGGAAAATCTCCTGCGCGTCATCGGCATCCGCAATCTCCTGCAACCGCTGACGGCCAAAAAAATGGGGTTCGACGGAAAATATTTTTACATTTACTTTAAGGAAACCTCCCCGATCGACCCGGCCAAAATCATCGCCCTGTCCCGAAAGAAAATCAAGGATTTACGATTTACCCCCGACTTCAAGTTGTTTTTGCCCGCCCAAGGCTTAAGCGCGCCGGAAATTCTGGACCAGGCGGAAGGGCTTTTAAAGATGCTTGCCCAATAACCCTAATCAAGATATAAAGCGTTATGAACGCCATGAAGCCACCTGCAATCAACCACCTCACAGCAAGCTGTCGGGGTATGAAATGGACGTCATTATATCGCAGCAAGCTGCGGAGAATTAACGCTCGTCCCGCCAAAGCGGGATTAAAAAATTGGATGAAGCAATGCAAACCGTTCATGCCCCTGGTTTTCCTGGGCGCTCTGTGTCTCTTTTCGGCTTGCAGCAGCGATGATCTCTCCAATCGAAAGCACGTGGCCACCGTCAACGGCGAAAAAATTTATTGGGATGAATATCAGAAGCGGTTGAACGCCCAGAAAGGACTGCTGTCTCCCAAAACCTTCCGGGATGCCTCAAATAAACGGAAACTGCTGGAGGAGGAGATTCTGGAATCCATGATCACGGAGCAAATCATCCTCCAGCGGGCGCGGGAAATCGGCCTGTCGGTCAGCAACACGGAACTGGAGAGAAAGCTGATCGACATCCGCAAAGATTACGGGATCAATTTTTTTGATTTGCTCATCGCGCAAAATGTGCAATATGAAGACTGGCGTGAAGAGCTCAGAAAAGAGATGCTGTTCGACAAGCTGGTGGCCGCGGATGTAAACGCGTCCGTCCGTGTTTCGGAAGAGGAAGCGGAAGACTTCTTTCATGAACATCGCGATTTCTGCAAGACTGAACGAAGCGTCCGGGCGGTTCAAATTGTTACGCGCGACTTGAAAAAGGCCAAAGAAGTCAAGCACAGGCTGAATCAGGGAGAGGATTTTGCCACCGTGGCAAAAGAGGCATCCATCGGGCCGGAAGCGGTTTACGGCGGCGACCTGGGCCTGATTGCCCGTGAAACCATGCCTGAACCGCTGGATAAAACGCTTTTTAATCTGCCGGTGGGCCGTGTCAGTTCCATTGTAAAAAGCGCTTACGGATACCACATTTTCAAGGTCATGGACGTTCAGCCGGCCCGGACAAAATCTTTTACGGATTGCCGGGAAAAAATCATATCCGTCATTCGGGCGCAAAAGGAAGACGCGGCGTTTACCGTCTGGCTGGAAGGGTTAAAGATGAAAGCCGTCGTTAAAAAAGAAATGCATCTGCTCGGAGTAAAGACGCCATCATAAAATTCAAACAGGGGGAAAACTGTGAAGGTTTATAAAATCTGCGTTGCAAGCCTATTCGCCATTCTGCTTTTCAGCGCATCGGCGGTTGCCGAGGTGACGGATAGAATCGTTGCCGTCGTCAACGATGAAGTGATTACGCTGACTGAACTTAACCGGGCGTTTGAACCCTATGCAAAAAATATTCAGGCGTCCTATCAGGGAAATGACGTGGACAAAGTTCTCCAGCAGAACAAAATGGCTTTTCTGAGGCGGATGATTGATCAAACGCTGATCGAACAGGAAGCGAAAAAAGCGGGGGTAGGCGTTGCAGCCGTCAAGGATGAGGACGCCATGGCCATGATCAGGGATATGCTGGAGAAGAACAATGTATCAATGCAAACCTATTTAAAAAAACTGGCGGCGGAAGGCAACACGCTGGAGAACGTCAAAAAGGAAATCAAGGGACAGATATTGCGCATGCGACTGCTCAGGAGAGAAGTGCAATCCAGAATTCTGATCACGGATGAAGAAATCGGCCAATATTATGACCAACACCGTCAGGATTATGAAGGAAAGGAAGCGGTGCACATCAAGCAGATTTTTCTGCCGGCCCCGGCACAAGCCGATAAAATGACGCGCGAGCGGATCAAAAATCAGGCCCGCGAGCTGCATCAGCGCATCCTGAACGGCGAACGGTTTGAAATGCTGGCGGCGCAGTATTCCAAAGGTCCGGCGGCAGCCGAGGGCGGAGACATCGGTTTTGTGGAAAGAGGGATTATCGTGCCGGAAGTCGAAAAAGAGGCCTTCAGCCTGCCCGTGGGACAGATCAGCAACGTGATTGAGACGGACCTCGGGTATCATATTCTCGCGGTTGTGGACAAAAGGGGAGCCGGCCTCAAACCGCTGCCGGCCGTGCGCGATGAAATCAAAGCCAAAATTGAAGACGAAAAAGTCGCCAAAAAATACGATGAATGGATCGACGGCATCCGCAAAAAATCCTTCATTGACGTCCGGCTTTAGGAAGCGCCAAATTCTGCCATGGATTTTATAAAAATCAAGGGTGCGTCCCAGCATAATCTTAAAAAAATCAGCCTGGATATCCCCCGCGATAAACTGGTGGTCATCACCGGCGTCTCCGGCTCCGGCAAATCCTCACTGGCCTTCGACACGATTTACGCCGAAGGCCAGCGCCGTTATGTCGAATCGCTGTCCACCTATGCGCGCCAGTTCATCGGCCAGATGGACAAGCCGGATGTGGAATCCATCGAAGGCCTCTCGCCCGCAATTGCCATCGAACAGCGCGCCGCCAGCCACAATCCCCGCTCCACCGTGGGCACGGTTACCGAAATTTACGACTACTTTCGTCTGCTTTTCGCCGGAATCGGCATTTGTCACTGCTGGGGCTGCGGGCGGGAAATCCAGTCGCAAACCATCGACAGCATTGTGCAAAACGTGCTGGGTTTGCCTGAAAACACGCGCTTCAGCATTCTGTCGCCGCTCATCCGGGGCAAAAAAGGCGAGTTTGCCAAAGAGCTGAAAAAACTCCAGAAGGAAGGCTTTGCGCGGGTCCGCATTGACGGCGAGGTGCGCGACCTGGCCGAAGATCTGGTGCTGGCCAAAACCAAGCGCCACGACATCGATCTGGTCGTTGACCGCCTGGTGCTCAAAGACGGCGTCCGCAAAAGACTGCGGGACTCCCTGGAAATCGCAACCGCTAAAGGCAACGGACTGGTTCGGATCGTTACCGCCGACGGTTGCGAGACCCTGTACTCTGAAAAATACGCCTGCCCCGACTGCGGCATCAGCATGCCTTCGCTTGCGCCCCGCGTGTTCTCCTTTAACACGCCTTACGGCGCCTGTCCGGAATGCAACGGTCTGGGATCGCGCATGCACTTTGCGCTGGATCTGGTCGTACCCGACGCGGGTCTGTCCCTGCGCGAAGGCGCCATCGCCCCGTGGGCCGGACGCCACTCGCTTTACTATTTCAATCTCCTCGACGCGCTCGCCTCGCACTATCAATTCGACATCAACACGCCGTTTAACAAGCTGCCGGAAAAAATCCGCCAGGTGCTCCTTTACGGATCGGGAACGGAAGCGATTAAATTCTATTCCGACCGTCCGGACAAGCGGTATTTCGCTTATCGTCCTTTTGAAGGGGCGATCAAACAGCTGGAACGGCGCTGGCGGGAAACCGCCTCCACCGCGGTGCGCAATGACCTGGCCCGCTATATTGATTTGCGTCCCTGTGAAGCCTGCGGCGGCGCGCGGCTCAAAAAAGAGAGCCTGGCCGTCACCGTAGGCGGCAAAAATATTTACGACCTCTGCCTGATGTCCATCCGCGAATGTTATGATTTTTTCAGGAGCCTCGAACTGACGCCGCAGGAAACGTTCATCACGGAGCGCATCCTGAAGGAAATCAACAGCCGGCTGACGTTTCTGCTCAATGTGGGCATGGATTACCTGAACCTGGCGCGCTCCACCTCCACGCTCTCCGGTGGAGAATCCCAGCGCATCCGGCTGGCCACGCAAATCGGCTCCGGCCTGATGGGTGTTTTGTATGTGCTCGACGAACCGACCGTGGGCCTGCATCAGAAGGACAACCTGCGGCTGATCGACACGCTTAAAAAACTGCGGGACATGGGCAACACGGTGCTGGTGGTGGAACATGACGCGGACATGATGATGGCCTGCGATCATATTGTGGACATGGGGCCGGGCGCCGGCGCCCAGGGCGGCGAGGTCATTTTTCAGGGCACCCCCGCCGAGGTGCTCAAAAGCGAAACATCGCTCACCGGCAAATATTTATCCGGAAAGGAATCCATCGCGCTTCCCGCCAAAAGGCGATCCGCCAAAGGCCGCCACATCATTCTGGAAGGCGCAACGCAAAACAATCTGAAAAATATCGACATTAAAATACCGACGGGCGTCCTGACCGCGATCACCGGCGTGTCCGGTTCCGGCAAAAGCACGATGGTGATTGAAACCCTGTATAAAGTCATGGCGCGCCGCCTCAATCAGCATTCCGGCGGCATGGGAAAAATTCGGAAGATCAAAGATCTGGGAGGCATTGAGCGGGTCATCATGATCAATCAGCAACCCATCGGACGGACACCGCGATCCAATCCCGTCACCTACACCGGCATCTTTTCTTTTATCCGCGACCTTTTCACCGGCCTTCCGGAAGCGCGCGTGCGCGGCTACAAGCCGGGACGATTCAGTTTCAACGTCAAGGGCGGACGCTGTGAAGCCTGCGAAGGCAACGGACTTCTTAAAATCGAAATGCATTTCCTGCCGGATGTTTACGTCACCTGCGACGCCTGCCGCGGCAAGCGTTTTAACGCGGACACGCTGGACATTCACTACAAAGACAAAAGCATCGCCGACGTGCTGGATCTGACCGTCCACCAGGCGCTGGATTTTTTTGCCAACATTCCATCCATTCGCTCCCATCTGCAACTGCTGGCCGACGTCGGCCTCGGGTATATCCGCCTCGGGCAGTCGGCCACAACCCTGTCCGGCGGTGAGGCACAGCGGATCAAACTGGCGCGGGAACTGGGGAAAAAAGTCAACTCGAACACCCTTTACATTCTGGACGAACCCACCATCGGCCTGCACTTCGCCGACATCCAGCGGTTGCTCGACGTGCTGATGCGTCTGGTGGATATGGGCAACACCATGGTCGTCATCGAACACAATCTGGACATCATCAAAAGCGCCGATCATATCATCGACCTGGGGCCAGAGGGCGGACCGGGCGGCGGACAAATTATCGCGGCCGGCACGGTTGAAGACGTGGCGAAAAACGAACAGTCTTCCACCGGATTTTTTTTAAAGAAAATTCTGTACGATCAACATCACCGGACGGCCGGTCAGATTTGATGGAAACCCCCGCGGCATTTTGTCTCCTTTTTTATTTTGTGTATTCTGTTATTCTCAGGTATGTTTCATACATCGTTTCGCTAGCGGAATGTGACCGACACAAACAGTTGATCTCATTATTGGACTGAAGCATATGAATGCATTGCCGTTGACACCCTTAAAATACCGTCATTCGATCCTGCTGATCGACGACGAAGAAGCCATTCTGGATATTATGACCATGACGCTGGCCGATGAAGGCTATGATCTGCACACGGCCGGCTCCGCAGAGGAAGGCCTTAAAATACTAAAAGCATCCCCGAGCTTTTCACTGATCATCTCCGACCAGCTCATGCCCGGCATGACGGGTGTGCAATTTTTTGCCAAAGCCCGCGACATTTGTCCCGACGCGATGCGCGTTTTACTGACAGGTTATACGGATACGGATGCCATCATCGACGCGATCAACTCGGGCGGTATTCATTTGTATCTGACCAAACCGTGGCACAAAGACGAGCTGCTCCATACGATCCGGCAGATGCTGACCAAAGCGGAACTGGTGATTGAGAACCGGCGATTGGACGAACTGGTCAAAAAACAAAATGCGGAATTGCTGGAGCTCAACAAAAATCTGGAAGAAAAGGTGCACCTCAAAACACAGCATCTGGACCAGCGCGCCGGCGAGCTCAGAGCCAGTTACGAAAGAATTCGGCTTATTCTGGAAGGCGCCGTGCTGGCCATGTCCAAAATCGTGGAAAGCCGGGATCCGTACACGGCAGGCCATGAACAACAGGTCGCTAAAATCGCCTGCAGCATCATGAAAGAATGGACGGTTCCGGCTATCCGCAAGGCTTAAAGGGAGATGATATTCTTCTGGAATCACGGATTATCGGCGTTGCCGACGTCATCGAAGCCATGTCGTCGCACCGGCCCTACCGCCCCGCCATGGATATTGAAATGGCCCTGGAAGAAATCGCCAAATTTCGCGACATTCTGTACGACGCAAGCGTTGTCGACGCCTGCCTGAACATTTATAAGGCCGAAGGTCCAAAAGGATTTCAGTAGCCGCAAACCTAGCCGTTACCTGTACAGCTGATTTGCTTCAATATACCGGATAACCTTGTCAGGGGTCAGATATCTGACCGATTGCCCCTGCTGAATCTTTTCCCGGATATGGGATGATGAAATATCCAGAAAGGTGGTCCGGCGGAAAAAAACAGAACGACCCTGCGGGTTTTTGAAAATGTCGTTTCCCTCATCATAAACATAACGCGCCGCCGTATCCGGCGGCAGAATCTGAAGAAGGCCTTTATTTTCATACCCCGGCCGGGTGATCACCGCAAAGTGACAAAGCGATAAAAGCTTATCCCACTCCTGCCAGGTGGTGATCGCGTCAAACGCATCCTGTCCGGTGATGAAATACAATTCTAAACCCGGATCATGGGAATCTAAAAAATATTGGACCGTATCAATCGAGTAAGACTTTCCCGGCCGCCGGCCTTCCACATCCGATAACGAAAAGGAATCATTGCCGGCAATGGCCCCTTGCAGCATTTGCAGGCGATGTTCAAAGGAAGCCATTCCGCGTTCGGTCTTATGCGGCGGTGAAGCCGCGGGAATAAAGATGACGCGCTCCAGATCCAGGAGTGTCATCAGTTCCTCGGCGGCGCGCAGGTGGCCGAAATGAACCGGATTAAATGTCCCGCCGAAGAGTCCCCACTTCATGTGCGGACCTGACCCGCGCCGTAAATGATAAACTTGGAGGTGGTGAGTTCCTCGAGTCCCATCGGCCCGTAGGCATGCAGCTTGGTGGTGGAAATGCCGATTTCCGCGCCCAGGCCCAGCTCAAAACCGTCGCTGAAGCGGGTGGAGGCGTTCACCAGCACCGTGGAAGAATTCACTTCATTTAAAAACCGCTGTGCGTTCGCGTAATCTTTCGTGATGATCGATTCCGTATGCAGCGATCCGTATTTTTCAATATGCGCGATGGCTTCATCCATCGATTCCACGACCCGCACGGCCAGAATCAGGTCCAGATACTCCGCATACCAGTCTTCTTCGGTGGCGGCATCGATATCTTTTAGAATTTTTCTCGTCTTTTCGCAGCCCTTGAGCAGAACGCCGGCCTTCTGCAGCGTTTCAGCCATCTTCGGCAACCATTCAGGAGCGATGTCCGCATGCACCAGCAGGGTTTCAAGCGCATTGCAAACGCCCGGGCGCTGCACCTTGGCATTGGCGCAGATATTGACGGCCATTTCCGGATCGGCAGCGGCATCCACAAAAATATGACAGACGCCTTTGTAGTGCTTGATCACGGGAATCCTGGACTGGGCAACCACGGCCCGGATCAGATCTTCGCCGCCGCGCGGAATGATTAAATCAATCTGCTCATCAAGCTGCAGCATCGTTGAGACCGCCTCGCGGTCGGTAAACGGGATGGCCTGAATAGCCTTGTCCGGCAAGGGGCTTTCCTTCAGGACATCCTGCAAAACAGAGGCGATGGCCAGATTGGAATGAATCGCTTCCGAACCGCCGCGTAAAATGACCGCGTTGCCTGATTTTAGACACAGGGCGGAAGCGTCCACCGTGACATTGGGGCGCGATTCGTAAATGATGCCGATCACGCCCAGGGGAATCCGCATCCGTCCCACCAAAAGGCCGTTGGGGCGTCGCCACATGGACGTCACCCTGCCCACCGGATCAGGCAGAGCCGCGACTTCCCGCAACCCCTGCGCCATGGCCTGAAGGGTCGCGTCCTTAACCGTCAGCCGGTCGATCATGGCACTGGAAAGTCCTTTTTCTCCGGCCGCGCGAACATCCCGTTCATTTTCCGATACAATAAGATCACGATGCCGGATCAGTTCATCGGCCATCCGTAAAAGGGCGGCATTTTTTATATCGGTGGAACTGCGGGCAAGGCGGCGTGACGCCGCAAGCGCGTCTTCGGCTATTTTTTTCACGGAACCGGAAATATCCATTTTTTGCCTCTATTTGAATCTATTAAAATGACTTGCAATTTCTGTAATTATTGATAAAAGCCGCATCAACTCCAAATCAGCGGAACCGTTTGGAGAAAATGCCTTCTGTTGACAGGGGGTTCGTCCAGCGGTTCAAAGAATATTTACAAGACAAAAGGATACGTGTCAAGATCTTTACCCGGGTAGATTGTCATGAGTCGATTGCGCATTAAAGCCGGAAAAAAAGCCTACGAAATCATCAAAGACGGCGGATTTAACTTTGATGACGTCTGTGCATATTTCGGAGCGGCCGTGGGGCCGCGCTGGCTTGTTGCCAGCGGATTTGATCTGACGCTTCTGGAGCAAAACATCCTGGGACGCTCCCAGGCCGTGCATCTCATCGGATCGTCCGCCGGCGCCTGGCGTTTTGCCGCATGGCTTCAGCCGCAGGACGCCGACTGTTACCGGAAATTTATGGACGCTTACATCAACATCACCGTCACCAAGAAAGACACGCCTGTAACGATTCTGGAAAAATTCACCCATGTTCTTAATGCGTATATCGAAGATGACGCTCTCCCCTTTGCCCTGGCCAACAAACGCTACCGTTTATCGGTCATCACGGTTCGCTCACGGGGTCTGGTCGCCTCCGAAAACATCCTGCTGCAGAAAAGCGCCCTGGCCGCTTGTTACGTTCTGAATTTCTTCAGCCGGAACAATGTTTACCGTTTTGCCGACCGGGTGGTTTTTTATAACGGGTCCAAACCGCCGCCCTTTTGCTTCCAACCGCAATTCCGGGGCAGATATGTGCGGCTCAACGAAATTAATTTCAGACATGCCGTGATGGCTTCCGGTGCGATTCCGCTGGTCGTTGCCGGCGTAAAAAATATTTTCGGCGCCCCCCGCGGTGTTTACCGCGACGGCGGTTTGATCGACTATCATCTGTCGCATCAGTATGCCGCAAAGGAAAATGACCTGGTGCTCTTCTTTCATCATCAGGAACGGATCATCCCCGGCTGGCTGGATAAAAAAATCAAAAAGCGCGCTCCGGATGATCAGACATTGAACAACGTTGTGATGGTCTTCCCGTCGCAGTATTTCATCGACCGGCTTCCTGACGGCAAAGTCCCGGATCGTGATGATTTTCTGACGTATATCGACGACAGCAGACGGCGGATTGAAAACTGGAACAAGGCCGTGGCGTTGTCCGCTCCGCTGGGCGAAGATTTTCTGGAACTGGTCGCAAGCGGCAAGATTCGGGAAATTGTTGAAAAGTTTTAGTGTCTTATGATGATCATTCAGGAACTTCTCGACATTTACAAATCCTGCACGCTTTGTCCGCGCGCATGCCGCGTTGACCGGACGAAAGGCGAACCGGGCTACTGCCGCCTGCCTTCCGATATCGTCATGGACTGCGCTCTGGCTCATCACGGAGAGGAACCACCGCTTTCGGGCACCGGCGGCGCCGGAACCATTTTCCTTTCTTCCTGCAATCTGGGATGCGTCTATTGTCAGAATTATCAAATTTCGCACTCGGCGGATGGCCGCCGTCTGACCGTGATCGAACTGGCCCGGGTCATGCTCAACCTGCAAAAAAGCGGCTGCCACAATGTTGAACCGGTAACGCCGACACCTCAGACGCCTTTGATCATGGAAGCGCTTTGTCTGGCAAGGGCCCAGGGCCTCACCGTCCCGTTTGTTTTCAACTGCGGCGGCTATGAAAATCCGGATGTCATCCGGATGCTCGACGGCATGGTCGATATCTATCTGCCGGATTTCAAATACGGCATGGAAGAAGACGCCCGGATGTTCTCCGACGCGCCGGACTATCCGAAGTTCGCCATCGCTTCTATTCGGGAAATGGTCCGGCAGGTGGGCGATGATTTGACCGTGGAAAACGGCATTGCGGCGCACGGCATCATCATCCGCCATCTGGTTTTACCCGGGCGTCTGGAAAATTCCAAAGCGGCGCTGAGACTTCTGAAAAATGAAATATCAACCAACGTCCCGATCAGCCTCATGTCGCAATATTCACCGACGCCCAAAGTGCGCTCTCACGAGCAACCGAGGCGCAGGATCACCCGCCGGGAGTATGATGAAATTCTCCATTTTGCGCTGCAGTTGAATTTTGAAAATCTGTTTGTTCAGGACGTCAGCGACGATCAATTAATGCCGGATTTCGACCGGGAGCATCCCTTCGATAAGGAACGGAAAAAATGACGCGGTCCGACATGCAAAAGATTTACGACCGGTTTGCCGACACCTACGAGCAAAACCGCGGTTTATTCGACATGTCCGAAATTATTGACGATTTTTCCCGGAGACTGCCAGGGCAGCCGGGACGGCTCCTCGATCTGGGCTGCGGCGCGGGAGAACCCTTCCCCGCTTATTTTATTGCCCGGGGCTGGCAGGTCACGGGCGTTGATTTTTCTTTCCGAATGCTCGCGCTGGCCCATCGCTATCAACCGGACATGAAAACCATTCTCGCCGATATTAGCGACGTGGAATTTCCCGATGAAACCTTTGACGCAATCACGGCCATTTATTGCCTGTTTCATATCGAACATGAAAAACACAGGGATATTTTTCAGAAGATCTTTCGCTTTCTGAAACCCGGAGGCAAATCGCTTTTTACCTACGCCACGAAGGAATATACCGGAGCGGAAATTTTCAATGGATACAAGGAATTCATGGGCGAAAAATTGTTCTATAGCCATACGACGCCCGGCAACCTGTCCGCCATTTTAAAATCCATCGGTTTTACAATAGAATCCGAGCAATATCGAAACATCGGCGGCGAAACTTTTCTCTGGATGACCATTGCCAAACCGGAATAATCTTGGCCTTTCCGTAAAAGACGCCCTGGAGTGGAAACCGGAAAACTTATAATTCAACCACCCTCATTATCCGCTGTTTCCGTTTTGCCGCCTGTTGTAGTAAGTTTGGGCCTTGGCCAGCGCGCGGATGGCCCGCTCCGGCGAAGAGTATGCCATGATGCCTTTGGCATCGAGCTTGCGGACGATGTTGCGGTCGCCCGGTTCGTCAAAGCCGATGATGTCGATCACCGGAATGATCGGCTTGTTGAACTGCCGGATCTGCCGCACGATCAGATCCACCAATTCCTTTTCTCCGTCAATCATTTTCTGCGCCGGTTCTGCCATAGCCTCGCGCGGCAGCACAGGCGAATCCAGCCAATGCGTGGCGCGGCAGGTCATATAGCCCAGACCCAAAAGGAGAACGGCGTCCAGATCCTCGTGCTCCAGGAGCGCCGCCGTGGAGTCGGTGATCATCGAAACTCTCCCCGGCGC
>WOYI010728882.1_pt4 | contig 19864 bp, 14 predicted proteins | sample 6423411 | NCBI WGS metagenome assembly WOYI01 (sample SAMN13441803, study PRJNA592873) | oil field metagenome | biome: oil field; feature: oil-well bore; material: oil-contaminated soil; isolation source: oil-contaminated soil from oil-well borehole | place: Germany: Wietze | collected 2016-10-18 ... | reverse complement strand
ATGAACAGGAGCAGGAATATGCATCAGTTTGACGACTGTTGCTGAGAGGATGAACAGAAACAATCAGATCGATCAGTATAACAGATTCACGGGAGAGAATGAGTAAGAGCAGGCATATATACCAGTGCAACGACTGCGGCAGGGAGTACGGCGGAGAAGAGATTATGTATCTCTGTCCCTCCTGCAGTGCCGGTAACAGTGCAGACAAGCCTCCCCGGGGAGTACTGAAGACACTCTATGACTATGACGCTGTCAGGAGATCCTCTCCCTCCTTTGCAGAGCTGAAGGCCGGAAATTTCATCAGCCTGCTGCCTCTTGAGACTGTTGAGACCATGCCGCCCCTGAAGGTCGGCAACACGCCCCTCTACCGCTTCACCTCATCCGTAGGGCGAAAGATGCCTTTCCGTCTTTATCTCAAGGACGACTCCCAAAATCCTACATGGTCGTTCAAGGACAGGGCTTCGGCACTGGTATCCGCATATGCCCGGGAGAGAGAAGTGCAGACCATCGTCACCGCCTCCACCGGCAATGCAGGCTCCTCACTGGCAGGCATATGTGCCTCACAAGGCCAGAAGGCCGTGATACTGGTCCCGGAAGCCGCGCCGCCGGCCAAGCTTACACAGATAGTGATGTACGGTGCCACACTGGTGCCGGTAAAGGGCACATATGACGATGCCTTCGCCCTCAGCGTAAAAGCCACGGAACACTTCGGGTGGTATAACCGCAATACCGCTTTCAATCCCCTCACCATCGAAGGAAAAAAGAGCGTCTCATTTGAGCTTTATGAGCAGCTGGGATTTCGACTTCCCGACACCGTATTCGTGCCGGTTGGCGATGGGGTGATACTGTCAGGGGTATACAAGGGTTTTGAAGATCTGCTCCGCCTTCAGATCACTGACCACATGCCTGTCATCATGGCAGTGCAATCGGCCGGCAGCGACAACCTCGTTCGCAACATTGGAAAGGAAAAATTTGAGGCGATACCCTCATCCACCATTGCCGACTCAATATCCGTCGACCTGCCCGGCAACTTTTATATGGCCCGCCGTTTCATCAGTGAATATTCAGGCAAAACCATGACCGTGACCGATGAAGAGATACTGCATGCATCAAAGCATCTGGCGGAGAGTACAGGCCTCTTCGCCGAACCCGCAGCGGCAGCGGCATATGCGGGTTTCATGAAATACCACAGGCAGGGATTGCTGCCTGACGACTCCGACAATGTTGTACTGCTGACCGGCAGCGGCCTTAAGGATACAGGATCCGTCCGGCAGATGATAAAGATTCCCGAGGCCATCTCACCTGATATTGACAACCTGGAAAAAGCGCTGGGATGATTACCTGGTTTCTCAACGGAACAAAAATGCATTTTGACGGCGATCCTGAGGAGTCGCTTCTGGACCACCTGAGGAAAGAGAAGAGGATCACCTCACCGAAGGACGGCTGCTCGGGCCAGGGTGTATGCGGCACCTGCACCGTGGAGACAGACGGCAAAGCACGGCTGGCATGCCGCACAAAGATGAAGAGCCTGGAAGGTGTTGAGGTATGCACCACCGAAGGGCTGCCCGCCCGGTTCAGGGAGGTGATCAGCAGGCAGTTTGCCGAAAAAGGGGCCGTGCAGTGCGGCTTCTGCTCACCGGCGATGATCATGCGGGCAAAGGCACTCTATAATGTTAACCCCACCTCTTCTCGTGACGAGATCAGGAAAGCCATCACCCCCAACCTCTGCCGGTGCACAGGCTATGTAAAGATCATTGATGCCATAGATGCGGCTTTCGCCGAGATGAACGGCAACGCAACACCTGCGGAGAAGTACACTGCACAGGTAGGTGACCGTTATCCCAGGTACCAGGCTGCAGAGACGGCCCTCGGTGCCAGGGATTTTGTCGACGACATGTACTTTGAGGGCATGGTTCACGGTGCACTCCGCTTCAGCGACCATCCCCGTGCACGAGTGAAGAGTATTGATCTTTCCAAAGCCCGGCAGGCTAACGGTGTCATAGGTATCTTCACCGCAGCAGATATACCGGGAGCACACAAAACAGGACTTATCTTCAACGACTGGCCCCTGATGATCGGGGAAGGAGAGACAACGCACTGCCTCGGTGACGTGCTGGCAGGAGTGGTGGCTGAAACAGAGGCAGAGGCACGGGCAGCAGCAACGCTGATAAAGGTGCACTATGAGATCCTTGAGCCGGTTACCGACATGCATAAAGCAGCCCTTCCCGGCAGCATTGAAGTGCATGAGGGTCGCTCGAACGTGCTGGAGACATGCAGCATCAGGTCCGGTGACGCTGACGGGGAACTTGCCATCGCCGCATGGACCGCCGGAGGCCTCTATGAGACCCAGCGCATAGAACATGCCTTCCTGGAGACGGAAACAGCGGTGGCTATGCCTGAAGATGACGGCATAAGGCTTTACAGCCAGGGACAGGGTGTGTATGTCGACCGCAGGGCAGTAGCTGAGATACTGGCTCTGCCGGAGGAGAAGGTGCGGGTGATACAGGTGCAAAACGGAGGAGGCTTCGGCGGTAAGGAGGATATCACCGTACAGGGCCATGCCTCGCTCTTTGCCTGGCACCTCAAACGTCCTGTCAGGGTGCATCTCAGTCGCGACGAATCGATACTCATGCACCCCAAGCGTCATCCGGTATGGATGGAGATAACCCTGGGGTGCGACAGCAACGGCAGGTTCACGGCACTGAAGCTGAATGCCTTTGGTGACACCGGCGCCTACGCCTCCGTGGGCACCAAGGTGATGGAACGGGTGGTGGGCCACGCCACAGGCGCATACACCGTCCCCTGCGTCGACATCAAAGCCGTGACTGTCTATACGAACAACATACCCTCCGGGGCGATGAGAGGCTTCGGCGTGCCGCAGGTGACCTTTGCCGTGGAGAGCTGCATAGACGAGCTGTGCCGCCAGGGAGGCTTCGATCGCTGGAAGATAAGATATGACAATGCCTTCGAAGATGGAAGCAGGACAGCGACAGGCCAGATCCTTAAAGGGGTGGGGCTGAAGAAGACCCTCCTGGCAGTCAGGGAGCAGTTTGAGAAGGCCAGGTATGCCGGCATAGCCTGCGGGATCAAGAACACCGGCGTCGGCAACGGCCTGACTGACGACAGCGAGGTTACAGTGCATATTGTGTCAGATAAGAAGGTGACTGTCAACCATGGCTGGAGTGAGATGGGACAGGGAATACACACAATGGCCGTGCAGATACTGCACCAGGAGACGGGCATCGACCCCGGCATCATCGAGGTGACCGTTGACACCGCGGCAGGACTGCCCACGGGAATGACCACCTCGTCCAGGGCCACAGCCCTGCTCGGTAATGCCATCATCGACGCCGCATCAAGGCTTAGGGAAGACCTGCGGCACGGATCCCTGCAGCAGCTTGCCGGACGTACTTACAGGGGCAGGTTTGTGTGCGACTGGACAAACAAGCCGGGTGAAAAAAGTGAAGATGCCGCCATTCATTTTGCATACGGCTATGCCACCCAGGTGGCAATACTTGACGATGAAGGAAAGGTCTCGAAGATTATCGCAGCCCATGATGCAGGCAGGATCATGAACCGGATGCTCTTCGAAGGTCAGATGGAGGGGGCCGTTCATATGGGACTGGGATATGCCCTGACGGAAGATCTGCCAATGGAGGATGCCAGACCTGTAAGCATGAAGTTCAATGATATAGGGATAATACGTGCTGATAAGATGGCTGAGGTGGAGGTCATCGGCATAGAGGAGAAAGACCCTGTGGGTCCCTACGGTGCCAAGGGCATAGGGGAGATTGGGATGGTGCCCACCGCGGCTGCCGTGGCCAATGCCCTCTGCGCTTTCGACGGCATCCGCAGAACAAAGCTGCCGCTGAGACGTAAAAGATAGATACAAAATATTTCAGTTATGAATCTGCTGCTGAAAAATGCGACATACATCGACTGGAAGACGCTGGACTTCTCCCACAAGAGCATCCTTGTGCGGCGTGATGATGAAACCATACAGCTGATCGGCAATGACGACGATGGAGTGGTCTTTCCCGACACCGAGGTAATCGATTGCACCGGAAAGCTTGTGACAAAAGCCTTTGCCGTGGGTCACCATCATGCCTATTCCGCCCTGGCGCGCGGTATGGGGGCACCGAAGAATACACCCCGCAACTTCCCCGAGATATTGCAGTATATATGGTGGACCCTCGACAAGCAGCTTGACAGGGAGCTGATAGAGACCTCTGCCCTGGTGACAGCCATGGAGTGTGCCAAAAAAGGCTCTACCTTCGTGATAGACCATCATGCCTCACCCTTCAAGGTCACAGGCTCGCTGGAGATCATCGCCTGCGCCTTCAGAAAGATAGGAGTGTCACATCTGCTCTGCTATGAGACATCCGACCGCGACGGCATGGTCATCGCCGGGGAGGGCCTTGACGAGACGAACGCCTATATTAAAGAACACCAGGGACTGATAGGCCTCCACGCTTCGTTCACCATAAGTAATGAAACCCTCGGCCGTGCTGTCAGGCTGATGCAAGAGCTCGATTCGGGCATTCACATCCACGTGGCCGAGGACAACTGGGACCAGGAGCACTGCCTCAGAGAACACGGCAAGAGGGTGGTTGAAAGGCTCTCGGATGCAGGGGTGATGGCCTCGCCCAAAAGCATCCTCGTACACTGCCTCCATCTTGACGAGAGGGAGAGAGAGCTGGTGATGAACTCACCGGCATGGGTGGCGGAGAACTGTGAGAGCAACCTGAACAACAGGGTGGGATACTTCGACGATGCGGGGCTGGGAGAGAATATCATGCTCGGCACCGACGGCATGCACAGCGATATGCTGCAGAGCATGAAGGCTGCCTTCTTCCTGGGGCAGGGTCATGACACGATCTCCTACGACTCGGTATACAGGCGTCTCAGGAACGTACACCGCTACCTCAGCGAAAACGGCTTCACCGGCGACGGGGAGAATAACCTGGTGGTACTCGATTATGATCCGCCTACACCCGTCACAAAGGATAACTTCATCGGCCACCTGCTCTTCGGCATATCATCAGCGCATATTACAGATGTCATCTCCGGAGGAAGGTTGATAGTGCGCAACAGGAAACTCACCGCCGTTGATGAGCAGGAGATAATGAAAGAATCACGCAAACAGGCAGCCAGACTTTGGAAAATGATCAGTCGTCACTGACCCGGGCGTTCCTCTTCCTGAAGATGAAATAGACAGGTATACCTGCAAGGATCAGTGTCAATCCTATCAGTGCCTCACGGGGCTGGGTAATGATGGTGTTGATGAAGAGGCCCAAGCAGAACAGCACGAAAAGAGCCGTTATCACCGGGTATCCCGGCACCTTGAAAGGCCTGTGAGCATCGGGCATCCTGCGGCGCAGTATGAAGACGCCGGTGGCGGTGGCCCCGTAGAAGATGTACACGGCAAAGATCACCATGTCGGTCAGCTGATCAAAGGTGCCTGAGAGTACCAGCACCGAAGCCCATATCCCCTGCCACACCAGCGAGTTACCCGGCACGCTGTGACGGTTGAGCTTCCCGATACCGGAAAAGAAAAGACGGTCGCGTGACATGGCAAAATAGGGACGTGAACCGGTCAGTATGCTTGCATTGAGGCAGCCGAGGGTGGTTATGAGTATCAGCACCGAGATGAAGAGGACTCCTCCTTTACCCCAGAGGCTCCTCACCACCTCCACGGCAGCTATCTGGTTGCCGGCCTCGTGTACCTGCACCAGTTCGGGGATAGACATCACGCGCATATATGCCAGGTTGACAAGCAGATAGACCACTATCACCACAAAGACGCCTATCACTATCCCTTTGGGTATATTGGCTTTTGCATCTTTAATCTCCCCCCCTATAAAACCAACGGAGACCCATCCCTGGTAAGCCCAGAAGGCAGCCAGCATGGCCGTGTAGAACGATGAGAGGGTGACGGCTCCGTTGCCCAGCTCCCTGACATCCATAAACCCTTCAGGCCTGGGAGCATCGGTGGTAAGTCCTGCAATGATGATCACGGCCAGCCCTGCACAGACGATGAAGAAGATCGCCTTGCCTGTCCACGCCCCGCTCCTTAGTCCCGACATGTTGAGAAGTGTCAGAAGCATGATAACCAGTATGGCAGTCAGCTTGATGCCAAAATCGCGGAAGGGGAAGAAGATCCCTCCTATGGTGAAATCATTGAGCGCTGGAAGTATATCGGGGATTGTGACAATACTGTTGAGCGACTGTGTCAGGACGTAGGCCAGTGATGAGATGGTGGCTGTCTGGATGACGGCGAAGAGCGACCATCCGTAAAGAAATGAAAAGAACCGGTTATATATTTTCCTCAGATAGACGAAGTCGCCGCCGGTGTCGGCAAGCATCCCCGCCAGCTCTGCGTTGCTGAGCGCACCGAAGAGGGTGATGATCCCTCCCACAAGCCATACCAGCAGTATCCATGAGGATGACTGGAGCTCGGCAGCCATCGGAGCGATTTTCTTGAAAACCCCCGAGCCAATGATGTTGGCAATAACAAAAATGATTACATATCCCAGACCGAGTGTTTTGGAAAGGCTTCTTGGATTACTCATGGGCGGGCGTCATTCTGCAGGTGAATGCGCTAATTTAAGAAATAAGTTGAGTGATCGGTCCGCCATTCCCGGCAACCGTCAGAAAAAACCTGAACCTGAGTTCATACGTGACCGGACAATGTTGTATGATAATCTGTCCCGTGCTGATGTAACTTTCTGACAAGTCAAGCGTTCTAAGTAATATGGTTCTCCCGGGACTGCCGGGGAGCCTGCTCACAAAAGGAGTTGATTATTTACTCCATGTAAGGTCCATTAGACCGATGAAATAAAAGTTAAATAAACTAATGAAATAAGAATCATATAAACGAATGAAAAAGATAATCGCCCTCATGACTTTCATCCTGCTGGCTTCATCGGTAAGTGCCCAGTGGAAGGCGCAGAGCGTCGAGACATACGAGCAGACTTACAGGATGGCATTTGTCACCTCCAGAAGCGGAACCGAGACACTGCGGGTGCTGCGCGCCGTGCCCGGAGAGAAGGGGACAACCGTATATGATCAGATCTCAGGCCAGATTCTGCTGAACAGGAATATAAGCACGGACTACAACGTCTATAATCTGGTCTTCAGGTTCGACGACAGTCCGAAGATGTACATCCTCGACCCGGAGGGGATAAAGCAGCAGTGGGATGCCAACGTCAGGAAATATATCATTGACTCCGACTGGAAGACCTGGAGGATAGGAGACACGCGCGACAAGCAGGGGCGTGCGAGTGCCGGCAACACCGGCGAGGACCGTAAGAAGGAGATAATCGATCTCATGAAATCCAGCGGAAAGGTTATCTGCCAGATAGTCCTGCTCCGGAAAGGAGATGGCAGCCAGTCGATGCTCAGCACTGAATTTACCCTGCAGAACTCCACGAAATCAATTAACTACCTCTTCAAATAGACTGTCGGCCAACTCTCTCCGGTGAGGAGATGACACTCCTTGCAGTCAGCCTTTATTTGACACTCTCATAATCACGGTGCACTCTACCCTGAGGCCATGGCTCAACCAGAACGGTAATCAATATCCTGATTTTGATTTACTGTTTGCCTCCTTCACTCAGGTTCTCCAGCCTGGAGATAATAACGGCACCGCAGCTGTCGCTAAAGACATTGACCGTTGTCCGGAACATGTCCAGTATCCTGTCAACGGCAAGAATAACAACCACGCCTTCGAGAGGCAATCCAACGGCCCCAAGTATGACAGACATCATTACCAGTCCGCTCATGGGGATGCTTGCCGCCCCGATTGAAGCGAGCACCGCTGTGATTGCGATAGTCATCTGGGCGCCGAAGGTGAGGTCAAAACCATATACCTGGGCAATAAAAATAGTGGCCACGCATTCATAAAGTGCCGTCCCGTCCATATTCATCGTGGCACCGATGGGAAGTACAAAACCGGCTGCCCTCTTTGACGCTCCCGAGACCTCTGTCACAGCCTTCATCGTCAGAGGCAGGGTGACAATGGTTGAGCATGTTGAAAAAGCCGTGATCAGTGCAGATACCATTCCCCGGAAATGGCTGACCGGACTTATCCTGCCTATGAAATACAGAAGAAGGGGAAGTGTCAGGAACATATGTACGGCCAGGCCTGCAAGAACAATTAAGAAGTAAAAGCCCAGAGGCCCGAAAGCAGCAAACCCTGTTTTGGCTACAATGCCTGTGATGATCCCGAACACCCCCAGGGGAGCAGCCCATATAATCAGAGTGGTCATCTTAAGCATTGCCTCAAAAGCAGCCTCGAAAAAACCTGACATCAGCTTTCTATGATCTGCTCCTATCCTTGTCACAAAATACCCGAACAACACCGAAAAGAAAATGATAGGCAGTACATCACCGGAGGCTGCGGCTGCAACAGGATTTTCGGGAATGATATTCAGAAGAATCTCTCCCAGTCCGCGTTCAACTGCCGTGATGGTTTCAGGACTGGCTTCAAGGCCTATGTCTGCACCCACACCCGGTTTAAACAGATTTACGAGCAGCTGTCCGGTTATTATTGCCAGCAGACTGGTACAGATGTAATATATGAAGGTCCGCAATCCTATTCTTCCCAGGCCGTGTGCGGAACCCACCTGTATCACGGAACTGATTATGGAGGTGATAACCAGCGGTATAATAGCCATCCTGAGCAGCCTCAGGAAGATATCTGCAAGGGGTTCGGTAAATGGGATTGCAGGTTCTCCGATAACCAGCCCGGTAAAAATTCCGAGAAAGAAACCCACAAAGATGAAGATCGTCAGGCTGTATTTTCTTCGAAAAACCATTCAGGTTCCTGCGTTCTTTCCCCAAACTTACAAAAAACGGCTTACTTATCATAGTAATAATGCATGTTCCGAATCCTGATAAATTCAGTAATTTTATATCGGAAATAATTGGTGCGATGATGATGAAGAGAATGAGACGATGGCTGCCCCTTTTTGTTCTTGTGACAGTCATTCTTGCCGGGTGCGAGAAAAAAGTGACACCTGAGGAGGAGGAAGAACAGGGTCCGGTGCAGGCATCTGCACTGATCCAGAAAATCAACGGCTTCATCAAAGATGCGATGAGCGACGTCTATCTCTGGTATGATAAAATGCCTGTGATCGACATAAGATATGAAACTGACCCCAAGGTCTACTTTGATAAACTCCTCTATAGTGAGGACAAGTGGTCCTATATAACAGATGACCTGGCTGCCCTTGAAGCAAGTCAGCAGGGAATTGAAAAGACCTACGGTTATTCGCTTACATTTGGCAGGTTTGTTGACGGTACAGGTCTTCCGACCGGCAATTATTTCGGAATTGTGGAATATGTTTACCCGAACACGCCCGCCTCAGAGGCAGGTTTTACAAGAGGTGACCTTATCATCAGGCTCAACGGGGGAAATATTACTGCAGATAATTACCGGGACCTGCTTTCGGGGACTTCAGCCACAGTAACGAAGGGAATACTGACCGGTCAGGGGATTTCAACCGGGGAGACAGTCGTTCTTGTGGCCGAAGAGTTGCACCTTGACCCGGTTCTTATGTATAAGATCATTGAAAATGAGGGGCACAAGATAGGATACCTTGTTTATCTGCAGTACATACCCAGCTATAACGACACCAGTCTCAGGCTGGCACTGCAGTTTTTCAGGGATAACCAGATCACTGACCTGGTTCTTGACCTGAGATATAATCCCGGTGGCTTCATATCTGCCGCACAGTATCTGACCAGCTCCATTGCACCTCAGGGTGTGGTTGACAATGCGAGTACTCTTGTAACATATCAATGGAACGACAAGTACCAGGCCTACTGGAGCTCAAATGACAGGCAGGATCAGCTCAGAGTGAATTTTGACCCCACCGTACCCGTCAAACTGGGTCTCAGCAAACTCTATATTTTAACAGGGTACGGAACTGCCAGCGCATCAGAGCTTACCATTTGCGGGCTTGAACCCTATATGGAGGTGACCACCGTGGGTGATACCACCTACGGAAAGTATACCGCTTCCACCACCATAAAACCTGAGGAGTGGTACAACAGCGAGGCTGAATATTCGGACTTCAAAAACTGGGGTCTGCAACCTATTATAATCCGTTATGCCAACGCCCAGGGTATCACCAGTTTCAAGAATGGCTTTGCACCAGATTTTTTTGTCAGGGATGAGTTGCTGCCTGCCTATCCTCTGGGAGATCTGACGGAGCCGCTGCTGAAAAAGGCCATAGAAGATATAACTGGCACAACATTGCCAGTTCCGAAGAGAGCATTTTTGCCCGTCGAATATATCATTGTCGACCGCGGTTTCTCAAAATTTGATCATCTGAAGAGGAACCTGCTGATTGACCCGCCCGAGGTTATGCAAAATATCCCTGACTGAGAAAGCCTCAATATGAAACAATTTATCCTGGTATTGATATTCAGCCTTGCCATTGCCTCCGCCTATGGTCAATCAAAGGGGGTTGAGCTTTCTCATTACATTTTCCCTGAATTTACTCAGGGTACTGTTCTGATGAAATCCGGGCAGGAATTTAAGACCTTGCTGAACTATAATTCACTTACCGAAGAGATGATCTTCGATGACAAGGGCAAAAAACTTGCAATCGGGAAAGAGGATAAAGAGCGGGTGGATACTGTTTACATCATGAACAGGAAGTTTTTTATGTTGAACGACAGATTTGTCGAACTGCTGCACAGGTCAGGATTTGAGCTCTACGCTGAGCACAGGTGCAATGTCAAATACCCGGGTAAGCCTGCCGCATACGGAGGAACCTCGGAGACTACGTCCGTCAGCTCCTATTCCGGAATCTACAGCGGAGGCATTATGTATGAACTAAAACTGCCTGACGGATATATCATTAAACCCTATACAAATTACTGGCTTAAGAGAGACGGAGAACTCAGGAAATTTGTCAACATGAAACAGCTGACAAAATTATTTGATGATAAAAAGGATCTGATCAGGGAATATCTCCGCACCCACCCTGTCGAATATGAAGATCAGGAGAGCCTGGTTCAGATGATAGGATTTCTGGAATCAAACTGAGAAATTTTTTGTTTTTTGTCACCACCATTAAAAATTAAACCCAATCTATGAGAACAAGAATCCTTGTACTGCTTGTACTGTCATTTGCAATATGCACTCAGCCTGAGATTCAGGCACAGAAAAACGGAAAGGAAAAAGCGACTACAGACCGGTCAGTTACCACAGTGCCAGTGATTGTCGACGGCGAAGCTCAGAAGATACCTGCCTTTGAAAACCCGGACGACTGGATCCGCGAGGACCTGTGGGTGGAGACGGAGTTTGACAGTGACGGCGACGGGAAGCATGACAGGATGCATGTTGATGTCACCCGCCCGAAGCAGACAGAGACAGAAGGACTGAAGCTCCCCGTTGTATACGAGTCGAGCCCCTACTTTGCCGGAACAGCCGGCAACAACAGGGAGTATTTCTGGGACGTGAGGCATGAACTCAACACAGTTCCGCCGAAACATGTCTACCCTCCGCAGATAACACGCAGGGGTGAACGGCCGGTGATATCAAACTCTCAGGTTAAGGCGTGGCTGCCATACGGCTTTTGCGTAGTTCACTCTTCGGCCCCGGGAACAGGACTCTCCCAGGGTTGCCCGACCATCGGCACCAGGATAGAAGCACTGGCTCCCAAAGCGGTGATAGACTGGCTGAACGGAAGGGCCAAAGGATATACTACACCTGACGGCAACGAAGAACTGAAAGCCTACTGGACCACAGGCAAAGTGGGGATGACAGGTACCTCGTACAACGGCACCATCCCCTTCGCAGCGGCCACCACCGGCGTGGAGGGACTGGAGGCTATCATTCCCGTGGCTCCCAACACCTCATATTACCACTACTACCGCTCCAACGGCCTGGTGAGAAGTCCCGGAGGTTATCTCGGTGAGGATGCAGACGTGCTCTATGATTTCATCTTCTCCAACCCTGACAACTGCATATACTGCGACAGCGTGGTGAGAGACATTGAGATGGCGAATGGTATTGACAGGATAACAGGCGACTATAACGAGTTCTGGAGAAAACGTGACCTGATGAACTATATGGATGACTTCCATGCGGCAGTGCTGATGGCACATGCATTCAACGACTGGAATGTTGTTCCAAGTCACAGCTACCGTTTTATCAAAGTGCTGAAGGAGAAGGGACTTCCGCTTCAGATATATTACCATCAGGGTGGCCACGGCGGTGAGCCTCCTTTTAAGATGATGAACAGATGGTTCACCCGTTACCTCTTCGGAGTGGAGAACGGAGTGGAGAATGACCCGAAAGCCTTCATCGTACGTGAGGATGCTGACCGGCTCAGTCCCACACCCTATGCCGACTATCCCCACCCCGATGCGATGCCTGTAACACTCTTCCTCACTCCAGGAGCCCCGGCAGCAGGAGGGCTTGTGACGGAAAAGAGTGCAGGACAGGGTTCGGAGACAATCGTTGACAATTTTTCCTTCACCGGCTCCATGCTTGCCCAGGCTGAATACACCGATCACCGCCTTCTTTACCTGACTCCCGTGCTGACCGAGCCTGCTCATATCTCAGGAGTGGCGACGGTAAAGGTAAGAGCTGCCGCAAACAAGCCTGCAGTGAATTTGTCGGTATGGCTGGTGGCACTGCCCTGGACCACCCCGCGTCAGCCCAGAATGACAGATAACATTATCACCCGCGGATGGGCGGACCTTCAGAATCACCGCTCATTGACCGAGAGCGAGCCACTGGTCCCCGGTCAGTTCTATGAGATGAGCTTCGAGCTGGAGCCTGACGACCAGATAATACCCGCCGGCAAACGGATAGGACTGCTGATCTTCTCAAGCGACAAGGAGTTCACTCTTCACCCTATGCCGGGAACCGAGCTGACCATTGACCTCGACGGCACGGAGGTGACAATACCGGTTGTGGGAGGAGAGATAAAATAACCCGCGATTTCAGTCAGGCAGAAACTGCGGGGTCATTTATTATCTGACTTCCGCAAATGGGTGCTGCAACATATTTAAACTTTTGTTTATAGGCCACTTCAACTCTCAATATGGGTACTGCAAAGAGCCTTTTGACACATCTTCTGTGCGTCGTGCAGGTGTAGAGTCACCTCTTTTTTCAATCCTCAGACTGCCGCCTGACTGTTACTCCGCTGCTATGCAGAGACTCCCTGTCGCCTTCTGATTACTGAGATCTCATAGGTGTAGAGCTCGCCTTCCGAGACGGACTTATCAAGGTACTCATCTCCGCCGGAGAAGGAGATCGGCATCTGGCCGGGATCTGTTACGGGCTCCGGTGTGACCCCGCCGGCGGCTATCTTTTCTGCACGAGATTCCATAGCCAGTGACGGCGGCTCAAATGGATCCCATTTGAACCAGCAGACGGGACTGCGGCCGTTTCTACTCATGAAGGGATAATTCGGTTGCAGAACTAAACGTAAATCTGACAGTATTACTGATATTATCAATTTGCGGCAGATAAATTGAAACATCTGTAATCAGTTCTGAGCTATTTATGAAACCCATACGGATAGCGCACAACAGGTTCAGTTTCCGTTACTGCCAAATTGGTACCCGGGGAGATTGTTGCCATAACCTGCTTCCTCATTGCAGCGTTTCACGGGTTCATTTCGTATTAGGTTATAAAAGACCTGATTCCTGTAGTACTACCATTTAAAATGAGACTATTTATGAAAACCCATGTATTGCTAATTCTCAGCCTCGCGACTATTACCGGATTTATCTCATGCTCCAAAGATAATGGAGGTGAGGAGCCCGATCTCACTCCCAAAACTCTTGAACTGACCGCCATGGGACCGGAAGTCATTACCTATTGTAATGAATTCGGTGTTGAGCTTTTTACAAAAGTTGCCCGGGAGGAGAACAAAAATCTCATGCTTTCACCACTCAGTGCGAGTGCCGCACTCACCATGCTGCTCAATGGCTGTGAGGGAGACACATATGATCAGCTGAAGGCAACGCTGAAGTATCCTGAAAGCATGACCATCAGTGAGATAAACGAGGTCTACAAAAGCCTGGTAGCCCAGTTGCTTGTTGTTGATCCTAAAGTTAAGCTGGCCCTTGCCAACGCCATCTTTTACAGGCAGGGTTTTACCGTGAAGAATCCGTTCCTGAGTACAATGGAGACTGATTTTAATGCGGAGATAGCCGGCCTTGATTTTTCACTGCCATCCGCACTTACAACCATTAACAAATGGGCCAGCGATAACACCAACGGCAAGATCCCGAAGGTGCTTGATGTCATTTCCTCTGATGCGGTCATGTTCATCATGAACGCACTTTACTTCAAGGGCGACTGGAGTTACCAGTTCGACAAGTCGCTTACCTCTGACAGACCGTTCTATACCGACGGCTCAAACTCAGTCGATGTCAGCACCATGAAGGGAGATATCGGCTCCAAAGTGACCTACGGGACCGGCTACAATGCAATCGAACTGCCGTACGGCTGCACAAATTTCACAATGGTGGTGATTGTCCCGGAAGGAACACTATCCGAGTTCAAGGCATCATTTGACGCAGAAAAATGGAACGATATTACATCAGCATTTGATCAGACGAATGATTATGGTGAAGTGACGGTATATATGCCGAAGTATAAATTCTCATACGAGAAGTACCTAAATGACCAGCTGCAAAGCATGGGCATGCTTGATGCATTCAATTCCGATCTGGCAAACCTCTCCGGAATTGCTGATGCCCCAATCTTTGTAAGCTTCGTAAAGCAAAACACCTTCGTAGAGGTCGATGAGGAAGGAACCGAAGCAGCTGCCGTGACAACCATCGGTATTGAACTGACCAGCATGCCTCCCCAAACACGGGAATTTGTGATTGACAAGCCATTTGTCTTTGCCATCAGGGAACGTACCACAAATACCCTCCTCTTCATCGGGCAGGTGGTAAATCCGTGATATTAACAGTTCATTTAACCGGCCGGGAGGACTTTTCAGCTTATATCATCCTTAAATAAACCACAATATGAAACCCACATGTATTGCATACACAAACCTGCATGTATATAATTTTCAGACATGTGGGTTCTCCCGATAAATCGGGACAAGCCATCAGACCATTAAAATCAAAATTATATACTGATGAAAAACCTGCTTAAATCCGCAACACTTCTGATAGTTATGATGGCTGCCGTGACAGCCTGTAACGACAGAACCACACAGTTTATTACCTATGAGGCCAATGTGCCGGTTTACATGGCATATGATGAATTCCGGGCAAGCTTCCAGAAGAGTGCTCCGGCCGAGATCTACCATCCAGGGAAAATGTATTTCAAGGATGGGTATCTCTTCGTCAATGAGTATGGCAAAGGCATCCACGTGATTGATAACTCAGATCCTGCCAATCCTGAAAAAGTGGCTTTCTACGAGATCATGGGCAACGTCGATATGGCCATCAGGGGCAACATACTCTTCGCCGACAGCTATATAGACCTGCTGGCAATTGACATTGCAGATATAAATAATCCCGTCGAGATTGACCGCATTGAAAATGTCTTCCCGGAGATCGTCCCGGAGGGAGATTTCTGGTATCCGTATGCAATGGTCGATAAATCGAAGGGTGTAATCGTTGACTGGGAGGTGAAGAAGATTACTGAGAAGATGGAGGATTATCAATATGGCGGAGTGATGTTTCTGGGTGAGATGAACTTCGTAATGAGCACTGATGCAGCCGTCAACTGGACTGGTGGCAGCGGAACCGGCGGATCAATGGCCCGCTTCATGCTGAATGAAGAGTACCTCTATGTTATCGCAGTGCCTACACGGCTGAAAACAGTAGATATCACCACGGCATCAGAAATGACGGTGGTCGACAGTGTAGATATGCCCCGCAATATGGAGACACTCTTCCGCCTTGAGGACAACCTGTTCGTGGGAACCACAACAGGGTTGCTGATCTTCGACCTGACTGATCCTCAAAAACCTTCTTATGTTTCATCCTATGATCATATCACAGCCTGCGACCCGGTGGTTGTTGACGGTCAGTATGCCTATGTGACGCTTAGGTCAGGCAACAGGTGCAACAACGTACAGAACCTGCTGGAGGTCGTTGATATATCATCCATTGCAAACCCATACCTGGTAAAATCGTACCCGATGTTCAATCCGCACGGCCTGGGCACTGACGGTGAACTGCTGTTTGTCTGTGATGGCACCGCGGGACTCAAGATCTACAATAAAACCAATCCACTGGCCATTATTACAAGCCAGATTGCACACTACCCTGACTTTGACACATATGACGTTATCCCGATGAACGGGATTCTTATGCTCGTGGGTAAAGGGGGTATTTACCAGTATGACTACAGCGACCCGGAGAACATAGTACAGATAAGCCACATAACAATAACGGAAGAATAGACATATGTTCAGACTTACTGCAGTTGCGGTCTGTGTTCTGCTTTCACTCTCTGCAACAGGCCAGCACCGGAAATATACTGTTGTGCTTAACGATGGTTCCCGCATCCAGGGGGCCATCGTTGGCGATTCCACTGATTACCTCGATCTTAAGATTACCTCGCCCCAGGTCATCAGATTAGGCAGGTCTCAGATATCATCGGTTGAAGCCGTTAAGTATCCTGTAAAAAAGAGCATGAATACATCCGGTTACTACGCAAGGTTGTCCATTGGCTTCCTCGCGGGAAAAAACGAAAGCGGAAACCAGTCGAGCCTGAGCTTTCACCTGTCAAACGGTTACCAGTTCGGGAACGGCTTCGCAGTGGGAATCGGCTCAGGAATGGAAGAGCTGGGTGTGGTTCTTGTACCTCTTTATGCAGATTTAAGATTCACACCGCTGAACTCGGGACTGTCGCCTTATGTCTGGCTTAAGGCCGGTCACGGTTTTGCCATTACCGACCAGACTGTTGACTACTACGAGGATGACACATCAGCAGATGACAACCAAGAGGGCGGATTCCTTTTCAATACCGGGGTTGGCATCTCCGTGTTCTCATTCAGGAGAACTGCAGTAAACATTGGCATCGGTTACAGGTACCAGAAGGTTACACTGAACGAGGATCTCCATTGGTGGTATGGCAGAAATACAGTCAGGCATACTGTAACCCAGTATTACAGGCTGGAATTCCACCTGGGTTTTGTCTTTATGTAATAGAAGAAATATGAAATTGTCAACCAAAATATCGTACGAATTGAGTTATTTCGGAAAAACTTGATTCCTGGCGGTATAATGGGTAAAGGAACCTTACATGGTCATGAATACTCTGATTTGGATCTTGTCAGAAGATGTGCCGATGGCGACATCCGCTCGCAGGAATTGCTTTACCGGCGCTACTTTTCCTTTGCCATGTCAATTTGTATCAGGTATGCAAGAGATGAAAGCGAAGCCATGGAGATAGTGAATGACAGCTATATGAAAGTCCTGGACGGCCTGAAAGGCTACGACCACTCCAGGCCGTTTAAAAGCTGGTATGGCAAAATCCTGGTTAATACCGCAATAGACAACTACAGGAAGAACCTGAAAAGCAACGAACACATCTCTATCGATACAATTACTGATGCCGGAGAAAGCGATCCTGAAATAGAAGCAGAACTTTCCGTTAATGATATTCTGACACTCTACAGGTACCTCCCGGCAAATTATAAGATTACATTCAACCTCTTCGAGATAGAGGGGTATTCACACGAGGAGATCGGCCGGATGATGGGAGTGACCGCTTCTACATCGAGGGCCAATCTTGCCAGGGCAAAGAAGATGCTGCGGGAACTATATAACAGGCATATTATTTCGGTAAGGAAGAGTCATGAATAAGTTTGATGACATATTCAGCCGCAAGGCAAAGGAGGCATTTGACAACTACAATGCCGACCACCTCGCAGAGGAGGGTTGGAACTCCTTTACCGGTAAATATGGCAGGAGACGCAGCCGGGCAATATTAATGCCGCTGTGGGCCAGGGCTGCCTCCATAATAATATTAGTCACTGCCGGGGTGCTTTTAACTACACGGTTAAACAATCGTAAAGCCGGTGAACCCGTTAATCAGATTGCACAGGAAACCCTGAGCGAACAGGCAGATTCTTTATTAATTAAGGAGGATTCATCATCTGCTGCCGGAGTCTCTCCGGGAAAGCCTGTGATCATCGCAGCAAACCCTGAGATTTCTGCAACAAAGCCAATTATCAATGCTGCAACTGCTGAAACCACTGAAGCAAACCCGGAAATCAAAACTGCATCTCAGGAACTCACTGCTCAGGCTTCTTCCACCAGAGACTCCGGTCAGGCTTCTTTTACGACAGTCAGCACGGCAGGCCAGCCCCGGCAGGCGGGCGGGGCTGCAAGCAGTTCCCGGGTCAGCCAGACTGCCGGACCAGTTCTGGCTGAGGCCGTTAAGGCTGGAGCTATAATTTCATCTGAGGCTTCTAAAACTGATGTATCACTTTTGGCTGATACTTCTATGACTGAGCGATCGCTTTCAACTGAGACCTTTTTGGCTGCAGAGATCTCTGCATGGATGAATCTTCCTGATAATCCCATAGAAATCAGGTTGGCTGATGATGCTGATACGGAACTGAAGCTGAAACCTGAAGAGGCACCTCTTGTTTATTTTGATATCCCCCGTGAGAAGTTGACGACAACCCTTATGACCGGTTTATCGGGTATGATGGCCACTGTTGATAATGCATCATCAGCTTCCCAGGGTGTATCAATCGGCTTTTATGTTGAGCAGCAGCTTACCCGCAGGATCTCGGTTCGTCCCGGGCTGGCGATGGCCAGACATAATTACACTGTGGAAAACATGTCAGGAGGAAGCCTGGACATGGCCTATGGAGCACCTGAACTGAATGGCATGGCAGCCTCGGCAACCACCTATGATGCGGATATAGACGTAGTCTCCATGGAGGTACCGGTTAATTTTGTCTTCTCACTCCGGAAACGGGCCCGCTCAAACCTGTTTGTAAGCACAGGTGCATCAACGGTGATCTATCTGAGTCAGAACCTGTCCGGCAGTTTCAATAATACCTACACAAGGTCAGTAGTCGACAACTATACCGGTGACGTATCGTACGAGTCAATGACCACCTCCGTTAAGATAGAAAGCGAACAGGAAACTTTAAACCGTGTCGACCTCCTGGGTCTTGCCAACTTCTCCGCAGGGTACTCTTTCCCGTTTGCCGGGACCAGCCAGTTACAGTTTGAACCATTTGTACAGTTACCGATAAGGGATCTCACAAGCCTGAATCTCCGCATCTGGTATGGCGGTCTCTCAATGAAGATCCGGTTCTGAAAGGCCGGTGTGAAGTTTTATAAATAATGATCTTCCTCCTGATCAGTGATTGATTTTCACTTCCCGGAAGAATCTATCCCGGAACCTTTTCTTCGGAGGAGGAAATAGACAGGTATTCCCGGCAGGATGAGTGCAGCTCGGCAGCCACGGGAGCAATCTTCTTAAAGACCCCCGAGCCGAGCATATTTGAGATGACTATGATAATGACCTATCCCAGCCCTGCCGCCCTTGTCAGATCTCTTTTCCCCGTCATATCATAACATGCCAATCAGCATTGGCAGTTGATAAAAATAAGATTAATGTTGTTCACGGATTGTAACAGGTGCTTTTTGTGGGACAGCTTCCCGGATTTTTGTTTTCTTCCCTCAGCATTGCAAGCGGGGGCGGATTATTTCGTGATCCGCAGGTGGGAGGCCTGTGCAACAAAATCCCTTAGCGCTTTCAGCGCTATCCGGGCTTTTTTGTTCTCATCCCTCCGCCTCGCAAGCGGGAGGCGGATTATTTCATGATCCGCAAGTGGGGGCCTGTGCAACAAAATCCCTTAGCGCTTTCAGCGCTATCCGGGCTTTTTTGTTC
>WOYI010880488.1_pt1 | contig 19868 bp, 29 predicted proteins | sample 6423411 | NCBI WGS metagenome assembly WOYI01 (sample SAMN13441803, study PRJNA592873) | oil field metagenome | biome: oil field; feature: oil-well bore; material: oil-contaminated soil; isolation source: oil-contaminated soil from oil-well borehole | place: Germany: Wietze | collected 2016-10-18 ... | reverse complement strand
CCTCCAGGCGGTCTTTGTTCGCCGGTGTGATCCAGACGGTAGTGGCGGACATGTAGATGCCTATAGGCCATTATAGGATATGAAGCGTGCGGTCGGGCAGCCGGCCCGATACTCTTTCAATCCGCTCGATGGCTTCGATGATATCCAGTATCCCGCTCGCGATCGTCTCATAAGGGCCGCACCTCCCGCAGGACCCGGGACCGTATCCGTTCCCGGAGTCCCGCTTCCGTCACGACGTCGACCGGGCGATCGAGCAGGGCGGAGAGGTCCATGGCAAGACCTCCCACGTCGAGAAGGCTCTGGTCAGGGTCAAGATCAGGAGATCGATATCGCTGTCAGCCCGGGCTTCGTTGCCACGGATCCGAAAACCCGGACGTTTTTTGCTCCCCTCCGGTGTGCAAGTGAGAGGATCTCGTCCCGTTTCCGGGTGAGTTGGGTGTAGATGTCGGTTCCCGGGTTCATGTCCTGGAATACTGCATCGGCCCCGGACATATAGACGTTATCCTCTGGATAGATGGATCACTCCGATCTCCACCGCATTTTGGCGAGGCATCGCCCCCTGCCGTCGTTATAGATGACAGAAGCGTCAGTGCAAGACCCGACAAAAACGACCGGGCTGAGGTGATTGCTACAGGAGTGCCCGGAACTCGTCGACGGTGATCCCGGCCTGGAAGAGAATCGCCTGGAGCGTCCTGGGTGCAAGAATCTTCCCGGAATGCACGGGGACAGTAACGATCACATCACGTTGCGCGTGATAGAGATAATGGTGGCTGCCCCGGATGCCAACCGCCTCAAAACCGGCTGTTTTCAAGGCTTTGACCACCCTCTCCCCGGTGGTTCTTGGGAGTTTCAGATCCCTGCATTGCTCGTATTCAGGGGCACGGAGATCTCAACCGGAATCGGCTTGCCGAGCTTCCTGGCCACCTCGATGTATCCCGAGATCGCCTCTTCAATCTCTGCCAGCGCCTCTTCCCAGGTAGACCCTTCGCTGATGCACCCCGGGAGGGACGGCACCGTCACGGTGTACCCTCCGTCCTCATTCTGCTCCATAAGGACCGTATAACGGAGACGAGTATCTGACAATCGATTCCGCCACAGGAGGATTGTCTATGGCACTATATAGGGGTTCCGCGGATCATCTTCTCCGATGCCGAACCATACGATACTGCTCCCTGAGCAAGAGGGGCAGGGAGTTCCCCCGGAGGAAGACCTGATCATCGGCAGGGTCCGGGTCTCCGAAGTCGTGGCATGAGCCAGGCGCTCTGGCCAGGAGATGTGCCGCGGTCAATGATCCTGCAGTCCGGCGAGGATCCCGGCAACCGTCTGCCTGAATTCGGGAAGTTCTTCTTTAACGATTGCCCACACCGCTTCTAAATCCACACTCATATACTGGTGGATCAGGACATCCCGGAGTCCGGAGATCCGGCGCCAGGGAATGTCCGGATGCTCCTGCTTCAGGGAATCCGGGATCCGCTTTACTGCCTCCCCGATGACCTCAAAGTTCCGTATCACCGCGTCCTGCGCCATCGGAGAGTCCATGAACGCATCCCGTCCTCCGCGGGTATAGTCCTCTATCTTCCCCAGCGAAGGATATGGATGAGATAAAGCCGGTCGTCCTTCACAGCGGCACGGCCTCCCGGCAGACGCGGTCCCTGATGTACCAGTGCAGTCCTCCCTCGGTTACCACATCGACTTCGCGGCCGAGCAGGTCTTTTAAGTCCTGGGCGAGAGCGATGTGGTCGAGGAGACTCCTTCCCGGCTCGAACTCGACCAGGAGGTCGAGGTCGCTCTCCGGGGTCTCCTCGCCCCGGACCACCGACCCGAAGACCCTGATCGTGCGGGCACCGTGTCTGGCTGCGACCGCGAGGATCTCTTCCCTTCGTTCGAACAAATCGTCATGCAGACTCATCGGCCTCTCCTGCATCGATCTTGTGGAGTGGTGGATATTAAGGGTTCGCCCGGGAGGTTGGTGTCTCCCTCCCCGACGGAGGTGCTGCGGGATAACCCCCGGCAGGCCGGAGTTGTCCGGGCCCTACTCCCGCCACCGCGGCAGCGTCGAGAGGTACTGCCGCACCATCTCCTTCGCTCTCTCCAGAGGCATCTCGAGGTTTGAGGCCATCATCGGCGCGTACTTCTCGACCGCCTGCTCCCTCGTGAGATCGGGCTCGACGAACCTCCCATCCCGGTAGCAGTAGGTGCAGTAGTTCGTCGAGAGCGAACCGTCCGTCTCCGTCCCGGCGTCCTCGTCCCGTGCAAGGGGCATCCCGCAGCTCCCGCAGGCAGGGATCTCCCTCCCGGTCCACCTCTTCAGGCACGAGATCTGCTCCCGGGCGAACCGTTCTGCATTTGCGGCAGGGATGCAAAACAACTGCGACAGGATCGCGGAGCACTTCTCCGCCATCTCGTCGATGGTGATCCCGGGTTCGGTGAAAGCGCCGCTGTGGTAGCAGTTCGCGCAGTAGTCCTTCGAGAGTGTGCCGTCCGCTTCCGTCCCGAAATGCTCCTCTGCGCTCATCGGCATCCCGCAGCTCTGACATGCTCGTGTTCCGCTTGTTTCCATAACGTATCCTCCGGATGGCGATCCATCCCAGAGCGATGAAACGCTTCAGATAAAGCAACTGACGTTGCTGAAGATAACTATTTGCAAAAAAACTTCCTGGAAGCTGCGGTTGCACCCGTGCGGGAACGAGGCCCTGTGCTTCTGCCGTCGCCGGCCGGAGATGCGAGAGCAGCGGCCCTGTCCCGGACCCCCGGGGCGAGAGAGTGCGTCCGAACCGCCGGTCAAAAACCAGCCCCGCCCTACTCCCCGCGAGGCGGGAACCGGATCGTCATACTGCCGCCGGCGCCGGGCTCGAGCACCGCGTCCCGCTGGAGCGCCCGGGCGTAACCGGCGAGGTAAGGCCCGGCCACCCGGACGTCTGCGAAGGTCTCCCGGATCGCCGCTGCTGCGCCGTCGCCGCCGATGGCGATAACCACGCTCCCGTCGTCGGCGTCCGTGGACTCGCAGGGGATCCCCCACGTCAGGAGGAGCCCTTCCATCAGGGTTGGGGAATCGAACCGTTCCTCGGTGTGGGCGAGAAGCGCCGTTCCGTTCTCTTCGCCGAGCCGCCCGGCGATGACGGTGATCCGCTCCGTAAGGCCGGGGGAGGCGTCCGCAAGGAGTCTTTTCACGAGCGGTCCGGCGACGTCGTGCCGCCGCAGGGACCGGGCTACCTTGATCAACTGCCAGTCTCGGGCAAACGAAGTACCGGTGCGCATCTTATCCTCTCAGGATGCCGTAGGCCATCACACAGAGGCCTAAGACCACCACGATACGCGAGAAGACCGCCGACCAGAGGACAATGAACTCATCAGGCGTGAAGATGCTCACGAGATCAGCAAACGTGATCCCCACGATCAGCGTGAAAAGCCCGTAGATGAAGAGGAGCAGGGTCGGCTGCCTCACGATCCGATAGGCATTGTAGATGACGGCGATGAGGAGCGCTCCGAGGAGGAGCGTTACAATCGCAAGCATCTGCTGCATGGTTTCAATCTGTATTCCGCTCATGTCTGTTCCTTGACCTTCCTCACCGAGATGATCGTCTGGATATCCTTCACTCCCGGAAGGCCGGAGAGGGGGACGAGCACGCTCCGCTTCAACTCGGATATGTTCTGCACCCGGACCTTGACGAAGAAGTCCCCGGGCTCAAGCACCTCGTAGAGTTCAAGGATACTCGGGAGGTCCCGCATGAACGCCTCGACCTCAGGCTTTCCATCCGGGTGGACCCTGACGTTTAAAAAAGCGACCAGGGTATGCTCGAAACACTTCTGGTTGACGACGATCGTGAACCGTTCGAGGATACCTGCGTTCTTCAGCTTCTCGATCCTTTTGAAGACTGTCGACGGTGCTATGCCCAGCATCGAGCCGAGCTCTGCCATAGACATTCGCCCGTCTCTCTGCAGCTCCCGAAGGATCGCATCGTCGATCTCATCCATTCTTACAATAGTTACAGGTTTTTAGTTATTAAAATTCCGCATTTGTTTTTACCAGAGAGAACGGTATTTCCTCTTTCGGGCGGGTATTGTTGCGAATTACAGATATTCTGTCAGAGTTCTGTCCGGTGATAAATGAAGAGTTATTCCGCGATAAAGAGGAAATAATAATCGAAATTGTGTATGATGGGGGAATTTTTGTTTCAGTGCCGGTGAATAATTGTTCCCCCGGGATTGACGACCCTCCCGGGCCCGGGGCCTCCGGCCGCTTCCCGGATGGCCGTATCAATGAACTCCCGGGCCGCGGCGAACCCCTCCCGCGCAGGCATTCCCCCGGCAAGGTATGCCGTGAGCGCCGCAGAGAAGCAGCACCCCGACCCGTGAACCGAATATGGATAGCGCTTCCCTGAGAGCCGCATCATCCCGTCGGGGTCGACGAGGAGGTCGACTGCTGCACCGCCGGCGAGATGCCCCCCCTTCACCACCACGGCACGGGCACCGAGATCCAGGATCCGCCGGCCCGCCTCGGCCATATCCTCGACGGTCACGACGTTCATCCCGGCAAGCACCTCCGCCTCCGGGATGTTGGGGGTGACAATTGCCGCCCGGGGGATGAGCAGCCCCGTAAGGTCCGCGACGGCGTCCTGTTCGAGCAGCCGGTGGCCCGACGTCGAGACCATCACCGGATCGATGACGAGCGTGGCTCCCTCCGGCAGGGCCTCCGCGACGGCCCGGACGTTTTGGGCATTGCCGAGCATCCCGGTCTTCCACGCCCCGATGGTGAAGTCGTCGGCGACCGCCCCAATTTGAGCCCGCACCGCATCCGCCGGGAGCATCCAGGTTCCCCGGACTTCCCGGGTGTTCTGGGCCGTGACCGCCGTTATGACCGTCAGCCCCCAGATGCCGAGCGCCGTAAACGTCTTCAAGTCCGCCTGGATCCCCGCCCCTCCCCCGGAGTCGGAGCCGGCGATAGAGCATGCTGCGATCATCTGCGCACCCGTCATTCTTCAATTGTCGGCGCAGACCCGCTTGAATCTTTGCCTGCCCCCCGCCACTCCTTTTATCTGGTCCTGCACCGACCACTCTTACAATGGATGTAGAAGAGATCAGCCGCCGGCACCTCGCTGCCGGCGCTCCTGACGATGAAATCGTGCGCATCCTTGCCCGGGATGTGCTCTCCATAAAACACCGCCGCGTGACCCCTGCCTACGCCGAGGCATTCGCCCGGGCGGTCCTTACCGAAGCGAAGAACTCGACCGGGCTTGCCGGCGACCTCTTCGCCTTCGAGTCCTCCGGCTCGACGATGGGTGAGTTCGGCGTCGGGTCGCGGGGGTCCGGGGACTTCTTCGCCCACCGGCAGCTCGCCCGGATCATCGGCAGGACGGATGCTGCGGTCGGCGTCGACGAGATGGACGATGCCGGCGCCGTCCGTGCCCAAGGCGACTACATCATCACCACCGTCGACGGGATGCACTCCCGCCTCTCCGACTTCCCCTTCCTTGCCGGGTTCCACGTCACCCGGGCGACGCTCCGCGACGTCTACGTGATGGGCGCAAAACCCGTCGCCCTCCTCTCCGATATCCACGTCGCCGACGACGGCGACGTCGCGAAGATCTTCGACTACACCGCTGGAGTCTCGGCCGTCGGCGAGGCCATGGGTGTTCCCCTCGTCACCGGGTCCACCCTCCGCATCGGCGGGGACATGGTGCTCGGTTCCCGGATGACCGGCTGCGTCGGCGCCGTCGGCGTCGCCAGCCACCTCACCGCCAGGAAACAGATCGCCCCCGGCGACGTCCTCCTCATGACGGAAGGAGCCGGCGGCGGGACGATCGCCACCGCCGCGATCTACTCCGGGTTCCCCGACGTCGTCGAGGAGACGATCAACCTCCACTTCCTCAAGGCCTGCGAGGCGCTCCTTGCAAGCAACGTCCTCCCCGCCATCCACGCCATGACTGACGTCACGAACGGCGGGCTCCGGGGCGACGCCTACGAGATGGCCGAGACCGCCGGCTGCCGGATCGTCGTCGTCGAGGACGAACTCCGCACGCTCGTGCAGCCCAAAGTCCTCAAGATGCTCGACGCGCTCCAGATCGACTACCTCGGCGTATCGCTCGACGCCCTCCTGGTCGTCGCCCCGCCGGAGGTCGCGCCCGAGATCCGGCGGGTCGTGGAGTCTGCAGGCGTCGCGATGAAAGAGGTCGGCTACGTCGAGGAAGGTAAGCCCGAGTCGGTCCTCTCGGTCGGCGGCGAGATCCGGGACTTCACGCCCCGGTTCCGGGAGTCGGCCTACACCCCGGTCAAAAAGGTCGTGGACGAGGACAAAAGGGATTTTGAAGAGATGAAGATCGGGGTCGAGCGGGCGGCGGAGGCGGCGCTTGCAAAGAAGCTCCGGATCCTCTCCCGGCTCCGGTCCTCGTGAGGAGAATGGTGTATTCTCGAACACAGCATCTTTGCGACTCTTGTCAGCGGCCTTTGCCGCACCCCGCCCGTGCTCCGGTCTCCTGCAGGGGCATGCCGGTCGGTTGAGAGGGTGTCTGCCCGACGCTATCGGGGAGGGCAGGACGGCCGTTCCCATAGTGAGGGCTTGCCCTGCCGGAGGTTTTTTTGACGATGCGGTCATCGGGGGCAAATTTATATCTCCAGCTCCCGATAGGAGATATTGAACAGCAATGCCCGTCACACAGGATCTGATCCGGGAGAAGCGGTCCAGGATTCTCGCAATAGCCAGGCGGCACGGTGCCAGGAATCTGCGGGTCTTCGGGTCGGTCGCCCGGGACGAGGCGGGCCCGGAGAGCGATCTCGACCTTCTGGTGGAACTGGAGCAGGGCAGGAGCCTCCTCGACCATATCGCGCTCATCCAGGACCTGGAGGAGGCCCTTGGGTGCCGGGTGGACGTGGTGACGGAAACGGCGCTCAAGGAGCGGTACAAAAAGCGGATCCTCAAAGAGGCAGTACCGTTATGAGGGACGGGATCGACCGGCTCCTCGATATCCTGGAAGCGATCGAGGAGATTGAGCGGTATACGGTCCGGGGCAGAGATGCTTTTTTGCAAGATGAACTGGTGCAGGTCTGGATGGTGCATCACCTCCAGATCATCGGGGAAGCAGCCTCACGTCTCCCCTGGGACATGCGAAGCACTTCTCCCGGGGTTCCCTGGAAACAGTTGACACTCTCCCCGGCTAAAGCCGGGAGATTCTTGTTTCGTTGACCGGGACTTGCACCGCCGGGCTTGGCGGTGTAGCGGTCCCGATCTCCACAAGCGTAGATTCGGGTGTGCCCCACCCTACGGATGCTCGTTTCAGGATATTTTGTGCGGCGTTTAGATCCCGGGGTACCGTGTAGCCGCAGACCGGGCAGGCATGGGTTCGCTGCCAGAGATCTTTCTTCTCCCGGTGCCCGCAAAGGAAACAGTCCTGCGTCGTGTAGGCCGGATCGATCAGGTGGGCATACTTACCAGCATTCGCAGCTTTGTAGCGTATGAACTCTCTTGCCTTGTACCACGCAGCATCGAGAATAGACTTGGATCTGCCGCGGAGTTTTGCATCCAGCGATTCGACCATCGGTTTGATGTTCAGGTGTTCCAGAGCGATAAGATCATAGCGATCAACATAATACCGGCTCCACTTGTGCAGGAAGTCGTTCCTCCGGTTCTCGGCCTGCTCGTGGATCCGGGCTACCCGGACCCGCTGCTTCCGGCGGTTCCGGCTCCCGTCCGCGGCCCGGGAGAGTTTTCTCTGGGCCCGGCGGAGCCTTTTTGCGGCCGTCCTGACGTTGTGGGGGTGCGGGAAGACCCTGCCGTCGGTGTCGGTGGAGAAGTTCTCCAGGTTCAGGTCGATCCCGACCGCCCGGGTGCCGGTCGTCGGTACCGGGGTATCGGGCGTCTCGGAGATGACCGCCACGAACCATTTGTGGGCCGGGGTGTGCTTGACCACGATCTGCTTGACCCTCCCCGGTACCGGCCGGCTGAGCTCGATCCGCATCTCCCCGATCTTGCTCAGCCAGAGCCGGTTGCCGGTGAGTTTGAACCCCGTCTGCTCGTAGATCATCGAGTGAACCCACTTCTTCCGGAGTTTGCCGACCTTCCTCCCTTTTTCCTTCAGTTTTCTGAGAGCGCGGAGGTTGTGGACGATCTGCTGAACCACATTCTGCAGCACCTTGCTGTGGACTTCCTTCAACTCGGGGTAATCGGCTTTCAGTTTCGGGAGACAGGAGTCCCGGTACACCCTGTTCTCAAGACACCAGTTCCGGACAAAGGCGCACCTCGCAAAGCCGGTGAACAGTCGCTGCTCAACGGTGTGAGAGGGGTATGCTCGGTACCGGGTGACGTGCCGCATTCCAGACTCCAGAGATCCGTGAGTGCTCATCCGGCTATAATCTATCCCGGGCGGGGTGAAAGTGAACGGACCAAGGGGTGCAATTCATCCCCACGGCTAAAGCCGGGGGCTTTCTTGCACCCCTTGAACCCCGGATCTGTAATCGGTCTTCGAAATATCCTGGTTCACGCATACTTCCGCGTGGACCCTGATGAGGTCTGGGCGGTCGTGGACCACGATATCCCCGCACTCAGGGCGGAGGTCGTGGCGCTCCTCTCTTTGCTCGGCGGCACAGAAGACGCCGGGTAGAACGCCCCTCCCTCCTCCGGTATCCGTTGACGACGGAGGGGAACAGCCCCCTTCACGTGCCTTTGGGGTTGACAACCCTCCCTATGAAGAGGATCGCGCCGGAGTCCTTCTCAACGATGAGGAAGACGAACGGGTGGTCCGCACGGAAGACGGGTGTGGCACCTCCCCCCACCACAACGCCGGTCGCGGCCGCAGCCTCGGTACCTTCCTCGTTCACGTCGACGAACGCCTTGTGGAAGACCCCGGTGACGAAGAGGTCTCTCGTGCCGTCCATCCCGGAGAGGTCGGCATCGTCGGCAAACGCCGTCGGCATCCCCATCGCCGCGAGCACTCCCGGAAGAGGATACCCCGTCTCCAGCGTGAACTTCGGGAAGAAGACCCTGACCCTCTGCGAGACCAGGGACTTCTGAAGATCCGCGAGTCGCCCGGCGTCCAGGGCCTCCTCCGCAACCGTCAGGTTGTCTTCCTTCGGGAGGAAGACGAGCATCGTAAGTTCGGTCTCGTTTCCGTGCGCATACGGCATCTCGAGCACCCGGAGGGTCTCAGTCTCTGCGTACGGATAGACGGCATTCCCGTGCATCATCGGGACAGTCACCGTCTGGTTCGGTGCAACCCGGAACTCCTCCTCCGTCGTCTTGTTCGGGTCAAACAGTTCGGCCCAGGTGCCCTTGAAGTAGATAGCGTTCGTGATCACGAGCCGGGTCAGGGGGTCGATTGAACCCGGCGGCAGGAGGTCGCGGATTTTATCCTCCGTCTGCTCTTCCACCCACCGGTTGATCGTCTCCCGCGACCCCTCGGGGTCATTGATGAAGTCAAGATTCGTGACGTTTGCCCCGTGCCAGCGAGCGACCACATCGACGTAGGCCGGGAGGAACGGGTAGGTCTCCTCCGCCCAGAGGGCGTTTGCGGTGTGGAGGGTGTAGTTGCCGCTCCCGCGGTTCAGGCCGGCATCGATTGCGGCAAACCCCTCCCGCCGGAGGCTGTCGTTCTCCGGGAGATACAGCACCGATCCGATCTCATCGGCGGTCGTGCCGCGGGCGCCCTCGCAGGTGATCGCGAGGGCCGACGAGATGCTGTAGGGCGAGAAGAAGAGGTTGTCTCCCGCATGCGCCGGCTCGGCCGCGAGGCGCCGGTAGAGGTCGAACGCGAACCGGTTGTTCCCGGCCGCCACATTATCGACGCCGTCCGGCGTCTCCCCTCTGGCATGAGGGGCGGTACTTGCGGACGTCGTCCCCGGCATCTCGGTGCACCCCGCGACCATACAGCAGAGTGCGACGAGCGATGCCAGAACCAGCAGAACGCAAATCTTCGAGAAAAGATCTGTTTTCATTGTTCTAACTTCCACTCCCCAGGTGCGATAAAATCAGCGAAACCGTTCGATCCCGGTCGAACGGATCCGAAAACTACCTATAGAGGTTCCGTGACTTTTCTGTCCACAGGGAAGTCCCCCGCCGCACGTCTGTTCCGCCACCGGACATAGGCATACGCTACGAGGAGGACTCCCCCGACCACCGCGAGCGCGATCCCGGCAACGAGCAGCTCCGTGGGAGGCCCCTCCGGGATCGGGAGGCCGCCGCCGCCGCCCATCGGTCTCGGCCCCTCACGGATCGGCGCTGCCAGGAAGGCCGCGAGGGCACAGACCCCGCCGGCGAGGCTTGCCAGCCCCGCAGCCAGGAGGATCCGGATCCGGGCGCCGCCGTGCGGCTGCAGGAGGGCATGCCCCTCCGGCGTGAGCGCGTAGTACACCCAGGCGTGCCCGTCGTCTCCGGCGGCGACAAAACCGGAGTCGGCCAGTTTCTGCAGGTGGTGATGGACCGTGGACTTTGCCAGGCCGAGGTCGGCCGCGAGCTCCGTGTTCGTCATCCTGCGTGTGTTTAAGGTCTTTAAAATATCAAGCCTGGTCTCGGACGCGAGGACCTCGAACGTATCCTTCGTCAGGACGATATCGACCGGCTCCATAGGGGAGTAGTTCGGAAAGACGGGATATAACTATTCCGCTATCGTCCACGCATCTCCTCCGTGCGGCCGGGTCGTTCGCCCTCTCCTCTGCTGCTCGTCCCGGTTACGGCAACCGGCCCTGCCCCGAGGTCAAGGAGGAACCCCACTTTGGGAGCGTGTTCATCATGTGGTCGGAAGTTACATCGGAGAAGGAGCGCCCGAATCGGTCCTCTCGGCCGGCGGCGAGATCCGGGACTTCACGCCCCGGTTCCGGGAGTCGGCCTACACCCCGGTCAAAAAGGTCGTGGACGAGGACAAAAGGGATTTTGAAGAGATAATGATCGGGGTCGAGCGGGCGGCGGAGGCGGCGCTTGCAACGAAGCTCCGGGCCTCGTGAAGAAACAGATCCCTGTCAAAGTGCGGGATCGGTGAGTATAAGTGTGAGATTTGGGAGAGGGTTATCGCAAGAGATCGTAAATTTGTTCTTTTGTCATACCCTCGAATTCTGCAACATCGGTGACGATTGTGTTGAGCGTAGCCGTACTGAGTTCGTCGTGAAGGGGCACAGTAACCCGGAGTCGTTTATCTCCAACAACTTTACGCATCTGGACGTGACTTCCGACCTGCCGGAGAAAAGAAAATCCGAGTTTTTCAAGGACTCTGATGGTCTCAAACCCACTAACAACCGGGTGCCGCGGCAATGATATCGACCTTGCATTCGAAATTTGATGGGATCTGGCTCTCCTGTTCGCGGGTTTCGGATTTGTATCTGGTTACAATGGTGATCTGTTCTCCCGCTTCGAGTTCTTCCGTGTAATGGAGCGACGTTGCCTCCAGGATATTGTCGATGAGTTCTCCGATGCTTTTACCCTGGGTATAGATGGCATTTTCAGGTGCATGTGCGCTGGCACTCCACCATCCTTCAGCATAGGTTACTTCAAATGTGACCAGCATGACTCTGCACCTCTGTGTGATTGGGATATTGGGTTTTTCAGAGATAAGTTTGATGGTAACGTGGTCATCACATCCAGAGTAGGTTATGTTTTAGGTCCGCGTCGGGGACGGAGGGACGGCCCGTGCGTCCCCCTCACAGACGTGACCTAACTCTCCGGTTTTTTCCCGGCCGCACAGACGTTGTAGGCGAGGTAGGGCAGGTTCTCCTCGACGAACGGCTCCACCTTCCGGGCGAGTTTAAAGACCGGGTCTGCAAGGTTTAAGTGCGCAAACGAGCACCGGCCGACCGCGACATCCTCAAACCCGGCTTCCTCGAAGAGCCCCGCGATCTCGGCGTTGGTGTAGTAATGCTCGTCGAAGTACCCGACACCCACCTTCTTTAAGCCGACCTTCTCCCCCACCTGGTAGACGATGGGGACGATGCTCGTAAAGACCGTCCGCGAGAGGGTGCAGATGGCGATCCGGCCGCCGGGCTTCAAGACCCGGTAGCACTCGCGGAGCATCGCCGCAGCGTCGGGGACGTAACTGAAGGCGAGCAGGCTTGCAAGGGCGTCGAAGGTGGCGTCGTGGAACGGCAGGACATCGGCGGTCCCGACGCAGAACCCGCTCTCCGGGCAGCGCTGCCGTCCGTGCCTGACCATCCCCGGGCTGATATCGAGGCCCACCGCACGGCCGCCCTCCTCGACGTAGCGCTGCACGAAGAGCCCGGTCCCGCACCCGAGGTCGAGGAGAAACTTTCCCTTCGGGAGAGCGCTCATCACGTGGTCGGAGATGTGCCCATGGTAGTACTTCCCGCGGTTGCCGTCGTAGCGGTCGTCGTAGATATCCGCGACCTCGTCATAGTGTTGCTGTACTTTCTTCACTGAACACCTCCCGGGCAATCCGGGCAAGAAGTGCATTGATCTGCACAAAGTCGTTTGCATTCTGGCAGAGTTTGAGGTCCGCATCGGCGAGCGCGATGGCAAGGGCCGGGTGGTTGTACTCGCGCCGGACCACCTGCCGGAGTTCGCGGACGACCTCCCGCGCCGAAAGCCCGTACTCGATCATCAGCGACTCGACAATCCGGCGTGCGGCATCGAAGTTGCCGGCCCGGAGCGTGTCGAACGCAGACGTGGCAACGTTCGCGGTCTCCGAGCGCGAGACCTCAGCGAGGTCGAGATCCTTTCCCGAGCCGACGGTGATCTGCAGGTACATGATCGCCCGCCGCAGATCCCCCTGTGCGGCGTGGACGATCAGGTCGAGGTCGTCGACAGGACATGCGGCCCCTTCCGCAGCGAGGATCTCTTCGAGCCGGGCGCGGACTATCCCGCTCTCAAGCGGGGCGAAGAAGAGCGGCAGGCAGCGCGACGCGATGGCAGGGATGATCGCCGACGGCCGGACCGTGACGAGGATGAACCGGCAGGTGGCGCTGTAGCGCTCCATCGTCCGGCGCAGGGCCTGCTGCGCCTCGAACGTCAGGCCCTGGGCGTCCTCAAAGACCATCAGTTTGAAGTCGGCGTCAAGCGGGCGCATCGAAGCGTACCACTTCACGATCTGCTTGAAGTTGACGATCAGGCTCCGGTCTTTGCGGTAGATCATGCTGAACCGCTCGTCCGTCTCGAGAGCGCTCTTCCCTCTCCCGAGGATGTCGGCGGCGCTGAGGATGGTCGTGTTCGCCTCCCAGTTCTCGCCGTAAAGCCTTCTGGCCAGGCACTCGACGGCCACGGTCTTCCCGGTGCCGTGCGGGCCGGAGATGAGCATATGCGGCACGCTGCCGGAGTCCGCAAACGCCGTGAGGCAGCGGACGACCTCATCCTGCCCGATGATTTCATCGCACCGCTTCGGGCGGTAGACCTCACTCCAGAGCATGGGCCAGTCTCTCTCTCATCTCATCTATTGCCGCCCGGAGAAGATAGGTATTGTCAAGCGAGGCGACAAGCCGTTCACCCTCGCCGGGACCAAGAGAGGAGCACGCCGCGGTTATCGCGGGGATGGCACGCGTCACCTCGTCGACGACCGTCAGGGTCGCCGTGCGGGCGGTCCGGGAGAGCGGGTTTAGATCGATCGTGATGACGGTCTTCCCCATCGCCCGGAGTGCTGCGCAGCGGTCCCCGTCCTCGAGCGGCACGAGGACCACGTCGGCATCCCCGATCCCTTCCGGGAGACAGAGGGCGCGGTCGTGGGAGAGCGGGACGAGCCGTTCCGGTCTCCCGGAGAGGACCCGGACGCCGCGCTCCGTAAGAAGCCGGGTGATCAGCGCCATTCGCTCCTCTGTCCGGTGAAAGAGGTTCACCTCGACGTCGGCGCCGCTTGCCCGCTGGAGCGCCGCGACCTCATCTGCCGCAAGCGCCGCCGTGTTCCCGTTCACCGATATCACCGCGTGCCGGGCAGATAAAAGCATCGCGGCGGCCGTCCGGGCGGCGAGAGCAGCGCTCTTCGTCGTCCTCTCGCCGATCAGGTAGTCGAACGCCTCACCGCGCCCGTGGGCGGCGAGCCCTTCCATGGCGACGATGCCCTCGCGGGCGCACCGGGCCAGCCGCTCGCGGGCGACCAGGGAGCGATAGCGTGGATGGTCTTTCGGGATCATGGTTTCATCTCGATTATGTATGCGCCGCGGCGTGCGACGCGGAGACGGTAGACCTCCCCGAACCCGGAGAGCACCCGCTCCGCAGCCCCACCGCAGGCAAAGACACCGTTTCCAAGCATCGTCATGCTTGCCGGAACCCCGGCGGCGTCGCAGGCCTCGAGCACCCGGTGCACCTCCGGCGCGATGAGCCCGCTCTTCTCGGCGAACCCTCGCGAGAGGAGGCAGAAGTCGATGAGGTCCCGTGGGCAGCGGTCGGGGTATGCGCCGGCTATCCGCGCCATCGCCCCCTCCGACGAGAGGACCGAGGCGGTCGGGAGCGGGCCGAGGCTCACGGCGTATAGAGGTTCCTCCGGGTAGAAACGGATGATGTTCGCGTGAATGCCCGGTCCCGTCCTGCAGACGACCCCGCCTGCCCGGCTCGCGGCGACGTCCCCGAGGCCGGTGCGGTGGAGGACCTCGGCCTCGTGGGCCCGGGCAGCCACCTCGTCCGCGGAGAGGTCGAGGCTGAATAGGTGATTTGCCGCCGTGAGCGTTGATAGAAGCGCCGCTGCCGAGAGGCCGAACCCGGCGCCGATGGGGAGCCGGCACTCCGTGGTGACGCTGGCGGCGACGCCCAGCCGTTCGAGGGCGTACTCGACCGGCGGCGACCCGGTGCTTGCATGGCCCGGCCGGACAACCCGGACCGTCGTCTCCGCGGCCTTCGCGACCGTCGAGCGCACCCCTTCGTCGATGACCACGCCGGCCCCGACGCTCCCGGTGCTCGAGGGATCGCTCCCTTCGATCCGCCTGAAATAGCCGGATATGTGCCCGGGGGAGAAGGCTACAGCAGTCCGGACCATACCGCTGCTGCGACCTCCTCTTTGCTCCCCGTCACGTCGGTAGCCCCGCCGGCGGTCATGATGCAAAACGACCCCTCGGCCGCCCCCATCGCCGGTGGAGCGTTCACGACGACCATCCGGGCGCCCGCATCGAGCATTGCTCTCGCCCGGTCCTCCTCGTCCCACCCCAGTTTGAACGCCACCGTCACGGGGCTGCACGCCGCCATCACCTCGTCGATGACCTTCGGGAGGGGGTCGAGCCTGACCGTCAGGGGCGAGCCGCTCGGGATCTTCCCCTCCCGCCGCCCGGGGGCAAAGTCCGATATCGCTGCCGCGCTGACGTAGATGTCGATCCCTTCGCGGCAGACAGCGAGGACAGCCTCACGCATCTCTCCGGCGGTCGTGATATGGATGTTTCGGACGCACGGGAACGAGCCGCTGTGCACCACCGTCACCTCGGCGCCGAGCCGGAAAGCCTCGAGCGCGAGCGCCTGGCCCATCCGCCCGGTCGACCGGGTGGTCAGCACCCGCACGTCGTCGAGGGGTTCCGCACACGCCCCGCTCGTGATCAGGACTTTTTTGCCCGCGAGCGGCCGGCCGGAGACCGCCCGGGCGGCGTGGAGGACGATGACGTCGTTGTCGGCGATCTTCGCCTTCCCCTCCTCGACCTTCGGGTCGACGACGTCGATGCCCCAGGAGCGGAGCCGCCGGAGGTTCTCCGCGACGCCGGGGTGGCGGTACATGCTCTCGTGCATCGCGGGAGCGACCACCACCGGCATCCCCCGGCCGAGCGCCGTCGTGGCGAAGGTGGTCGCCGGGGTATCGTCGATCCCGCAGGCGATCTTCCCGATGGTGTTTGCCGTGCAGGGGGCGACCAGCAGGAGGTCCGCCGCCCCGCCCTCACCGCAGTAGAGGACATGCTCAACGAGGCCGGTGATCCGGGTTATTGCCGGCCGCCCGGTCGCGTAGGTCAGGGTGTCGGGGTGGACGATCCCGGCTGCCGCCTCCGTCATGACCGCCTGCACCGTTGCGCCCCGGCGCCGCAGGGCGTGAGCGAGTTTCACCGTCTCGACGGCTGCGATGCTCCCCGTCACGGCAAGGACCACCGTCTTTCCCGAAAGTGTCTTCACGATACCGTCACATCCTGCACCATATGCCACGCGTGCGGGCCGTACTTCTTCACCCGGCGGGAGGTTATCGCCGCCGCAAACCCGGCTTCCCCGGCCTGTTCCCGTATCGCGGCCGCAGTATCGCCGATACTGTGGACATGGAGCACGCTCCCGCTCCGGACATGGGCGAGGGCGTCGGCGAGCATCGACGGGGCTTCGAAATGCCCCATCAGGACCCGGTCGTAGACCCCGGCAAGAAGCGTCCGCGAGTCCCCGACCTCTGCCGTGACACGGTCCGCGACATGGTTTGCCATAATGTTTCGTTTCAGGTATTCAAATGCTGTCGGATTGATCTCCATCGCATGGACCCGTGCGCCGCTTACGGCTGCGGGTATGGAGAAGTAGCCGATCCCGGCGAACATATCGGCGACCCGCTCATTGGACCGGACGAGAGCGGCAATTCTTGCCTTCTCCGTGCGGTTTCCCTGCGCAAACATCACCCGTGTCGGGTCGAGGATGAAGGTGTAGCCCTGCTCGCGGTGCCGAACCTCGCCGGCGGTGCCGTAGAGCACTTCTGCGTCCGGGATGCGCATTGCGCCGAGAAAATCCTTCACCCGGACGACTCCCCGGGGGTGGCAGTGCCGGATGATCCCGGCGAGTTCCTCCTCAGACGGGAGAGGGCCGTGGAGCACCGCGATATCGCCGACGAGGTGGTAGCCGCGCCCCCGGTAGGTCTCCCGCTCGGGGAGGTTCGCGTCGGCCGGATACCCCTCCCTGACCGGCACCCAGGCGGTGCCGCCCTCGACATACGGCCGGCGGGTGCGATCCACCCACTCTGCATCGAGACAATCGGTGAGGGCGCCCGCCGGCACCTTCCTCGCACGCATGGGAGTCACTCACCCGACGATGATCAGGCGGTCCTGCTCCTCGTCGCGGAGCACCCGGATCGGCTGCCCCTCTACCGGGAACGTCCAGGGAACGGGGGTCAGTTCCCGCGTCTTGTAGGTCTTTGGGTCCATGAGCCCCACCAGGCCCGGCTGCGTGAAGACGACGAGTGCCGCCTCGGCATCACGGACGCTGCCGATGATGCGCTCGATCTCGCTCTCGGCAAGGGTCCGGGTCATGCCGGTCTGGAGGTCGAAGACCCGGAGGCGCTGCCCGTCGACATCGCGCACCTCGAAGTAGTTGCCCCGGGATACCACCACGTCCCCTTTCTGATAGTAGGGGAGGCGGATGGAGTAGGTGATGCGGTAGAGCGCCTTGCCCTCCTTCTCACCCATCAGCTTCGGGTGGGTCGTATACCGCCCGCCGAGCGCCCCCGTTATCGCCCGGGTGAGCATCTGGCCGAGGTGCTGGGACCCGACGGTGATATCGACGCCGTCCCTCGACTCCTTGAGTTCCGATATGAACGAGAGACGGTCCCCCGACTCCTGGAGAGAGTCTTCGGTCTGCTCTGCAATGCTCGTGGCGACCTCGCGCTCGTAGGCATTGATCTTTCTGTTCGTAGCCCGCACCTGGACGATCCCCTCGTAGTAGCCGCCGGAGATGCGGCTGCACCGGTCGCAGGCCTCCTTCTGCCAGCGGATCTCGACCTGGCAGGTCTCGTGGACCGGGATGGAATAGAGGGTCCCTTCCACGTCGACGGTGCAGGCCGTCCTGTTCGACGCGATCTCCTCGGATCGGACGGTGACCCTGGGGTTCTTCACATCCTCGTGGATGCTGACCGCCGATATCGCCATTTCGGTGATGAGATCTTCTCGCGGCGTCCGCAGGTCCGACCAGGTCTTGCCGCGCTTCTGCGAGTCGCAGACAGGGCAGTAGACGGCGGTCACGTAGTTCTCGCAGGTAAGCACCCGGGTATCCGCGACCCGGCACCGGGGGCAGAGTCCTTCCTCGGTTGGTTGCCCACAACGGGGGCAGATGATCGTCTGTATGGTCATGGATCAGATCCTGACTATCTGGGCATGGGGTACATCGCCGATCATGATGCAGTCTTCGTTGGTGATCAGCCCCATAGCGATGGCGAGGGCTACGACGCGCTTCCCGATAATGTTAACGTTCGTGGCGTCAGCGAGAGCCTCTCTGACTTCTCCCTCGGCGGCACACTCGGTGCCGTAAAATCCTCCGGTGATGCAGACCTCTACGTCTCCGTGCATCAGGGTGACGTTTAAGAGCTCGGAGTCGCAGGCAGCCACCACCTCGCCGGCGCCCGGCATGCGGTGAACTTTCAAGTACATTGCAGATCTCTTGGGCGTGAGTCGTCAAAAAGGTGCGCTGTTGTCTAGGGAAGGACGATATCCACGCCGTAGGTGCGCGACGGGGTCCCGGCATGGATGCGCCAGGCATCCTCTTCGGTGATAAGCCCCTCATCGAGGTACCGGCGCGTGAACCGCGGGACCGATTTCGGCCCGATCACCGCGCCGGGCCTCGCGTTCTCGTCCATGTAATCGCTCTCCATGGTGAACCATCGCCCGGCCCGGGCGAGCGCGGGGATATCCTCGTGCCGCGCGATGAAGGAGGGCATGAGCGGCGTATCGGGGGTTGCGAAGTGTTTGACGACCCGATTGAGCGGGATCCCCGCCCGGCCGGCCATCTCGACGACGTCGGTGCAGGGCCCGCTCTCGGCATGGAGCTGCACGGCGCAGCCGCACTCACCCCCGAGTTCGAGCGCGTGGAAGAGGACCGTGTTCGATGCCGCGAGCACCTCGGGCGCGACCTCGTAGTGGGGCCGCCCGCTTTTGAGGGCGACAGCCCTTCCTTCCTCGACGTAACGGGCGGCAAGGTCGAGCCCGGCCATCATGATGGCGGCGGCCTCGTCAAGGCTCATCCGTCCGGCGAGGCGGCTCATCTCTGCCGGGTGGATGCCGAGGACCGGGTAGACGACGAGCCCGGTCTCCCGGATCATATCGGCCACCCGGAGCGTCGCCTCGAAGACCTCCCGGTAGTCTTCGCCTGACGCGGCCTCGACCCCGAACGACCAGGAAGGCTTCGTGACCAGGAAGATGTGCGTCCCCCCGCTGCGGCGGAAGTCCTTCGCGGCCTCGATGCCCCGGCCGTTTTGCGGGTCGATGTGGATATGGTCGTCAGTGATCGGTATCGCGGGGGGTTTCATGGAACTCAACAATCTCCATCATGGGGTAGTCGTCCTCGAGGTGCAGCCGGGCCCGGCAGATGGTCTCGCCGACCTCCGTCGTGATAGCGACGTCGAACATCCGCCCGGCAAGTTCCGAGTAGCCGAACCGGTTCGAGACCATCAGGTCGCGGTTCAGCTGGACAGAGATCTCCGTCACGTAGGGCTGCAGGCCGACGGCCTGTTCGATGGCGGTCTCAACGGTCGCGGCGGTCTCGCGGGCGATGGGCGTCCCGACGAACTGGTGGTAGAGGGCGCCGAGTTTGATTCCGGCTTCAAATGCCGCCTTCTCGCGGTCGGTGATCATGGTAGTTAGGTTTGGTGTGCAGGGTAATAAGGGGCTGTCGCCGGGGGTGGATATGACTGCTTACAGGAGGAGGCCAAAATCGGGCGGTCCCGCTGAAAAATGACCTGCCGCAGGTTGCGACGTTCCAACGGAACGGAGCTTGAAAAGTCGTCAGTAGTGCCCTACGAAACAACTGATAATACTTTGTTAAGATCCCATCCGGGTGCTCCCGATTGATTGCAATCCGGAGCACGGCTTTCCATCGGGCTGCGCACCTGGCGGTGCTCGAGCTCCGTTCCTGTCGGAACGTCGCGTATCGCCATGACTGCCCCCGCCCCCTGGGGCGGGGAGGAGGCCGGAGGCCGGGCGGGGTGGGGGTTACAGGAAACCCTTAGGTGTCGTGTAAAAATAACATAAGCAATAATGTATATATTATGATGGCTAATATATATCCATGCAACCAGAGGATCCCC
>WOYI010944184.1_pt1 | contig 19882 bp, 18 predicted proteins | sample 6423411 | NCBI WGS metagenome assembly WOYI01 (sample SAMN13441803, study PRJNA592873) | oil field metagenome | biome: oil field; feature: oil-well bore; material: oil-contaminated soil; isolation source: oil-contaminated soil from oil-well borehole | place: Germany: Wietze | collected 2016-10-18 ... | reverse complement strand
TGCATCGGCTGCACCAAGTGCATCCAGGCCTGTCCGGTCGATGCCATCGTCGGCGCGGCCAAGCTGATGCACACCGTGCTGGTCGACGACTGCACCGGCTGCGAACTGTGCGTGCCGGCCTGCCCCGTGGATTGCATCGTGCTGGAACCGATGCCGCTGGCCTGGGCGGAAGATCCGGCCCGCGCCGATGCGGCGCGCTCGCATTTCCAGCGCCGCGACGCCCGACTGGCACGCGAGCAGGCGGCCCACCAAGCCGAACTGGCCGCGCGCAAGGCGGCGGTGGATGCCGCGACTACCCCGAGCAACCCCGTGCTGGCCGCGCTGGCGCGCGCCAGGGCGAAGAAACTGGGGAGCCCCGAATGAAGCGCGCCGACGTCGTCGAGCTGTTCACCCGTCTGCGCGAGCTGAACCCCACGCCCACCACCGAACTGGCCTACACCACGCCGTTCGAGCTGCTGGTGGCGGTGGTGCTCTCTGCCCAGGCCACCGACGTGGGGGTGAACAAGGCCACGCGCCGGCTCTACCCGGTGGCCAACACGCCCGCGGCGATCCTCGCGCTGGGCGAGGACGGGCTCAAGGGCTACATCAGCACCATCGGCCTGTTCAACGCCAAGGCGAAGAACGTCATCGCGCTGTGCCGGCTGCTGATCGATCAGCACGGGGGCGAGGTGCCGCGCGAGCGCGAGGCGCTGGAGGCGCTGCCCGGCGTGGGCCGCAAGACCGCCAACGTGGTGCTCAACACCGCCTTCGGCGAGCCGACCATGGCGGTGGACACGCACATCTTCCGCGTGGCCAACCGCACCGGCCTGGCCCCTGGCAAGGACGTGCGCGCGGTGGAGACGAAGCTGGAGAAAGTGGTGCCGCCCGAGTTCAAGCGCGATGCCCATCACTGGCTGATCCTGCACGGCCGCTACGTGTGCAAGGCGCGCAAACCGGACTGTCCGCACTGCGTGATCCGCGACCTGTGCCGCTACCAGGACAAGACTCCCGGCTGAACCACCCGGTGCGGAAAACGCTGAGGAGCCCGCTCGCCGGCGATGCTCTGGCTCTGATGCCACCTCAAGGCAAAACGCATCGTCGGCGAGCGGGCTCCGCGAGAATCGATCAGACCGCGCGGTAGTCCTGGTAGGACTTTTCTTCCACCAGTTGCGAACCGAGCTTGAGGTTGATCTCGCGCTTCACCGCGGCACGCTCGTCGTTGCGGAAGTAGACCGCGCGGGCCAGTTCGATGAACTCGGCGTCGAAGGCCTGGGCCTTTTCCTTCAGGCGGATGTGGTCCTCGATGTCCCACAGCGCCCGGTTCACCGCCAGCAGGCGCGCGCGCGCGTCGGCGATGTCGGTATGCGAGGCCGGATGCGCAGCCCAGGTGGCATTGAGCAGCTCCAGCTCGGCGCGCACGTTGGCCAGCTTGGCCGGGTCGCGGATCTGCTGCGACTTGATCTCCAGGATGGTGATCTTGTCGATCAGCTCGCCGAAGGAAACGGGGGTCTGGATCAGGCTCATCGGGAACTCCACAATCGGGCGGCGCAGCGGGGAAATCGGCGCCACAGGATAGCCGGGAGCCGCAGGCACCTGTTCGTTGCTGATGTGCTGGTGCCGAGCTGGGGCGACGGACATCGCCGTCAATCCAGCAGCTCATGCCAAAGGTCTCGCCAGGTCGGGTTGGTGCTTTCGATCAACTCCAGCTTCCAGGCGCGGCTCCACTTCTTGAGCTGCTTTTCGCGGGTGATCACAGCGGGAAAATCGGCATGGCGCTCGACCCAGACCAGGCGCTTGGCGCCATAGCGCTCGGTGAATCCTTCGATCACACCGTCGCGGTGTTCCCACACCCGCCGCTTCAGATCGCCGGTCACGCCGATGTACAGGGTGCCGCGCTCGCTGCTGGCCATGATGTAGACGGCCGGTTGTTTGGGAGGCATCCGTATCTCCTTGGTTGATTTTGGATTCTTCCCACCCGTTTTGCGGCGACTCCCGCTCTCCCTCGCCGTCATTCCCGCGAAAGCGGGAATCCACTGCAGCCCTTGCTGGGAAGCGCCAAATGGATTCCCGCGTTCGCGGGAATGACGGCGTTGAGGAGGCGTGTCCGACCCGGAGGCGTGTGGCCATCCGAACGGCACTCCACCTCACCCCATCACCGCCGCCTGCTCCAGCTCCACCCGCAGCGTCTTGATCAGCTCGCCGCGCGCCACCTCGAACGGGTCCTCGCGGCGCAGGTCCTTCACCGTGACCACGCCCTTGGCCAGCTCGTCCTCGCCCAGCACCCGCACGAAGCGGATGCCGGCGCGGTCGGCGTACCTGAACTGTTTGCCGAGCTTGCCGGCCTCCAGCACCACCTCGGTGGCGATGCCGGCCTGGATTCTTCCCACCCGTTTTGCGGCGACTCCCGCTCTCCCTCGCCGTCATTCCCGCGAAAGCGGGAATCCACTGCAGCCCTTGCTGGGAAGCGCCAAATGGATTCCCGCGTTCGCGGGAATGACGGCGTTGAGGAGGCGTGTCCGACCCGGAGGCGTGTGGCCATCCGAACGGCACTCCACCTCACCCCATCACCGCCGCCTGCTCCAGCTCCACCCGCAGCGTCTTGATCAGCTCGCCGCGCGCCACCTCGAACGGGTCCTCGCGGCGCAGGTCCTTCACCGTGACCACGCCCTTGGCCAGCTCGTCCTCGCCCAGCACCCGCACGAAGCGGATGCCGGCGCGGTCGGCGTACCTGAACTGTTTGCCGAGCTTGCCGGCCTCCAGCACCACCTCGGTGGCGATGCCGGCGCTGCGCAGCTCGTTGGCCAACGCCAGATAGGCCGGCAGCTGGGCTTGGTCCATCTGCGTCACCAGCACGTCCACCGTGCTCTGCGCGGTGTTGACCAGGCCGGCGTCGCGCAGCTGCCAGTACAGCCGGGTCAGGCCGATCGAAATGCCCACGCCGGGCAGCTTCGACTTGGTGTACTGGCTGGCCAGGTTCTCGTAGCGGCCGCCGGAACAGATCGAACCGATCTGCGGATGGTCGTTGAGCGTGGTCTCGTAGACGGTGCCGGTGTAGTAATCGAGGCCGCGGGCGATCGAGAGATTGAGCGCGTAATGCGTCTCCGGCACGCCGAAGGCGTGGATCAGGCCGAGTACTTCCTTCAGTTCGGCGCGGCCGAGCTCCATCGCCTCGGGGCCGGCACCCAAGGCATCGAGCTTGTCGCATGCATCCTGCAGCGAGGTGGAGCGCACCTGCACGAAAGCGAGGATATGGTCGGCCACCGCGGCGGACAGGCCCAAGGCTTCGCCGGTGAGCATATCGCGCACGTAGTCGGCGCCGCGCTTGTCCAGCTTGTCCACCTCGCGCAGCACCAGCACTTGCCGCTCGGCGTCGGCGATGCCCAGCTTCTCGAAATAACCGCGCATCAGCTTGCGATTGTTCATCTGGATGGTGAATGCACCCACATCGAGCTCACGGAACACGCTGTAGATCACCGCCGGCACCTCGGCGTCGTAACGCACCGAGAGACTGTCCTTGCCGATCACGTCGATGTCGCACTGGTAGAACTCGCGGAAGCGCCCGCGCTGGGCACGCTCGCCGCGGTACACGCGCTGCATCTGGTAGCGGCGGAACGGGAAGCTGAGCTCGCGCTCGTGCTCGGCCACGTAGCGGGCCAACGGCACGGTGAGGTCGAAACGCAGGGCCAGCTCGGGCACGCCCCCAGCGTCCTTCTCGGCGTGCAGCGCGCCGGTGGACTGCACGAAATACACTTGGCGTTCGGTCTCGCCGCCGGTCTTGGTCAGCAGCACGTCGGAGTACTCGATCGCCGGCGTCTCGATCGGCAGGAAACCGAAGCGCTCGTAGTTGCGGCGGATCACGTCGAGCATGCGCTGGAACGCGATCTGGTCGAGCGGCAGCAGCTCGAGTACGCCGGGCATGGTGCGGGCCGGGGTAAGCGCCATGGAATCCTCTGCTTTGCGGTGACGGATGGCCGTGAAACGGCAGCCCGCAAGATTAGCAGATGGCCGCCGCGCCGCCGCGCCCCACGGGCGCTCGCGACACCCCGCCGCTGTTGCCAAGACCGAGGGTCATCGCTAGAATGCGCGGCTCCCACGGGGTGTAGCTCAGCCTGGTAGAGCGCTACGTTCGGGACGTAGAAGTCGCAGGTTCGAATCCTGTCTCCCCGACCAAAAACTCAACAGAAAAGCCGGCCTTGCGCCGGCTTTTCTGTTGCCCGTCATTCCGCCGTGGTCGGGTCGATGACGGTGTGGACCGGCGTGATCTTGTTGGCCGGGAAGCCGCCCTGGCTGGCATGCTCGCGTACCGTCGCCTCATCCGGGGCGATGTAGACGCAATAGATGGTGTCGTCAGTGACGTAGCTGTGCACCCACTGGATGCTCGGCCCCATCGTGCCGAGCACGCTGCAGGAGGTCTGCGAGATGCCCTTGAGCTGTTCCGGCGTGAGCTTGCCGGCACCGGGAATCTCGCGTTCGATCAGGAATTTCGGCATGACGCAGGCTCCTTCAGGATGGTCGTTTCAGGATGGATCGTGCAGCTTCTTCAGGCCGTCGAAGCCCATGCGGTAGATGCCGGCGATGGCCGCCCGGGCCTCGTCGTCGCTGGCATCGCGGGCGTCGAAGGTGGACGTCCAGATCACCCGGCAACGGCCGTCGCCGAGCGCCTCGACACGCACCGTGCTGACGTAGTCGTTCACCGGCAGCGGGGATTCGACGATGGTGTAGCGCAGCGCCCGTTCCTGGTCGTTCGACAGCACCAGCCGCTCGCGGATGGTGCCACCGCCCTTGAGATACAGCGTTCGTTCGGTGCCACCGTCGTGGCGCTGCAGCTCGCAACGTTCGACCGCCTTGAGGTAGCGGGCGGGGGCACCGAAGTCGGCCAGGGTCTTCCACACCGTGGCGGCGGGTGCGTTCAGATCGACGGTTTCGGACACAGTGAGCATGCAATCGGCCTCCCTTCGGATGACTACCCGGTCGTGCGACGATCTCCCCGGCACTGCAAAACCGGGGGAGACCTGCCTGAATCTACTCGTTCGTGCGATGCAGGATAAAGCTGCACTGCATCACGATCGGCACGGCGTCGGTGAACCTTGCGCGCGGCATTCAATCGGCTTCCCGATCGCTCTGGCCCGCCGTGGCGCCGGCCACCGGGCAGGTCAGCACGGCCGCGCCGTGGATGCGGCCTTGGCGCAGGTCAGCCAAGGCCTGGTTGGCGCGATCGAGCGGGTACGGCTTCGTGTGGGTCGCGATGCCGGCGCGCGAAGCGATCGCGAAAAAGGCGCGGGAGTCGTCGCGGGTCAGGTTCGCCACCGACAGCAGTTGCCGCTCCTCCCACAGCAGCCGGTAGGGAAAGCCTGGGATGTCCGACATGTGGATGCCGCCGCACACCACGCGTCCGCCCTTGCGCACCGCACGCAGTGCCTGCGGAACCAGGCTGCCATCCGGCGCGAACAGGATCGCCGCATCCAGCGGCTGCGGTGGCGGCTCGAGCGAACTGCCCGCCCATTCCACGCCCAGCGAGCGGGCAAACGCCTGCGCCGCGGTATCGCCCGGACGGGTGAAGGCAAACACCCGGCGGCCTTGCCAGCGTGCCACCTGGGTGATGATATGCGCGGCCGCGCCGAACCCGTACAGGCCGAGCACCCCGGCATCGCCGGCTTTCACCAGGCAGCGCCAGCCGATCAGGCCGGCGCACAGCAACGGCGCGACGGCGACCGGATCGGTGTAGTCGTCGAGCGGAATGCAGTAGGCGGCAGCGGCCACCACGTGCGTGGCGAATCCGCCAGGACGCGTGTAGCCGGTGAACTGTGGCGCATCGCACAGGTTTTCCGCCCCGATCAGGCAGTAATGGCAATGGCCGCAGGTATGCCCGAGCCAGGGCACGCCCACCCGCTCGCCGAGCGCCGGCGACGTCACACCCTCGCCCAGCGCATCGACGATGCCGACGATCTCGTGCCCCGGCACCACCGGCGGCGTCACCGCTGGCAGTTCACCGTCGACGACGTGCAGGTCGGTGCGGCACACGCCGCAGGCCTCGACCCGCAAACGCACTTCGCCTGCCGCGGGCGAGGGATCGGGCAATTCCTGAAGTTCCAGCGGCTGTCCGATCGCGGTCAGCACCATGGCGAACATGAGTCGTCTCCTGCGGCGACGCCGCGTCGCCGGATTACAGCCAGCGTGTGAACCAGTCGGCGGCGAGAACGGCGACCTGCTCCAGCGCGCCGGGCTCCTCGAACAGATGGGTGGCTCCCGGCACGACGGTGAGCTCCGCGCCCTGTGGCAGGGCCGCCTGAGCCGCCCGATTGAGTTCCAGCACCTGCTCGTCGGCGCCGCCGACGAGCAGCAGCGTCGGGGCCCGGACGCTGGACAGGCTTTGCCTGCCGGCCAGGTCGGGGCGTCCGCCGCGCGATACGACGGCGGCAATCTGATCCGGCCGCGCCGCCGCCACCATCAATGCCGCCGCGGCGCCGGTGCTGGCGCCGAACAGGCCGCATGGCAGCGCCCGCAGCGAAGGCTGCTGCCGCACCCACTGCAGCGCGGCCTCCAGCCGCTGCGCCAGCCGCGGAATGTCGAAGCGAGCCGCCACGTCGCGATCCTCCTCCGGCGTCAGCAGGTCGAACAGCAGCGTGGCAAAGCCCCGCTCGTTCAGTGCCGCGGCCACGTGGCGATTGCGCGAGCTGTGCCGGCTGGAACCGCTGCCGTGCACGAAGACCACCAGTCCTCGCGGTGCCGGCGGCGAGACCAGGTCGCCTTCGAGCACCACCCGTCCGGCCGGGATGCGCACCGCCCGGCTGGCGGGCACCCGGCTCTCCCCGGCTGCAGCCGTTGCATTCGCCAGCAAGGCGATCACCTCCTCGTCGGTGACGCCGGCGAAATCGAGGTAGTACAGGCCGACCGCCCGGAACGGTCGCGGCGTCGCCAGGCACACCACCTCGTCGGCGAGACCGGACACGCGGGCCAGGCTGTCCTCCGCCGCTACCGGCACCGCGCAGACCAGCCGCTGCGGTTTCTGCGCACGAATCGCGCGCAGCGCCGCCACCATCGTGGCGCCCGTCGCCAGCCCGTCGTCGAGCACGATCACCGTGCGCCCGGCCAACGCCACCGGCGGCTGGCCGGGCCGATAGCGGGCGCGGCGCGCGCGGATCAGTGCCAGTTCGCGCTGGGCCAGCTGGCGCACGTAGGCTTCGTCAGCGCCGAACTGGGTGGCGTAGTCATTGAGCAATACCGTTCCGCGCTCGTCCACTGCGCCGATGGCGAACTCCGGGTTGTCCGGCGCACCCAGCTTGCGCACCAGCACGACGTCGAGTTCGCCGCCCAGCGCGTCGGCAACGACCCGTCCCAGCGGCACCCCTCCGCGCGGAATCGCCAGCACCACCGGATCGGTTCCCCGATAGTGTGCCAGGGCGGCGGCCAACTGGCGGCCGGCATCGTCGCGATCGTGGAACGGCAGTGACGCCATTGGAGCGGCTCCTGATTTCGCAGCCGCTCCCGGCAGGGCGCAGCCACTCGTGCTGCGCACTGTGCGTCATCGGCCGTCCTCCTTGTTGACCTGCATCAACACGGCAGCGGATGCGAAGCGCACGCTGGAAACATCGTCGTCGTGACCGGTCGAGGTTCGCATGATCGTTCGTCATCCGCCCCTGCTGGAGGCGATTCGCGATGCTGCCATCGTGCTCGATGGCAGCTCCCACGACTACGACGCGTTGTTGCGCATGGTCGGCGATCGCAGCTTCGTCCTGCTCGGCGAGGCCAGCCACGGGACGCACGAGTTCTACACGATGCGCGCGGAGATCACGCGCCGGCTGCTCGACGAATGCGGCTTCGACGCGGTGGCCGTGGAAGCCGACTGGCCCGATGCCTACCGGCTCAACCGCTATGTCCGCGGCAGCGGCGATGCATCCATCGACGATGCGTTTGGCGATTTCCAGCGCTTTCCCACCTGGATGTGGCGCAACCAGGCGGTCCGCGGGTTCATCGAAGGGTTGCAGGCCCGCAACGCGGCGATTCCACCCGCCTCACGGGCCGGGTTCTACGGCCTGGACCTGTACAGCCTGTACCGCTCGGCCGATGCGGTCATCGACTATCTGGAAGGGGTCGATCCCGAGCAGGCCGCGATCGCCCGCCAGCTCTATGTGGGACTGGACCACGTACGCGAGCCGCAGACCTATGGACTGGAGGCCGCCACCGGACTGCGTGCGCCATGTCGCGATGCCGCCGCGGCGTTGCTCGTCGACCTGGTCCGCAAGCGGTCGGCGTACCTGGCCGAAGACGGCCAGGCCGCGCAGGACGAGCAGTTCTTCGCCGAACGCAATGCCTATGTCGTGCTCAATGCCGAGCAGTACTACCGCGGCATGTTCGGTGGCCGCGTCAATACCTGGAACCTGCGCGACGCGCACATGGTGAACACGCTGTTTGCGCTGCAACGGCACCTGCGCGCCGGCGGCCGGCCGGGGCGCATCGTGGTGTGGGCGCACAACTCGCACCTGGGCGACGCGCGCGCCACCCAGATGGGTGAGCGCGGCGAATGGAACGTCGGCCAGTTGCTGCGTGAGCAGGCCGGTGCCGCGCAGGCACTGCTGGTGGGTTTCACCACGTATACCGGCCATGTCACGGCGGCGCGCGACTGGGATGCGCCGGCCGAGCGGCGCTGGGTCCGCCCCGCCCGCCCGGACAGCTGCGAGCATCTGTTCTATACGACCCGTCTCGACCGCTTTTTCCTGCCGCTGGACGCGCCGGCGACCGAGGAGCTCGCTGCGCCGCTGCTCGAACGGGCGATCGGCGTGGTGTATCGCCCGGAGACCGAACTGGCCAGCCATTACTTCGGCGCCGCGCTGAACCGCCAGTTCGACGCCGTGTTTCACCTGGACGAGACCAGCGCGGTCGAACCGTTCGACATTACCGAGCACTGGACCCGGCACGAGCCGCCGGACACCTGGCCTTCGGGTCTCTGAGAGCGGCGCGCGGCGGGCGAAGCCATCGCTACACCGCCAGTGCGGCAAGCCGGTCGAGTTCCTCCGGGTCGAACCCGGCATCGAGCCGCGCCCGACGGTTGAATGGTCCGCGCAGGCTGGCCCCCATGTACTTGCGCAACAGCGCGATGAAGGTGTCGCGCGGGTCGACGCCATCGCGGCCGCAGCACCAGCGGAACCAGCGCGTGCCGGCGGCGACGTGCGCCACTTCCTCGCGCAGGATCACCTCGAGGATCGCCACGGTGCGGTGATCGCCGGCGCCCTTCAGGCGCTCGATCATGCCCGGCGTCACGTCCAGCCCGCGCGCTTCCAGCACGCGCGGCACCAGCGCCATGCGGGCGGTGGCGCTGTGCGCGGTTTTCCCGGCCATTTCCCACAGGCCGTCGTGCGCGTCGAAGTCGCCGTAGGCGTGGCCAAGTCCCGCCAGCCGTTCGCTCAGCATTGCAAAGTGACGCGCCTCGTCGTGTGCGCAGCTGGCCCAGTCGCGGTAGTAGTCCATCGGCATGCCGCGGAAGCGGTAGACCGCATCCCACGCCAGGTTGATCGCATTGAACTCGATATGCGCCACCGCGTGGACCAGCGCGGCGCGCCCCGCCGGTGTCCCCAGGCCGCGCTGCGGCACCTGCCGCGCCGAGACCAGCACGGGACGCGCGGGGCGGCCGGGTGCACCGATCGGCAGCGGTGCCGGCGCGGCCGCATCGGGCACCAGCTCGCCGGCATCCAGCGCCTGCCACGTGGCGTGGGTCAGGCGCAGCTTCCCGGCCGGATCGGCGGCATCGAGGCAACGCTTGGCGGCGGCATGCAGATCATTCATCACGACAAGTCTGGAAGGGCGTCGGGGTCCATGGCCGAGGTAAGGCGAAAACGGCATAGTCATCGCTCGTCATTCGTTTGGAGCCTACGCATGGATCGCCTCGCCACCATCGAAATCAAGGCGTTTGCCCCGGCGCGCGACGATGCGCTGTCGCGGCGCCTTTACCCCCGACATCGGCTTCGAGGAGAAGTCCAGGGGGCGGGAGCGCCGTCTATTTCGCCGCCAGCGAGTGCAGTTCCCTGCTGCAGGACTTTTACCGCCCTGGCCACGCCGACAACTTTGTCGGGCATCTGCTGCTGGCCGACGTCGATGCCTGGCACCGACACCTGCGCAAAGAGCGCATCGTCGAGCGCTACGGCGTCCGCCTGGACGCGCCGGCCGGCCCTGGCGCAAGCGCGACTTCTGCATGACCGACCCCTCCGGCGTGCTCTGGCGCATTGCCCAGAACTCGGGCGGCCGCCCGCTTGCCGATGCTTGATGCCGACAGGCGGCGCTCTCACGCCGTACGGCGCGCCGCCTTGGCGTCGTCCGAGCGCATCAGCTCGATCTGCTGCAGGTACTCCTTCTCCAGGCCGGTGACGTACTCGCCGGAGAAGCACGAGGTGTCGAAGTGCTTCAGGTCCTCGTTGCCGTCCTGCACGGCCCAGATCAGGTCTTCCAGGTTCTGGTAGATCAGCCAGTCGGCGCCGAGCTGCGCTTCCACTTCCTTCTCGGTCCGGCCGGCGGCGATCAGCTCGGTGGCTGACGGCATGTCGATGCCGTAGACATTCGGGTAGCGCACCGGTGGCGCGGCCGAGGCAAAGAACACGTTCCTCGCGCCGGCATCGCGGGCCATCTGGATGATCTGCTTTGAGGTGGTGCCGCGCACGATCGAGTCATCCACCAGCAGCACGTTCTTCTTGCGAAATTCCAGGTCCACCGGATTGAGCTTGCGGCGCACCGATTTCACCCGGTCGCCCTGCCCCGGCATGATGAAGGTGCGGCCCACGTAGCGGTTCTTCACCAGGCCCTCGCGGAACGGCACGCCGAGCGCGCCGGCCAGCGCGCTGGCCGCGGTGCGGGCGGTGTCGGGAATCGGGATCACCGCATCGATACCGTGGTGCGGGCGCAGGCGCATGATCTTCTGCGCCAGCTTCTCGCCCATGCGCAGGCGCGCCTTGTAGACCGACACGTCCTCGATCATCGAGTCGGGGCGGGCCAGGTAGACGTATTCGAAGATGCACGGCGTGTGCATGGCACGCTCGGCGCAGCGGCGGCTGTGCAGCTGACCGTCGTCGGTGATGATCATCGCCTCGCCCGGCGCGATGTCGCGCAGGCGCTTGAAGCCCAGCACGTCCAGCGCCACCGACTCCGATGCCACCGCGTACTCGCGCCCCTCGGCAGTGACGCGCTCGCCCAGCACCAGCGGGCGGATGCCATTGGGATCGCGAAACGCCACCAGGCCGTAGCCCAGCACCAGGCCGATGCAGGCGTAGCCGCCGCGGGCGCGGGCGTGCACGCCGGCGACGGCCTTGAAGATGTGGTCCGGCGTGAGCGCCATGCGCTCCTGGATCTGCAGCTCGTGCGCCAGCACGTTCAGCAGCACCTCGGAGTCGGACTCGGTGTTGATGTGGCGGCGATCGTCCTCGAACATTTCCTTGCGCAAGGCGTCGGTGTTGATCAGGTTGCCGTTGTGCGCGAACGCGATGCCGTAGGGCGAGTTCACGTACAGCGGCTGCGCCTCGTCGGCACCTTCGGAGCCGGCGGTGGGATAGCGGCAGTGACCGATGCCGATGCGGCCGCGCAGGCGAGCCATCGAGGTCTGGTTGAACACGTCGCGCACCAGGCCATTGCCCTTGTGCAGGCGCAGGCGGGATCCATCCACGGTGGCGATGCCCGCGGCGTCCTGGCCGCGGTGCTGCAATACGGTGAGGCCGTCATAGAGCGCCGAGGCGACCTCGGTGATGCCGACAATGCCGATGATTCCGCACATGATGGTTTGCGCCTGCGTGGGTGTTGCGATTACGGATGCGAGGACAGGTCTGCCGGGTCGGCCCTGGCGGGTGCCGCCGGCGCGGAAGCGGACGACGCTGATGTGGGTGCGCCGGACTGCCGGCGCAAGGCGGCCTGCAGGTCGCCCAGCGAGGGCGTGGCGCCGGCGTCGCGCGCGTCGAGCATGTCGCGCACGCCCTTGAGGTTTGCCGCGCCGGACATCTCCGGCAGCTTGGGCAGGCCGTCCAGTACCTCGGGCGACGAGTGCAGGTAGCGCGCCGTGCTCGCCGGCAGATGGTGCCCGAGCGCGATCGCCACCGACTGGAACTGCGGCAGCAGCAGCGACTGGCGCCACCACGGCTCGTGGGTGGCCGCGGTGAGGCCGAGCAGGAACACCATCAGCGCCACCAGCAGCACGCCGCGGGCGAAACCGAACAGCATGCCCAGCGCGCGATCCGGACCGGACAGCCCGGCGCCGGCCACCAGCCGACGGAAGATCGCATTGACCAGCGCACCAACGATCAGCACCGCGACCACGCAGATGCCGTAGCCGGTGACCAGCCGCAGCTCGGGCGTGTGGATGCTGTGCTCGAAGTACGCCGCCACGCCCGGCCCGAACGCCCAGGCCACCCAGATCGAACCGAGCCAGATCGCCAGCGACAGCAGCTCGGCCACCAGCCCGCGCCACAGGCCGATCAGCACGGACACGGCCAGCACGCCGGCGATGAAGTAATCGGTCCAGTTCATCCTGCGGCGGGTCCGCGGCGGCGGGCGTGGATCAGGGCACGCTGACGACGTTGCCGGCCAGACCAAGCTTGGACTTGATCTGATCGCGCACACGCTCGGCGTCGGCACGCTGGGTCTGCGGCCCGGCGCGCACGCGCCAGAGCGTCTTGCCGCCGACGGTCACCGCGTCGACGAAACCATCGAAGCCCTTCGCGCGCAGTGTGTCGCGCAGCGCGTTGGCGTCGGACTGGCTGCTCATCGCGGCCACCTGCACCGCCCAGCCCCCGGCGCGCGCGGACGCCTTCGGCGCCGTGCCGGCCGGCGCGTCGCCGGCCGGCGTACTCGCACCGCGTTCCAGGCGCACCGGCACGCCGGCGATGCTCTGGGTGATCTTCAGGCGCGCACTCTCCGCGGCGGTGCGCGTGGCGAACGGGCCCGCCTCCACCGCGGTCAGCGACTGGCCGCCCTGCTGGATCACCCGGCTGCTCACCGGATAGCCCAGTTTCTGCACGCGCTGCATCAGGCTGCGCGCGCCGGCGCTGGACGCGTAGGCGCTGAGGTTGAGGCTGTAGTTGCCGCGCGCGGCGGTGGCCGGCGGCAACGCCGACACAGTCGCCTTGGGCGCCTTGGGCGACTCGGCGGCCGGCGCCCGCGACTTGATCACCGGCTCGCTGGCGGCCGGCTCGACCGGCGTCGACGCGGCGGCCGGCGGCTGGCTGGTCGGAGCATCGGCCGGGGCAGTGGGGGGCGCACCGGTACCGGTCTCCACGTCGGTGGGGCGGTGCGAGCGAATGTCGACCGTGGCCAGCTGGTCGCTGCTGCCCGTCTGCGCTGCGGGGATCGCCACGGCGCCCGCGCTGGCCGCGGCGGCCGGCGTGGCGGCATCCGGGTCCAGGCGCATGGTCTTGGTCTGCAGATCGCGATCCGGCGCCGGCGGAATGGCCAGGCTCACCGTCTGGTCGCCGACAGCCGTGGGTGGGCTGCTCGAGAAGAACATCGGCACGAACAGCACGATCAGCGCGATGAGAACAAAAGCTCCCAGCAGGCGAGTTTTCAAGACGGGCTCCAGGATGGGCGGGCGCGGCGCAAAGCGGCGAAATTATACCCGGCCGCGCCACCGCTTCTGAAAATCCACCGGCGCGGCGTTCAGGCGACGCCGCACGCGAGCACGGCCGAGGCCACGAAGAACGAGCCGAAGGCGAGAATGCAGTCGCCCGGATGCGCCGTGGCGCGTGCCGCCGCCAGCGCAGCCGCCACCCCCGTGTGGGCGTCGAATGTCGTCCCGGGCAGCGCGACCTGCAGGGTGTCGACCAGCGACTGCACCGGCAGCCCGCGCGGCGTGTCGTGCTCCAGTCCAGCCAGGTGCCAGTGACTGACGCGCGCCCCCAGCGCGGCGAGCACGCCGCCCACGTCCTTGTCCGACAGCGCACCGAACACGGCATGCACGCGGCCATGCGGCACCGCGTCCAGCCATTGCGCCAGCGCACGCGCCGCCTGCGGGTTGTGGCCCACGTCCACGTACAACGGCGGATCGCCGCCGAGGCATTGCAGCCGCGCGGCCACGCTCACGTGCCCCAGCGCCGAGACCACCGCCCGCTCCGGTGCGGCGCCCAGCACGCCGGCATCGAGCGCGTGCAGTGCACTGATCGCGGCGGCGGCATTGGCGTATTGCACCGGCGCGGCCAGCGCCGGATCGGGCAGCTGCATCACCGTGCCGTCGCGATGACGCCAGCGCCAGCCGTGATCGAGCCGCTCGACGTGGAAGTCCACACCCGCACGCTCCACCCGCGCGCCAATGGCGGCCAGCGCCGCGAGCAGTCCGGCCGGCGGCGGCATCTCGCCGACGATCGCCGGCCGCCCGGCGCGCGCGATGCCGGCCTTCTCGCGACCGATGCTGTCGCGATCGGCCCCCAGCCAATCCACGTGGTCGAGGTCGACCGTGGTGATCACCGCCACGTCGGCGTCGATGATGTTCACCGCGTCGAGCCGGCCGCCCAGCCCCACTTCAAGCATCGCCACGTCCACCCCCGCGCGGGCGAACAGGTCCAGCGCGGCCAGCGTGCCGAACTCGAAATAGGTCAGCGGTATCGGCGCGCCCGGACCCCGCGTGCGCGCCGCCTCGATGCGCTCGAACGCCGCCACCAGCACGGCGTCGTCCGCGTCGCGGCCGTCGATACGCACGCGCTCGTTGTAGGCCAGCAGGTGCGGCGAGGTGAACGCGCCGGTGCGCCGGCCGGCGGCGTGCAGCATCGCTTCCAGCAGCGCGACGGTGGAGCCCTTGCCATTGGTGCCGCCGACGGTGATGACGTGCCGCGCGATCCGCGGCGCGCCCATGCGTTGCCACACGGCGCGCACCCGCTCGAGGCCGAGCTCGATGCTGCGCGGGTTCACGCCTTCCTGGTAGGCGAGCCATTCGGCGAGGGTGCGGGTCATGCGGAATCCGGCGGGGAGAGAAGGCGTCAGGCGTCCAGCGGACGCAGCCAGAAGCGCAGGCGATGCGCGCACTCAGAGGCTGAGAAAATTCGAGCGCCGTAGCGAGAGCGCCGCCAGGCGTTCGTGACAAGGTGCGTCGGGGGCAGATCCGGGGAGTTGGGTGAGCCCAATGACCCGGATTTGCCCGCAGCGCGCCGCCGGCACGGGCGTTTGGCGACGCTCGCCGTAGGCGGGCGATTTTTCCTCCGCCTCTCAGATGCGGCATCAGGCTCGGTCCACCAAAGCGTGCAGAACAGGTCGTCCTGGCGCCGGTAACCGCGCTTGGCCCAGAACGCATCGTTGGGACGATAGGCCGGCGGGCAGCGCGGATCATCCGCATCGCGTTCGAGCGCGCAGAACGCCGTCCACGCGAATCCGCCCAGTCGCCGCGCGTGCGCCTCGCGCTCATCGAAGAAGGTATGGCCGATGCCCTGCCCGCGATAGTCGCGCAGCAGCACCGACTCGCCGAAATAGCACACCTCGTCCACCGCCATGCCGCGCGTGCGGAACGGCGCCTGGAACGCCTCGCCGTCGTCGCCCAGCGGAATGCCGCTGGACGCGCCGATCACTGCATCGCCATCCAGCGCCAGCACGAACACGCTGCGCGGCGAGTTGGCGTACGCGGCCAGATAGCGCCGCTCGTGATCGAGGTCGCCCTCGTACAGGTACGGCCAGTCGCGGAACACCGCGATGCGCAGGCGCGCAAGATCGTCCCGATGCGGCGTCACTGCCGGGCCGACACAGGTAGTCACGCGCACGCTCATCGGCTCATCCGCCGGACACCTGGGCGATCCAGTCGTTGAGGTTGTAGTAGTTGCTGACGCGGCTGATGCAGCCGTCGCGGATGGCGAAAAACGCGCCGCCCGGCAGCACGTAGCGCTGGCCGTGTGCCGGCGGCAGGCCCTCGTCGTCGGCCAGGTAGCTGCCGTGCACCTCGTACTCGGCAGCGGCATGCAGCCCGTCGGCCGAGGCCATCACCACGATCTTCCGCAGCTGCTCGCTGTAACTGGCCCGCATACGCGCCAGGAAGGCGCGAAACGCCTCGCGCCCGTGCTCGCGACCGCCCTGGTTGAGGTCGTGCGCCACGTCATCGGTGAGGCACGCCAGCATCGCCGCCCAATCGCCGCGGTTGAGCGCGTCGTAGTAGCGCTGGACGAGGGCGATGGCGTCGGACATGACGGGCGCTTCCGGGGCGGGGAGTAAGCGCAAAGTCTAAGCCATCGCATCCACCCGCACGGCACCAGGGGCGTCGCGCCTGTCGGGGGGACATCGCGGATGAGCGCGCGCGTTCGGCCGAATCGCAGGCGCTTCGGAAAAAGCCGAGGCGCCCCTCACCCAACCCTCTTCCGGAGAGGGCTCAAAGTCGCAGCCGGGCCATGTCCCCTACTCCCTCACCGCCCGCGCTTCACTCCCTCTCCCCTGAACGGCTCGACCGTTCGGGGGAGAGGGTCGGGGTGAGGGGGGGCTTTCGCTCATGGGCTGCCGACAGGCGCGCGACGGAAACTGCTCGCAGCACCTCATGCCTGAGCCTTGCTCGCTGATCCACCCGACCAAGTGAGCCCGTCCACCCATCCACCAGCACTCGCTACAGCCTCACCCGCCGCAACCGCAGCGCGTTGCTCACCACCGACACCGAGCTCATGCTCATCGCCAGCGCGGCCACCATCGGCGACAGCATCAACCCCAGCCATGGATACAGCGCACCCGCGGCCAGCGGCACGCCGATACCGTTGTAGACGAAGGCGAAGAACAGGTTCTGGTGGATGTTGCGCACGGTGGCGCGCGACAGCGAGCGTGCCCGCGCGATGCCGCCGAGATCACCCTTCACCAGGGTCACCTGCGCGCTCTCCATCGCCACATCGGTGCCGCTGCCCATGGCGATGCCCACGTCGGCCGCGGCGAGTGCCGGCGCATCGTTGATGCCGTCGCCGGCCATCGCCACGCGGCGGCCTTCGCGCTTCAGTCGCGCGACCACGGCGGCCTTGTCGGCCGGCGAGACGTCCGCATGCACCTCGTCAATGCCCAGCTCGCGCGCCACCGCCTGCGCCGTGGTGGCGTTGTCGCCGGTGAGCATGACGATGCGCAGACCGTCGGCATGCAACGCGCGGATCGCCCCGGCGGTATCCGGCTTGATCCGATCGGCTACCGCGATCAATCCGGCGAGCCCGCCGTCGACGGTGATGAACATCACCGTCGCACCATCGCCACGCAGCGCCTGCGCCTGGCCGATGGCTGGTTCGCCGATGGGAATCTTCAGTTCCTCCAGCAGGCGCGCATTGCCCAGCGCGACGGCGTGACCGTCGACCCGGCCCTGCACGCCGCGACCGGTAAGCGAGCGGAACTCCGCCACTTCGGGCAGACCGCCGCCTTCGGCGGCGCGCACGATGGCGCGCGCCAGCGGGTGCTCGCTCGGGTTTTCCAGTGCGGCGGCCAGTGCCAGCAGGCGTTCGCGCGGCAGGTCGCCCAGCACCACGATGTCCTTCAGTGCCGGCTTGCCCTCGGTGAGCGTGCCGGTCTTGTCGACCACCAGCGTGTCGATGTCGCGCATCGCCTCGATCGCACCGGCATCCTTGAACAGCACGCCCAGCTGCGCGCCGCGGCCGCTGGCCACCATGATCGAGATCGGCGTGGCCAGGCCCAGCGCGCACGGGCAGGCGATGATCAGCACCGACACCGCGGCGATCAGCGCATGCGCCAGCTTCGGGTCCGGCCCCAGCCATGCCCACAGCGCGAACGCCAGCACCGCGCAGCCGACCACCGCGGGAACGAACCACGCCGCCACCTTGTCCGCCACGCGCTGCAGCGGCGCGCGGCTGCGCTGGGCCGCCGCGACCAGCGCCACGATCTGCGCCAGCAAGGTGTCGCTGCCGACGCGCTGCGCACGCATGGTGAGTGCGCCGTCCTGGTTCACCGTGCCGCCGGTCAGCGGCTCGCCCTCGGTCTTGGCCACCGGCATCGGCTCGCCGGTGAGCATCGACTCGTCGACGTGGCTCTCGCCCGACACCACCTCACCGTCCACCGGCACCTTCTCGCCGGGGCGCACGCGCAGCATGTCGCCGGACTGCACGTCCTCCAGCGGCACGTCGTGCTCGCTGCCGTCCGCCGCCAGGCGATGCGCGATCTTCGGCGCCAGCCCCAGCAGTGCCTTCAGCGCCGCGCCGGTGCGACGACGCGCGCGCAGCTCCAGGAAATCGCCCAGGGTGACCAGGGTAACAATCACCGCCGCCGACTCGAAATACACCGCCACCTGCCCATGCGTGTCGCGGAAGCTCGCCGGAAACACGCCCGGTGCGAGGAAGGCCACCACGCTGTATCCCCACGCCACGCCGGTGCCCAGCGCGATCAGCGTGTACATGTTGGGCGACCACGGTTTCAGAGAACGCCAGCCGCGCGCAAAGAACGGCGCGCCACCCCACAGCACCACCACGGTCGACAGCACGGCCTCGGTCCACCCCGCCACGCGATCCCACGGCGACGGCAGGTGCCAGCCGAACAGATGCGGCCCCATCGCCACCAGCAGCACCGGCGCGGTCAGCGCCACCAGCAGCCAGAACCGGCGCGTCATGGATGCCAGCTCGCCGCCATCGTCCTCGTCCGCCGTCGGCATCATCGGCTCCAGCGCCATGCCGCACTTGGGGCAATCGCCGGGGCCGACCTGCTGCACCTCCGGGTGCATGGGGCAGGTGTAGATCGTTCCCGCCGGTGCCGGCGGCGCGCTCTTGCGCTCGCCCAGGTAGGCCGCCGGATCGTTCACGAACTTGTCTCGACAGCGCGCCGCGCAGAAGTAATAGGTGTGCCCGGCATGCTCGGCACGATGCTGCGCGGTGTGTGGATCGACGTCCATGCCGCACACGGGGTCCTTCACCGCGTGAGCGATGGCGTGTTCATTGCCATGTGCGGAAGTCGTGCCACGGCAATCACCGGAAGTATGGCTTGCGGCGAGGTACTTCGCCGGATCCGCTTCGAACTTCGCCTTGCAGCCGTTGCCGCAGAAGTGGAAGGTGGTGCCGGCATGCACGGTGCTCGGCTTGCCGGCGGTGGTATCCACCGTCATGCCGCAGACCGGGTCGGTCGCGGTTGAGGGTTTGCTGTTGCCGCCGCAGCAGGATGCGTTCGTATCCATCAGATGGTTTCCTCGCCGTGATTGAGCGCACGCAGGATCGGGCAGTGCTCGGGCGCACCGCGGCCAGGGCACGCGTCCACCAGCTCCACCAGCCCATCGCGCACGCGCTGCAGCTCGGCAATGCGCGCCTCGATCGCCGCCAGTCGAGCCTGTGCGCGCTTCTTGACCGCTTTCACGCCACGCCCGCGATCGGCGGACAGCGCCAGCAGCTCGCGGATTTCCTCCAGCGTGAAGCCCAGCGCCTTGGCGCGGCGGATGAAGCGCAGCTGCGTCACCGCGCCCTCGCCGTAACTGCGGTAGCCCGATGCGCGACGCATTGGCTCAGGCAGCAGGCCCTCGCGTTCGTAGTAGCGGATGGTGTCGATGGGAACGCCGGCGCGCTTGGCAACGGTACCGATGGTGAGGGAGGCGGGTGTACTCATGCCATCACTCTACACCCTTGATGCAAGTTCAGAGTCAAGCCTTGGTGTTCGTCCCCAGGGACTTGCCGACAGCCCTCAACCCTGTCACGGGCGCGTTTAACCCCGCCCCTTCAATGTCTTCGTGAGTGGGCCATGTAATCTGCTGATTGCGAGAGGAATCAGCAGCGGAAAGTGGGGCAAGCCCTTAGAGATTCGAGCGACACGCGCCGGCGAGCGTGATGGTGCGCCTAGGGCGTGTCATCACTTGGGCCCAACGACAGCAGCGGCCAAGTGGACGGCGCCGAGAAAATGACGAGCCGTCTTGTCGTAGCGCGTCGCGATGGCACGGTATTGCTTGAGTCGAGCAAAGAAGTTCAAGCAGGCCTTCGTGATCGCGGTGGAGACCGATGCCACGCTGGAGCATCCCACG
>WOYI011495576.1_pt2 | contig 19894 bp, 23 predicted proteins | sample 6423411 | NCBI WGS metagenome assembly WOYI01 (sample SAMN13441803, study PRJNA592873) | oil field metagenome | biome: oil field; feature: oil-well bore; material: oil-contaminated soil; isolation source: oil-contaminated soil from oil-well borehole | place: Germany: Wietze | collected 2016-10-18 ... | reverse complement strand
CGAGCTTCATTGCGAGCCTCATTGCGGACTTCATTCCGAGCTTCATTGTGAGCTCCTAAAATGGCATAAAGGAAAGAAAGAATTTCCCTAGCCAACCCATGACCTGGGCTGAATCCAGGAAGCCATTCGCCTTGTATTCGATGCGCGCATCCGCAACCTGGGTAGACACCACGGTATTGGCAGCGGTGATGTTATTGGGATTCACCACGCCAGAGAAGCGGATGAACTCTTCACCCTCCTTCAGCCCGATCTGCTTTTCGCCTGATACCAGCAGATTGCCGTTGGGATAGACCTCGATCACCGTGACAGCCAGGGCGCCGGTGAAATCATTGGAGGAGGTGTTCTCGCCCTTGCCGTCGAAATTGTTGGCGTCGCTGGCAGCCAGCGCCATACCCTGGGCTCCCTTGAATGGCAAACCGACGATGGTCGGGACACTAACATCGACCTTCTGGCTACGCGTGGCCTTGTTTTCCGACTTCTTCGATGCCTGAACTTTTTCCCGGATATTGATAGTCAATGTATCGCCCACAAAGCGGGCGCGTCGATCCTCAAACAGAGGGCGCGCAGAAGCGACATTGAAAATTGCCCCATTGCTGGGGGTAACAGATCGCGGCTCGGGCCGAGCCGTCATGGGCTGATGTATGGCAGTCGGTGGAGTCGTCGTCACGCAACCCGCTAACAGAAGCACCAGCAAGAACCAGCCAATTAATTTACTCATGAGGTAAGTCTTTCATGACTAATTACAGTTGCGTTAGCCTCGCCAGCATGGCATCTGATGTGCTTACGACTTTGGAATTCAGCTCATAGGCCCGCTGAGTCTGGATCATGGTGACCAGCTCTTCTGCCACATTGACGTTTGATGTTTCCACATACCCTTGATTGAGCAAGCCAACGCCATTGGTGCCTGGCGTATTAGGCGTTGGCGTGCCCGACGACGCCGTTTCAACAAACAGGTTTTCGCCTATGCTTTGCAAGCCGCCATTATTGATAAAACCTGCCAGCTGGATCGTGCCAATCTGGGTGGGTGTCGTCACGCCTTGCTCGGTATAGGACACGATGCCGTCACGACTGATTGAGATACCCGTCGCTGTGTTCGGAATGGTAATTGCCGGCGACAAGGGATAGCCACTGGAGGTGACGATCTGGCCAGTGTTATCCAGTTGTAAAGAACCATCGCGGGTGTAAGCGAGTGTGCCATCCGACATTTGAATCTGGAAAAAACCATTGCCATTAATCGCGATATCGAGCGGGCCTTCGGTACGTTGCAAGCTGCCTTGGCTGAAATTACGCTCAGTTGAAATCGGCCGCACCCCCGTGCCCAACATCAACCCTGAAGGAATCTGCGTCTGTTGCGTCGATTGCGCACCAGGCTGACGCAAGGTCTGGTAGAGCAAATCTTCAAATACAGCCCGCGCACGCTTAAAACCATTCGTGCTGACGTTAGCCAGGTTATTGGAAATGACATCAAGATTAGTCTGCTGGGCATCGAGGCCTGTCTTGGCAATCCAGAGGGAACGAATCATAGCGTTGGCCTTTTCAGCTAATTACTTTGAGGAAAGAATCTGGGTAGCGGCGCGATCGTTGGCATCCGCCGTCGATAGCATCTTCATCTGCATTTCAAATTGGCGTGCCAGCGAAATCATGTTAACCATTTGCTCAGCCGCATTGACGTTGCTGCCTTCGATATAACCAGAGGCAATTTTTACCTGTTCATCAATCGGCGCAGCACTCCGGTCTTTCATGCGAAACAAGCCATCTTCGCCACGTACCAGATCAGCTTCCGGGGGGTTGACCAGCTTGATGCGGCCAACAATATTGGCCGTGTTTTTTTCACCTGATTCTTGAATGGTCGACACCGTGCCATCGATGCCAACGCTGACTATGACTTCCGGCGGGATCGAAATCGGCCCGCCATCACCTTGCACGGGCAAACCACTGCGGGTTTGTACAATGCCATTGACATTCAGCTCAAAATTTCCGCTGCGCGTATAAGCCTCTCTGCCGTCGGGTGTTTGTACAGCAATCCACCCTGTCCCCTGCACCGCCATGTCAAAAGTGCGCCCGGTATAGATTTGCGGCCCGGGGGTGAAATCAGTGTGCGTACTCGCATCTACAGCAAAGGCTCGCGTCGATAAACCGGGAGGCAGCGCGTTCGATTGAACCTGAACTGCGCGCAAGCGATGCTCTTCGGCGCGATAACCTGTAGTTGATACATTGGCCAGATTGTGTGCCACCGCCGCCTGACGGCTTAAAGTCTGGCTGGCTCCGGTCATCGCCGTGTAAATCAGTCGATCCATGCGCGCTCTTTCAAATGACTCGCCGTATCACCAAGGCCGACTTTTTATCTATCACCGCAAGTTGACCAGTGTTTGCAGGATGCTGTCCATCGTCTTGATGCTCTGTGCATTTGCCTGGTAAACCCGCTGCTGGGTAATCATATTGACCAGTTCGGCCGTCAGGTCAACATTGGCATCTTCTACTGCGGCGGATTGGAAACTGCCGAATTGACCGGAGGATCCTGGCGTACCCAGAATTGATGAGCCACTCTCTGGTGTTTGCGCCCAAACATTATTACCCAACGGTTGTAGCCCTTGTGGATTGCGGAAGGTTGCCAGCACGGCTTGACCGATAATTGTCGTCTGACCATTGGTGTAGTTACCCAGCACCGTTCCATCCGAACCAATTTTGAACCCGACCAACGAACCGGCGGCAAAGCCGTCTTGCAGCAAGGTGTTGACTGCAAACGGTGAACCGAACTGGGTACTGCCCGAGAAATTCAGGTTGAAGCTCATTGGGTTAACACCGCCGGCATACCCCAGTTGCGCGGCAGTCAGCGATGCAGTGAGGGGGGCTGACGTGAGCTGACCGGCTGTATCGAATGTCAAGCTGCCGGTCAGTCCAAGATTGCTGAATGCGGGCGAGGCACCTGCCGGATTGGTCACGGTGGAATACACGTCCCACGCATTCGCGGCCGTTTTGACGAAATACATCGAATAGGTGTGCGGGTTGCCGAGACTGTCATATGTCGTCACTGCTGTCGATTGATTGTAGGACGTCGGATCGGCATAGTTGAATGGGCTGGTAGCCGGTGCCGCTACACGTGAATCAAGGTTAAGGTTGGCCTGCACACCCGTTGCCCCGACACTCGTACCAGTAGGCTGCGGCGCACCGGTCAGGCTTTGACTGGGATCGAAGAGGCGCAGGGGAACATTGGGGCCACCTGACGAGACGACACCATTGACTGCCATGACGCCCTTGAGCTGCAAACCCTGGGCATTGACGATAAAACCATCCTTATCCAGCTGAAACTGGCCATTGCGGCTGTAAAACGTGCCACCCAGTCCGTCATTCATCTGGAAGAAGCCCCCACCGTTGATGGCGACATCCAGCGGGTTGTTGGTGGTCGTGATATTACCCTGGGTAAATTGCTGCAAGACACCCGATATCTTCGCGCCCAGACCGACGGGCGATGCCCCCGAACCATTGAGCGACGCCGCAAAGACATCCGCGAATTGCGTCGCACCGCCCTTGTAGCCCACCGTGCTGGAATTGGCGATGTTATTGCCGATGGTGTCGAGCGCCTTGGCCGATGCATTTAACCCGCTTAACCCTTGTTGAAAGCTCATGGTCTTCTCTCGCTTAGAAAATTTGCTTGATATCGTTCAATGTCACCAGACCCAAAGCGCCAAGATTCAAGCTCACCCCCAGGCTGCTCCGATTGATGTTTTGCACGCCGGCAAGTTGCAAAGCCGTCGCCGTGACATTGTTTGCACCTTGTGTCGCCGCCACCGAGATGCTGTAGTTGCCATTCGCCGCCTGCACCCCAGCATCGGTCTTGCCGTCCCAGACGAAGTTATGCACACCGGCATCGAGCTTGCCCAGATTCAGGGTATTCATGACAATTCCGTTCGCATCCTTGATGGTAACGGCCACCTGATCGGCATTGGCAGCCAATTCGACGCCACCCACTGCGCCCGCGTCGGTAAGATTCAGGCCATTACCCGCAATAATGACTTGATGTCCAACCAGTGCCGCCGCTTGCAATGCCTCCGAATCCGCGCTCGAAGACAATAGTTGACTCAGCGTCGCATTGAGCTTTTCAATGCCATCCACGGTACTGATCTGCGCCAATTGAGATGTCATCTGGGCGTTATCCATCGGGTTCAGCGGATCCTGATTTTTCAGTTGTGTCGTCAGCAATTTCAGGAAGCGATCCTGCGCACCCGTCGTTGCGCTGGTAGTTTTCTGGGCGGTGCCGTTGACCGAATTCAGCAGGGCCTGAGTTGCCGCATTACCTGTCGTTACACTCGTTACCATGACGCTCTCCTAGGAAATTTATTGCCCAATCTTATTGCCCAATCGCCAGCGTCTTTTGCAACAGCGACTTGGCGGTATTCATGACTTCGACGTTGTTCTGATACGAACGCGAAGCAGAAATCATGTTGACCATTTCATCTACTACATTGACATTCGGCATGGCGACATAACCTTGCGCATCGGCCGCCGGATTCTTCGGGTCATACATCATGCGTAACGGCGCGGCGCTATCGACCACCTGCGTAACACGCACCCCAATGCCGCCACCTTCGACCGGAGTCGCCTTGAACACGACCTGTTTGGCACGGTAGGGCTGACCATCAGCCCCAACCACACTGTCGGCATTCGCCAGGTTGCTGGCTACCGCGTTAAGACGGGCTGATTGTGCGGTGAGTGCGGAACCAGCAATTGAAAAAACGTTAAGTAGACTCATGATGATTTGATTATTGGCCGTTTAGTTTTTAGCTTACGGACTCATCGCCAGCTGCATATCCTTAATGTCGCCACGAATGAATGTCAGCACGGCCTCCAGTCGCAGAGCGTTCTCGGCAAAGGCACTGCGCTCGATATCCATATTGACTGTATTGCCATCGGCATTCGGCTGGAATTCCGTGCGATATCCAATAGCTGCGGCGAAAGGGGAGTCCTGTGCTCCAGCAGTAATGTGGCGGGGTGAAGTTGTGGTCAGACCAAGACCACCCCCATTGCTACCACTAGCTCGCCCAGCAACTGCCGCTGCCAGCGCGCCCTTGAAGTCAATATCGCGCGCCTTGAAATTAGGCGTATCAGCATTGGCGATATTCGAAGCCAGCAATTCCTGACGATAAGTCAGCGCGCCTAGTGCCGCGCGATGGATGCTGAATTGGCTGTCAAATCGATCACTCATGCTGTTAGTCAGTTGATGATTAAGAAATTCACACTTCGACTAATGCATCATTCGTGCCACACAATGACTTCACACAATGACTTAGGCTTTTCTGCACGATAAATCAGGGACTTCAAAAAATCCGGCAAAAAAAATCTTCCTTCTAAAAGACAATACCGCCCGGCAATGCGGCAAAACTTGCCGCTTGAACAAACGAAGGACTTGGGCCCTACTGGCTGTATCCATGCCACAAGAACCGTGTTGTAATCTACCCCATGACTTCATTGAAAACATTCTTCATCTCAGCAGTTTCTTCTGCCATCCTGCTGTCTGCCTCGCTTATGCCAGCAACTGCATCAGCCGCTGCAGTCGCACCAATTCAACTCGCTATTGCCGAGTTTCTTGATGTTCAGACTAAAGGTTTACCAGGCCAGACTAGTTACAGCATTGGTGCTATCAATGCCAGCGGCTTGCCTGATGATTGTCGCAACCTGAATGTCACGATGGATGCCAATGCCCGCCCATGGGGGAAAACCCATGTCAATGTGCGCTGTACAGAGGGCGGCACATGGAGTCTGTATGTTCCTGTGGATATCCATGTGCTGGTCAACTATGTTGTCAGTGCCCGCCCATTAACCGCAGGTCAAATCATTAGCGCGACAGACATTCGCCAGCGTCAGGGTGATCTTGCTGATTTACCCCAGGGCATATTGACCGACCGCGCACAGGCTATAGGTCAACTCTCCCGTACCTCTCTTCCCGCCGACCGCCCCTTGCGCGCCGATATGCTGCGTCAGCCTCTGGTGGTGAAACAAGGGCAGAATGTCAAAGTAGTGTCCCAAGGTGTCGGCTTCCAGGTCAGTAGCGATGGGCGCGCACTCAACAATGCCGCCATAGGCCAGGTAGTTCAGGTGCGCCTCGCCTCCGGCCAAGTGCTCAGTGGCATCGCGCAGAAGGATGGCACCGTTGCCATTGCGTATTGACGAAACATTTGCAGGCTGTTCGGGAATTACTTGCATTCTGCCGTTACGGGTTTATCCAGACTTTGCAGCCTCGGGCGACGCTTCTTCTCTTTTCCACCCAATGCGTAGAAATTCGTAGAAAATTGACCGCTGAAAGCTAAAGTCTGCGTCTTCCAAGCCGTTAAACCATACAAGCTCCAAATCTTATGAAATAACTTCTATGAAAATCGACACCTCCAGAACTTCACCTGCTTCGTCCACAGCAGCGCCGGAGAAAACTCGCCTACAGAACACAACAAGTCCCGTGGCAACAAATTCTCCTGCGGCAGATGGTTCGGTGACGACCCATCTGCAAACAACTGTCGGGGCAAGCTTGACTCAAGCGCCTTTTGATAGCCAGCGTGTCGCAGAAATACGCCAAGCTATTGCGGAAGGTCGTTTTCAGATCAATACCGACAAGATCGCTGACCGCCTGATCGGGGATGTCCGCGACTTTCTCGCAAAAAACCAACCGGCCACTTGATTAGCTTTTTACTTTTTATGTCGTTGACCTTGGTTCACTCACTGATAGAGCAAACTGTTGCGGAGCTGCAACGTTTTCTTGCAGTGATTGAAGCAGAGAGACAGGCACTGGTTTCAGGCAAAATCGATCAATTACAGGCGATCGCGGAAAAAAAGTCTGCGCTGGCAACACGCCTCGCGACACTCGAATCGCAACGTGAAAATGCATTGCATGAAGCTGGTTTCGCAGCAGGACGTGAAGGTGTCGCCGCCTGGCTTGCGGCTAACGCTCCCCCTGCGGCTCCCGCAATACCTGCAATATCCGCGCTATGGCAACAGTTCATTACCCTTGCGGCTGAAGCAAAACGGGAAAATGAAACCAATGGTAAATTGATTGGTGCCCAGATGCAGCAAAATCAGCAAGCGCTCGGCCTGCTCCTTGGAAAATCTCCAGATGCGACGACCTACGATGCCGGTGGACAACAAAAATCCATGACTGGCAGGCGACCCTTGGGTAGCGCCTGAGTTCTTTCGTTCATTCTGCCAGCGGCACATCCACTGCCAAATCGGGCGTAGGTGACTCAATCGTAATCGCGACACGCCGATTTTTCTGCCGACCTTCTGGCGTGGCATTATCGGCAAGAGGTCGCTGGTCAGCATAGCCAGTTGCCGTTAAGCGGCGTGGATCAACGTTGGTATCAATGAACAATCGCACCACACTGGCCGCACGAGCAGCAGAAAGCTCCCAGTTGGAGGGAAATTGCGGATTAGCGATAGGAACATTGTCCGTATGCCCCTCGACGCGAACAGGAAAATCAGCAGTCGCCAGCACCCGGCCTACGGCATCCAGCGCGCGCACCGCCCCCGGCCCCAAACGCGCTTCGCCCGGCAAGAACAAGGCGCTGGCACTAATATCAATGGTAAGGCCCAGGGCACCTTCTATCATCCTGACCTTGCCTTCAGCCATTAACGGTGCCAAAGCCTGATTAAGCTCTTTTGCCAAGTTGCGCAGGTGTTCTTTTTTAACCTGTCGGGCTGGATCCGCTTTAATCCTTGTCGAATTGGGTCGGGGAGACAGACTTGTCGGCACAGGATTGTTCGGGTTAATCATGACCATCGCACCAGAAGCTGTGCCTGACTCGTTGCGAAACGCAGACACTATGGATTCTGACATGACGCGGTACTTCCCCTCATTGACTGACGAAATAGCGTACATCACAACGAAAAAAGCGAACAGCAGGGTGATGAAGTCTGCGTAGGAAACTAACCAGCGTTCGTGGTTTTCAACATCATCAGAAGTACGGCGGCGGCGGCGACGCCTATAGTGCGCCATCAGCAAAATAACCTTGCAAGCGACTCTCGATAATGCGTGGATTATCCCCACTGGCGATACATGTCAGTCCATCCAGTAGCATCTCGCGCAGGATGATGACACGTGAGATATTCGCCATCAGCTTCTTGGCGATAGGCAGGAATATCAAGTTAGCTGCTCCAACACCATAGATAGTGGCCACAAACGCCACGGCGATGCCACTCCCCAACTTGGAGGGGTCAGACAGATTTTCCATGACATGAATCAAACCCATCACAGCACCAATAATGCCAATTGTCGGTGAATACCCACCGGCTGACTCCCATACTTTCGCAGCAGATTTGAGACTGGCCTCCTGAGCGCCAATTTCTACCTCCAGAACTTCACGCAACCGCGCTGGCTCTGCACCATCAGCCAGCAATTGCAACCCCTTAGCAATAAACGGATCGCGTTGAGCTCTAATTTGAGCCTCCAACGCAAGCAGACCTTCTTTGCGTGAAATATTGCTCCAGCGGACTATGTCAGCAATGAGCTTGCCTGGCTCGATGACAGGTGGAGAAAATACCCATTTCACCATGCGCATGCTATCTATGAAAACCTTCAGCGGGCTCTGCAACATCACAGCACCCAGGGTGCCACCAATGACAATCAGAAATGCTGTCGGCTGCAGCAATGACCCTATATTTCCACCTTCTAGCAGATGCCCAACAATAATCACCGATAAACCGATGATCAAGCCAGCAAAACTGATTTTGTCCATCGTCACTTTCCGCCTTGCGCTGTCACACGATGGCGCGGTGCCCTCGCAGATTTGGACTCGCCTGTCAGGCTGGCCCGCAAACGAGCAATGGCCTGACTGTGCAACTGACAAACACGTGACTCGGTTACTCCCATCACTTCACCAATCTCACGCAGATTCAAATCCTGTTCGTAATACAGCGCCATCATCAATTTCTCTCGCTCTGGCAATGCTTCCAGTGCAGCGGCTACTGCTGTACGCGTTCCCAATTCTTCCAATAACGCCAGAGGATCAGGATTTGCCGCATCGACATGCCGCTCAAGATAAGGGGCGCCGTCAACCTCTACCATGTCTTCAATATAAATTAATTGATGCCCTCTCGCCTCAAGCAAAATTTTCTGATAATCAGCCAGAGAAATTTCTAGTTTGGCGGCCAGTTCAGTTTCTGATGGCGGCCGTCCATGAGCATGCTCTAATTGCCGGATCGCAGCCTCAATCTCACGCATTTCGCGACGTGCGCTACGTGGCAACCAATCATTTTCGCGCAAGCCATCCAGCATCCCGCCCCGTATCCGTTGCGTAGCATAAGTTTTGAATTGAGCGCCAGGCACCTCTTCGTAACGATCGATGGCATCCAGCAGACCGATCATGCCGTTCTGGATCAGATCATCAACATCAACATTTGCCGGCAACTTTGCCAATAAAAGAAAAGCAATACGTTTGACGAGCGGCGCATACTGGGCAACCTGCTGTTCTTTGGTAAGGACGCCTTGGGCGGTGTACATTCGTGTCACTTGGTTCATCAATAACGCCCCGACTATAACATCGACTAGTCTTGGGTAACTACCGTGCTATCTACGAGCAAGGTCTTAACTCAAGCTCGTCGCCATGATCCCCAACGGACACCAAATGACTTTGCAAAGCACTCGCGAGATGATCACTGCCGAATCCCCCACCCTCCACGCGCTTGCAGCCAAGATAATTCAAAGCGACATTCAGATGGGCGTGTGCCGTATTCCGCATGTTGTGAAATATCACCTGCGCCTCCTGCTCTGTCCTGGCTTTAGTAACCGCGACATGAAACCTCTCACGGCCATACGCTTGTGACAAATGCTTTATGAGTGCGTAGCCACGGGTAATGGCAGCCCCTTGTGCCGCAACCACCACCACAAGGTGGGGCATGGCCAGCGCCAAGGGCGAAAGATGCGAATCATGACGTGCCACACAATCCACCAGAATGAATGTACACCCATCCTGCAACTGTCTCAAGGCAGCATTCAGCCGCTCCGCAGCGACTGTATTTGTCCGCAGAGGTGCGGCGGCAAATCGTGCAGCCGATATGACGCTAAGAAAGGGAGCCACAGGTTGCACCAGCTGTTCGATTGACACATCGCCTTGTACCAGGGCCAACAAATCGTGCCGTACCTTGATACCCAGTGCGGCGTGTACATTATTTGCGCCAGCATTCTCGTCAATGATCACAACCCCCTGCCCTGCTTCGGCCAGTGCAGTAGCTGTACGCACCAAAAGCGCTGTGCGGCCACAGGCTTCACGTCCCGAAACGAAAGCTACTGCCCGCGCTTTGTGGGCGCCAAACAGACGCCGTAATCCGGCAGCCTGATCAACACCAGCCGCGAATGCGGGAGAAATAGACTCAAGCAACCGAGATCTCCCGGATCATCTCTTGATCAGGCATCATTCCCAGAGCAATTTCCTCCTTGTGCAGGGTATGCGCCGTCTCGCCAGAGCCGACTTTAAACGCACGATGCAGCAGATATTTACGGTTAGGTAAATAGAGGTCTTCCGGAACGCGCTGGCCATTGGCAACATAGCTCAATGTCAATCCATGCCGCACGATGCAGTCAATCGATGGTGCCAGCGCCGTCGCCTCATCGACTTTGGTCAGGATGCAACCCGCCATGCCATCACCCCCGTAGGCGCGTACCACATCATCAAGCGTATCGCCGCGACTGCCCGCATTCAACAGCAATAGCCGGTTAACTTGACTGGAGCGGGTCAGCATAGCGGCTTGATCGGCAATCATGCGGTCACGCTGACTCATGCCGGCGGTATCAATCAATACCATGTGCTTGTCGCTCAAGCCTGCGAGCGTACGCTGCAACTCCTCGCCACCACGCACCACGAATACAGGCACCCCCAGAATCCGCCCATAGATGCGTAACTGCTCATGCGCACCAATGCGATAGCTATCGGTTGTTATCAACGCCAACCGATCGGCCCCATGCCGCACCACACAGCGCGCCGCCAGCTTGGCTGTGGTGGTGGTTTTGCCAACACCGGTGGGTCCCACCAAAGCATAAACACCACCGCGATCAATAAAGTCCGTTTCCGAAACCAGCGTATGCAAACGCCGATCAACTGCGGCATTCAGCCATTGACGGCACGCCTCTTGACTCACATCCACCGGCATTTCATGCACCAGACGGCGTGCCAAACTCCCGGAAAATCCAGCGGTAAGCATTTCGCTCAAGAGCAACGCACGTAACGGATTGTCCCTGGTCACCTTACCCCAGGCAAAACCTGCCAACTGATGCTCGAGCAATTTCTTGATCGCCCGCATCTCATCTATCAACAGTACCGTCTGCGACGATTCACTAGCCCCTCCCGCAGACAAGGGAGCTTCCTCCTTGGGCTGCGTTTGCACTTGTATTTTTTGTGCTTGCACTTGCAAATCGGGCTTGGGCTTGATCTCGCTTGCCATCGGACTTACCGCAGCGGACGCTGACTTGCCTGACATCTCCGCATTGTTGGAAAACGTAGCGAAAGGAGACCAAGGACGAACAACCACAGGTGGCTCGCGATGCATCACTTGACGTGCTGAGGATAAAGTCACCGTATAGTCACTCTCCTCGGCGGACGGCCGGGCCGACACCAAGGGATCCATTGATGGGTTATGCGACGGAGCCGCCGACACTGATGCCGAAGATAGTGTTGCAGATATTTTTTCTGTCGGCTGCGTCTGCTGCGATATGGCATCAAGGCTCTCTGGCGACATCGCAATGATTTCGACGCCGTTTTCCACCGCTCGATTTGAAATCACCACAGCATCCGGCCCCAGCACTTCTTTCACGCGCCGCAGGCAGTCGCGCGCCGTTGCACCAACAAAACGATTGACACTCATTTGCTTGCTCCAATAAGAGTAGTTACCTTGATAATTTTCGAGTCGGGCACTTCAACATTGGCAATTACCTTGAGTTGCGGCACGGCACGACGCAAAAAACGAGACAAAAGCCAGCGCAAATTTCCCGGCACCAGCAATACTGCAGGTAACCCTAAACTTTCCTGCTGCTGGGCGGCCGCCGCCGTCTCCCGCAACAGCGTATCCGCCAAACCCGGTTCGATGCCGCCCGCATCGCCTCCACCTTGTAGCGCTTGCGCCAATATCCGCTCCAACCCAGGCTCTAATGTCATGACCTGCATTTCATTACCTGTCGGATAAATTTGCTGCACAATGGCTCGGCCCAGCGCGATGCGCACCTGCGTGGTTAACTCCAGCGGATCCTGGGTACGCGGCGCCTGTTCTGCCAGAATCTCGATGATGGTACGCATATCGCGAATATTGACGCTCTCTTCGAGCAGGTTTTGCAACACCCGCTGCAAGACGCCCAAGGGCAATAGCTTCGGCACCAGATCTTCCACCAGTTTTGGTGACTCACTGGCCAGATGATCCAGCAGCGCCTGTGTTTCCTGACGACCCAGCAATTCTGCCGCATGCGACAGAATGACATGGTTTAAATGAGTAGCCACCACCGTGCTGGCATCAACGACCGTATAGCCAAAAACATGCGCCTGTTCGCGCAACGTGGCATCAATCCATACCGCAGGCAGACCAAAAGCAGGGTCTTTCGTTGGCGTCCCGACCAACTGACCAGACACACGTCCCGGATCAATCGCCAGATACTGGCCGGGGAATGCTTCACCTTCACCGATGGGCACGCCTTTGAGGGTTAGTCGATAGGCATTGGGCCGCAATTCCAGGTTATCCCTGATGTGCACAGATGCAGGCAGAAAGCCGATTTCCTGGGCAAATTTTTTGCGCAACCCGCGAATGCGTTTCAGCAATTCGCCATCCTGTACGTGATCGACCAAGGGAATCAACCGGTAACCAACCTCCAGACCCAGTACATCTACTGGCACGACGTCAGACCAACTGGCCTCAACATTTTCCACAGGTTGAGCGGCTGCCTGCTGTGCCGCAGCAGTTTGTTTAACTGTCGCCGCAGGACGATTAAATTTTTTCCAGGCAACAAAACCCAGCACTGCTGCCAGCATCAGGAAAACAAAGTTCGGCATGCCTGGAATCAGGCCGAGTATCCCCAGAATCCCCGCTGTTAGCCCCAATACCATCGGGTTGCCAAACAGCTGCGCCGCGAGTTGCTGACCGATATCCTGTTCAGTGGCAACCCGCGTTACCACCAGACCGGCAGCGGTCGAAATGATGAGTGCCGGAATCTGTGCCACCAGACCGTCGCCGATCGTGAGCAAGGTATAAGCCTTGGCCGCGTCCCCCACGCCCATGTCATGTTGAAGTACGCCAACAACCAGCCCACCAATGATGTTGATAAAAAGTATCAGAATGCCAGCGACGGCATCGCCACGCACAAACTTGGAGGCACCATCCATCGAGCCATAAAAATCCGCCTCCAGCGCCACGGTAGAACGACGTTGACGCGCCTCGTCTTCACCGATCAAACCGGCATTCAAGTCGGCATCAATGGCCATTTGTTTACCTGGCATCGCATCCAGTGTAAAACGCGCCGAAACTTCAGCGATACGCCCGGCACCCTTGGTGATGACAATAAAATTAATCAGCGTCAGGATGATGAATACCACAATGCCGACAGCGTAATTGCCACCGACCAGAAAGTGGCCAAAGGCTTCGATGACCTTGCCCGCAGCATCCGGCCCCGTATGCCCCTGCAACAAAACCACGCGCGTGGAGGCCACATTCAGCGATAAACGCAGCAAGGTAGTCACCAGCAAAACTGTCGGGAAAATGGCGAAATCGAGCGGCTTCAGGGTGTACATCGCCACCAGCAGCACCATGATAGAAATTGCGATGTTGAAAGTGAAAAACACATCCAGTGCGAACGTCGGCAATGGCAACACCATCATCGACAAAATCATCACGATCAGCAGCGGAGCCAGCATCTGCCGGATATTCAACCGTCCAAGAAAATTCTGCAGGGTCAGACTGTCATTCATTCAGGCACCCCCGGATCGAGTTCTGCAGGGATGGCAATCTGCGTGGGTGCTGTTGGTGGCGCTATCGGCGACAGGGTACCGGCTTGCTCGGCAAACGTATTCAGCTGATACACCCAGGCCATCACCTCGGCCACAGCCGCATACAACGCGGCTGGAATCTGGTCGCCAATATCGGCATGACGATGCAAGGCACGCGCCAGGGGAGGCGCCTCGAGGATCGGCACATGATTTTCGCCAGCCAGATCGCGGATGCGTTGGGCGATCAGATTCATGCCTTTGGCTACAACCACAGGGGCCTGCATTGCCTTGCCGTCATATTTCAAGGCGACAGCAAAATGTGTCGGATTAGTCACCACAACATCGGCTTTGGGCACCTCCGACATCATGCGGCTACGCGCCATTTCGCGCTGCTGACTGCGAATGCGCGCCTTGAGTTGCGGATCACCTTCACTTTCCCTGGCTTCCTTGCGTAACTCTTCGCGCGTCATCTTCAAGCGATCATGGTATTGCCAGAGCTGAAATGGCACATCGATCGCCGCGATAATCGCCAAGCCACCAATCAAGGCCACAAAGCTGAAAAAAATCACCTGGGAAAATGAAGCCAAGCCTGTTTCAATCGGCTGGGCCAGCAGAGCAAACAGCCTATCCTGCTCATGCCTGACAACCCAGTACAACACGCCGCCAATCAGAATGGCCTTGAGAATAGCCTTGACCAGCTCCGCAATGCTTTGCCAGGAAAACATGCGCCCAAGTCCCTTGACAGGATCAATACGCGTGAAATCAAGCTTGAATGCTTTGGGCGAAAATACCCATCCCCCCATGACAAAAGGCGTTGCGATAATCGCCGCGATAATGACCAGAAAAAGAGGCCCAACATACATGAAGGCGTCAACCGTCAGCGACAAGCTGCTGCCACGCATGATGGCTGTATCAAACGCTGCGGCGCGGTTAAAGCTCAACCCGTGACGTAGCAAGTCGGCAATACCCTGCGCAATCCAGCCGCCCAACACCCAGAAAGTACCTGCGCCAGCGGCCATAACCATAAATGCCATCAGCTCACGAGAATGAGGCACATTCCCCTCTTCGCGAGCCTGTTCAAGGCGACGCGGCGAGGCTGGTTCAGTTTTTTCGAGGTCGCTTTCTTCAGCCAATGCCATGTTCTCCCATACCGGCAATTATTGCCGCTTGCTCAATTTCAGAGCAATGGAACAAACACCAAAATCTCTACTTATTTAAACCCCTGCCCGCGCATGGCGTCAGGAAAAACGGTTCACTTGAAATGCGACAACGCTTTTTATACAAATAACAGGATGTGTACAGAATTTTTATTAACCCGCTGAAAATTCATTTCAAGCCAAATTCGCGCGCTTTACGCTCACGCTCGATTTTCATGATGTACCGTTGAATCAGCGTTTCCATCGGTCCTGGCAAACCGACAAACTGGCAACCAACACTCTGCGTACGCACGCCAGTCCGACCCACGACTTCATTGATGCTACGTAAACGGAGCACAGTCGTGATCGTACCGATCTCGGGTAACTCGATATGACACCCGGGAAATTCCATGTCCAGCTCGAGGGACAACGCGGCAGGAAAACCGATGAGGCACAAGCCTCCGCCGCTGATATCAGCAACCTCAACTTCAATCTGATGCTCTTTACCTTCCACGGTCGGAAAGCGAATTTTGCATTTCAATCGCTGCAAAACCGGCAATACAAGACGGTAGTGTTCCCGCCGTTGCAAACGCAACAGGCTGTCAGGCAACTGCGCAAGAAAAGCAGGGCGGCCATCAACCTGGGTAGTAGTCACCCCGGACAAAACGAACTGAACTTTTACTTTATCCAGCTGGGTAATGCAGAACAGCTTGCTCATCTGCAAAGCCTTGCGGTTCATCTCGGCATCTGCACCATATTCCAGAACCAAGCTGTTAGGGCTCGCTTCCATCAAGCTCGACAACACCATATCGCGACCTTCATTAAAAAGCAGGGTGATCTGCGATGCACGCTCAACCAACCGTCGAAAAATAGGCAACATCTCGCCACGAGCATGCAGCAGATATTGACTGAATTCATCGGTAGGCAGCAGTGCTCTATCGGCGCTCTGTACCTGCGCCGAACGTGCGTCCGAATCAACTTTGGGACTGGTCATCTTGATCAACAGGGAGACTGCAAATAAGTCCGTCGAATTCTAGCCCAGATTAACCGTGCGGACTGCCCGCAGAAGAGAAGGCAGATGGATCGCCCTGCTCGACACGATACAACCAAGCCAGCAACTCCGCCACGACGACATAAAGCTGTGCTGGAATGTGCTGATCCATGTCCACTTGAGCAAGCAGCGCAACCAGAGCGGGTGACTCATGCACATAGACACCGTGTTCTTTTGCGCGGGCGATGATTTCGTCCGCAATCAAGCCGCGGCCTTTGGCCACGACAACAGGCGCCTCAGCACCCGGCGCGTACTTGAGCGCTACTGCCAGCGCGCGCTGTTCGGTTTCCTTAATTTCCTTGGTTCCCTTACTCATCTGCGGCATGTTTTGCCTGGACACTCTGCAACGTCAAACCAGCCGCAGTCAGTGCCTGTTGCAAAGCGGGCATCGCCTGCCGCAAATCGGTCACGGCAGCATCGGACATGCGCAGCGCAAGATGAACGTCCTGACTACTTAATTGCACGCGAGCCTCGATTTCACCCAAGCGCGGCAAGGTGAGGCGCAGCGTAGTCCGCCAGACAGCGGGGTCCTCGGCGGAAGTCTCGGCTTGCTGTGCATCGCGCTCGATTTCCCATTGCATCATCTGCTTTGGCCAGACTTCACCATGCCATACCATCCGCTGGGTTGCAGCGGCTTCGAGCTGCTGCTGTACCAGCGGACGCAAATCATCCGGCATCGCCACGGTGGTCGCCAACGGGGATGCTTCCGTAGCCAAGGCGCTTGTGCCCATGGCCTCCCCACCGAACAGTTTTTGCAGCAGCGCGAGTGGGGAAGCGCTGCTTGTTGCCGCTTCACGCCGTATCGCCAGCGCCGACTTTTCTGCCGCTGATTCGGCCTCGTGAGCACCGCCAAAGGCCGCCCGCGTTTCGGATTGCGCATGTCGCCCTTGCGGCTCGGCCAGCAAACTCGTCAGCGGCCGCTGGCCCAATGCCCACTGCACTTGATGCGCTTCATAAAACAGCCCGCTGGTACTTACTGCCTGTGCAAGCTGGGTTGGCAAACGCTGCGCCAAATCCGTCGCATTCAGCGCCGCCAGAGACAACAGCGGCTGCCCCTGTGTCAGCCTCGCGGGCGCTGCTGCCTCACCTTCACGGGGCAACAGCGAAGCCAGCAATTGGCCAAGGTTAGACAGCGTACTACGTTGAAAAGGTTCGGCAATCGTGCCTTGCCCAGCATCGACCAACTGCGCCACAATTTTTGCCACAACTGCCCCTGGCGTGCGGCCAACCACGACCAGCTCCAGCGTATCCCCGGCTTTGGCGCCTTCGGACAGAGCAAGCGTTAACGACCTGCCCGCGACGAGTGCCTTATAGGTATTTTCTGGCAGAACTTCCTGAATCCGTGCGCGAAACACCTGCCCTGGCTGCAAATCGGGCAGATCGGAAGGAATCTCCGCCACCGGACGCAACGGATTAAGTGGCGCATCGGTCTGACTGCGAACCTGAGCACCCACCGGGGTGGGAATCATGACCATGACGGGTCACTCCTCTGGGCAGGGATGCGGATACCTACAGCGCCATGTATTGCCCCCCAAGCAGCGCCCACGCCAGACTCACCCGAGCAACGCATCCATAGCCGAGCCTCTCTCGGAGAATGCATCGGTCACCGCATACGCCTGCTGCATTTTTCGGCGCTGATGTTGACTCCCCAGAAACTGGCGCACATTGTCCATCCACGGCTCAACATGGCGGCGGATTTCGGCATCATTCTCAAGAACCTTCCCGATCATGGCTGCTTTTCGCGCACGGTCGGCCCCACTCAAGGATTCGACGCCCACGCTTTCTTCCGTCATGAGCTTGTCGCGCAGTATGGAAACGCAACTCTCCAGCGCGATAAGCTTATCCCACTCATTGGCTTGCGCAGCCGCCACCATCTGCCCGGATAGTGCATACATTTCTTCATAGATAACGAGTTGACCGGACACTGACGTCATGGCGAGACTCAGGCAGCAACCTTCTTTTGGTGTGCAAGGACTGCCGGATCATCGGCAATCTCTTCCCAAGCCGACTTGATCTCACCCAGCAGAAAAGTCACCTCATTCAGCGCGGCCTGATCATCGTGTAAATTGGCATGTACCAAGCGTCTGCACATATAGTCGTAGAGCGCTGCGAGCCTATTTGCCAACTCGTCGGCTGTAGAAAAGTCGAGACTGGCTGCCAGCCCATTGGAAATAATATCGATTGCCTGAGAAATCGCCTGGCCTTTTTCAGCAACCTTCTGTTGTTGCATGGCATTGCCGGCTTTCGCAATAGCAAGCAAGGCTCCATCGTAGAGCATCAGAATCAGCTGATGGGGGCTGGCCGTGGCCACGCCGGTTTCCAATCCAACTTTGGCGTACGTTTGTGCAACGCGAGATGCGGTGAAAGACATGAGAGTCTCCTGGGAGTTAATTGCTCGAAGATTTGGCGAATTGTTGTGTTAAATATTGGCTAGTTTTTTGCATATTGGCCATCATGACGTCCAACGCGGTAAATTGGGCACGGTACCGAGCCTCAAGCTTTGCCAAACGCAGGTTCAGTGCATCAATGCTGTTGTTAATCCCCTTGATCGAGGCGGTAATCCCGTCCGTGCGAGCGGCAATCACGCCGTCGAATGCAATGCTGTTTCTTACCGCAGTGCTAAACCGCACGGCAATGCCTTCGTTGCCTGGCGTGGTTTGGGTAAATAAACTCGTGACGTCCTTGGTTGGATCCGCCAGAGCGGCCGCCAGTTTGGTACCGTCGGTCGCCAGTGTGCCATCTTTTTGCACCGTGATGCCGATATCCGAAAGTGTGCTGATGCCGCCCGCAATGCCGGTAACGCTGGTATGCACGAGATCGCTCAGCTGCGCCTGAAGGGAACGTACCGTGCTATCCCCATTGAGTATGGCTGCTGTTTTAGTTGTGACATTAAAACTCGAATTTGTCTTGAGCAGGTTAACCGCGTTGTTGTACCCCTGAACAAAGGTGTTGATCGCAGAGGTAATGGCATCCGTATTGGGGGTGATCGTCAGCGTCGACGTGCCAGGTGCGGCCAGTGTGCCCTTGGTCAGCCTGAAGGTAAGTCCCTCGATGGCATCCGTCACCGTGTTGGAAGAGCGACTGATGTCGATTCCGTTGATGTTGAACAGCGCGTTATCGGCGGGCTGGGTCTGTAGCAGGCTGGCGGAATCCAGCCCGGAAAGTGGATTCGTGCCGCCGCCGCCTGAATCCGTGGCAGTGACGGTAATGGCACCTACCGAGCCACTGGTATTGGACGTTAACACCAGTCGGTTCGTGGTGCCATCGTTCAGGATAGTTGCCGTTACACCGGCGTTGGCGTCGTTAATGGCCTGGCGTATGCCGGAAAGCGTGTTGTTGCTGCTGTCAATGGTGACGTTAACCGCGCTACCGCCACCAATAGTGATGGACAAGGTGCCGGTATTGAAGGTATCTGCTGTCGTGGCATAGTCTGTGGTGCTGCGCAGTGTGTGAAACTTGGCCAATTGCGTCACACTCAAGGTATAACTTCCTGCCGCAGCAAGGCTGGAAGCAGAAGCAGTCACTACGGTAGCATCCGACACGGCAACCGATTTGCCATTGAATACTGTCGTGTCTGCCAAAGTAGCTGCCGCAGTTTGCAGGCTGGACAACGCACTTTTGATGGAGCCGTAGGCAGTCAGTTTTGCGTTGTAGTCAGTTGTCTTCGCATTCAATCTGGTTAACGGTTGTTGCTCCAGCTGCATTAACTTGCTGACGATACCGTTAACATCCAGCCCTGAGGCAATACCTGGTGATGAAATTGAACT
>WOYI011047021.1_pt1 | contig 19906 bp, 35 predicted proteins | sample 6423411 | NCBI WGS metagenome assembly WOYI01 (sample SAMN13441803, study PRJNA592873) | oil field metagenome | biome: oil field; feature: oil-well bore; material: oil-contaminated soil; isolation source: oil-contaminated soil from oil-well borehole | place: Germany: Wietze | collected 2016-10-18 ... | reverse complement strand
CTCCTGGACGCTGTCGACAACTACTTCCCGGACCCGGTCCGCGAGACCGACAAGCCGTTCCTCATGGCCGTCGAGGACGTCTTCACCATCACCGGCCGCGGCACCGTCGCGACCGGCCGTGTCGAGCGCGGCATGGTGAAGGTCGGCGACGAGGTCGAGATCGTGGGCATCCACCCCGAGACCAAGAAGACCGTCGTCACGGGCGTCGAGATGTTCCGGAAGCTCCTCGACCAGGCCGAGGCCGGCGACAACGTGGGCGTCCTGCTCCGCGGTATCGCCCGCACCGAGGTCGAGCGCGGCCAGGTGCTCTGCAAGCCGGGTTCCATCAACCCGCACACCGAGTTCATGGGCCAGGTCTACATCCTGACCAAGGAGGAAGGCGGCCGTCACACCCCGTTCTTCGACGGCTACCGTCCGCAGTTCTACTTCCGCACCACCGACGTGACCGGCGTGGCGCACCTGCCCGAGGGCACCGAGATGGTCATGCCCGGCGACAACGTCGAGATCCGCGGCGAGCTCATCGGCCCCATCGCGATGGAGGAGGGCCTGCGCTTCGCCATCCGCGAGGGTGGCCGCACCGTCGGCTCGGGCCGTGTCACGAAGATCATCAAGTAGCGAGAAGCGTCCGTACCAAAACGGAGGTAAGAGAAGTTGGCGAACCAGAAGATCCGCATCCGGCTCAAGGCGTACGATCATGAGATCGTGGACAAGTCCACGAAGATGATCGTGGAGACCGCGCAGAAGACCGGCGCGAAGGTGGCGGGCCCCATTCCGCTCCCCACCGAGCGCAACCTCTACTGCGTGATCCGCTCGCCGCACGTGAACAAGGACAGCCGCGAGCACTTCGAGATGCGGACGCACAAGCGCCTCATCGACATCCTCGAGCCCACGCCCAAGACCGTCGACTCGCTCATGCGTCTCGACCTTCCGGCCGGCGTGGACATCGAGATCAAGCTCTAGGTAACCCCCGGCGGATCGCCTCGCCGGTTGAGAAGAAGCGCGGTCCTCTGGGAGGCGTCGCATACGGCGACGCACAAGGTCCCACAGACCGCACGAACGAAGGGCACCGACAATGGCACATTCGATTCTCGGAAGGAAGCTGGGCATGACCCAGGTGTGGTCCGATGACGACCGGTTGATCCCGGTCACCGTCATCGAGGCCGGCCCCTGCGTGGTCACCCAGATCCGCACCGACGAGCGCGATGGCTACCGCGCCGTCCAGCTCGCGTTCGGCGACGTGAAGGAGTCACGGTCGAACAAGCCCATGATGGGTCACTTCGCGAAAGCGAAGACGACCCCGAAGCGATTTGTGGCCGAGGTCCCGATCGTCGAGGGCGAGAAGTACAAGCTCGGTCAGACGATCACCGTCGAGGGCTTCGAACCCGGCATGCAGGTGCACGTCACCGGCACCAGCAAGGGTAAGGGTTTCCAGGGCGTCATGAAGCGTCACAACTTCAAGGGCGGTCCCGGCGGTCACGGTTCGCACTCGCATCGCGTGCCGGGTTCGGTGGGCCAGGCATCCACGCCGTCCCGCGTGTTCAAGGGCACCCGGATGCCCGGGCACATGGGTGGAGACACCGTCACGATCCGCAACGTCGACATCGTGCGCGTGGACATCGAGCAGAACCTGTTGCTCGTGAAGGGTGCCGTTCCGGGTGGGAAGAACAGCCTTCTGACGATCCGTCTCGGCTAGACGAGCGCGGACGCGTCGGGTGCTCAACTTAGGAGTAGATACGATGGCAACTGTCGAAGTGAAGGACAGCACGGGGAAGAAGGTGGGGAAGGCCGAAGTCGCGGACACCGTGTTCGCGATCGAGCCCAACCAGTTCGCCGTGCACCAGGTCGTGCGGAGCCAGATGGCCGCACGCCGTCAGGGTACGCAGAGCACCAAGGGGCGCAGCGATGTGTCCGGCGGCGGCGCGAAGCCGTGGCGCCAGAAGGGCACCGGCCGGGCGCGCCAGGGTTCGACGCGCGCCGGACAGTGGAAGGGCGGCGGTGTCATCTTCGGCCCCACCCCCCGCAGCTACGCCTTCAAGGTGCCGAACAAGGTCGTCAAGCTGGCGATGCGGAGCGTCCTCAGCGCCAAGCGAGCTGACGACCAGCTGTTCGTCATCGACGGCTTCGGCCTGAACGAGCCGAACACGAAGCAGGCTGCAGCGGTGCTGAAGGCCCTGGGCATCGATCGACGCGTGACCGTCGTGATCGATAACGACGACGTGAACGCGTATCTGTCGCTGCGCAACATCGAGAAGGTGCGCGTGATCACGGCCTCCGAGGCCAACACGTACGATCTCGTCGACAACGTGTCCGTGCTGTTCACGAAGCCGGCGCTCGAGTGGCTCGAGGGGGTGCTGAGCTGATGAATGCACACGACATCATCATCCGCCCCATCGTGTCCGAGAAGAGCTTCGAGCTGATGGAGCAGGGTCGTTACACGTTCGAGGTTGCCAAGGATGCGAGGAAGGAACAGATCGCCGCAGCCGTCTCCGAGGTCTTCGGTGTGACCGTCACGAGTGTGAACACCATGAATGTCTCTGGTAAACCGCGGCGACTTCGCTACAATAAGGGACTGTCGCGCTCGTGGAAGAAGGCCATCGTCACCGTCAAGGATGGCGACGCGATCGATCTGTACGCCGGCAGGTGATCCCGTACACTCCCGATTCTTCGGGAACACGCGGGTAGATGGAGCCACCCGGCACCGTGGTAGGAACGTCCGGCGTCGGACCGTTCGGAGGAAGCAAGACTCCGAGTCCCAAACGGCCCGGCAATCGGAACGAAGGAGAGACGATGGGACTGAAGAAGTACAAGCCGACCTCACCGGGTCGTCGTTTCCAGACGGTCGCCGATTTTGTGGAGATCACGTCGACGACGCCCGAGAAGTCACTGGTCGAGCCGCTGCCCCAGAAGGGCGGCCGCAACAACAACGGGCGGATCACCACCCGCCACCAGGGTGGCGGGCACAAGCGCCAGTACCGCAAGATCGACTTCAAGCGGAACAAGGATGGCGTTCCGGCCAAGGTCGCGACCATCGAGTACGACCCGAACCGGTCGGCTCGCATCGCGCTGCTGCACTACGCGGACGGCGAGAAGCGCTACATCCTGTGCCCGGAGAAGCTCAATGTGGGCGATGCGGTGATGTCCGGCCGTGATGCGGACATCAAGCCGGGCAACGCGCTTCCGATGGAGAACATCCCGACCGGTACCGTGGTGCACGCGATCGAGCTGCAGCCCGGCAAGGGCGCCGCGATCGCCCGCTCGGCGGGCACCTCGGCCCAGCTGATCGGCAAGGATGGCCCGAATGCGATCCTGCGCATGCCCTCCTCGGAGATGCGCATGGTGCCGCTGACGTGCCGCGCTACTGTGGGCGAGGTCGGCAACAGCGATCACGCCAACATCTCGATCGGCAAGGCCGGCCGTAACCGCCACCTCGGCAAGAGGCCGACGGTGCGTGGTACGGCGATGAACCCGGTGGATCACCCGCACGGCGGTGGCGAGGGCAAGAACAAGACCGCCGGCCGTCACCCGGTCACGCCCTGGGGTGTTCCCACCAAGGGTCACCGTACGCGTGCCAAGCACAAGACGTCCAACAGTATGATCATCCGTCGCCGCAAGAAGTAGCGGGAGAGGGAGTAAGCAATGAGCAGAAGCCTCAAGAAGGGTCCCTACGTCGAGCCGCGGCTCCTGAAGCGCATTCAGGACATGAACGCAGCCGGTGAGAAGAAGGTCATCAAGACGTGGTCACGCGCCTCGACGATCTTCCCCGAGATGGTGGGTCACACCGTCGCGGTCCATGACGGCCGGAAGCACGTGCCGGTCTACGTGACCGAGTCGATGGTGGGTCACAAGTTCGGCGAGTTCTCCCCCACACGCACCTTCCGCGGTCACGCGGACGATCGCAAGAAGGGCAAGCGCTGATCAGTCGCTGACACGGTCTCGTACGCACATGCGCCGGGACAGAAGAACGGTCGGAGGTTTTGAGTAGATGGAAGCAAGAGCCACAGCGAGATTCGTGAGGGTGAGCCCGCGCAAGGCGCGCGAGGTTATCGACCTCGTTCGGGGCAAGTCCGTTTCGGACGCCGAGGCGATCCTGAAGTTCTCCCCGCGTGCCGCGGCTGAGATCGTCGGCAAGGTCGTGCACAGCGCGGCCGCCAACGCCGAGAAGAACCTGCGGATCAAGCCGGAGACGCTGTACGTCTCGGAGGCCTTCGTGAACGAGGGCCCCACGATCAAGCGCATCCGCCCCCGTGCAATGGGCCGTGCGTTCCGCATCAACAAGCGCACGAGCCACATCACGGTGGTCGTGAAGCAGCGAGAGGAGGCATAAGGCCATGGGTCAGAAGGTCCACCCCACAGGATTCCGCCTCGGCATCACCGAGGAGTGGCGCAGCCGCTGGTACCAGGACAAAGGCTACGCGCAGACGCTCGCCGAGGACCTCGGGCTGAGGAAGTACCTGCAGGCGAAGCTCCGCCGTGCCGCCGTCTCGCGCATCGACATCGAGCGCAAGGGCGACAAGGTGTTCGTCGAGATCTGGACCGCTCGTCCGGGCATCGTCATCGGCAAGAAGGGCGCTGAAGTCGACGTGCTCCGCAAGGACCTCGAGCGGCTTGCAGGTCACCCTGTCGCGGTCAACATCGTGGAGATCAAGCGGCCGGAGCTCGACGCCACGCTGGTGGCGCAGAGCGTCGCCGAGCAGCTCGTCGCGCGTGTCGGTTTCCGTCGTGCGATGAAGAAGGCCGTCACCAGCGCGATGAAGAGCGGCGCCCTCGGTATCCGCATCCAGTGTTCGGGCCGCCTCGGTGGTGCTGAGATGGGCCGCCGCGAGTGGTACCGCGAGGGCCGTGTGCCGCTTCATACGCTGCGCGCCAAGATCGACTACGGCACGACTGATGCCGTGACCACGTTCGGTGTCGTCGGCGTGAAGGTCTGGGTCTACCGTGGCGACAAGCTGCCCGGATCCACGATGACCGCCGCCGAAGAGGCCGCGCTCGTCGAGCGTTCCCGTCCGGAGCGCAGCGACCGCCCCCGCGGCAACCGCCGCGGTGCGGGCGCGGGTGCCGGAGCAGGAAGGAGAGGCTAGATGCTGCTCCCCAAGCGAGTAAAGCACCGTAAGGTGATGCGCGGCTCCCGCAAGGGCGTCGCCAAGGGCGGGACCGAGATCGCGTTCGGCGACTTCGGCCTCAAGGCTCTCGAGCCGGCATGGATCACCAACCGGCAGATCGAGGCGGCCCGTGTCGCGATGACGCGGTACATGAAGCGCGGCGGAAAGGTCTGGATCAACATCTTCCCGGACAAGCCCGTGACGCAGAAGCCTGCCGAGACCCGTATGGGCTCGGGTAAGGGAAACCCGGAGAAGTGGGTCGCGGTCGTGAAGCCCGGCCGGATCATGTTCGAGATCGCGGGCGTGAGTGAGGAAGTCGCCAAGGAGGCCATGCGTCTCGCGGCCCAGAAACTTCCGATCAAGTGCAAGTTCGTCACCCGTTCTGACAGTGGCGGTGAAGCATAGATGAAGACAACAGAGATCAGAGATCTTGCGGAGACCGAGATCGCCGAGAAGCTCAAGGAGCGCCGGACCGAGCTGTTCAACCTCAGGTTCCAGCTCGCGACCGGGCAGCTCGACAATCCGGGCCGCATCAGCGTGGTCAAGAAGGACATCGCACGCCTGCACACCGAGCTCCGCGCCCGCGAGATCGCGGCCGCGAAGCCCCAGGCGTAAGTGGGAGGACGGTAGATGAGCACCGATCGAAACAGCCGCAAGGAGCGCCAGGGCATCGTGGTGTCGACCGCAGGTGAGAAGACCTGTGTCGTCAAGGTCGAGGCCCGCAAGCGCCACCCGCTGTACGGCAAGATGATCACCCGGTCCACCAAGTTCCACGCCCACGATGAGAACAACGAGTGTGGCGTGGGCGACGTGGTCCGCATCATGGAGACGCGTCCCGTCTCCAAGCTCAAGCGCTGGCGTCTCGTCGAGATCGTCGAGAAGGCCAAGTAGGCACGACCACAGGTAGCAGACCGCGGTCCTCTCGGGAGCAGGTACACCCGATGACCGGTCGATCGATGGAGGAAGCAACATGATCCAGGTGGAGACCCGGCTGAAGGTGGCCGACAACTCAGGAGCGAGGCGAGTGGCCTGCATCAAGGTCCTCGGCGGCTCCAAGCGCCGGTACGCCTACGTGGGCGACACGATCGTCTGCGCCGTCAAGGAAGCCACCCCCAACGGGACGGTGAAGAAGGGCGACGTCGTCAGGGCGGTCGTCGTTCGCTGCAAGAAGGAAGTGCGGCGTCCTGATGGCAGCTACATCCGTTTCGATGAGAACGCCGCCGTCATCATCGACGCGCAGGGAAACCCCCGCGGCACCCGAATCTTCGGCCCGGTCGCACGTGAGCTCCGCGATCGCAAGTACATGAAGATCGTGTCGCTCGCACCCGAAGTGCTGTAGGAAGGACCAGAGGAACCATGGCGAAGTCGCTTACCATCCGCAAGGGCGATCGCGTTAAGGTCATCGCCGGCAAAGACAAGGGCAAGGAAGGCAAGGTCCTCCGCTCTGTGCCGGAGAAGCAGCGCGTGGTCGTAGAGAACGTGCACATGATCAAGAAGCACACACGCCCGAGCCAGAAGAACCAGCAGGGCGGCATCATCGAGATGGAGGGCACTATCCACGTCTCGAACGTGATGCTGGTCTGTCCCAGCTGCGGACAGCCCACGCGCGTCGCTCGGCGTCGTGACGACGGGACCCGCATCCGCACCTGCAAGAAGTGCGGCAAGGACATCGACAAGTAGAACCGACGCGGTCACCCCGGGTGATCGCCTGGAAAGTCCCGCCGGGTCGGCAATCCGTCGGGCGCGAGACCAAATGGAGGCAGTCAGTGGCACCACGACTCAAAGAAAGGTACCGGACGGAAGTCGTGTCGGCGCTCATGGAGCGTTTCGGCTACGACAACGTGAACCAGGTGCCGAAGCTCGAGAAGATCGTCGTGAACATGGGTGTCGGCGGAGCGACTCAGGACGCCAAGCTCTTGGAATCGGCAGTCTCTGACCTGACCATCATCACTGGCCAGAAGCCGGCGATCACCCGCGCGAAGAAGTCGATCGCGAGCTTCAAGCTGCGCCAGGGCATGGCCATCGGCGCCAAGGTCACCCTCCGCGGGGACCGGATGTGGGAGTTCTTCGATCGCCTGCTGTCGACCGCGCTTCCGCGTATCCGCGACTTCCGCGGCGTCAGCGCCAAGGCATTCGACGGACGTGGCAACTACTCTCTCGGGGTGGGCGAGCAGCTGATCTTCCCGGAGATCGATTACGACAAGGTCGATAAGATCCGGGGCATGGATATCACGTTCGTCACAACCGCGAGAACAGACGAGGAATGCAAAGTCCTGCTTGAGCAGTTCGGCTTCCCGTTCAAGAAGTAAACGACCCGGGGAACGTCCCGGTGAGGACGACCCTCTTCAAGGAGGTCACGAAGTGGCAAAGAAATCGATGATCGCCAAGGCCAAGCGTACGCCGAAGTTCGGTGTCCGTGCGGTCAACCGCTGCAACCGCTGCGGTCGGCCCCGCGCGTACTACCGGCAGTTCGGTCTGTGCCGCGTGTGCGTGCGCGAGCTCGCAAGCCGCGGCGAACTGCCCGGTGTCCGCAAGGCAAGCTGGTAGGCCTGCAGCGGTCCGGGTAGACGGGCCCGGGAGGCGCGCCGGTCATGGGCCGGAGCGAACCAATGGGCACGGACAGTCCTGAATCATAGGAGGTAGTCGAGAACATGAGCATGACCGATCCCATCGCAGATATGCTGACGCGCATCCGGAACGCGAACAATGCGTTCCAGACGTCCACGTCGATGCCGTCGTCGAACAAACTCGTCGCGATCGCCAAGATCATGAAGAGCGAGGGCTACATCGAGGATTTCGAGGTGACCCCGGGCGAGCCGCAGGCCACCCTTACCGTCAGCCTCAAGTACGGTCCGAAGAAGCAGCGCACCATCACCGGCATTCGCCGGATCTCCAAGCCCGGCCTGCGCGTGTATGCCAAGAAGGATGAGCTGCCCCGCGTTCTGGGCGGTCTCGGTGTTGCCGTGATCTCGACCTCGCAGGGTGTCATGACCGAGAAGCAGGCCCGCGCCGCCGGTGTCGGCGGCGAGGTCATCGCCTACATCTGGTAATCGGACCGGAGAGAAAGGAGCAAGCCGTGTCTCGCATCGGCAAGCAGCCCATCCCGGTCCCCGCCGGAGTGGAAGTGAGCATCGAGGGTTCGGACGTCACGGTCAAGGGGCCGAAGGGCACCCTGGCGCAGTCGTTCGATCCCGATATGGCGATCACGCTGGAGGAGGGCACCGTCATGGTGCGCCGTCCCAGTGATGCACGTCAGCATCGCAGCCTGCACGGCCTCACCCGCACGCTCATCTCCAACATGGTCGTCGGCGTGTCCGAGGGCTTCCGCAAGGACATGGAGATCGTCGGCGTCGGTTATCGTGCGGCGCTCAAGGGTTCTGACCTCGACCTGTCGCTCGGTCTAAGCCATCCGATGGTGGTCAAGGCTCCCGAAGGCATCGCGTTCGAGGTCCCGGCACCGAACCGAATCTCGGTCATCGGCATCGACAAGCAGCGCGTCGGTCAGGTGGCAGCCGAGATCCGCAAGATCCGTCCGCCGGAACCGTACAAGGGCAAGGGTATCCGCTACGCGGGCGAGCACGTCCGTCGTAAGGTCGGCAAGGCCGCCAAGTAGGCAATCTATCGATCGTGCCTGGCCGAGACGGGCGCGTACAAGAAGGAGTCGGAGAGGGATCATGGATAAGACGAAAGCGAAGGCAGCAGGTCTCGCCCGCCGCCAGCGCCGTGTCCGCGGGAAGGTGAGCGGCACCGCGTCGCGTCCGCGCCTGCGGGTCACCCGTACCAACCTGCACATCTACGCGCAGCTCATCGACGATGTGGCCGGAGCGACCCTGGCTTCGGCATCTTCGGTCGACCCCGAGCTGCGCTCGGCGCTCAAGTCCGGCGCCAACACCGACGCCGCCAAAGCGGTGGGTGCCGCCCTCGGGCGCCGCGCCCTCGAGGCCGGCATCACCGAGGCCGTGTTCGACCGAGGTGGACGTCTCTATCACGGTCGTGTGGCCGCTCTCGCCGAGGGCGCACGCGACGCCGGCCTGAAGTTCTAAGAGGAGGATCGAGTAATGGCGCATGACAGCAACGCTCCGGTCTCCGAGATCCAGGAGCGCGTCGTCTACATCAACCGTGTGTCCAAGGTCGTCAAGGGTGGCCGCCGCTTCTCGCTGACCGCTCTCGTGGTCGTGGGCGATGGCAAGGGGCGTGTCGGTGTGGGCATGGGCAAGGCCGCAGAGGTCCCGGTAGCCATCAAGAAGGGCATCGAGGACGCCAAGAAGAACATGTTCACATTCCCGCTCACCGGTACGACCATCCCGCACACCGTCACCGGCCACTACGGCGCCGGCAAGGTGCTCCTGAAGCCGGCCGCTCCCGGTACCGGCGTCATCGCCGGCGGTCCGGTCCGTGCGCTCATGGAGCTCGGCGGCGTGCAGGATGTTCTCAGCAAGTCGCTCGGTACCAGCAACGCCCTCAACATCGTCAAGGCGGCTGCCGAGGGCCTGCAGCAGCTCAAGAGCCCGGAGGATGTGGCGCGCAGTCGCGGCAAGTCCGTGGGCGAGATCTATGGCAAGAAGGGCTAGGACAACGATGGCAGCAGAGAAGATGCTCAGGATCACGCAGGTCAAGAGTGCGATCGGCTTTCCGAAGGACCAGAAGGCCACCGTTCGTGCACTCGGCCTCAAGCGTATGAACCATACCGTGGAGCAGGCGGACACGCCGGTCATCCGCGGGATGGTCTTCAAGGTGAAGCACCTCGTTCACGTGGACGAGGTCTGACAGCGGGCGCTTACGCCCGCACGTGAAGTCAGCCGGCGGCGAGCGGCCGGCCATCCCGGGGCGAACACCCGGTGAGAAGCGATAAGGAGTCATGAGATGCAGTTGAACGACCTCTTCCCTGCACCGGGTTCGCGGACGAGCCGCAAGCGGGTCGGCCGCGGCAACGGCAGCGGCCACGGTTCCACCGCAGGTCGCGGTGACAAGGGCCAGAACTCGCGTGCCGGCGGGGGCAAGGGCCCCGGCTTCGAGGGTGGCCAGAACCCGCTGCACATGCGCATGCCGAAGCTCGGCGGGTTCAAGAACCGTAGCCGTGTCGAGTATGCGGTGGTGAACGTGAGCCGACTCGAGGACATCTATGCCGCGGGTGATACCGTTGACGTGGACAGCCTCTTCGGCAAGGGCGTCATCAAGTCCAAGACCACGCCGGTCAAGGTGCTCGGTGATGGCGAACTCACCAAGAAGCTCACCGTCAAGATCGACAAGGTCTCGGGTCCCGCTCGTGCCAAGATCGAAGCGGCTGGAGGGACGGTCGATCTCTCGTGATCGAAGCCATCAGGAACGCTTTCCGCATCCCTGACCTCCGCAAGAAGATCCTTTTCACGCTCGCGATCATCGCGCTGTACCGGGTCGGCGCGCACGTTCCCGTGCCGGGCGTCGACCCCGTGGCGGTCAAGGGTCTTGTGACCGAGTCGGGCAGCGCCCTTGGCCTGCTCAACCTCTTCGCCGGTGGCGCACTGCAGAACTTCGCAGTGTTCGCACTCGGCATCATGCCCTACATCACCTCCACGATCATCATGCAGCTTCTGCAGGCGGTCATCCCCACGATCGAGCGCTGGTCGAAGGAAGGCGAGGCCGGTCAGCGCAAGATCACGCAGACCGCGCGCTACATGACACTCGGTATCGCACTCATGGAGTCGATCGGACTTCTCACGGTGTTCCAGGCACCAGCCTCCGCTGGTGGTCTCGGCGTGAGCTTCGACCTCCTCACCGAGGTGGTCATCATCATCTCGCTCATCGCGGGAACCGCGATGATCATGTGGATGGGCGAGCTCATCACCCAGCGTGGTATCGGCAACGGCATGTCGTTGTTGATCTTCGCGAGCATCGTGTCGAGATTCCCGACCACCATCGTCTCGTCGTTCAGGGTCCACCCCTGGTTCATGATCCTCATGCTCGTGATCTCGCTGCTCGTCGTCGCTGCGGTCGTGTTCATGGAGGGCGGCCAGCGACGCATCCCGGTCCAGTACGCCAAGCGCGTCGTCGGGCGTCGCGTCTACGGTGGGGTCGGGACGTACATCCCGCTGAAGGTGAACGGGGCGAACGTCATCCCGATCATCTTCGCCTCGTCGCTGCTGCTGTTCCCGTCCACGATCGCGCGGTTCTTCACGGACGTGCGGTGGCTTCAGGACTTCTCAAACGCGCTCTCCGAGGGCTGGCTGTACCTCACCCTGTACACGATCCTGATCGTGTTCTTCGCGTACTTCTACACGGCACTCGTCTTCAACCCGATCGAGACGGCAGACAACCTGCGCAAGAACGGCGGGTTCATCCCCGGCGTCCGCCCGGGCAATCCCACGGCGCAGTACATCGCCAACGTTCTCAACCGCATCACACTGCCGGGGGCTATCTTCCTCGCGGCGATCGCGGTCGTGCCACAACTCCTGTTCCAGTTCACGAACGATCCGCTGGTACAGGCCTTCGGTGGTACGTCGATCCTGATCATGGTCGGCGTGGCGCTGGAGACGATGCGCCAGCTGGAGAGCCAGCTGCAGATGCGTCATTACGACGGCTTCTTCAAGTAGAGGCGGGCGAATACGCCCGATGGTGTGATCGTGCGTGGCCCCGGCATTGGCGTGAAGCCGGTGTCGGGGCACCGGCGATGGACGGAGGGGACACGATGAACGTCATGCTTCTGGGCGCCCCCGGCGCCGGCAAGGGAACGCAGGCCGCCCGTATCGTCGAGGAGTTCGGGCTCGTCCATCTCTCCACCGGCGACATCCTCCGCAAGGCGGTCGCGGACAAGACGCCGCTCGGCCTGGAGGCGAAGCGGCACATGGATGAGGGTGGCCTCGTCCCCGATGACGTCGTGATCGGTCTCGTGCAGGAACGCATCACCCGTCCCGACGCGCTCGAGCGTGGCGTGCTCTTCGATGGTTTCCCGCGCACCATCCCGCAGGCGGACGCGCTCGGCGAGGCGCTTGCCTCGAGCGGTCTCGCACTCGACGCGGTCGTCAGCGTCGATGTCGACCCGGAGGCCATCGTCTCCCGCATCACGTCGCGGCGGCAGTGCCGTGCATGCGGCAAGATCTTCAACGTGCTCAGTGATGGCGACCTCGACGCATGCACCGAGTGCGGTGGAGAGGTCTACCAGCGTGATGACGACACCGAGGCGACCGTCCGCAAGCGGCTGGCTGCTTACGATGAGCAGACCAGCAAGTTGATCCCGTACTACGCCGAGCACGGCACGCTCTTCACCGTCGACGGCAACCTGACGCCGGATGAGGTCTACGCCTCCATCTCCGCCATCCTGAATGGGATCGGATAGCGCCCCGTGATCATCGCCAAGTCATCCGCAGAGCTCGCCATCATGCGTGAGGCCGGTCGCATCACTGCGATGGCCCTGCGGGCCGTCGGCGATGCGGTGCGCCCCGGAGTGACCACGGGTGAGCTCGACGCGATCGCCGAGGCCGCGATCCGTGATGCCGGAGCGGCGCCGGCCTTCAAGGGCTACCATGGGTTCCCGGCCACTCTGTGCACGTCGGTCGACTCGCAGGTGGTCCACGGTATCCCGGGTTCGCGCGTGTTGCGCGAGGGCGAGATCGTGTCCGTCGACTGTGGCGCCATCGTGGACGGCTACTATGGCGACTCGGCGATGACCTTCCCGGTGGGCGACGTCTCGAGCGCGGCACGCCATCTGATGGACGTCACGCGGTCCTCGCTCGAAGCAGGCATCGCACGGTGCATCCCCGGGATGCGGCTGCACGACATATCGGCCGCGGTGCAGGAGGTAGCGGAGAGCGCCGGGTTCGGCGTCGTGCGCGAGTACGTCGGACACGGGATCGGACGGGCGATGCACGAGGACCCGCAGGTCCCCAACTACGGGCAGGCGGGCACAGGCCCTACCCTCAAGGCGGGCATGGTGCTAGCCATCGAGCCGATGATCAACGCCGGTCGGCCCGACGTCCGGTCGCTCGACGATGGCTGGACCGTGGTGACCGCTGACGGGCATCTGTCCGCGCACTTCGAGCACACCGTTGCGATAACCGAGAGCGGACCGATGATCCTGACCCTGGAATGAAGGAGCTCTTCCGGGCACGGGTGCTGGACTCGGGCCCGTCTATTGGATATACTGCCGTTTTGCGACTTCACGGCTCTTGAAGGGAATCTGCTACTTGGCCAAGCGCGATGACGCTATCGAGATGGAAGGTACCGTTCTCGAGGCTCTACCCAATGCGATGTTCCGGGTGGAGCTCGACAACGGGCACAAGATGCTCGCTCACATCTCGGGCAAGATGCGGATGCATTACATCCGTATCCTTCCGGGCGACAAGGTCGTCGTCGAGCTCTCTCCATACGACCTGAGCAGGGGCCGGATCACGTATCGCTTCAAGTAATCGGCGCGTGTCGGGGGGTCATGGAGACACCCGGTACCGTGTTAGTGCCATCGGCATGAAAGAACACGCCTGCGGCTGGGCGATGAGATAGATACAAGCTTCGATCGACAACAGAAGGATCATTCAATGAAAGTCAGACCTTCCGTTAAGAAGATGTGCGAGAAGTGCAAGATCATCCGCCGCCATGGCCGGGTACTCGTGATCTGCGAGAACCCGCGTCACAAGCAGCGGCAGGGCTAGGAGGGAGCGCGCTTTGGCACGCATTTCAGGTGTCGACCTCCCGCGCGAGAAGCGCGTAGAGATCGGCTTGACCTACATCTTCGGCATCGGCCTCACCACCTCGCAGCAGATCCTGCGCGAGACGGCCATCAATCCCGACACGCGTGTCCGGAACCTCACCGAAGAGGAAGTCGTCCGGCTCCGTGAGTATATCGACCGCAATCTCAAGGTCGAAGGTGATCTCCGCCGCGAGGTCAGCCAGAACATCAAGCGGCTGATGGAGATCGGCTGCTACCGCGGTCTTCGCCATCGCAAGGGACTGCCGGTTCGCGGGCAGCGGACGCACACGAACGCGCGTACCCGCAAGGGCCCGCGTCGCCAGATCGGCGCGAAGAAGAAGGGCAAGTAGCACATGGCTGCCAAGAAGAAGACCGCCAAGACCCGCGTACGCCGCAGCGAGCGCAAGAACATCGCTGTGGGCCAGGCGTACATCAAGAGCACGTTCAACAACACGATCATCAGCATCACGGACCCCTCGGGCAACGTGATCGCATGGAAGTCCGCCGGCCAGGTGGGCTTCAAGGGCTCGCGCAAGTCGACCCCGTTCGCGGCTCAGCTTGCCGCCGAGCAGTGCGCCAAGCTCGCCCAGGAGCACGGTGTCCGCAAGGTCACGGTGTTCGTGAAGGGTCCCGGCTCCGGTCGTGAGACCGCGATCCGCTCGCTGCAGGCCGCTGGCCTGGAAGTGGCGAGCATTCAGGACCGCACCCCTGTCCCGCACAACGGCTGCCGGCCGCGCAAGCGCCGCCGCGTGTAGTTTCGGAAGGATCGACCTCTATGGCACGTTACACAGGGGCGGACTGCAGGCAGTGCCGCCGCGAAGGTGAGAAGCTCTTCCTGAAGGGCGATCGCTGCTACACCGACAAGTGTGGCATCGAGAAGCGCCCGTACCCGCCGGGTCAGGCCGGCAAGAAGCGCCCGCGCGACTCGGAGTATCGCCTGCAGCTCCGTGAGAAGCAGAAGGCCAAGCGCATCTACGGTGTGCTTGAGAAGCAGTTCCGCACGTACTACAAGCTGGCCAGCCGCCAGCCCGGCATCACCGGCGAGAATCTCCTGCGCCTGCTCGAGACGCGGCTGGACAACGCCGTGTACCGCCTCGGCTTCGCGTCGTCGCGTGACGAGGCGCGCCAGACGGTCCGCCACGGTCACTTCACCGTGGATGGCCGCAAGGTGGACATCCCGTCTTTCCGCGTGCGCCCCGGCGCCGTGATCGCCGTCGGCGAGAAGGCCAAGGAACTGACCGCCATCAAGGCGGCCCTGATCTCGTCCTCGAAGATCGAGGTCCCGGGCTGGCTCGAGGTAGACGTGGAGAAGCTGCAGGGCCGTGTGCTCTCGCTGCCGACCCGCGAGCAGATCGAAGCACCCATCCGCGAGCAGCTCATCGTCGAGCTGTACTCGAAGTAACCATGCCTTGCCAGCCAAGGAGGCTTAAAGCATGACCGAGTTCATGAGGCCGAAGGTGACCGTCGACGAGATCGATGCGCGGACCGCGCGCTATATCGTCGAACCGCTCGAGCGTGGCTACGGCTACACGCTCGGCAACTCGATGCGCCGGGTGCTCCTCTCTTCGCTCACGGGTGCGGCGGCGACGTCGATCCGCATCGAGGGCGTTCAGCACGAGTTCTCGACGATCGAGGGAGTCCGCGAGGACGTGACCGACATCGTCCTGAACGTGAAGGGCCTGGTATTCAGCGACACAGGCATCGGCGAGGGCGACGCGGTGGCGACGCTCTCGGTGAGCGGTCCCCGTGTCGTGACCGGTGCGGACCTCAAGGTCCCTGCCGAATTCGAGCTGACCAACCCGGAGCACGTGATCGCGACGCTTCAGAAGGGTGCGAAGCTCGAGATGAGCATCCGCATCGGCGTCGACCGCGGTTACGTGTCGGCAGACCGCAACAAGCGCGTTGACGATCCGATCGGCGTCATCACCGTCGACTCGATCTTCAGCCCCGTGATCCGCTGCACCTACGTCGTGGAGAACACGCGTGTGGGCCAGCGCACGGACTACGACAAGCTTGTTCTTGAGGTTGAGACCAATGGCTCCACCACGCCTGCCGATGCGGTGGCCCGCGCCGCCCACATCGTGAACGAGCACACGCAGCTGTTCATGGAGCAGGCCGAAAGCGAACTTCCCGAGGGTGGCATCTTCGAGGCCATCCCGGATGAGAAGGACCGCGTGCTCGACACGCCGATCGAGGAGCTGGACCTCACCGTCCGCTCGTACAACTGCCTGAAGCGTCAGGGTGTCAACAGCATCGGCCAGCTGACCGAGTGCAGCGAAGCCGATCTGCTGAACATCCGGAACTTCGGTGCCAAGTCGATCGAGGAAGTCAAAGACAAGCTCCAGGCCATGGGCCTGGGTCTCGCAGGCTAGGAGAACGCACGAGATGAGACACGCGAAGAAAGGGCGCAAGCTCGGCACCGACGCGAGCCACACCAAGGCGATGCTCCGGAGCCTGGCGGGTGCCCTGCTCGCCAACGAGCGTATCAAGACGACAGAGACACGCGCCAAGGAGGTGCGCTCCCTCGTGGATCGCATCATCACCTGGGGTAAGCGCGGCGATGTCCACTCCCGCCGCCTGGCACTCGCCGAACTCGGCGATCAGGCGCTGGTGAAGAAGGTATTCGACGACATCGCACCGCGGTACAAGGAGCGGGAGGGCGGCTACACGCGCATCCTGAAGCTCGGTCCGCGCAAGGGTGACGCAGCTCCGATGGTCATCATGGAGCTCGTCGACTAGTATCGGCCCGCGAGGGTCGTATGATCTCAACAGAGGGCCTCGCGACTGCGGGGCCCTCCGTCGTCAGGGGAGCACGTGATCGAGCTCTGCGATGTGCGTTTCGTCTATCCGGGTGCGGAGCGTCCGGCACTTGACCGCGTCTCACTCTCCCTTGAGCCGGGTCGCACGATCGGCCTGCTCGGGCCGAACGGTTCGGGAAAGTCGACCCTCGTCCGGCTGATGAACGCACTCCTCCTCCCTACCGGCGGCAGCGTGACCGTCGACGGCATGGGCACGGACGACGAAGCCCTGGTCTGGACCATCCGCTCCAGGGTCGGATTCGTGCAGCAGAATCCCGACAATCAGATCGTCGGTACTGTGGCTGAAGAGGACGTCGCCTTCGGACCTGAGAACCTCGGCGTGCCCCCGGAGGAGCTGCGGGAGCGAGTGGATGCGGCCCTGGCCGCCGTTGGCCTTACAGGTCTGGAGCGGCGGGAACCGCACCTGCTCTCCGAGGGACAGAAGCAGCGCCTGGCGATCGCGGGCGCGCTCGCCCTGCAGCCCTCGTACCTCGTGCTCGACGAACCCACAGCGATGCTCGACGGGGCAGGGCGCTCCGACGTTCTCACGGCCCTCACGGGGCTTCGCTCGCGCGGAGTGGGGGTCGTCCACGTCACGCACCATCTCGAGGACGTCATGGACGCGGACCGGGCGATCGTCCTCGCCGATGGACGCATCGCCTACGACGGCTCGCCACTCGAACTGGCCGGCGACCCGGCGCTTGCGGCGGGCCTGGGAATCGACGTACCGCCCATCATCGTTCTCGCCGATGCGCTTCGGCGTGAGGGCCTCGCCATCCCGCGCACCGCAGTGACCGCCGAGGGCGTTGTGGAGGCGCTATGGCCCTCGTAGCGCGCGACCTCGGCTACACCTACAGTGCGGGCGCAGAGTATCGCGTGGAGGCGCTGCGCGGCGTCGGGCTCACGCTCGAGCGCGGCGATCTTCTCGTCATCGCCGGTGCGACGGGCTCGGGAAAGTCGACTCTTCTGCGGCTGATGGCGGGACTGCTCGAGCCGGGCACGGGCACAGTCGAGGTGGACGGCGACTCGCCGCGCACCCGCGTGGCACGCGGACGTGTGGCGATCGTGTTCCAGAACCCCGAGTCGCAGTTCTTCGCCGAGACGCTTATCGCCGATGTGGCGTTCGGGCCGCGTAATCTCGGCGCGCACGGGGCGGAGCACCTGGCGGCCTCGGCGCTGGATGCCGTCGGACTCGACTCCGGAGCCTACGGACAGCGCTCACCTTTCACGCTCTCGGGAGGCGAGGCGCGCCGTGCGGCGATCGCGGGTGCGCTGGCGATGCGGGCTCCCTACCTCCTGCTCGACGAGCCCACGGCCGGGTTGGACGCCCGTGGTCGTAGGGACGTCCTTGCCGCGATCGAGGGCGAGCGATCGCGCGCCGGCGTGGCCGTGGTGACGCACGATCCGGAGGAGTTCCTGGGCACAGCTACCCGGATACTCGCACTCGATTCAGGCCGCCCGGGATTCGATGGCACTGTGTGCGAGTTCACCGATCGGCCCGAGGGCTATGTGCGCGCGGGCCTTCGGCTCCCCGACGTGGTCCGTGCACAGGTCCTCGCCCGCGATCAGGGTGCGTCTATCGAGCGCGTGGAGATCGAGCCGCTCGCGGCGGCCCACGTGCTCGCCGGGGCCTGGAGGGCGGGGCGATGAGAGTCCCGGTCACCTTCGGCCAGTACGTGCCCGCCGACTCGCCGGTGCACTCCCTCGACGCCAAGACGAAGATGGGGCTCGTCGCCGCGTTCACCACGGCGGTGTTCCTCGTGGACGGTTTTCCGGGCCTCGCGGCGATGGCGCTCTGTGTGGCGTCAGCACTGCGGATATCCCGGGTGCCCGCGCGCATCGCGCTCAGGGGCATCAAGGCGCTGACGATCCTTCTGAGCTTCACGTTGCTCGCTCATGCCCTGCGCTGGAATCCGGCCACCGTGGCGCTGGTGCGGCTCGGCCCGGTCGCGGTGGACCCGGACGGGCTGCGGGATGGTGTCTTCTTTGTGCTGCGGGTGATCCTGCTCGTGGTCGGGACGTCGCTGCTGACGCTCACTACGACGCCGGTGCAGCTCACCGACGGCCTCGAGCGGGTCATGCGCCCCCTCGCGGTGCTTCGGTTCCCCGCGGGCGAGGTGGCGATGATGCTCACGATCGCGCTGCGATTCATCCCGACCACCGCGCAGGAGGCGGAGAAGATCCTGGTCGCGCAGACCGCGCGCGGCGCGCGGTTCGATGAAGGCGGGCTGATCAAACGCGCGCGCGCGTTCATCCCCGTGATGGTGCCGTTGTTCGTGAACCTGTTCAGGCGCGCCGAGGACCTTGCGGAGGCGATGGAGTCCCGCTGCTACCGGGGCGGCGAAGGTCGGACGCGCCTTCACGCCTCGGTCATGACCGGCCGGGACTGGTTGGTGCTCCTGGTGGTCGCGGCGGCGCTCGTGGCCATCGGCATCGCGCTGTAGAAAGGAGATGGGCATGTCCTCGACGATCGCGCTGACGGTGTCGTACGACGGTGCCGGTTTCGCGGGTTTCGCCCGCCAGCCCGGTCAGCGCACGGTGCAGGGCCAGCTCGAGTCCGCGCTGGATACCGTGCTCCGGCGCGAGGTGGAGACGGTCGGAGCGGGGCGCACCGACGCCGGCGTCCATGCGCTCGGGCAGGTGGTGAGCTTCACCGCCGAGACCGCCGAGGTCGAACATGCGACGCTCCTCCGGTCGCTCAACGCGCTGGTGGGGGATGGCATCGTGGTCACGGGTGTACGCGCGGCGGCCGAAGGCTTCAGCGCGCGGCATTCCGCGGTCGAGCGTGAGTACCGGTACCGCATCGTGCCGGGTCCGGTGCCGCCGCTGTTCCTGGCGCCGGTCGCGTGGTGGGTCAAAGGTGCTCTCGACCTCGGCGCCATGCGTGAGGCGGCTGCGGCACTCATCGGCGAGCACGACTTCAAGTCGTTCTGCGTCGCTGCTTCGGCCGAAGGCAAGCGTACGTATCGCAGGCTGGACGTGATCGAGGTGGTCCCCGAACCGCTGCTCGGCGAGCACTCGGTCTGCGTACGGGTGGTGGGCAATGCGTTCCTGCACTCGATGGTCCGGACCATCGTGGGGAGCCTGGTGGAAGTGGGCACCGGCAGACGGCAGGCCTCCTGGTTGGGCGAGGCGCTCGCCTCCCGCGACCGCAGTGCGGCGGGTCCCACAGCGCCGCCTCACGGGTTGACGCTGTGGTACGTGGCGTACCCCGATGAGTGCTGGTTGTGACCTCCTGCCGATGTTCGCAGGCAGGATGGATACGCCCGGTGGCGTTTGTTGACACTCCACCTGCGCGCGGATAAACTGCAAGGGTTCGTTTCGAGAGCCCCGTGAACTCGACAAACGAC
>WOYI010236721.1_pt1 | contig 19906 bp, 18 predicted proteins | sample 6423411 | NCBI WGS metagenome assembly WOYI01 (sample SAMN13441803, study PRJNA592873) | oil field metagenome | biome: oil field; feature: oil-well bore; material: oil-contaminated soil; isolation source: oil-contaminated soil from oil-well borehole | place: Germany: Wietze | collected 2016-10-18 ... | reverse complement strand
GTAGCTTGGTGTTGCAAAAGCCCGGGACATTGCTGTAAACACCTTACTCAATGGTATTGAATATGTATTTGGCGGCTTCCGCATTGGGATTTACGATATAGTCAATCCAAGCAACCCTTCCTTGAGTCCACCCACCCCTGTATGGATGAGGCTACGGGTGGCTGCCACTGAAGGTGGGAGAGACCATCCCGCAAGAGACAAGGTTTATCTCGGCGCTGTTGGTGTCAGCGATAAATGCCTCTGCAGTTTCACAGCCAGCTTCAATGAGCTTGTCAATGTCTGTTCCGTTTCCTAGGATTCCCAGGCAGTCAAGTCTTGCAACAGCCGTTGCAACACGTTCGTGAGAGTTGCCAATGATTACGATATCCCTATGCTCTTCGATAAGGAGTTTGGCAAGACCGAGGCCTCTTCTTCCTGCTCCCAGGATTACAATTTTCTTGCTCGTATGCAGACTCCTTATATCCCGAACATTGTCCTAGTACGTACGATGAAACCTAGGTTACATGGACGTGTAGTTGCAAAAGATACTCATGCCAGAAAGGGATGATTAACGAAAGTAAGTAGAATATTGTAACACATTTGTCATACTGGCAATATATTACACGAAAGTCTCTTTCTTTTCTGACCCCTGTTGACAAGATTTTGTATTTGCCCTATTGTAGGGAAGCAATTCGACGCAGGGTGGAGCAGTTGGCAGCTCGTCGGGCTCATAACCCGAAGGTCGTAGGTCCGAGTCCTACCCCTGCTAAATAGTTGGTCTGAAGAATGGACTACCGATTGTACAAAGGTACACGGTAGGACGGCGATTCCTGATTCTACCAAGTTTTTGGCAACTTGTTGAGGCGACATTGGTCGCACAGCGGGTTGCCTTCCTTTTGTCCAAGGCACAACAACAATTTTTTGGACCCATGCGTATTCGTGCTTTTCACACTGGTGAGCATCCCTAGATATCATAGGGGAGTGGTATCCCAAATAGAGACGCTAGATATCTTATTCCAACAATTACCCTATATTCTATTACAATAAATTACAAAAACTGCCTAGATTCTGTTACAATTATGTACTTAAGGATGGTAAAAATACTCTTATAGTATAGGTACTTAAATCCAACGGAGAGGCAATGAGGCGAAGTAGCTTTTAGATTTTTTTTCATATGCCTTTTTGGTTACCAGAGTATACAAGTATGAAAATTTCATATGATCAAAGGGAACCGGGTCTTATTGGAGAGAAAGATTCAAGTGAGAAGGAATTTTACCAAGTGAAAAAACCCACAATAAAAAGATGCAACTGATCATTGAAAAATTGGAGCAGGATAAAAATCACTAGATGTGGTAGCTGTATAAATGATATAATACTATATGTCAGTGTTTTCCCCGTACTAACGGGGGTGTTTCTCGAGTCCCTATCTTTTTGTGGATTCTGTGATAGTTTTCCCCGTACTAACGGGGGTGTTTCTCACTAGATCTCGATGCTGATCTCTTGGTCACCGTTTTCCCCGTACTTACGGGGGTGTTCCCTACTTCCCCTTGCAATTTATCTCCTATGCATTATCATTAGGGTATCAGGGTCCTTTCCTGAAAAGGGAGGTTGTATGCCTAGTGCAAATACTAGTTCTCAAGGTATCCGACGCGCAAAATTTGCTGGCTCTTGGTATCCTAAAGACAAAAATGTTTTGGAAGATCTTCTCTTTCATGCCTTTTCACTTGTAAAAAAACAACCACCTTCGTCTTGCTGTGCGGTACTTCCCCATGCAGGGCTTTCTTTCTCCGCCTTAGGGATGGCAGACTTCTTCTATGACCTTCCACCCCAGGCTGAAAGGCTTGTTCTTCTCGCTCCTTCCCACACCACCTCCCTCAATCCTGATATGCTCGTAGGAGGCAGTTTCTCCTCGTATGCAACCCCATTGGGTGCGATAGAGGGATTTTCCTTACCTTCTGTACAAAAGGGTTTTGACCAGGCGATTGAGCGTGAGCATGCAGTGGAAATGGTCTTGCCTTTTATTGCCTATCTAAACAAGAGCCGTGAAAAGCAGATTGCCTACAGTCCTGCTCTCATATCCAGAGTCACCAACTGCTTTGTCCTCTCAGAACTCTGTGACAAGCTGGTTTCTGATATTGGCAGGGAGTCCCTGCAAAGTGGAAAGACGTTGTTGGTAGCCTCCAGTGACTTTACCCATTATGGCAGGCGTTTTGCGTACGAGCCTTATGCTCATCTGGGAAAAAGCGCACAGCGAGAGCGGGTTAGGGAAGATGACTTGGCCATGGCTGGGCTGCTTGCAGAGGGCAAGAGTGAGAAAGCCCTTGCTCTTTTTGCAGAGAAAAAGCCTACCATCTGTGGTATTGCCCCCTCTGTCATCGTAAGTGAGATAGCCAGGCGATTGAATCTTAAGGGAAGGATCGCCTCCTATTATAGCTCTTACGACATCGCTTCTTCGAGTGAAGATTCGTTTGTCGCCTACTGTACCATCCTTTGGAGTTGACCATGGATACGAGTGAACAGAACATGTTGTTGTCCCTTGCTAGGGAATCAATCGAGAGTTCCCTTGGTCTTGTATCAACTGAAGTGTCTGACAGTATCAGAAGGAGTCCCTCCTTGCTGTATCAGCAAAGGCGGGGCTTGTTCGTGACCTTGAAAAAACGGGAGGGGGATAACTCCTACTCCCTTCGCGGTTGCATCGGGAATATTTTCGCTCTATCACCGCTTGCAGACAGTGTTGCAACATTGGCTCGGGAAGCTGCTTTCCACGATCCACGGTTTTTTGCGGTCAGGCTTGATGAGTTACCCGACCTGGTCATTGAAATCTCAATACTGACCAAGCCAAAGAGAATAACATCCTATCAGCAAATCCGTATCGGCCTCGATGGGGTCATCTTGAGCAAAGGCTCTAACCGAGCAGTATTTCTTCCCCAGGTAGCCACCGAACAGGGGTGGGATACCGAAGAGATGCTCGAACACCTCTGTATGAAGGCAGGGTTATCAACCTCCGACTGGAAAGACAGTCGGTGTGAATTGGATGTATTCCAGGCTGAGGTCTTTTCGGAGGATGAAGCATGAGTAATGATCTATCACTTGTCTGTGATTTTTGCTGGAGGCACTGTGCCCTCCTTGAGGCTCAGAGCGGGGTGTGTAGAGTACGTAAGCATGTGCAGGGCAAGCTGGTGACCACCACCTATGGCCAAGTCGAGTCCATGGCAGTCGATCCTATCGAGAAGAAACCTCTCTATCATTACTACCCAGGTAGCCAGACGTTCTCCTTTGCCCTGTTTGGCTGTAATCTTGCATGTCAGTTCTGCCAGAACCACACACTCAGCCAAGGCGAGCCTAGAACTTCGCTTGCAAGTGAACGAGTCGAACCCAGTAAGATAGTTTCCCTAGCAAGGGAGAATGGGTGTCATTCCATCAGTTATACCTACAGCGAACCGCTGGTATGGCAAGACTACATGCTTGATGTGGCAACCCTGGCTAAAAAGGCCTCTCTGCATAACATCATGGTCACCAATGGTTCTTTCTCAAGGGAAGCTTTGAAACGCTTGTTGCCAGTCATCGATGCCTTCAACCTTGATCTCAAGGGAGATGAGGCTTTCTATAAGGAAGTCTGTAAGGGCCAGCAGCAGGTAGTCCTTGATGCCATAGAAGCCATTGCAAAGACAAAGGCCCACCTGGAAGTCACCACCATGCTCATCGAGTCGATGCACACCAAAGAGAGTGTGCAGACCTTGGGCAAGCAACTGCATGCACGAGGGGTGCAGGTATGGCATCTGAGCAGATTCTTCCCTCGCTACAAGATGACCTATCTCAAAGCCACCAGCGAGTCCTATCTGGCTGAGATGGTAGCCCTAGCGAAACAGTCAGGCATCCCCTACATATACAGCGGCAATAGCGAAGTCGAACGTACCACCTTCTGTCCCTCCTGCCACGCCCTGCTCATTGATGACCGAAATACCACTAGCTCCGTCTTCGATCATGGACGGTGTGCTCACTGTGGCACTCCCATCTACGGGGTATTTGCGTAGATCTTGGCTACCCTGCCAACCAGACCTGACTCCAGTCTCACCTTGATCCCATGGGGATGATTGGGGGACTTGGTGAGGATATCCTTGACCACCCCTTCAGTCTGTTTGCCGCTTCTCTGGTCCTCCTTGAGAATGACTGCCACCTTCAAACCCGCTTTGATATCTTTACGCACATTACCTTCCATTGGTACCTCTTGGTATGAGTATAGGCTTTTTCCCTAACGAGGGAAACGGTCATGACAAAATGCCCCCATTCTGGTAGACTCGCTCACTTAGGAGTCCTTGTGGTCAAATTAACAGGAATTAGCGTTGCCTACGGGCAGCGAGTGCTTTTGGATAAGGCTGAAATGCTCATACGTCCCCAAGATAGAATAGGGCTGGTCGGTCCAAACGGTGCGGGTAAGTCGACCTTGCTGAAGGTTATTGCAGGAGAGGAAAAGCCCGATGACGGGACAGTCGTCATCGAAGGGGATACTGTCATCGGATATTTTTCCCAGACAGTGGGAGAGATGCGCGGTAATTCAGCCCTTGAGGAAGTGTTGAGGGGAGCCGGTTCTGTCTATGAGATCGGAGAAGAGCTCACTTCCTTGGAACATAGGATGGCCGACGGTCTCAGCGATGCTGAGATGGATCGCTATGGGGAGCTACAGACTGAGTTTATCGCCCGTGATGGGTATGATCTTTCCAACAGGGCTGAACAGGTGCTCACCGGTCTTGGCATAGGACCTGATCGGTTTCACGAACCGGTGGAGAACTTCTCCGGTGGTTGGAAGATGCGCATAGCCCTGGCCCAGATCCTGGTTCTTAACCCTGATGTCCTTCTGATGGACGAACCTACCAACCACCTCGATGTGGAGTCCATTGTCTGGCTGGAGGCTTGGCTGAACAACTTCAAGGGAGATCTGGTTATGACCAGCCATGACCGGCAGTTCATGACACGCCTGTGCAAGCGCACCATAGAGGTGGCAAACGGCAGTGTGACTACCTATAGCGGTGATTATGACTTTTACCTTCGTGAGCGGGAGATACGGCGCGAGCAGCTGCTTGCCACCTTTAACCGCCAGCAAGCGCGCTTTGCCAAGGACGAGGAGTTCATAGCCCGCTTTGCAGCCCGGGCTTCCCATGCCTCCCTTGTCCAGTCCAGGATAAAGGCACTGGATAAGATCGAGCGCATCAGCCTTCCTGCAGAGGCGAAGATCATGCATGTGGAGTTTGCCCCCAGCCCAAGAAGTGGCGACCAGGTGGTGGTGATGAATGACCTTGCAAAGAGCTGGAAGAATGCCAATGGATCCGACCATCCTGTCTTCAGTGGTCTTACAGGATCAGTGATGAGAGGAAACCGTATAGCCCTTACAGGGATAAACGGAGCAGGTAAATCCACCCTGCTGAAAGTTATAGCAGGCATTACCGAGCCCACCAGTGGAGAGGTCACCCTGGGCTCCAGTGTGAACCTTGGCTACTTCAGCCAGTATTCCTCCGATGTGCTTGATCCTGAGAGGACCATCTTTGAAGAGGTCTCCGAGAGGACGCCACTGGCTTCAATCGGAAGCATAAAGAACCTTTTGGGCTCATTCCAATTCTCCGGCAGTGATGCCGACAAGAAGGTCGGGGTGCTCAGTGGGGGGGAGAAGAGCCGGGTCATGCTTGCCTGTATGTTGGCCCTTCCGGTAAACTTCCTCATATTGGACGAGCCGACCAACCATTTGGACATCCAAAGCAGGGAGGTGCTCCTAGACGCACTGACCCGTTTTGAGGGAACCATCATCATAGTAAGTCATGACCGCTACTTCCTTAGGCACCTTGCAAACCGGGTCTTTGAGATAGACCATGGTCAGATGCAAGTCTTCGAGGGTGATTATCATTACTACCTGCAGAAAACGGGTAGGGAAGCATAGACAGAGGAGTTCTTATGCACACTGAAGAGGAATATGTACAGATAGCTAGAAGCTTGAACGAGAGGGGTTACAACTGTGCACAGTCTGTGGCCTGCGCTTTTCTGGACCAGGTAGACATGGATGAAAAGACACTCTTTGCAATTCTGGAAGGTTTTGGGGGCGGCATGGGAGGTAGGCAAGCCACCTGTGGAGCAGTAAGCGGAGCTGTTGCCATCGTATCGCTGTTGTCCAGCAAGGGGGATGTCGCATCAGGGACTAAGGCTGCGACCTATGCCTCGGTTGAACCGATCGTTGCTGATTTTCTCCTACAGAACAAGAGCCTTGTCTGCGAGGATCTCAGGGGTCTAAAGACGGGGGTGGCTCTTCGAAGTTGTGACCTGTGCATCGAAGATGCCGTTCGCTTGACTATGAAAGTGCTTCCTTACAAATAGCAACAAATATGTTGTATTCTTTCTGAAAAAAACTAATATACTCCATAGTATGTTGCATTTGTGAGTGTATTTCCTTCAAATATGCAACATTTGTCAATAATTTTTCTGGTTTGGCGTTGTGTTTATATGTATTTTTCGGTACTGTTCCCCTATGCAAACCAAGTAAGAGGGGTACAACTCATGAAACGAGTAGCTGTTGTAATGGGCAGTGAGAGAGACCTTCCCGTCATGGAAAAGGCCTGCACTATCCTCAAAGAATTGGACATACCCTTTTCGGTTCATGTGCTGTCAGCACACAGGACCCCAAAGCAAGCCACTGATTTCGCCAGTACTGCCGCCTCCAATGGCTATGGGGTGCTTATTGCCGGCGCTGGTATGGGTGCACATCTAGGGGGAGTCTTGGCCTCCTGTACCCTGCTTCCTGTCATAGGTGTCCCCCTTTCCGCTACGCTTGGGGGTCTCGATGCCCTTCTGGCAATCGTCCAGATGCCAACGGGCATTCCCGTGGCAACGGTTGCCATTGATGGAAGTGCCAATGCTGCCCTGCTTGCAGCGCAGATACTTTCCCTTGGAGACGATAAGCTGGCTGCTAAGCTTGCACAGAGAAGACTCGAGGGCGAACAGGCAGTTTTGGATACTAATGAGAAGATCAACCGAAGCTTTACTCTGTAAGGCTTTTTTCATTGCAGGAGGCAGCTATGATAAAGACGGAGCAACTGTATGAGGGCAAGGCAAAGAAGGTCTATGCAACGGATGAGAAGGGAATCTACATTGTCTCCTACAAGGATGATGCGACAGCTTTCAATGGTCTGAAAAAAGGAAGTATCGTAGGCAAGGGTGCCATCAACAACAGGGTCAGCAACCATCTGATGACCCTGTTGGAGAAGCAAGGGATCCCCACCCACCTGCTTAAGGAGCTCAATGATAGGGAGACTGCCGTCAAGGCTGTTTCCATTGTCCCTCTTGAGGTGATAGTGCGTAACATCGCCGCCGGTTCTCTTGCAAAAAGGCTTGGACTGGAGGAAGGGCTCAAGCTCTCCTCCCCCGTGCTGGAATTCTGCTATAAGCGAGACGACCTGGGCGACCCTCTTGTCAATGAATACCATATCAGGGCTTTGAACCTTGCAAGTGAGAGTGAGCTCCTTCAGATCAAGGAATACAGCTCTCAGATCAACACTATCCTAGGCGACTATCTGTTGCCTCTTGGAATTGAGCTGGTGGATTTCAAACTTGAGTTCGGCAGGACAGAAGATGGATCGATCATCCTCGCAGATGAAATCTCACCCGATACCTGTAGGTTCTGGGATACGAAGACCCGAAAGAAACTCGATAAGGATCGCTTCAGAAGAGACCTTGGAGGAGTGGAAGATGCCTACAAGGAGATTCTCTTTCGCCTGATGGGAGGTGCCTGATGAGTTCTCTCCATGAAGAGTGTGGCATCTTCGGCATTTTCTCCCATAAGGTTGAAGATGTGGCCTCTCTCTCCTATTATGCCCTGTATGCCCTACAACACCGGGGGCAGGAGGGGTGTGGTATCGCGCTGAATGAGAGAGGCGTCATTACCTGCCATAAGGACAAGGGTGTAGTCAAGGATGTGTTTGAGGGTGGAAGTCTCTCTTCCAATGAAGCTTGCCGGATGGCAATTGCCCATGTCCGCTATGGAACCACAGGGCCTGACTCACGTACCAATGTCCAACCTCTGGTCATCACGCACCAGAAGGGGAGCATGGCCATAGCCCACAATGGGAACCTCACCAATGATGCACAGCTGCGCGAGGAATTGGAACTGGCAGGTTCCATCTTCCACACCACCAGTGACACTGAGGTGATAGCATACATCATCACCCGTAACAGACTTTGCTGTTCCAGTATAGAGGCAGCGATAGAGAAAACCATGTCCGAGATCAAGGGAGCCTATTCCCTGCTGGTGATGTCCCCTTCGAAACTTATCGCCATCCGCGACCCTTGGGGGTTCAGGCCTTTATGCATTGGCAAGCTTGGGGATGGATATGTGTTCGCCTCAGAAAGCTGTGCCCTTGATGCTGTAGGTGCCTCCTTTGTCCGGGATGTGGAGCCTGGGGAGATAGTGGTGGTCGATTCACGTCAAGGCTCTCAAGCGTCGCTTGTGAGCATCAAGACCTTCTGCAAGACACAACCTTCTTCCTTGTGTGTGTTTGAGCTCATCTATTTCGCCCGACCAGACAGCATTATCGATACGGTCTCGATACACCAGGCTCGCCTCAGGGCAGGGTCCTTCCTAGCCTTGGAACATCCTGCCCAAGCAGATGTGGTCATTGGGGTTCCCGACAGTGGCATTGATGCAGCCATCGGGTATTCCCGGCAGTCAGGCATTCCCTACGGCATCGGCTTCATCAAGAACAGGTACATAGGACGGACCTTCATCCAAAGCGGACAAAGCTCGCGCGAGAAGCATGTGCGCATCAAGCTCAATACGATTGCAGCTACGGTGAAGGGCAAGCGTGTGGTGCTCATCGATGACTCAATAGTGCGAGGTACCACAAGCAAGCGCATCGTGCGATTGCTTCGCGAAGCGGGGGCGAAGGAGGTGCATCTCCGATCGGCGGCCCCCAAGTTTCTCTATCCATGCTACTTCGGTACCGATATAGACTCCTCGGAGGATCTGTTTGCCTACAAGTATGATGATGCGACCATGCTTTCCCTACTCGATGTAGACTCGTTGGGCTTTCTCAGCAGTGAAAGTGTGACAAAACTGTCGGACCATCCCTGCATTGGCTTTTGTACAGCCTGTTTTACCGGTGAATATCCTTGCCCCCCGCCCGTATGCAAGGGCAAGGACAAGTATACGCATTTCCTTGGAGAAGATTTAAACAATGACACAGAATGAGAGCTACCGCGCAAGCGGTGTAGACATCAATGCAGGCTATAAGGCCGTGGAACTCATAAGAAGCCATGTGGCAAAGACCTTTACCAGCGGGGTTCGCTCAGATATTGGTGGGTTCGGAGGTCTGTTTGAGCTCGATGTCACCAAGACTCCCCATCCCCTGTTGGTTTGTGGAACTGATGGGGTAGGGACCAAACTCAAGCTTGCTTTCCTGATGGATAGGCATGATACGGTAGGCATCGATTGTGTTGCGATGTGCGTCAATGACGTCATCTGCTGTGGTGCTGAACCCCAACTTTTCCTTGACTACATTGCCCTAGGCAAGAACGTACCTGAGAAGGTGGAGAGCATCGTCAAAGGAGTGGCCTCAGGATGCATAGAGGCAGGTTGCGCCCTCATCGGAGGCGAGACTGCTGAGATGCCGGGATTCTACCCCATAGACGAGTATGACCTAGCTGGCTTTGCTGTAGGGGTTGTGGACAAGTCCAAGCTCTTTGACAACTCCACCATAGAGGAGGGAGACCTGCTGGTTGCCCTTCGCTCCTCGGGGGTTCATTCCAACGGTTTCTCCCTAGTTAGGAAGGTTTTCAACCTTGACTCGGACGTATCTCGTTTGGACCGTTTTGAGCCAACGCTAGGCTGTACGCTTGGAGAGGCCCTGCTTGAACCTACAAGAATCTATGTACGGCCCCTGCTTGATCTGGCTCAGAAGGTCAGGGTAAAGGCGGCGGCCCATATTACCGGGGGAGGCTTCCATGAGAACATCCCCCGCTGTCTTCCCCCTGGCAAGGGGGCAAGAATCCTCCTTGGGGATGTGCGCCCCCTTCCTATCTTTTCCCTGATCCAGAGGGAGGGTTCGATCCCCCTCGCTGATATGTACAATACCTTCAACATGGGCGTTGGCATGGTGCTTGTCCTTGATAGGGAGGCTGCGAAGGTTGCCCTCTCCACTATCGAAGGATCCTATATCCTAGGGTCTGTTGTCGAAGGTGAGGTAGGGGTACAGCTCGTATGATACGTATTGCTGTCTTGGTCAGCGGGGGTGGGACAAACCTCCAGGCTCTGCTAGATGCCCAGACCAAGGGTGGTTTGGGAAGTGGTTCGATAGTCTTGGTTGTGGCAGACAGAGAGGGAACCTATGCCATCGAGCGTGCCCAGAATGCACACATATCCACTTGTGTCGTACAGCGGGTGAAGGGTAATCCAGCTCTTTTTGAGGCAAGGCTCGAAAAGGTCTTGCGGGAAGCTATGATAGACCTGATCATATTTGCAGGCTTTCTCTCCCTGCTTTCTGAGGATTTTGTGGGGAAATTTCCCCAAAGAATCCTCAATATCCATCCTTCCCTCTTACCGAGCTTCTCAGGCAAGGGGTATTATGGGCTGAAGGTTCACCAGGCAGCTTTGGAGCGAGGGGTGCTGATCAGCGGGGCAACGGTACACTTCGTCAATTCCGTTCCCGATGGCGGGCCAATAGTGGCGCAACAGGCGGTAGCTGTCCACCCTGGCGATACGCCTGCCACCTTGCAGAGACGGATCATGGAGGAGGCGGAATGGGTCCTGCTTCCCCGCTCTACCCGAGAGGTCTGCCAAACAATGGAGCAGTCAATGAAAATCGAAACGCTGTTACAAGACAAAAGGTATCCGGGACGCGGCCTTATCATGGGTCTTTCGAGTGAGGGCGAGGCTGTCATCGCCTACTTCCTTATGGGACGGAGCAGCAATAGCCGTAACCGGGTATTGGCCTTGGATGGGGAAGATCTGAAGACGGAGGCCTTTGACGCCTCGGCCCTGGAGGATCCCTCCCTTATCATCTACCATCCCCTCAGGAGCTTTGGTTCCCAGGTGATCGTCAGCAATGGTGATCAGACTGATACCATAGTCTCCTTCCTTGCAGAGGGGAAGAGTTTTGAAGAAGCACTGCAGACCCGATGCTATGAGCCCGATGAGCCTGCCTATACCCCGAGGATCAGTGGAATGTTTGAGATGGGTAATCCCCCCTCGTATACGCTTTCCATTCTCAAGAGGGAACAGGCCCAGTGCAAACGGGAGTTCTTCCCTTACCCATATCCTAGGGCAGGAAGGGCCCATCTGATACATACCTATGAGGATGATGGGAATCCTCTTCCTTCATTCGTAGGAAAGCCCAGAGAAGTTGCGGTGGACCAGGACATTGAGCTTTTTTCCCAAAGGCTCTGGGATAGTCTTGATAATGAAAACAGGATCGCTCTGTATGTCAGGTATACTCACCTGGATACAGGGAAATATTCACAGAAACTGATCAACAAGCACACGAGGTAAGCATGGATAGTATGGAACTCAAGTATGGGTGTAACCCCAATCAGAAACCGGCAAGAATTTTTACTGAAACGGACAAGCTCCCGATAACCATCCTCAGTGGCAAACCTGGATACATCAACCTTCTTGATGCACTCAACGGCTGGCAGCTTGTCCTTTCCTTGGACCAGAGCCTCAAATTGCCCTCTGCAGCATCCTTCAAGCATGTGAGTCCTGCAGGAGCCGCGGTAGGGCTCCCTTTGAATGAAGCCGAACGGAAGATGTACTTTGTCCCAGAGGACAGGGCCCTCTCTCCCCTAGCTGCTGCCTATACCCGCGCCCGTGGAACGGACCGCATGTCTTCCTTCGGTGATTTTGTCAGCCTCAGCCGTGAGTGTGACCTCAGTACCGCACAGTGCATCAGATCTGAGGTAAGCGACGGCGTCATTGCCCCAGGGTATACCGATGAGGCTTTGGCCCTGCTGAGGGCCAAGCGAAACGGATCGTACACAGTCCTGCAAATTGACGCTTCCTATGTCCCCTCTGAGCTGGAGACGAGGACAGTCTTCGGCATCACCTTCGAACAGGAAAGAAATGCCATAGTCCTCGATGCTCGTGTGCTTGAGCCTATTGTCACAGAGCATACGCTTATACCTGATATGGCAAAGATTGATCTGGTTGTTGCCCTCAACGCCCTCAAGTATACGCAGTCCAACTCGGTCTGCTATGCAAAGAACGGGCAGACCATTGGGGTGGGGGCCGGACAGCAGTCCCGCATCCACTGTACCCGCCTAGCAGGGGATAAGGCTGATCTCTGGCACCTGAGGCAGAGCGAACGGGTCCTCAGCCTTCCCTTCCTGCCAAAGCTGAGCCGGAATGACAAGGACAATGCAATTGAGCAGTATCTCGCTGACAATCCTGAGACCTCCTTGTTTGAGTCGGAGGCTTGGAGCCGTTTCTTCTCTGAGTGCCCGAAGCCCTTTGGAGCAGAGGAGAAGAAAGAATACCTGAAGGCCATCGGTGGGGTCTCTCTTGCCAGTGATGCATTTTTCCCCTTCAGGGACAATATAGATAGGGCCAAACGTAGTGGTGTGCAGTATATCGTACAGCCTGGCGGTTCTGTCAGGGATGATATGGTCATCGAAGCTTGCAACCACTATGCAATGGTGATGGCATGTAATTCGATCAGACTCTTTCACCATTAAGCTATGGATATCCTGGTAATCGGCTCGGGAGGCCGTGAACATGCACTGGTTGCAAATCTCTCCGACAAGGCTGACGTGGGCCGTCTCTTTGCCCTTCCAGGGAACGCTGGGATGGCAAGCTGTGCTACCCTGGTCCCGATAGGGGCGAAGGAACTGGATAGGATTGTCCAGTTTGCCAAGCAGGAAAGAATTGATTTTGTGGTGGTGGGTCCCGATGACCCTCTGGTCCTTGGGCTGGTTGACCTCTTGGAGGCTGAAGGCATCCCCTGTTTCGGACCGGACAAGCGCTCTGCTATCCTGGAAGGGAGCAAGGTCTTTGCCAAGGATCTGATGAAGCGTTACAAGATTCCCACGGCGGCCTATGAAGTGTTTGACAGGGTGGAGGATGCATTGGCCTACGCCAAGACGTGTGCCCTTCCCAGCGTGGTAAAGGCTGATGGCCTTGCTCTAGGCAAGGGGGTGATCATAGCACACACCAAGGAGGCTTTGCAGAAAGCCATCAAAGCTATGATGGTGGACAAGGTCTTCGGCTCAAGTGGTGAGAGGATCGTAGTTGAGGAGTTTCTTACGGGTTTCGAGGTGTCGGTGCTCACCTTCACCGATGGGGTGAGCCTCGTCCCCCTCCCTTCATCCATGGACCACAAGCGTGCCTTTGATGGCGATCAGGGACCGAATACCGGGGGGATGGGGGTGATAGCCCCAAACCCCTATTATACAGCTGAACTGCAAGAGCTTTGCATGCAGCAGATTTTTCTTCCCACCATGGCTGCAATGAACAAGGAGGGGAGAACCTTCAAGGGGTGTCTCTATTTTGGTCTCATGCTTACCCCCGACGGCCCCAAGGTCATTGAGTATAACGCGAGGTTTGGCGATCCTGAACTGCAGGCGGTTCTTCCGCTTTTGGAGAGTGACCTCCTTCCTATCCTCTTGGCAGTTTCCCAGCAACGGCTTAAGGATGTTGAGGTGAAGTTCTCCAACCAGGCCAGTTGTTGTGTGGTCCTTGCAAGTGGCGGATACCCCACCTGCTACGAGACTGGCAAGAGGATTACCCTAGGCAAGTTTGAAGAAGGGTGCATGTGCATGCATGCAGGAACGAGATTCGACGGCACAACGTTGGTAACCAATGGTGGTCGTGTAATGAATCTTGTTGCCACAGCCCAGACGTTGAAAGAAGCAGTGGAAAAGGCCTATCGAAGTGTGGATTCGGTCTCGTTTGACGGGATGCAGTATCGCAAGGATATTGGGAAAGTCGCCCTCGAGGCGTAGGGGGCAGTATGGTGTACCGTTTGTTTGTTGAGAAGAAAGAGGGCTTCAGAGTTGCAGAAGAGGCTTTGTTTGAGGATCTGAAGCTGTATGTGGGTATCGATGGCTTGCAGAGTGTGCGTATCATCAACCGCTACGATATCCAAGGCCTCGATGCTTCCCTTCTTAAGCGGTGCAAGCATACGGTGTTTTCTGAGGTGCAGGTTGATGACCTGTATGAGACCTTTCCTGAAGTTGCGTCCCCCTCCTTTGTTCTTGCTGTAGAGTATCTTAACGGACAATATGACCAACGTTCTGATTCTGCGGCCCAGTGCATCCAGCTTATCAGCTCAGCCCCTCGTCCTCTGGTACGAAGTGCCAAGGTGTACGTGTTGGGAGGTTCCTTTACCGAAGGGGAGAAGAGAGCCATCAGGGACTATCTGATAAACCCTGTGGAAGCCACCGAGGCCGAGATGGCCCTTCCCAAGGATTTGAACCTCCCCTTTGCCAAGGCCGGGAGAGTAGAGACGCTACGTGGCTTTATCACCCTTACTGATGATGAGCTCCAAAGGTTCTCCCTTGAGGAGGGCCTGGCCATGGATCTTGATGATTTGAGTCTGGTACGTGCCTATTTCTTGGAGAACGGGCGTGATCCTACGCATACGGAGCTGAAGGTCATCGACACCTACTGGTCAGACCACTGTCGCCATACGACTTTCCTCACCTCGTTGGACTCTGTCGAGATTGAAGATGAGCAGGTGCAGGCAACCTATGAGCAGTACCTCGCCTGCCGCAAGGCCTTAGGTAATAATAAGCCCATCTCCCTCATGGACCTTGCCCTCATCGGATCAAAGGTGCTCAAGAAGCAGGGCAAGCTCGACAAATTGGACGAATCAGAAGAGATAAACGCCTGTTCTGTAAAGGTGGAGGTCGACTGTGATGGGAAGCGAGAACCTTGGCTATTGATGTTCAAGAACGAGACCCACAACCACCCCACTGAGATAGAACCCTTTGGTGGGGCTGCCACCTGCATAGGAGGTGCTATCAGGGACCCCCTTTCAGGTAGGGCGTATGTGTTTCAGGCGATGAGGATCAGTGGTGCATCAAGTCCTCTGGTTCCGGTTGAGGAGACCCTGCCTGGGAAGATTGCCCAGAAGAAGCTGGTGGTGACAGCCGCAAACGGGAACAGTTCCTATGGGAACCAGATAGGTCTTGCTACAAGTCTTGTCCAGGAGATCTACCATCCTGGGTTTGTTGCAAAGCATATGGAACTAGGTGCTGTGGTGGGTGCGGTGAGGGCCAGGCAGGTGAGGCGTGAGGCGCCCCAGCCTGGAGACAGGGTAGTGCTGGTCGGTGGGCGTACCGGGCGTGACGGTTGTGGTGGGGCTACTGGTTCCTCAAAGAGCCATACCTCTGATTCGCTTGCAACCTGTGGCTCGGAGGTCCAGAAGGGAAACGCTCCTGAGGAGCGTAAGCTCCAGCGCCTCATGAGGCGTCCCGATGCCTCGTCCTTGATCAAGCGGTGCAACGACTTCGGGGCAGGGGGAGTCTGCGTTGCGATCGGGGAGCTTGCAGGGGGACTGGTCATCGACCTCGATGCCATCCTTACCAAGTATGAGGGCATCAGTGCAACAGAGCTAGCCATCAGTGAATCCCAGGAGAGGATGGCCGTTGTCCTGGATGCACAGGATGTCGGTCTCTTCCAGGCTTTGGCCGCAGAAGAGAACCTGGAAAGCTCTGTTGTGGCTCAGGTTACTGAGGAACAGACTCTGGTGATGCTCCATCAGGGAGAAAGGGTTGTTGCCATCAAGAGGTCATTCCTTGACAGCCATGGCTCTGAAAAGCATGCACGTGTTGTCATTCCACGACCAGAGATACAGAAGAGGGGTGAATCAGTGAGCGCTACGTTGAACCACAGGCTCCTCTCCCTGATGGGCGACCTCAATGTCTGTTCCCAACAGGGCCTCTCAGAGCGCTTTGATTCCACCATAGGAGCCGCCTCTCTTTTCATGCCGTATGGGGGGAAGTATCAGGCGACCCCTTCTTCTGTGATGGCGGCCTTGTTTCCTGTCGGGGAGGGGGTGACTTCCACTGCCTCGGTGATGGCTTGGGGGTATGATCCCTTTCTTATGGAACAGGATCCCTACCAAGGCGCTTTCTCTGCGGTGATTCACTCTGTTGCAAAGCTGGTAGCAGCAGGAGCCGACCTTGAACAGACCTATCTTACCTTTCAGGAGTATTTTGGTAAGCTAGGCACCGAAGCTAAGCGTTGGGGTCTTCCTTTTGCAGCCTTGTTGGGGGCTTTCAAAGCCCAGATGCTGCTTGGGAAGGCTGCGATTGGGGGCAAGGACTCCATGAGCGGCTCCTTTGGGGACCTTGATGTCCCTCCCACCTTGGTCAGCTTTGCCATAAGCGCTTCTGATGCACAGGCTTTGATAAGCAATGAGTTCAAGGGATCTGCCCATGCTGTAGTTCTTCTAGAGGCAGAGAAGGAGGATCTTCCCCAGTTGTTTGCACAGGTCGCTACCCTTATTAGGGACAAGAAGGTTGCCTCCTGCTATGCTATCGGTTTTGGGGGCATTGCAGAGGCTCTTATGAAGATGTGCATGGGAAACAGGATAGGTTTTGCTTTCCTTGCTCAGGTTGACCTGTTTTCCAAGCGGTATGGTTCGTTTGTTCTGGAGCTTACACAGGACATGTCTCTAGGTGAGTTGTTGGGGTATACCACAGAGGAAGAGAGATTCTCCGGTGCAGGTTTCAACCTCACCTTGGACCAGATCCAGACTGCCTATGAAATGCCCCTTGAACAGGTATATCCACGCAAGCGATCAGAGATGCCTACCATGGATATCCCAACCCTGAACTGGACAAAAAGGGCCCGGGCCAAAAGCAAATACCCCAAACCCGCACCGAAGGTGCTTATCCCCATCTTCCCTGGAACCAATTGTGAGTATGACTTGAGCTCTGCCCTCGTAGCAGAGGGCGCCGTTTGTGAGCAGTTTGTCATCAACAACCTCTCTGCCCAAGGGGTTAGTGAGAGTGTCACCTCCTTTGCCGAGGCCCTTTCCCATTCTCAGATACTCTTTCTGCCCGGAGGTTTTTCCGGTGGGGATGAGCCTGATGGGTCTGCAAAGTTCATCGCCTCCTTCTTACGCAATCCTTTGATAGCTGAGGAGATAACCCGGCTTCTAGAGGTGCGTGATGGGCTTATCGGTGGAATCTGCAATGGCTTCCAGGCCTTGGTAAAGCTGGGGTTGCTTCCGTATGGGAAGATGATCAACCCTACAGAGGATGATCCCACCCTGACCTTCAATCTTCTTGCCCGTCACCAGTCGATGTTGGTTCGTACCAGAGTCTCCTCCACGCTCTCGCCTTGGATGCAAAGCCACCAGACGGGGGATATCTTCCTTGTCCCCATCTCCCATGGAGAGGGACGGTTCATCTGTAAGGCGTCTCTTCTCGACAACTTGGCACTCAATGGTCAGATAGCTAGCCAGTATGTTGACCTCCAAGGGAAGCCCACTATGGCTCTGCCCTACAATCCCAATGGATCAGAGTACGCCTTGGAGGCGCTCTCCTCACCTGACGGTAGGGTCTTTGGAAGGATGGCCCATAGTGAGCGGGCAACTAAGGACCTCTATCGGAATACTCCCTACAAGCCGGACAATGGGTTGTTCGCAAGTGCAGTCGGGTATTTCTCCTGAATAGGGGAGAAAGAGGCTATGCAACGCATAATCTCGTATCTGTGGTATGATTGAATACAAATAACATTCTACGAAAGGATGGATACTATGGATAAGTTTGTCATTTTTGCATTCCAAGGAAACCCAGTCTGCTTTGTGCATGTGCTGCTCAACGCATTGGATATGCACTCCAAAGGCAAGGATGTGAAGATTGTCCTGGAAGGTGAGGCTGTAACCTTAGTGGAGAGGATGACCGAATCTATGAATCCCCTTTTTAAGAAGGTGGTCGACCTCAAGCTCATTGACTGTGTCTGCAGAGCCTGTTCAGCAACCCTTGGGGTTCTTCAGTATAATGAGGACTCTGGCCTACCTGTAGGTGGGGATATGAGCAACCACCCTTCTTTCCTGTCCTATACCGAGAAGGGCTATCAGGTGATTACGCTGTAAGGACCTGTACAAGGATGAGATTCTAACAATTTTAAAAGAAATGTAATACTGAGTAGCACAAGCCTTTCTTTTTGGAGGGCTTGTGCTGTTGCAGTACTATTAGAATCCCTTATAGGGGCAAGTAAATGTCATGATTTTGCCATCAGTGGGACAGTTTTGCCCGTGATACTCACTCCATACGAGGCCTCTGAGTCAAAATGACTCACATAATCACCTGTATGGTGAAATTGGGCCGTTCTGAGCGCTAACACCCTAAGGATGTCTCTTTCCAAGAATACTAAAGAGATCAGGGGAAGTTATCTGACATATAAAATAAAAGCTTTCTCCAGAAACATTAATATTATATACATGCTTTGTGATTCTGATAAATAGATACTTCTTCTAAAATGTTGGCACGCTCTGTGCATGATTGTTGGTACAAGCCAGGAAGGCCTGCATACAACACAAAGCACACATGGAGGTGTCATCATGAAATATTACGTAACCAATAACCGCAACAACGCTGTAGATAACTACCACTCACTCTTTAATGATCTCTGGTCTGACTGGGGTACTTTCCATAAGATTCCCCCTGTCGATGTGACTGAGACTGATACTGCATATGTAATCGAGGCCGAACTTGCTGGCTATACCCAGAAGGAAGTAGACGTCAATGTCGATAAGCACGTGCTCAAGATCAGTTCTTCCAAGCAGAGCAATCTTGAAGAGAATAAGGAGAAAAAATCTTTGGTATGCGAGCGCTACCACCGCGCATTTGAACGTTCCTTCAGTCTGCCTGAAGATATTGACGAAGGGGCCATTGAGGGTGAGTTCTCTGATGGTATTCTGACCATCACCCTACCTAAGAGACCTGAGGTGCAGCCAAAGAGCATTGAAGTGAAAATCAAGGGCAACTGAGGCGTGAGTTCGCTCGAGTAGGCAAACTTGGCGATACATCACTATACCCTGCACACAAGACAGCCTGGGAATTCCAGGCTGTCTTGTATATTTTGCTAGGTCGCTACCTTCTTTTCCTATCCTTTTGCTCAGTCTGTCAGTCTAGAATGATTATGGCAGCGAACTTCAGGGGAGCTTCCTGCTCGTTTCGGATTGCGTGGCTTGCACCCCCTCCTGTGACCACCAGATCCCCTTTTGTCACGAGCTTCTCTCCATCGGCTTCGGTTACGATGCCCTCTCCCTCGGTGATCCAATAGTACTCAGTCTCGTTCACATGGTCATGCTCTCCGATGGAACTCCCTTTTCCCAGGGTTATCTCACTGAAAAGGCGACAGTGTTGTACGCTTCCCTCTTCTGCAAGGGACTTGAATATGGTTGAACCAGACCCTCCCCGCAAGTGTTCTTTCACTGTTGTTGGCATTTCGTCGTATTTTCTGATCATTGGTATTCCTCCTTCTCCAGTTTGCACTACAGATACCTCTTTGGACAAGTGCTTTGTGAATGGTGTTTTCTTTATGGAGGTCTTTCTTTTTCGATTTTTATGACCTACCAACCAATTGGTAAAGCCCAGAAGCAGATATATCGTTGCCCAATCACAAGAGAGAACCAACGTACATGAACAGATCAGGAATTATGAATAGCAAATTATCACGAGCAGTCACCGCATAGCACTGGCTTCGGAGTTGTTCTGCAGCTCCTGCCTTGATGCTCACTGTGACTGGTTGCGGATAATTTCGTTGTGCTAAACCGAGATGATAGTGCTATGGGGAACTATCGTCCCCCTATGGCCTGTCTGCCTTGGGAGAGGGGTCACGGTGTCCCGAATTCGGATGAGACCGGGGTTGTCCACAGTTTGGGGCATACTCCCCCTTACCCCCATTGAGGGGGACCAAGCCAAAGGATAGGATGTACGTAAA
>WOYI010572136.1_pt1 | contig 19919 bp, 14 predicted proteins | sample 6423411 | NCBI WGS metagenome assembly WOYI01 (sample SAMN13441803, study PRJNA592873) | oil field metagenome | biome: oil field; feature: oil-well bore; material: oil-contaminated soil; isolation source: oil-contaminated soil from oil-well borehole | place: Germany: Wietze | collected 2016-10-18 ... | reverse complement strand
TTCTGGGTATTTCGCGAGGGGATAATTCGGAGTGCCTTTGTCTTATCCTTTTTTCAGTAGAGTCATACTTAAATTAAGTATAAATTTATTGGTGCCAACTGGAATTTTTCGTGTAAAATAATTTAATATTTTTATAGTTTCAACTTGGTTAATTATAATCTTGGAGGATTCATGGGGCACACAAGAAAGAATCGAAGGTGGAACGCCAAACACTTGATCTTATCCTTATTGTTTGCAATAACCTTTCTAATTTCCTCAATTTTCCCAATCTACACCCTGAAACCTATCAATGCAATCGCCGCACCGCTCAGCCTGCCGCCTGAGATCCAATACGCAGGAACTGACACATTCACCTATGGAGATGATGTCATCACCAGCGCATTCAATATCGGTTTCAGTTTTACTTATTTTGGGAATACTTACACCCAATTTCAGGCCACAACCAATGGGCTGTTATGCTTTGATAAAGGGGCCACACCCTCTTTTTTCAATTCATCAATTCCCACAGGTTCAGGACCTAACAACTGCATCTATGCTTTTTGGGATAACCTCATATCACACAATGAAACCCAATCCATTCTTTATCGAACAATTGGGGAAGTTGGCAGCAGGAAGCTGATTGTACAATGGACGAATTTTGGGTTTTACAATACCGAATTCCCTATGGGAACCTTCCAAGTTATCCTCTATGAAGGCTCAAATTATATCCGGACCCAATATCGCCAATTATTAATCGCCAATCGGTCCCTGGGGCAATCAGCTACAGTTGGGCTGGAAAATTCAACCGGCTCTTCAGCGGTCGAATACTTCTTCCATAGTGGTGAGGCCAACCCAACCCCGCTTCTTAATCCAGAGCAATCCATCCTTTGGACGCCAAACGGCTCAAGTTATTCTTATAACGACGGCGCTGCCTATGAAGGGGTCTATCTTTATAAGCGCAATCCCCCACCAAACGTTCCCGCACTGATTGCCCCTACAAAGGGCGCTGCCGGCGTTTCCACTGCCCCGACCTTTAGCTGGAATGCTTCGGATGGGGCTGCCACATACCATCTTGTCGTTTCAGCTTATCCCAACCTCTCCTCACCGATCATCAACCGGACGGCGTTGACCACCACCTCCTATACAGGGAGGGGTTTATCCACAGGTCCAACCTATTATTGGGGGGTCGAGGTCATCAATCCTTACGGCAATTCCTGGTCCAGTGTTTGGTCTTTCACAACAGGCGCGGGCAATTCTGCGCCAAGTGACATCTCTCTCGGCAATGCTTCAATCAGCCAGGGCCTGCCCTCCGGCACACCAGTCGGCGCCTTCTCAACATCTGATCCTGATATTGGAGACACACATACTTATTCCCTCGTATCCGGTGGCGGTAGTGCGGACAATCTCAGTTTTTCAATTTCCGGAAACACCTTGCTGACTGCGGCGCCTCTCGCCAAACGCGATTACACTATCCGGGTCCGCTCCACGGATAGTGGTGCTGGCGCTCTGGCCATTGAAGAAAATTTCATCATTTCCGTCACTGAAGCGAACTTTGCCCCAACCGACATCAGCCTTTCATCAACGAGTTTCAATGAGAATATTGCTTCATCCTCCACGGTTGGGACTTTTTCAACCACCGATGCCAATAGCGGCGACAGCTTCACCTACGCTTTCGCCGTGGGTCCGGGGGATACGGATAACAGCGCATTCAGCCTAAGCGGTTCATCTTTGAGCATCAACGCCAGCCCGGATTATGAAACCAAGAGCAGCTATGCCATCCGGGTGCGCTCGACGGATCTGGGCGGTCTCTCCACCGAAAAGCAGTTCACCCTCAGCGTGAATGATTGGGACGACAGCACCACGACCGCTATCACCTCTGTTGCGCCAAGCGGCACAGTCGTCGGGCAGAGTTATACTGTCACGGCGACTGTGGACCCCGCCACAGGCGGCGGCACCCCGACGGGCACTGTCCAGATTGGCGATGGCAGCACGACCTGCACGGCGAATTTGTCCTCAGGAACAGGAAGCTGTTCCATCACCTCAACAAGCTCCGGTTATAAAACCCTCACAGCAACATATAGCGGTGCTGCTGGCTGGCTCACGTCAAGCGACACCGAAAGCCATAATGTCCTTGAGGCCGATACGACCACAACGATCACATCCATCTCACCTGAACCCTCCGAACTGGGCAGCACCTACACCATCAGCATGAGTGTCACGGCGGATGCCCCCAGCACCAGCACCATCGCCAGCGGAACAATTGAACTGACCATTGGCGCGGCCTCCCACAATGTATCCATCACAAATGGCCTGGCTTCTTACGTTGCGACTGGCACAAGCACCGGCAACATCACGATCACTGCCGCTTACAACGGTGAAATGGATAAGTTCAACAGCTCCAGCGATACCGCCCCCCACGCCGTTGAAGACACTACGCCGCCGACGGTCTCAATTGGGCAGGCGATTGGGCAATCCGACCCGACGAATGCGAGCCCGCTCCTATTCACGGCTCAATTCTCTGAAGCAGTGACCGGGCTAACCGGAGATGACATCAGCTTTGCAGGCAGCACGGCCCCGGGCGCTCTGGCAGCTTCGGTCAGCGGCTCCGGCAGTGCCTATCAGATCCAGGTCAGCGGCATGACCGGCAGCGGCCTAGTCCTAATCGCCATCCCTGCCAACCGCGCAATGGACGGATCTGGCAACGGCAACCTGGCGTCCTCCGGCGGCGACAACGCCATTGCCTATGACATAACGCCCCCCACAGCCACCATCAACCAAGCCGCAACGCAAGCCGACCCAACCGCCCTTAGACCAATCCTCTTCGACGTTCAGTTCAGCGAAATTGTGACTGGATTCACGGGCTCTGATCTCAGTTTTACAGGCAGCACGGCCCCTGGAACGCTCAGTGCGGCTGTCACAGGTTCAGGGACAACCTACCAGGTCTCCGTCAGCGGCATGACAGGTTCCGGAACGGTAATGGCCTCGATCCCTGCAAATGCAGCCGACGACTCGGTCGGAAACGGCAATCAGGCCTCGACCAGCACGGACCACTCCGTGGATTATGATGTCACTCCGCCAACCGTCGCCATCAACCAGGCTTCCGCACAATCTGACCCGGTCGGCTCGGGTCCCATCGTTTTTGAGGTCGTCTTCAGCGAGCCTGTGACCGGCTTTGCGGCGGGCGACGTTGATTTGACCAGCAGCACAGCCCCCGGGACGCTCTCCGCCGTTGTCAGCGGCTCCGGGAGCACCTACCAAGTCTCCGTGAGTGGGATGACAGATAGCGGCCTGGTCATCGCATCAATACCCTCCGACGTTGCCGTGGATGCAGCCAACAATGCCAATGAGGATTCCATCAGCACGGATAACAGCGTCACCTACGACGTAACCCATCCCACAGTAACGATCAACCAGGCTTCTGCCCAGCTGGACCCCACCCGGCTGGCCCCGATCCTTTTTGAGGTGACATTCGACGAAGCCGTCACCGGTTTTGACAGCGCTGACATTGACTTCACCGGCAGCACCGCCCCGGGCAGCCTTTCTGCGATCGTCAGCGGTTCGGACGCAAGCTATCAGGTCTCCGTCAGCGGCATGACCGATAGCGGTCTGGTAATCGTTTCCATTCCCGCCAACAGCGCCGTGGATGCGTCCAACAACGGCAATGAGGCCGCCACAAGCACCGATCATTCCGTGACCTATGACGTCACCCCGCCAAGCGTCACCATTAATCAACCCTCCCCCCAGGCCGATCCGACCAATACGGAACCGATCCTTTTCGATATCGTTTTCAGCGAAGATGTCATCGGCTTTGCAACCGACGACCTGGCCGTCGCCGGTATGGCCAACCTGCCGGTCCTCACCCTCAACGGCTCGGGTGCGGCCTACACAGTGGAGGTCTCTGGTCTGCTGGATGGCGAGACCGTAACAATCGAAGTGCTGGAAATGACCGCGGTGGATGCCTCCGGCAATGAGAATTCGGCTTCAACGAGCATAGACAACAGCGTCACCTATGATGTCACAGCAATTGAAATCATGAATGCCGGTGTGATCGGTATCCCCTCCAATACCGTGATTATGCAAAATGGGAAGTATGTCAACCGCTTTGATGAGATCCAGATCGAATTCGATTCCGATGCTTACAACCCCACGGGTGACAGCGAAGAAAAGGATGTCACCAATCCCAGCAATTATCTCCTGATCCAGCCGGGCGAAAACAAGACCTTCGAGATCACGTCCTGTCCGGAAGCCAACTCCGAAAGGATCACGGCCCCCGTGACAGTGGATGACATCCTGATCCCCGTAGGCCCGGTGACCTATGAGAACAACGGTGGCGCAGGCCCCTTCATCGCCACCCTGACGGTCAATAACAGCGTCAGACTCCCCTTCGGTTCCTATCGGCTGTTGATCTGCGGTTCAACAACGATCATGGATCTGGCTGAAAACGCCCTGAACAACGGTGTGGATGTCGGGATTGATTTCACGCTGCGGGAATTGCCTGACGAATTGCCCCTCACGGGTTTTCCCCAAGGGGAGGTCGCCATTCTGCCCAAACAGCCGCCCGCCGAGATGTATCACAGCTCAGGCATGGTCCTGGCGCTGCCAACCTTAGGCGTCAGCGCTCAGATCATTGGTGTGCCGCTGGCTAGCGATGGCTGGAATACCACCTGGCTGGGCAATTATGCCGGTTACCTGGAGGGCAGCGCCTTCCCCACCTGGAACGGGAACACTGTGATCACCGGCCATGTGTGGACCGCCACGGATAAGCCAGGCATCTTCCTGAATCTCGACTCGCTCAAGTACGGCGACGAGGTTCGAATATATGCCTGGGGGCAGGTTTACACCTACCAGGTCCGGAGCAGTTTCATGGTCAGCGCCGGCAATGTGGCCTCCGTCATGCAGAGTGAAAAAGCGGATTGGTTGACCTTGGTGACCTGTGACGGCTACGACCCAGATAGCGGGACTTTCACCTATCGCCGGGTTGTCCGAGCGGTTTTGGTGAGCGTGGAATAAGGAACCCAACTCCATCAATCTTGAAAGAGGCTTGTTTGTAAAACCGAACACGCCTCTTTTTCGTTCCTCAAATTTTGCGAAACACCATCTGTCTAGCAGGCTATTGATGTTTTATTCTTGATGACCTAAGATTAAGTCTTAAAATTACAGAAAGGTAAGCCGATGAAAATAATCATCTTTGAAGCTGAAGGCTGGGAACAGCAAGCCTTTAATGAATTCCAAACAACGGACAATCTCGTCCTCTTGAACGAAAAGCTCTCTCTGGAAAACGTCAGTGATTTTGCCGATGCTGAGATCATTTCAACCTTCATTTACTCAGACCTCAAGAATGGGGTCCTGGCGCAACTGCCAAACTTGCGGCTGATCGCCACCCGGTCCACCGGTTATGACCATATTGACACCCAGTACTGCCAAGAGCATGGAATTGCGATTGCGAACGTGCCTGAATATGGCGAGAACACGGTGGCGGAGCATGTCTTTGCCCTGCTGCTTGGCCTCAGCCGTAAACTGGTCAATGCGGTTGAGCGCACCCGCCGGGGCGATTTCACCCTTGCAGGCTTGCAGGGTTTTGACCTCTTTGACAAAACCCTCGGTGTGATCGGCACCGGCAATATCGGGCAATGCGTCATCAAAATCGCAAATGGCTTTGGTATGAACGTTATCGCCTACGACGTGAGGGCCGATGAAACGCTGGCCAGGGAACTGAATTTCAAATATCTGCCGCTCAATGAGCTTCTCAACCAGTCCGATATCCTGACCCTCCACGTGCCGGCAAATGAGCATACCTACCACCTCATTTCAGATGATGAGTTTGCTCAAATGAAAGATGGCGTCGTCCTGATCAACACCTCCCGCGGCAGCGTTCTTCACATTGAAGCCCTGGTGCGCGCTCTGGCCGTCAACAAGGTCGCTGCGGCGGGTTTGGACGTGTTGCCGGATGAGCCTACGATCAGAGAGGAATCGGAGCTGCTCCACTCCTTCTATCACCAACAGCACAACCTTGAAACGCTTTTGGCCGATTCAGTTTTGATGCGCCTCGGCAATGTGATCATCACGCCCCACAGCGCGTTCTATACCAAGGGCGCAATCTACCGCATCATCCAAACCACCATTGATAATATAAAGGCTTTTATCAAAGGCAAACCTCAAAACTTGATAAAATAGGGACATCATTTTCAACCCTGTTAGTAGAATTGAAGTGCGCGTGGACAAAGTAGCCGGACTGGAACAAATCAAAGCGGAAATCGAAGATCTCACGGCATCGCCCCTCTATGAATATCGGACCGCCAATCACTACCGGCCTGTCCCGGGAGAAGGCGACCCGGATGCGAAGATCCTCTTTATTGGTGAAGCTCCGGGTGAAAAAGAAGCGCAGTCCGGCAGACCCTTCGTGGGACGAGCCGGCAAAGACCTTAACGCGCTGCTGGAGAAAAATGGCCTGAATCGCCAGGATGTCTTCATCACCAATATCGTCAAAGACCGCCCACCTGCCAACCGGGCGCCTTCCCGGGCAGAGGTCAAGCTCTACACCCCTTTCCTGGTCCGCCAGATCAGGATCATCCAACCCAAGCTTATCGCCACCCTGGGGCGCTTTTCCATGGCTTTTGCGATATCCTTTTTTGACCTGCCGGCCAAGGGCAAGAAGATCGGCGAAGTCCACGGAAATGAATTCGCGGCCAAGTCCTCTTTCGGCCAGCTGACGGTATTCCCGCTCTACCACCCTGCCGCAGTGTTTTACAACCGCAAACTGGAATCCCAGCTGGAGGCCGATTTTTCAAAATTAATCTCTCTGGCAAAAGGCAGTTAACGTCATCCTCCCAGCCGAATGACGTCTTTTGCCTTTTAATATATTTGATTATTTTATAATTATTCTATTTATTAATGCACCTTGACCAAAACAAATTATGTTGCTAAACTGAAAAAGTAAGTTTATCCAACTCAGAAGGGAGTTTTAAATGGCTTATTCATTCACTAACTCAAAAGGCAAGACCTATTTTCTGCACCGAAAAATAGTGACCTCAAAAACAGGTAAGGACCGGGAGTTATATTTCTTCGCAGGCGATCTCCGCTCGGATTTCGCTGTCAACGAGGTCCCTGCAGGGAAGAAAGTCGTCGAGCTGGATTCTGGATTACCCGTCCTCAAGAAGATCTAAGCCTGTACGCAATTTTTGTGAAGTAAACGACGAACAGAGTGCCAACAAAAAAACACTGCCCCGTTTGGAGCAGTGTTTTTTTGGTTTTTCACTAAAGGCTTCTTAGTTTCTCTGTTTACGGGTCGCAACATCAAAGACCACAGCTGCCACGAGGACAGCGCCCCGGACCATGTACTGCGTGGAAATATCAATTCCCATCAGGTTCATGCCGTTCGTCAGAGACATCATCACGATGGCGCCGATCAGCGACCCGGTCACCTTCCCCACACCGCCAGCGGATGAAACCCCGCCCACATAAGCCGCTGCAATCGCGTCCAGCTCAAACCCAGTGCCCGCCGTCGTTGTGGCTGATTGAAGACGGGATGCAAATAACATCCCGGAAAGGGCGGTCAACATCCCCATGGACCCAAAGACCACATAGGTGATCTTACTTACGCTGATACCGCTCAATTCAGCAGCTTCCGGGTTGCCGCCAACGGCATAGATGTGGCGCCCCAGAAAGGTCCTTGTCGTTATGAATTGATAGACCAGGGTGACTATGAGAACGATCACCGTAGTCCACGAAAGGCCATTGTAACCAGCAAAAACATAAGTGATGGCTCCAATCAAAATAACCGTGAATATGAGTTTTAGAATAAACATATTCTTTGAAATCACTTTGAAATCGTACTCGATTTTCTTTTTACGGCTGTTAATTTCGGAAATGACCAATAAAATAGATGCAATTAGACCTAATAGCAGCGTGACTTTGTGCAATCCGGGCAGGAAATTTTCCATGGGGAAATCGGGGATATAACCATTTCCAATCGCGTTGAAGGCTTTGTTCGGAATAATAATCGTCCCCGTTTTCAGCGTTGCCCGTAAGAGAGCGCCCCGATAGATAAGCCAGCCCGCCAGAGTTGCAATAAAGGAGGGTATCCCCAACTTTGCAATGGTGGTTGCAGTGACCAATCCAGCAACGATGCCGAAAATCATCACCAGGGGAATGACAACCCAAACGGGCAGTCCCCAATTGGTCAGGGCGATCGCAGCGACCGCGCCCAAGAAGCCTGAGAGGTAGCCCACGGAAAGGTCAATATGGCGGATGACAATGACCAGCGTCATCCCGATTGCCAGCACGGCAATATATCCCATCTGGTTGAGCAGGTTGCTGATGTTACGGGATGAGATGAAAATACCATCTGTGGCAATTGTGAAAAATGCCATAATCACAAAGAGTGCGATATACATCCCGTAATCACGGATATTTTTCTTAAGCAATTGGGTTAATTCTTTAAAAAAGGACATTTCATTACCTCAAAGTGTAGCCAGTCTCATGATTGATTCTTGATCCGTCTGGGATGTTTCCAGCTCGCCGGTCACCCGGCCCGAGGAAATCACATAAATCCGATCCGTCATCCCTAAGATCTCCGGCATTTCAGATGAGATCATGATGATGCTCATCCCTTGCGAGACCAGGCGGTTCATAATGGTGAAAATTTCAAATTTCGCGCCAACATCAATGCCCCGTGTCGGTTCATCCAATATCATTATATCGGGTTGCACATAGAGCCATTTCGCCAATGAGACTTTTTGTTGATTCCCACCGCTGAGGTTGAGCACCACCTGCTCAATGCTGGGCGTTTTGATGTTCAACGAATCAGAATATTCGCGGGCATCTTTGATCTCCACATTCTCATTGATGATCCCATATTTCAGGACTCGTTTCAAATTCGCAATAGTGATATTCGATTTCACATCCTGAATCAGGATCAATCCGTTGCCTTTACGGTCTTCTGTTACATAGGCCAACCCGGATCGGATTGCCTTACCCGGCGAATTGAGTTTAGCGGGTTCGCCATCAATGAACAAATCTCCACTAATCTGATAACCAGCAGGGTTGCCAAATAAACTGAGCGCCAATTCCGTCCTGCCAGCCCCCATCAAACCCGTGATCCCAACCACTTCACCTTTGTGAAGTTTAATATTCACGTTATCCAAAATTTTCCGACCGCGCCGGGGATCATAAGCGGACCAGTTTCTGACCTCGAAGATAACATCCCTTTTGCCGTTTTTCTCCCGTTCGGGATAGATGTTTTCAATGGAGCGGCCCACCATGTTGCGGATGAGTGCGTCTTCTGTCAATTCACCTTTAGAGGGGTCCAAAGTGGCCACACTTAACCCATCCCTCAGGACTGTTACTTTATCGGCAATGGCGATGACTTCCTGAAGTTTATGAGTGATGAGGACCGAGGTCACCCCCTGATTTTTCAATTCCTTCAATAAATTTAATAAGTTCTCACTATCTGATTCATTCAAAGCGGAAGTCGGTTCATCCAGAATGAGCAACTTGGCTTTTCGGCTTAGCGCTTTGGCAATTTCAACCAATTGCTGGCTGCCGATCCCAAGCTCTGTGATCTTGGTACTCGGATTAACCTTCAATCCAACCTTTTGCAAGACCTGGACGGTTTGTTTGATAGTCTCGTTGATATCAACCGTGATGCCGTTGCGGATCTCATGCCCCAGAAAGACATTCTCATAAATGGTCATTTCCGGCACCAGGGTCAATTCCTGGTAAATGACAGCAATCCCGGCTTCCTCACTATCGTGGGTGTTTTTAAACTTCTGCAGTTCCCCATCGAGGTAAATTTCTCCCTCATAGGTGCCATAGGGGTAAACGCCGCTCAGGACCTTCATCAGGGTTGATTTCCCCGCCCCATTTTCACCAACAAGGCAGTGAATCTTTTCTCGCTCTACTTTGAAACTGACATCATCCAAAGCCCTGACGCCAGGGAACTCTTTGGTGATGTGCTTCATCTCCAAAATTGGAAGACTCATCTCTTCTCCAATGCGACAGATCTGATTTATCCGTTGGGATAGTGATGGCGGCGAGCCATCACTATCCCCTAACGCTAACTACTTACTGAAATTTCTGTTACTCAAGACCTGTGAACTGGCTGGCTTCGTAGTAACCGGAGTCGATCAATTCCTTGACGACGTTGTCCTTATCAACGGTCACAACCTCAGACTGCTTGGCGGGCACATCAATCACACCGTTGTTATAAGCGCCTGTGGTCTCAACCGGTGAACCTTCGAGCACTGAAACAGCCATCGTGATCGCGTCATCCACCAGTTTGCGGACGTCCTTGAGAACGGTCATGGACTGCTTGCCGTCAATGATGTACTGGACGGAAGCCACTTCGGCATCCTGACCAGTCACGACATAGCTGGTGACCTCGGTATCCGCGGAGAAGGCATCGGCAATCGCCCGAGCGGTGCCGTCATTCGGAGCCAGGATAAAGACATCGCCCTTATCCTCACTGCCCGCAGCGGTCAGGTTGGCCTCAGCCAGACTCTTGGCGTCATCAAAATCCCAGTTGGTTGTCACCTGGCCAATGATCCTGCTCATCTCGTCCCGGGTCAGCTCTGCCTTATCCTGCAAGGCTACGGCTTCGGAGGAATTCACGATGTAAAAAGTGCCATCAGCGATCTTGGGCTGGAGCACATTCCAGGCACCTTCAAAGAACAGGAAGGCATTGTTGTCGGAAGCGGCACCGGCATACAGGTACAGGGGATTGCCCTGGCCCTCAGCCTTGTCCACAAGATACTGCGCCTGGGCCTCACCGACGGCCACGCTGTCGAAGGTCACATAGTAATCCACGGCATCGGTGCCTGTGATCAGGCGGTCATACGAGATCACCGTCACACCTGCGTCCCGGGCGGCTTCCGCGGAGGATGCCGCGGCCGTGCTGTCATGCGGGCAGATGATCAGAACCTTGATGCCCTTGGTGATCAGCGATTCCACATTGGTTTTTTCCAATGAGGAGTCGGCCTGGCTGAACAGGATTTCCACATCGAAACCAGCCTCAGCCAAAGCATTTTCAAACCGAGTTTGGTCCTGGATCCAGCGGGGCTCATCCTTTGTCGGCAGGACGATCCCAACGGGCAAGGTGCCGCCAGCAGGTTGCTCTGATGCGCCCAAACCCGTGAACTGGCTGGCTTCGTAGTAACCGGAGTCGATCAGTTCCTGAACCACATTGTCCTTATCAACGGTCACAACCTCAGACTGTTTGGCGGGCACATCAATCACACCGTTGTTATAAGCGCCGGTGGTCTCAACCGTTGAACCTTCAAGGATGGAAACAGCCATGCTGATGGCGTCATCCACCAGTTTGCGGACGTCCTTGAGAACGGTCATGGACTGCTTGCCGTCAATGATGTACTGGACGGAAGCCACTTCGGCATCCTGACCAGTCACGACATAGCTGGTGACCTCGGTATCCGCGGAGAAGGCATCGGCAATCGCCCGAGCGGTGCCGTCATTCGGAGCCAGGATAAAGACATCGCCCTTATCCTCACTGCCCGCAGCGGTCAGGTTGGCCTCAGCCAGACTCTTGGCGTCATCAAAATCCCAGTTGGTTGTCACCTGGCCAATGATCCTGCTCATCTCGTCCCGGGTCAGCTCTGCCTTATCCTGCAAGGCTACGGCTTCGGAGGAATTCACGATGTAAAAAGTGCCATCAGCGATCTTGGGCTGGAGCACATTCCAGGCACCTTCAAAGAACAGGAAGGCATTGTTGTCGGAAGCGGCACCGGCATACAGGTACAGGGGATTGCCCTGGCCCTCAGCCTTGTCCACAAGATACTGCGCCTGGGCCTCACCGACGGCCACGCTGTCGAAGGTCACATAGTAATCCACGGCATCGGTGCCTGTGATCAGGCGGTCATACGAGATCACCGTCACACCTGCGTCCCGGGCGGCTTCCGCGGAGGATGCCGCGGCCGTGCTGTCATGCGGGCAGATGATCAGAACCTTGATGCCCTTGGTGATCAGCGATTCCACATTGGTTTTTTCCAATGAGGAGTCGCCCTGGCTGAACAGGATTTCCACATTGAAACCGGCTTCAGCCAAAGCATTTTCAAACCGAGTTTGGTCCTGGATCCAGCGGGGTTCATCCTTTGTCGGCAGGACGATCCCAACTGCCAACTCCTCAGGTTCCTGAGGAGTGGTTTGGCAGGCCGTCAAGATCATTGAGGCAACCACCAATAACCCTAGGATCCCTAAAATTTTTTTCTTCATTTTCTAATCTCCTTTTGCTTGAAATTAAATTTGTGATACAGACTGCTCTCTCCTCAAATGACCTCCTTTAAACAGAAGTGTTTAGTCGTTCATCACACATTATAATGTTAATGCGGTTAATATCACATTAACACAAACGCTCTATTAGTTTAAATGATATTAGCGAAAAAACAATAAGACTTTCCCCTAATATCGATAGGGGGTTTTCCCCTAATTCGGCATCTCCAAACAGATCACTACGCGAAACCATATGGGGGCTTAGTGTTATAATCAGCTTATGCAGAAATACAGCGTCTTGTTAGCGGATGACCATGCCATTGTTCGAGCAGGGATTCGGAATGCCATTGAAAACCTCTCCCAGATCAGCGTCCGCGGCGAAGCCAGCAACGGCCCCACTTTGATGGCCGCCCTCGAAGAACTGCACCCAGACATTCTGCTGATTGATGTCACCATGCCGGATTTTGAACCGATCTCGGCGATCAGGAAAATCCGATTGAAGTATCCCGAAATGAAAATCCTGGTGATCAGCGCTTATGACGATGATGTCTATGTGCAGGGCCTCCTGACGGCTGGCGTCAACGGCTACCATCTGAAGGACCAGCCCCTGCAGGACCTGAACCTGGCAATCGAGCGGATCATCAAGGGTGAACGCTGGATCTCCAGCTCATTGGTTGAAAAGCTGATCACTCGTTCAGAGAACACAGCCCTTATCCCCTCCCTTTCCCTCAGGCAGCGGGAGATTTTGGGCCTGCTTAAAAAAGGATGGAACAACCAGAAAATTGCCTATAAACTCAATCTCAGCGTGAAAACTGTCGAGAACCACCTTACCAGGATCTACCGCACTTTGAATGTGCAGAGCCGTTTAGAAGCCGTGAACTACGTCAACACTAACCCTCAAATTCTACAAGACGGCGATGACCCGCTGTTCTCGGAAGCTATGAGCGGCTCCGCCGCCGAAAATATACCGAATCAACCCATGCAAATCTTGCTGGTGGATGACAATCCCCGATTTCGGTTTCATTTGAAACGGATCATTAAAAATATCAATAGTTCAATCCGGATCCTCGAAGCGGATTCTTTGGAAAAAGCATTCAACACGGCAAGCTCCGCTGATCTTTCGCTCATCCTGATGGACGTGATCCTCGGGGATGAAAATGGGATCCTGGGTGTCAAAAGGATCAAGAATTTAACTCAAAACGTAAAAGTTATCCTGATCAGCGCCTATCCTGACCAGGAATTTCACCGCCAGGGCATTGAAGCCGGGGCAACCGCCTTTATTGATAAAAAAATGCTGGACTCTGCAACACTCAAACAAATAATAGAAGATCTGGTTTAATTTTGGGCAAGAAAAAGAGCGAAATATCACCCTTATTGACCGTTCAAAACCTCAGCAAACGCTTCGGTACGCTTTCCGCGCTCAGGAGCATTGATCTGCAGCTTTACGCCGGCGAAGTCGTGGGTGTCACCGGGCAAAGCGGCTCTGGGAAATCCACTCTGGCGATGCTGCTCGCGGGCATCTATCCACCGGATCAGGGCAACATTATATTCAAAGGCCACACCATCCATTGGCCGGAGAATTTCAGATCGCTGGGGATCGAGGTCATCCATCAAACCCCGCGCCTGGCAGAGAATCTGGATATCACCAGCAATATCTTCCTTGGAAATGAAATCGCCTATCCCTTGGCCAAGAACTGGTTGAAGGTCCCCAATCAGATGGCGATGGATCAAAAGGCAACCGAGCTGCTGGCTTTACTGGGGGTCGAATATACCAGCCTGCGGGAAGAGGTCTACAACCTCAGCCTCGAAAAGCGTCAGATGGTCGCCATTGCTCAGGTGATGACGAGTACCCCGGAGCTGATCATCATCGATGAGCCTACTCAGGTGCTCAGCTATCCCTATCAAAGGGTGTTGCTGAATTTGATCACCCAATGGCAGCAAGAAGGCAAATCCATCATCTTTTTCAGCAACAATCTGGACCATTTATTAAATGTAACCGACCGGATCCTCGTCCTGCGGGAAGGGTACTGCGCCTCAGAATTCAACACTGAAAACGCGGACCGCGAGGAAATCATTGCTGCAATGGTGGGAACCACCAATTACCAACAACTGATCCCCATCATTTGGGCTTTAGATAAGTATTATCAGATCACCGACTACGCGAGCAAGCTTCAACTGGGCCAGATGTTCCTGGAACAGGACAGCGCCAACCTGCAGGAAATCTATAATCAGCTCGTCAATCGGCTGACGGAGCAAATCACCTCCCTCGATAGCGCAAATCAAGCGCTCCAGAACGCCCAGCGGCGGCTGATCGCCGATTCCGAAAACGAACGCAAATACCTCGCCCGAGAGATCCACGACCAGATCATCCAGGACCTGCTGAGCACGAACTACCAACTGGAAGAAATTGAAGCCCAATACGATTCGGTGGAGAGCCTGCCCGGGGACTTGAACATCATCCAGGAAAACATCCGCGGCATGATTGATGACCTCCGTAATATCTGCGGCAATCTGCGCCCGCCCACCATTGACAGCCTGGGCCTCAACGCCGCCATCCAATCCTATGCCCAGGATTGGACCAAACGCTCAGGCATTCATCTTGACCTAAATTTGGACGATGAAATTGGCCGTTTGCCCGAGACCATTGAACTCTCCATTTATCGGATCATCCAGGAAAGCCTCAACAACATTTACAAGCACTCTTCTGCAACTAAGGCGTTGATCACCTTGAAACGCAACTCGCCCCGGTCCCTGATGATCTATATTGAGGATAACGGTAAAGGCATAGAAGAAGAATTTATCCTCGAAGACTATTCCAAAGAAGGGCACTACGGACTCGTCGGCATCGAGGAAAGGGTCACGCTCCTGGGCGGCAGGCTTCGCATCCAGAATAAACCAGAAGGCGGATTGCTCATCCAAGCTGAGATCCCCCATCCCAGAAACGAAACGCCCAGAAACTGAGCTATACAACTATCAGTCAAATTTCGCCTGGTAACCCCGTTTCATTTAAAGGTTGCATCTAACAGGAAGCCCCTTATTCCCGCGCCCTTCTTCCTCCAAAGATTATCTTTTCAGGCCATTGATCGCCGCCGGATTTGGATGGCCCCCATTAAACGCTGATGGACAAAATACACAAAAGAAACACGAAAATAATGGTATAACAGAGCTTTGGAAATTATTAAAGAGAGGCGTGAGCCCCCTGAATTTTAATATCCATTTTACTAAGATAAGATAGAATTTTGGGACAGAATTAAACAAGTTGCGCGTCGTTAGTTATGCCTGAAGAATGAAAGATGACGTTTCAGCCCAAAATGCTCTTTTGAAATAACCTGGTCAGCATTCTGAGAGCTGCCCGGAGATAATAAATGATAACCACCACGCTATTTAAGGAGAAAAATGAAATCTACGCTAAAAATTCAGGTTCCCCATCCCGCTGGGCTTCATGCACGGCCGGCTTCACTGTTTGTGCAGACAGCCAACAAATTCTCCAGCGACATCTCCGTCCAAAATCTGACCGATCTTTCCGATGTTGTGAACGCTAAAAGCATCTTAAATGTCTTGACCTTGGGTGTTATGAAAGATCATGAAATTGAGATCACGGCTGATGGCGATGATGCCGAAGAAGCTTTAAAAGCGTTTGAAGCGTTGATCCATGACAATTTCGGTGAAAACTGATCAAAAATAAGCCAGCCGCCTGATAAATCGTTTTCTATCAAGCGGATCTTCCGGCATTGGCCTCTCCCACCACCCACCCTTTAAACACAATCAACAACCCGATATTTCCCTGGATCATGGAAAGATCAGTTTACATGGATTTACCTAATAATATGAAATTTGGAAGACCTAGATGGGGGAAAACTTCAATCCTGACCGATTGAACGCTTTTAGCGATTGTTCTTGTGCATCTTTCGAATCGCTTTTTTCTTAGCAATCCGCCGCTCTTCGCCCTTCGAAATAAAGAACCGGCGTTTGCGATGCTCTGAGAGAACTTTGGAGCGGGTCACTTTTTTGCGAAATCGTCGCATCAATTGAGAAAAAGATTCGTTGTTTCGTTTTTCAACTTTTACCAAACCGTTTCACCTCCTCGGTATTCCCGAACTTTCCCTGTCATGATCGTCTGACCATCGGTCAGGATTGATTTTGATTACTTTTTAGAGCCAGAAACCATCATCAGCGAACGTTTGTCGGGCAAACTTGCTCAGCCATCAAGTCAACAACGGAGCCCAGCTATTATACCCGCAAGAATGTCCCCCACCAAACAAAACCAACAACAACTTAATCCCGCCAATAAGCCTGCGCGTTCAGGTGATAGCGATCTTGCAGGCTTTTGGCAATCGCCTGCAATTTTTCAGGTGAAACACAGCGCAGGTCACTATCCGCGGTGGGCCGCTCGGTGGAATAGATCTGGACCATGCGCGGATGAAGCTCCGCCAACCGCGCAGCCAAGTTCTCGAAAGCGCTCCCCTCAACGTTGGAGACGGGCCCAGCCACCATAACACTCTGCACGATCAGGATGGGCAGCCTTTTCAGCCCGCCCACAATTTCATCCACATTCAAGCCGTCTACAGGGCGGTTGATTGCCTCAAAGGTCTCCTCATCGCCGGCATCCAGCTTCATAATGGGCGCATCAAAGAGTCGCAGCGCCGCCGCGACTTCCGGGTCATTCACGCGGGAGGAATTGGAGAGGATCGCCAGTTTGACGTCCGGCCGCAGCTTGTCCTTGATGGCTTTGACGCCCCGGACGATCTCGGGGAAATCAGGGTGGATGGTAGGTTCACCGTTGCCGGAAAAAGTCAGGTAATCCAGGCTGCGCGGCTTCTTCAAAGCGGCTTCTACAGCCTCAAAGACTTCCGGCGGCTTAGGCAGCATCGCCCGCATCGGGTGCAGAATCAGGTCGTGAGTATAACCATACTGGCAATAAACACAATCAAATGAACAGACTTTTCTTTTGGATGGTAAAAGGTTGATTCCCAACGACCTGCCCAAACGGCGCGAGAGGACCGGTCCATAAATGGTACCAGACTGAAGTGCGATACAAGTCATTTACGATCCTTTACTATAGGTGAGTGTGACCGTATTGATTCTATTTTATCGCATTTTCTTTATCCCTTCTAAATCAATTGACACTATCGTTTAAAAAGCCTAAACAAATCGAAAACACTTACGTCTTGATAGCAAATGCTAAAAGTTGACCTTTCTTTTGAGAATTTTGGCAAAAGCACCCTGTATGCAGATGAGGGCCGTCTGATCCAGGTCATATCCAATTTGCTCAATAATGCCTTCCGCCACACGGACCCAGGCGGCAGTATTGTCGTGCGCACCTACAACACCCAAGATGGCAGAACGACCATTGAAGTTGAAAACACAGGCAAAGGCGGTACCGGAAGAGGACCTGTCTAATATTTTCACCCCTTTCTATCGAGTCGACCCGTCTCGTCAGGGCGAAGAAGGCGAATCGGGCCTCGGGTTAAGCATTTTCAAAGCCATAGTCCTAGCGCATGATGGCTCAGTTGGTGTCAAAAGTGAGCTGGGAAAAGGAACAATTTTCTCCGCCACTTTCCCTGGCAAGGATTGAAGCAGCTCGAACTCATTCTCCCCCCTTTTCCAGCCGGACCGTTTGAATAGGATAAGGCAAATGGATGCCCTTTTCATCAGCGGTATTCTTGATCGCGGTAATCACCCGGGACTGAACCTCAAATAAGTTATGGTCCTTCTGATTGGACCAGTAATAAGCCTTTAATACCACAACCGACTCCCCCAAATCATCCACATAAATTGAAGGCGCAGGGTCATCCTTTACCCCCTTCACGGCTTTGATCGTCTGCAGGAAAATGGATTTTGCCTCGTCTATGTCTTCCTCATAACCAAGACCGATCGTAACGGATTGCCGGCGAAGCAAGGTGTGGGTGTAATTGACGATCGGATTTTCAAAAACCTCTGTATTTGGAATAATGACCAATTCCCCGTCAAATGTCTCGATGACCGTATCACGAATATTGATCTGATGGATGGAGCCGGTGAACGCGGAAACTTTGACGGCATCACCAATCACGAAGGGTTGGCGGTAAAGCAGCAATAACCCGCTGATGAAGTTCTTGGCAATATCCTGCAAGGCAAAGCCAATTGTGAACCCGGCCACGCCCAAACCGGCGATAAAACCGGTGACATTGAAATTGACCTGATCCAGAGCCACGATCGTCCCAACAATTAAGACTGCCCAACGAGTAATTCGAGTAATAAGCTGGAGCAGTTCCGGGCTGGTGATCTTTTTCTCGCTGAATTTCTTAACCGAGTTGGCAATTAAACCTGCCCCATAAATCGTTCCGACAAAAATGACAATTGCGGAGATGATCTTTGGGAGGAAAACAACCAAAGACTTGAGCCATTCTTGCAATATCGCTTGGAAATCCATTCGTCACCCTTTTCTTTGAAACGTCTATTAAGGTATCAGGATTAAATTGTAGCGCAATAATCCAACCTTAACAACAAACCCCCCAGAACAATTCTGAGGGGTTGAGACTCTCTGCGAATTACAGGTAATTGCGCAAGCGCATCTGATTTTGAGGGCTGCGGAGTTTCCGCAGGGCCTTTTGCTGGATCTGACGAATTCGTTCCCGGGTCACGCCAAAGATCTCGCCCAATTCCTTGAGCGTATGGCTGCGATTGCCTTCCAGGCCAAAGCGCAATTTGATGATGCTCGCTTCCCGCTCTGAAAGTTCACCCAAGGCGGTAACGATATCCTCTTCCAGCATGGTCTGCTGAACGGAAGTGAAGGGTGTTGGCTCGCTGTCATTCTCAACGAAATCGAGCAATTCCGTCTCACCATCCTCGCCGACAGGTTTATCCAGCGAGATCGGCAAACGGGCATAATCAATCAACTGGCGGATTTCCTCAGGGGTCTGCTCGACAAGCTCTGAGATTTCGTCCAGGGTGGGCTGGCGGCCCAGCTGCTGAGAAAGGTCGCGGGTCACATGGCGGACCTTGCGCAAGCGGTTGCTGAGATAATTGGGCAGCCGGATGGTCCGTTCTTTTTGATTGAGGAAGCGGAGCACGGAGCGCCGGATCCACCAGGTGGCATAAGTGCTGAAGCGGTTGCCGCGGGAGTAATCAAACTTATCCACCGCCCGGATCAGGCCCACATTCCCCGCCTGAATCAGGTCCAGGAAGGAAGACCCATATTGCCGGTATTTCTTGGCAATGCTGACGACCAGCCGGATATTCGCCTTGATGAGATATTCCCGGGCTTCCTTGCCCTCCCGGATCAGTTCCTCGATCTCTTCAATATTTTCGATCTCGCCATCGGTTTCAATCATCAATTGCCGGGCGTTGCGCCCCTTTTCCATTTTCTTGGCCAGCGAGATTTCTTCTTCCCGAGTCAGCAAGGGCACCCGGCTCATTTCATTGAGATAGAGGCTGACCGAGTCATCAGATGTGATCCCGGTATGATCCGAAAAGGTTTCTTCGTAGATCACATCCTCATTGTCTTCCGTTTCATCTTCGCTTAAGAAGGTATCCACGTTTTCATCTTCAAGCGTTTCATCAACGTACGCGTTTTTAGATGTCATTATATGCTCCTGTTTTTAGTTATCTTGCTATCGCTATTAATGATTACGCGATAAAAAAGCCATTGACCAGATATCTATTTCGTCAACGGGCTTCAGATTTGCCTGCAATATTCGAGAAAGCGTACTCTTTATTCGTCTTTCTTTCATATTAAATCC
>WOYI011007506.1_pt1 | contig 19950 bp, 15 predicted proteins | sample 6423411 | NCBI WGS metagenome assembly WOYI01 (sample SAMN13441803, study PRJNA592873) | oil field metagenome | biome: oil field; feature: oil-well bore; material: oil-contaminated soil; isolation source: oil-contaminated soil from oil-well borehole | place: Germany: Wietze | collected 2016-10-18 ... | reverse complement strand
CGTAAGGTGGGTTTAAACCCACCTTACCCGGGCTCAGCTCGGGCTCATGCCGCGCAGCCGCTCGGAGCGCCGGCGCAGGATCTCGACCGTGGTCAGCAGGATGATCGAGAAGGCGACGAGAATCGCCGCGACGGCGAGGATCGTCGGAGAAATCTGTTCGCGAAGACCGGTGAACATCTGCCAGGGCAGGGTCTTCTGACCGGCCGAACCGACGAAGAGCACGACGACCACTTCATCGAACGAGGTGATGAAGGCAAAGAGCGCGCCGGAGATTACGCCGGGCAGGATGAGCGGCATTTGCACCTTGAAGAAGGTCCGGATCGGGCCGGCACCCATATTCGCGGCCGCCCGCGTGAGCGAGCGGTCGAAACCCACCAGTGTCGCGGTAACGGTGATGATGACGAACGGAATGCCGAGCGCTGCATGGGCGAGGACGACGCCCCAATAGGTGCCCTGCAGCCCGATCCGCGAATAGAAGAAATACATGCCGGCGGCCGAGATGATCAGAGGCACGATCATCGGCGAGATCAGGATTGCCATGATCGCCCGGCGGAACGGGACATGGCTCTGGCTGAGGCCGATCGCGGCGAGGGTGCCGAAGCTGACGGACAGAAGCGTCGCGACCGGCGCGATGCGGATCGAGTTCCAGAGCGCGCCCTGCCAATCGGAATTGGTGAAGAAGTCGCGGTAATGCTTCAGCGAGTAGCCCTCGGGGTCGAGAGCCAGCATCTTGGGCGTGAAGGTGAAGAAGTTCTCGGCGTTGAACGACAGCGGCAGCACCACGACGATCGGCGCAATGAGGAAGAAGAAGATCAGCCCGCAGACGAACTTGAAGCTGTTGTGCCAGAGAACGTCGCCCGCCGTGGCATAGACCGGGACCGAGGCCCGGTAGTCGCCGGAGGAAAGCCAGTAGGCGAACCAGCTCAGCACCAGCCCGATCAGGATCCCGGCGATGAGGCCCGAGGTGCCGACCAGCGCCATGCCCGTGATCCCCGCGAGGGCCGCGGTGCCGAGGCGCCCGATCCGACGGTCGGGCACGAACTGCGCCAGCACGTAGCCGAGCGCCACGGCGACGACGATGCCGATGACGACGCCGGGCACCGGGGTTCCATGCGCGGTTCCGACGACATAGCCGGTGAACGCGCCGGCTATCGCCATGATCGGCAGGGTGAAGCCCATCAGGCTCGGAGTCGGGATCTCAGGTCGTGCGATGCTCATGTCCCTTACCCCAGCTTCACGTTGTCGATGCCGACGATCTTGTCGTAGACGTAGTAGAGGAGCAGCACGAGGGCGAGCAGGATTGTCCCGAGCGCGGCGGCCAGCCCCCAGTTCAGCGAGGACGAGATGTGATAGGCGATCCGGTTCGAGATGAAGACGCCTCGCGTGCCACCGACGATCTCGGGCGTGATGTAGTAACCGATGGAGAGGATGAAGACGAGGATGGACCCCGCGCCGATTCCCGGCACCGATTGCGGGAAATAGACCCGCCAGAATGCCGTCCAGTTGGTGGCGCCGAGCGACTTCGCGGCGCGGAGGTAGGAGGGCGGGATGGTCTTCATCACCGAGTAGAGCGGCAGGATCATGAAGGGCAGGAGGATATGCGTCATCGCCGTGATCGTGCCGAACTGGTTGTTGATCATGATCAGCCGGTTAGCGTCATCGATGAGGCCCAGCCAGACGAGGACGTCGTTGATCACGCCCTGCTGTTGCAGCAGCACCTTCCACGCCGATGTCCGCACCAGAAGCGATGTCCAGAACGGAAGGAGGACGAGGATCATCAGGAGGTTCGCGGTGGACGAGCGGAGGTTGGCCAGCAGCCAGGCCACCGGGTAGCCAAGCAGGAGGCAGGAGAAGGTGATCAGCATCGACATCCACATCGTGCGGATGAAAAGCGTGACATAGATCCGCTGCTGCTCTGGCCGCGCCTGAATGCCGTCCGGCCCCTTTTCGAGGTCGGCTGCGTTCAGGAAATAGCCGGGCGTGTAGGGCGGGCTGTAAGCCTTGATCGTCTCCCACTTGTCGAGGTCGCCCCAGCCCTTGTCGATGTCCAGGAAAGCATCGCGATAGCCAAAGGTCTCGAACCCCTGCACAGCCGTTGCCACTTCCTGAACGAGCGCGCCATTTTCACCGCCCAGAGCGCCGAGCGATTCGGGCGAGGCATTGGCAAGATCCTGCCCGAGCGCGGTGAAAAGAACCGGCCACGGCTTGGTGTCGACCGGGCTCTTGCGACCGTCCTGCTGCGCGGCGCGGGCGAAGGTGCGATAGGTGGAGGCAGTTACCGGCAGCACGTCGGCGACGCCTTCGCGTAGCTTGAAAGGTGGCTCCTTGGCGTCCTTGTCCTTCGCGGCCGCCCAGGCGGCCTGATCTGCCAGCCACTTATCGTCACCGAAGAGCGTGGCCCAGGTTCCGGACTTCTTCCACGCCTCATTGACGTCGACAAAGCGGTCCATGAAGGTCTTGCCGATATCCTCGGCACCACGTCCGGTCTTGCGGAACAGCGACGAGATGCCGGGATTCTCGTAGTTCAGGCGCGAGCCGAGCTTGGTGTGGTTCTTCAGTTCCGCCGCGATCTGGAAGTCCACGGCGAGGCCGGCGAAGACCGGTTCGCCTGGCACCTCTCCAGAAGCTGCGTCCCAATCCTTGAGCGCTGCGACGGTGCGAGGAAGGGTGTCCCTGACGATCTGGTTTTCGACCGAGCGGAACAGCATGTCCGCGATGGGCGCGATGAATGTGACGAGAATGAAGATGAGAAGCGGCGCGATCAGCGCCAGCGCACGGAGCTTCTGCCGCCTGAGCGCCCGGGCGAGGCTTTTCTTCAGCGGCGTGCCATCGGCTGCCCGCATCGGGCCGGCTTCGGTTATGTCGCTCATCGCTCCCCCGTCAGAGTTTTCGGTCGTCATTGCCGCAGCGACAAATTTGCGGCGGACTCGATAAAGTCACAAACGAATTGGGTGGAAGGGGCCGGCAGGCCCCTTCCGACAGGTGCGATTACTGCGCCAGCCACGCCTGGAACTTGGCGTCCAGGTCGTCGCGGTTGTCGGCCCACCAGCCATAATCGTAAAAGTGAGGGTTGCCCGCGTTGGCCGGATCGGTCGGCATGTGCGGCGCCATCTCGATCCCGAGATCGGCATGCTTGCCGACGAGCGGCGCCGAGGAGGCGCGGGCCGGACCGTAGGAGATGTACTTGGCCTGGTCGGCCAGACGCTGGGTGTCGGTCGCGAACTTCAGGAAGTCCATCACGACTGCTTCCCTCTCGGCCGCAAGGCCGGCCGGGACGATCCAGCCGTCGATGTCGTAGGACTGCATATCCCAGAGCATCGCGATCGGCTGGTTCTGCTCGGCAATGGCCGAGAACAGGCGGCCGTTGAAGGTGGAGCCCATCACGACCTCGCCGTCGGCGAGAAGCTGCGGCGTCTCGGCACCCGCCGACCACCAGACAACCTGATCCTTGATCGTATCGAGCTTGGCGAAGGCACGGGCCTGGCCTTCCTCGGTGCCGAGGACGTCATAGATCTCGTCCTTGGCGACGCCATCGCAATAAAGCGCCCATTCCACGTTGTCGATCGGGCGCTTCTGAAGCGCGCGCTTGCCGGGGTACTTCTCGAGGTCGAACACGTCACAGACGGTGGTCGGCGGCGTGTCGCCCACGAGGTCGGTGCGGTAGCCGAAGGTGGTCGAATAGACGATCTGCGGGATGAAGCAGTCGTTCACGAGCGTGCTCCCGAAGTCCTCGGAGGCCGGTGTGCCGTCCGGTGCCGGGGCGAGCGCCTCGTCGAAGTCGATCTCCTTCGCCAGACCTTCGTCGCAAAGGCGGATCGAATCGGAGACCGTCACGTCGACGAGATCCCAGCTGATATTGCCGGCTTCGTTCATGGCGCGGAGCTTGGCCACGGCTTCGGCCGAGCTTTCGTCCCAGATGATGTTCACGTCCGGATGCTCGGCCATGTAAGGCTCGGCATAGGCCTTGAGCTGCGAATGCTGGTAAGCGCCGCCCCAGGACACCATCGTCAGGTCGATGGCCGAGGCGGCCCCGGCCGACAACGCCAGCGTGGATGTCGCAAGAAGAGTATTCATCAGTTTCATAGGTTACTCCCTAAAGTTCCCGTTTTCATTTCGGTGACCCACGCCCCGGGACAGGCGCCTGGGCCAGTTCCTTGGATTGCGTTCACGCGTCCAGCGCGCGGCAATCCTGCGGTAGCCAGCCGATCTCGATCTGCTGGCCGGGGGTGAGCCGCACCTGGTCGGGCGCATTGCGGGTCTTGACGACGAATTCGTCGTTGCCCGCGACACGCAGCCGGGTGCGGAAGATGTCGCCCATGTAGATGAATTCGAGCACTTCGGCCTTCAGCGTATGGGCGCCGGCCTGAAGCCGCGACTTGTTGAACTCCACCCGCTCCGGCCGGATCGACACGCGGGTGCGTTCGCCGGGCTTCGAGACGTTGATCGGCTTGCAGTCGATCAGTTCGCCATCGTCGAGCTCGACCACCGCGACGTCGCCCTTGATCTCCTTCACCATGCCGAGAAGCGTGTTGTTCTCGCCGATGAACTGCGCGACGAAGCTGTTTTCCGGTTCTTCGTAGAGCTTGGCGGGAGGGGCGAGTTGCTGGATCCGGCCATCATCGAAGACGGCGATGTTGTCGGACATCGTCAGCGCCTCGGTCTGGTCATGGGTGACGTAGACCGTGGTGATGCCGAGATTGTGGGCGAGCCGCGTGATCTCGAACTGCATGTGTTCGCGGAGTTGTTTGTCGAGCGCGCCAAGGGGTTCGTCCATCAGCACCAGCTCCGGCTCGAAGACCAGCGCGCGGGCCAGCGCGATCCGCTGCTGCTGGCCGCCCGAAAGCTGGGCCGGGCGGCGGCCGCCGAATTCGCCCATCTGCACCATGTCGAGCGCCCGCTTCACCTTCGCATCGCGGAGGGACTTGCCGATCTTGCGCACTTCGAGCGGGAAGGCGAGGTTCTCGGCCACTGTCATATGTGGAAAGAGCGCGTAGTTCTGGAACACCATGCCAATACCGCGCTTGTGCGGCGGGATATTGTTGATCGGACGCCCGCCGAGCCGGATATCACCGTGCGTCGCGGTTTCAAACCCGGCCAGCATCATCAGACATGTCGTCTTGCCGGAACCCGATGGGCCGAGCATCGTCAGAAACTCGCCCCTGGCAACGGAAAGATTCAGATCCTTGACGACCAGAGTTTCCCCATCGTAGCTTTTCTGAACGTGATCAAACTCGACGAATGCGGCGTCGCCGCCGGTTCTGTCATCGGTCAAATTTGGGCTCCCCGTCGTTTTTTTTATGAGTCTTCTTTACCCGTCACGAAACTAACACGGAACCGACCCACGATTGCAACCCGTTGTTTTGGATCGGTGCCGGAACGGGAATTTCCGTCGAGGAAGGCGGGATTATTGGCCTCCTTGCGACAGAATCCCGCACTCATGCGACAATTTATTGCGCAAACGGAGATTTGCGACAGGATCCGCGATCACCCGCCGGTCATGTAGGGCATCAGCACGACCTCGGCATCGGGGCGGATCTCGGTGAACCACGCCTCGCGGTAGATCACCCCGTCGAGCGACAGCGACACCCCGCGCCGGATCTGGGGTTCCAATCCCGGATAGGTCTCGACGAGGCGATCGAGGAGTTCCTTGAACGTCTTCGCCTTCACCTCGACTTCGGTCTCGCCGTCCGCGGCCTGCCGGAGCGAACCCCAGAGCCGGACCTTGACCATCAAGAACCCCCGAGCGCCTTCAGGACGCGCGGCGGCGACATCGGCAGTTCCGAAAGCCGGATCCCGGCCGAGCGCGAGACCGCGTTCGAGAGTGCCGCGAGCGGCGGCACGATCCCGGTCTCGCCCACGCCGCGTACGCCGTAGGGGTGGCCGGGATTGGGGATCTCCAGGATCACGGTGTCGATCATCGGCAGGTCCGAGGCGACCGGCACACGGTAGTCGAGGAAGGTCGGGTTCTGTAGCCGTCCATCGGCGCCGTAGATATATTCCTCGTTCAGCGCCCAGCCGATGCCCTGCACCGCGCCGCCCTGCATCTGCCCCTCGACGTAAGACGGATGCACCGCCTTGCCGGCATCCTGGAAGACCGTGTAGCGCAGCACCTTGGTGGCGCCGGTTTCCTTGTCGACCTCCACATCGACGATATGGACGCCGAACGAGACGCCGGCGCCGTCGACATTGACCTCGTGATGGCCGGCGATGGGGCCGCCCGTCTCGAACGACACGGCGGCGATCTCGGCCAGGCTCATCGGCGGGAACTTTCCGGCGTTCGGCCCGGCCGGGACGGCGGCGCCGTCCTTCCATTCGACCGCGTCGGCGTCGATCCCCCAGATCTTCGCGGCGCGTTCGCACATGACCCGGACCGCCGCGCGCGCCGCCTTGATCGTGGCAAGCCCGACCGCGAAGGTCACGCGGCTGCCATCGGTCACGTCGTTGTAGCCGAGCGAGGAAGTATCGGCGACGATGGTGCGGACCCGGTCGTAGTCGATGCCCAGCTCCTCGGCCGCCATCAGGCTGATCGAGGCGCGGGAGCCGCCGATGTCGGGGTTGCCTTCGGTCACGCCGACGGTGCCGTCGGTGTTGATGTTCAGCGACACGCAGGAATTGCCGCCGAAGTTGAACCAGAACCCGCAGGAGATGCCGCGGCCCTGACCTTCGGCCAGGGGCGCGGAATAATGCGGATGCTTCTTCGCCGCCTCGAGGGTCGCGACAAGGCCGATATCGGGGAAGGTCGGCCCGTAGGACGACTTCGTGCCCTTCTTCGCCGCGTTCTTCAGCCGCACGTCGATCGGGTCGAGGCCAAGGTCCTGGCAAAGTTCGTCGATCACGCTTTCGACCGCGTAGATCGCCTGCGGCGCGCCCGGCGCGCGATAGGCGGCCTCCTTCGGGCGGTTGGTCAGCACGTTCCAGCCATAGGTGCGGACATTGTCGAGGTCGTAGGCGGCGAAGGCGGCCTGCGCGCCCATGTCGACCGTGCCGCAGGGGAAGGCGCCGCCCGAATAGCGCAGATGCGCCTCGGCGCCGGTGATGCGGCCGTCCTTCGCCATGCCGATCTTGATATCCATCGAGGTGTGGACGGTCGGCCCGGTGGCGCGGAACACCTCGTCGCGGGTCATCACGATCTTGACCGGCCGGCCGGCCTTGCGGGAAAGCGCCAGCGCGACGGGTTCGATGAAGACGGTGGTCTTGCCGCCGAAGCCACCGCCGATCTCGGATGCAGTGACGCGGAGCTGGCTCGCCTCCATCCCCATGATCGCGGCGCAAAGTGTGCGGACGAAGTACTGGCCTTGCGTGCAGCACCAGAGGTCGGCCTTGCCGTCGGAACTGACCGAGGCGAGGCAGGCATGCGGCTCGATATAGCCCTGGTGGGTGGCGGCGGTGCGGAAGCTCCGCTCGACGATCCGGTCCGCCTTGGCAAAACCCTTCGCGGGGTCGCCGTGACCGAACTCGCAATGGCTCGTCACGTTTTCCGACATGCCGGCAGGCACGTTTTCAAGGCTGCGTCCGGCCAGCACGACCGGGGCGCCCGGCTTGATCGCAACATCCACCTCGGTGACATGCGGCAGGATCTCGTAGTCGACCTTGATGAGCTTCAGCGCCGCCTTCGCGGTCGCCGCGTCCACGGCGGCGACGGCGGCAACGGCGTGGCCGTCATAAAGCGCCTTGCCCCTGGCCATGCAGTTGTCCTGCACGTCGCGGATGAAATCGTCCTCCTGCGCCGGCAGGTCGGCGCCGGTGAGGACGGCCTTGACGCCGGGCAGAGCCTCGGCGGCCTTCGTGTCGATGCTCCTGATCCGCGCATGGGCATGGGGCGAGCGCAGGATGCGGCCGGTGAGCATCCCGGGCGCGGTCGCGTCCGCGCCGTACATCGCCCGGCCCGTGACCTTGTCCACGCCATCGGGGCGGCGGACCCGCGTGCCCACCTGCTTGAATTCGCGCTTCTGGTATTCGTCCAAGGACATCTCAGGCCCCCCTCATCTCGGCCGCCGCCGCCTGCACGGCGCGGATGATCTTGTCATAGCCGGTGCAGCGGCAGAGGTTGCCGGCAAGCCAGTAGCGCACCTCCTCGTCCGTCGGATCGGGGTTCTTCTCCAGAAGCGACTTCGCGGCGACGAGGATGCCCGGCGTGCAGATGCCGCACTGAAGGGCCGCGTGGTCGATGAAGTGGCGCTGCAGGGGATGCAACTCGTCGCCGTCCGCCATGCCCTCGATCGTCGCGATCTCGGCACCCTCGGCCTCGGCCCCGAGGACGAGGCAGGAGCAGACGAGCCTTCCGTTCAGCGTGACCGAGCAGGCGCCGCAATCGCCGGTGCCGCAGCCTTCCTTGGCGCCGGTGAGGCCGAGGCGATTCCGGAGCGCGTCGAGAAGCGTCTCGTCCGGCGCGCAGAGGAATTCGTAAGGATCGCCGTTGATCGTGGTGGAAACGGGAATGGACTTCATTTCTTACCTCCGGCGCGGGCATAGGCGATGAGCGCGGCGCGCCGGGCGAGCGTGCCGGCGGTCCTGGTGCGGAACGCGACGGTGCCGCGCTTGTCGTCGATCGGTTTGCAGACGGCCTCGCAGGCCTTGGCCATCCTGGCGAGCGTGGCGTCGTCAAGCTTCGTGCCGACAAGGAGCTTGCCGGCCTCATCGGCGACAACGACCGTCGGCGCGACCGCGCCAAGGACGATGCGCGCCGCCTTCACGGTGCCGTCGGCCGCCAGTTCCAGCGACACGGCGGCGGAGGCAACGGCGATGTCCATCTCGGTGCGCGGGATGAAGCGCAGATAGGCGTCCGAGGCGCGGTCGGGACGGGCGGGGAGGAAGATCGAGGTGACGATCTCGCCCGTCTTCAGCGTGGTCTTGCCGGGACCGGCGGGAACGTCCGCGACAGGACAGTCACGCTCGCCGCCCGGGCCGGCGATGCGCGCGACGGCGTTCGCGGCGACAAGGCCCGGCACCGCGTCGCCCGCCGGAGAGCCGTTGCAGAGGTTGCCCGCCATCGTGCAGCGGCCCTGGACCTGGGTCGAGCCGATCAGGTTGGCGCCCTCGACGACGCCGGGCCAGAGCGCCACGACGCCCGCATGCTCGCCAAGCGCCGCATTCGGGACCGCCGCGCCGATGCGGAAGCCGCCGTTTTCGGCGGTGATGTCGCCGATGCCGGGGATCTTCTTGATGTCGACGATCAGTTCGGGCTCCACCAGGCCGGATTTCAACTGGACGAGCACATCGGTTCCCCCGGCCAGAACCCGGGTCACGCCCGGCTCCGCCGCCAGCAGCCCGGCGGCTTCCTTCGCGGTTCTTGCAGCTACGTATCGCATCTTTTGCCCAATCCTCCGGGCCGCTTCAGCGGCACTGTCCTTGGCCGCGCACCCGGGCGCGGGTCGGTTCCGAGCCTTCACAATACCCATCCCGCCGGAAAGGGGAAGGGCCGTGCCGGGTCAAATGTCCTTCATCAGCCGCAGCGCGTCGTAGATCGCCGCATGGGTATTGCGCGCCGAAACCGCGTCGCCGATCCGGTAGAGCCGGAAGCCGTCCGCGAGCCCGCCGTCGGGCGTCTGCGGGCGCCCCTCGATCAGCGCGTCGTAGTCGACCGCTCCAAGGTTCGAGGAAAGCGGCTTCAGCTCGAAATAGAGGTCGTCGAGCGGCAGCGTGCCGTGGTTGATCACCACCTGGTCGTAGTGCCGTTCGCGGGCCAGCGGCATGTAGTCGGACCCGATCGTCGCCTTGAGAAGGTTGCCGTCGCGCGCGACCGAGTCAAGACGATAGGTCACGGTGAAGGTCACGTCCTTGTCCTGCATCGAGCGCATGTAGGGCACGAGATTCATCGCCATCACGTCGGGGGCGAAGCTGCGGTCGGGCGTCATGATCTCGACCTTCGCGCCGGTCCGGGCGGCGACTTCGGCGGCCTGAAGCCCCGCATGGTCGCCGGCATCGTCATAGACGAGCACGTTGGTGCCCGGCTTGACATCGCCGGAGATCAGGTCCCAGGACGCCACGACAAGCTCGTTGCCCGAACTCAGCACGTCCTTGTCGGGCAGGCCGCCGGTCGCGACGATGACCACGTCGGGGTTCTCGGCGGTCACGTCGCCGGCCTCGGCCCAGGTGTTGAAGCGGAATTCGACGTCGCGGGCGGCGCACTGCGCCATCCGCCAGTCGATGATGCCGATCATTTCCTTCCGGCGCGGGCTCTGCGCGGTCAGCCGCACCTGCCCCCCGGGTTCGGCGGCGGCTTCGAAGACGGTGACGGTGTGACCGCGCTCGGCCGCCACCCGCGCGGCTTCGAGACCGGCCGGGCCGGCGCCGACGATCACCACCTTCTTCCTCGCGGCGGCGGGCGGAATGTCGTGCGGCATCGTCAGCTCGCGGCCGGTCGCCGCATTGTGCATGCAGAGCGCGTCGCCCGCCTGGTAGATCCGGTCGAGGCAATAGGTGGCGCCGACGCAGGGGCGGATGTCGTCCTCGCGCCCTGCGACGATCTTGCGCACGATATGCGGGTCGGCCATGTGGGCGCGGGTCATGCCGACCATGTCGAGCTTGCCCGAGGCGACGGCATGGCGCGCGGTCGCCACATCGGGGATCCGCGCGGCGTGAAAAGTGGGAAGCCCAACCTCGGCGCGGATCCGCCCCGCGAAGTCGAGATGCGGCGCCGACTTCATCCCCTGCACCGGGATCACGTCGGTCAGCGCCGCGTCGGTTTCGATATGGCCGCGGATGATGTTGAGGAAATCGACATGGCCCGACGCCTTGAACATGTGGCCGACCGCGATGCCCTCATCCGCTGTCAGGCCGCCGTCCATCGCCTCGTCTGCGGTGTAGCGCACGCCGACGAGCAGCCGGTCGCCGACCCGTTCGCGGATCGCCGCAAGCACGTCGAGCGCGAAACGCGCGCGGTCTTCGAGCGATGCGCCGCCATAGGGACCGTCAAGCTCGTTGGTCGCGGGCGACAGGAACTGGTCCATCAGGTGACCATAGCATTCGAGCTCTATCCCGTCGAGGCCGGCCGCCGCCATGCGTTCGGCCGCATCGGCATAGTCGCCGATGATGCGGGCGATGTCCCAGTCCTCGAGCTTCTTCGGGAAGGCGCGGTGGGCGGGCTCGCGCTGGTGGCTGGTGGTGAGCGCGGGAAGCCAGTCGCCCTTGTTCCAGTGGGTCCGGCGACCGAGATGGGTGAGCTGGATCATCACCGCGCAGCCATGGTCGTGGCATTCGTCGGCGAGCTTCTTCATCCAGCCCACGACCTCGTCCTTGTAGGCGAGGATGTTGTTGAAGACCGGCGGGCTGTCCTTGGACACCGCCGCCGATCCGGCGGTCATCGTCATCGCGACGCCGGCCCTGGCGCGTTCGACGTGATAGGCGCGGTAGCGGTCCTTCGGCATCCCCGCCTCGGCATAGGCCGGCTCGTGCGCCGTCGTCATGATCCGGTTCTTCAGCGTGAGGTGCCGGAGCCGGTAGGGCTGCAGAAGCGGATCGTTCGAGGCCATGGTCACTCCTGGGGCAGCGCGGGTCCAAACGACGCCGACTGGCACAGTTCTAGGACAGGGGCGGGCCCGCGGGCTGGACCATAACCGACATCCGGAGGTTTCCGAACCGACACCGGGGGTGTTCCTGCAGCGGGGGCTGGCGATCCGCCCCGCGCGTCGGTCCGTTCGCGCTCAGCCGCCGCGCACCGCCTCGATCATGCGGTGGACGTTCTCGGGATCGGCGTCGGGCGTGATGCCGTGGCCGAGGTTGAAGATGTGGGGGCCATTGGAGAAGGCGCGCACGATGCGGCGCGTCTCGGCGACGAGCGCCGCGCCGCCGGTCACGAGGAGCGACGGGTCGAGATTGCCCTGCACGCAGCCGTCCGTCTGGACATGCCCGGCCGCCCATTCGGCCGAGACCGAATTGTCGAGTGCCACGCAATCCGCGCCCGTGGCCTTCGCGAAGCCGACATAGCGTTCGCGCGCCTCGCGCGGGAAGGCGATGACCGGCAGGCCGGGGTGGCGGGCCTTGAGTTCGCCGATGATCCGGGCGGCGGGCTTCAGCGCGAAGTCGTCGAAATCCCGGCCCCTGAGCGATCCGGCCCAGCTGTCGAAGAGCTTGACCACCTCGGCCCCGGCCTCGACCTGGGCCGAGAGATAGTCGATCGTCGCTTCGGTCAGAAGCTCGATGAGACCGGCGAAGGTCGGCCGGTCCTCGGCCTTGAGCCGGTGCGCCGGCCCCTGGTCGGGCGTGCCGCGCCCTGCGATCATGTAGGTCGCCACGGTCCAGGGCGCGCCGGCAAAGCCGATCAGCGTCACCTCCTTCGGAAGCGCGCGCGACAGGATGCGCACCGTCTCGCAGACCGGCGACAGTGTGTCGTGAATCGCGTCCTTCGGTTTCAGGGCGGCGAGACCCTCCGCCGTCGTGATCGTGGACAATCGCGGCCCTTCGCCGGTTTCGAACCAGAGATCGCAACCGAGTGCCTGGGGCAGCAAAAGAATATCCGCGAAGAGGATCGCGGCATCGAACCCGTAGCGGCGAATGGGTTGCAGCGTGACCTCGGCCGCCAGCTCCGGATTATAGCAGAGCGACAGGAAATCCCCCGCTTTCGCCCGTGTTGCACGGTATTCCGGCAGGTAGCGGCCGGCCTGGCGCATCATCCAGATCGGCGGAACGGCTTGGGTTTCGCCGGCGAGGGCGCGCAGGATGGTCTTGGTCATCGGGTTCTCCTTCGCCCCTTTCATCCCGGCCTGCGACCCGATGTCAAGCGCGGGGCCGGCCTCGGGCCATTGCACGGGCATTCTGTCACGGCTATGGCGGGGCCATGGACATGCCCACCGCGCAAAACCCGCTGAAGATCGGCACACGGGGCTCGCCCCTGGCCCTCGCCCAGGCGTTCGAGACCCGCCGGAGGCTGATGTCGGCGCATCATCTCGCCGAAGACGCCTGCGAGATCGTCGTCATCAAGACCACCGGCGACGACCGGACGCTGATCGCGGCGGACCGCCCGCTGAAGGAGATCGGCAACAAGGGTCTCTTCACCAAGGAGATCGAGGAGGCGATGCTGGCCGGCGCCATCGACATCGCGGTGCATTCGACCAAGGACATGCCGGTGGAGCAGCCCGCGGGGTTGGTGCTCGACTGCTACCTGCCGCGCGAGGACGTGCGCGACGCGTTCATGTCCTCCGCGGTCGCGCGGCTTGCCGACCTGCCCGAGGGGGCGGTCGTCGGATCGTCGTCGCTGCGCCGGCGGGCGCAGCTTGCCAACCGGCGGCCGGACCTGAGGCTCGTGGAGTTTCGCGGCAACGTGCAGACCCGCCTGAAGAAGCTGAACGACGGCGTGGCGGCGGCGACCTTCCTCGCCATGGCCGGACTCAACCGGCTCGGCATGGCGGCCCTGGCGCAGAGCGCGGTCGAGGTCGACGAGATGCTGCCCGCCGTCGCGCAGGGCGCGATCGGGATCGAGCGGCGCGCCGACGATATGCGGGCCGGGATCTTGCTGGCGGCGATCCACGACGAACCGACCGGCGAGCGGCTGGCGGCGGAGCGCGCCTATCTCAGGACGCTCGACGGTTCCTGCGAGACGCCGATCGCCGGGCTGGCCGTCCATGACGGCGGCGGGCTTTGGCTCCGCGGCGAGATCCTGCGGCCCGACGGCTCGGAGGTGATCCGGGGCGAGCGGCGGTTCGCGGCTGCGGATGCCGCCGAGGCGGGGGCCGACCTCGCGCGGGCGCTGCTCGCCGAGGCGCCGAAGGGGTTCTTCGACTGGCGCTGAGGGGGCGCTGCCCCCGCCGCCGCGAACGCGGCGGCTCCCCCGGGATATTTCCGGCAAGATGAAGGGTCAGGCGCGGGTGGCACGGGCGATCTCGTCGGCGCCGAGCCCGTAGCGGCCGGCGAAGCGGAGGCGCGCCGCGACGAGGCGGGGATCGTCGGGGCGCAGCCCCGGTGTTCGGATGAACTCTATCCTTTGCCGGGATTTCAGCGCCTCGGGGTCGATGGCGGTGCCCATGATCCGGTCGATGATCTCGCCGCCGGCGGCGACGTGGAACCCTTTCGAGAAACCGCGGAAATGGTGCCGGTTGTGGAGCGTGGCGACATGCCGTTCGACGGCGGTCTTCTTCACTGCCAGGTGGGCGGAAGAGTGGAACCATTCGCAGGCGAGGAAGGTGGCGCCGCCGCCGACGAGGACGATGCCGGCCACGATCCCGGCGGCGATGCCGAGGATCGAGCGGCGGGCGAACATCAGGCGCAGTCTTTCCACCGGAACCTCCTGTCGCCGAAGCGTCCGACGCGGCGGCTTTCCGGTCAGGACCCGCGCCGGGCCTCGGCGCTCACGATGTTGCGTCGGGGAGGGTCTTGCCGGGGTTGAGGATGCCCCTGGGGTCGAAGGCCGCCTTCACCGCCCGCATCATGTCGAGCGCTGTCGGGTCCTTTCGCCGCCGCATCGAGGAAAGCTTCGACAGCCCGATCCCGTGCTCGGCCGAGAACGAGCCGCCAAGGTCGGCGACGATGTTCTCGATGGCCTCGGTCAGCGCCTCGTCGAGGCTCGGGTCCGTGCGGGTCGGGAAGATCGTGTAGTGAAGGTTGCCATCGCCGAGATGGGCGACAGTGTTGGTCCCGGCGCCGGGGTCGATCCCTTCGGTCGCGGCAAGGGCGCGGGCGAGGAAGGCGTCGACCTTGTCGAGGGGCACGGCGACGTCGGTGTCGACGGTGTGGCCATGGCCCACCGTGATCTCGGCCGCCGCCTCGCGCCGGGCCCAGATCGCGCGGCGCTGGGCTTCGGTCCGGGCGAGGGTGGCGTCGAGGACGAGGCCGTCCTCCATCATCGAGGCGAGCGTGTCCTCGAGAAGCGTCGTCAGCGGCACCGATCCGTCGGGCAGCGGCGTCGCGTCGCGCGGGGCGGTGGCGCCAAGCTCGACGAGGATCGTCACGTCGTGGATCTCGGCGAAGGGCAGGCCGAGGTCGGGGCGGCGGGCGCGGAGCTGGTCGAGATAGGTGCGCGGCATGAACTCGAACGCCTCGACGAGGCCGCCGGTCGCCTCCTGCAGCCGGTTGAGGAGGGTGAGGGCGCTGGCCAGCGAAGGCGCCGCGAGCATCGCGGTCGCGTGGGCCTGCGGGGCGGGCACGAGCCTCATCGCGGCGGCGGTGATGACGCCGAGCGTCCCCTCGGCGCCGATGAAGAGGTCCTTGAGGTCATAGCCCGAGTTGTCCTTGTGAAGCTCGGACATCAGGTTCATCACCCGCCCGTCGGCGAGGACTACCTCGAGCCCGAGGCAGAGCGCGCGGGTCGAGCCGTAGCGGACGACGTTCGAGCCGCCGGCATTGGTCGAAAGGACCCCGCCGATCTGCGCCGAGCCGCGGGCGCCGAACCAGAGCGGGAAGCAGAGCCCCTTCGCCTCGGCGGCCTCGTGGAGGGTCGACAGGTTCACACCGGCCTGCACCACCGCGACGCGCGCCTCGGGACGGATCGCGCGGATGCGGTTCATCCGCTCGAGCGAGAGCATGAGGGCGCCCTCGGCCGCAATGGCGCCGGTGAGCCCGGTGCGGCCGCCGGTCGGGACGACCGGGATGCCGCCCTCGTGGGCAAGGCGGAGGGTCGCGGCGACCTCGTCGGTCGTGCCGGGGCGAAGGACGGCGCGGGGCGTCCAGCGGTATTTCCCGGTCCAGTCGCGGCAATAGGCGGCGGTGTCCGCCCCGGTCAGGACCTGGCCGGGGCCGAGTAGGTCGGTCAGGCGGGCGATGAGGCTCATCGTCGGAAACTCCCGTGATCGGCGCCACTTTCCGGCGGAGGCGCGCGATTGGCCAGAGGGAAATCGCAGGCCCGCTGCTGCCGGGGGCGTGAAACGAGCGGGTCTGCGCGTGTGAAGGGAGAAGGACTTCACCGAGCCGCATCCCGCGGCGCGTTCAGGCGGCGGCGTTCTCACCAATCTGATGGCTGCTCCGCGTGTCCCGTCGGGCGGATGGTCGAAGCCCTCCGGCAATCTGCCGCGCCGGAATGCGTAAGGTGGGTTTCAACCCACCCTCCGGTCGTGGTGGGTTGAAACCCACCTTGCGGACGGCCGTGAGATGGTGTCCTGACCGGGGCCGTTGCGCGGCCGGCGCGGGATCACTCCGCCCGGCGCAGGAGCTCGAGCACCTTCGGGCCGAGGGTCTCGACCACCACGGCCACGCCTTTCGCGGTCGGGTGGAGGCCGTCGGGCTGGATGTAGTCCGCGAGCGCCTGCTGGCGGTCGGGCATGGCGAGGATCGGCGCGAGGAACGGGTCTGCCAGGATCGCGCCATGTTTTGCCGCCAGTTCAGCGTAGATCGCGTCGAAGCGCGTCTTGTAGTCGGGCCCGTAATTGCCCGGCGCCACCATCGGCACGAGGAGGACGGGAAGGCCCTTCTCCGCGATCCGGGCGAGGATCGCGTCGAGATTGGCGCGCGCCTCCTCGGGCGGCAGGCCGCGCAGGAGGTCGTTGCCGCCGAGGGTGACGATCATCGCGTCGGCCGGCGCCGCGAGCGTCCAGTCGATCCGGGCGAGACCGCCGGCGGTGGTGTCGCCGGAAACGCCGGCATTCTGCACCTCCACCTCCGCCCCGTGATCGCCGAGCCAGCGCTGGAGCTGGGCGACGAATCCGTCCTCGGGCGGCAGGCCGTAGCCCGCAATGAGACTGTCGCCGAAGGCGACGATCCGGGCGGGTGCGGCGGCGAGCGACGCGGGTGCGGCGAGCAGGATCGCGATCCCCGCGGCTCTTGCGAGGTTGCGCAACCCGCCCCGCACCCCATATGTCTTTCTGAGGCGGAACGGGCGGATAGAGGCAATGAGCGATACGATACTGAGCCTTGAAGACGCGCGGCTGGTGCTTGAGGGCAATGCCGGGCCGCTGGAGATTCTGCGGGGCATCACGCTTTCGGTCGCGAAAGGCGAAAGTCTTGGGCTCATCGGGCCGTCGGGATCGGGCAAGTCGTCGCTCCTCATGCTCATGGGCGGGCTCGAACGCGCCACGTCGGGCCGCGTCATGGCACTGGGCCACGATCTTACGGCGATGGACGAGGATGCGCTCGCGCGGTTCCGCCGGGGCAATATGGGGATCGTTTTCCAGTCCTTCCACCTCATTCCGACGATGACCGCGCTGGAGAACGTCGCGATCCCGCTGGAACTCGCGGGTGCCGCAGATGCGTTCGACCGCGCGGCGGCGGAACTGGAGGCGATGGGGCTCGGGGCGCGGATGGATCACTATCCGGCGCAATTGTCGGGTGGCGAGCAGCAGCGCGTGGCGCTGGCGCGCGCCGCAGCACCGCGGCCGGCGATCTTTCTCGCGGACGAGCCGACCGGCAATCTCGACGGGGCGACCGGCGAGGCGATCATGGAGCTTCTTTTCGGCCTGCGCGACCGGCACGGGGCGACGCTGATCCTCGTCACCCATGCGCCGGAACTGGCGGCGCGCTGCGACCGGGTGGTGCGGCTCGCCGATGGCCGCATCGCCGGCGAGGAGCGGGCGGTGCGCGCTGAGGTGGCCGAATGAACCTTTCCGTCGCGCTGAGGATCGCGCGGCGCGAGATGCGCGGTGGCATCGGCGGCTTCGCGGTCTTCCTGCTCTGCCTGATGCTCGGCGTCGCGGCGATCGCCGCCGTGGGCACGGTGCGCTCGGCCATCGACGCGGCGATCCGCGATCAGGGCGCGGTGCTTCTGGGCGGAGATGCCGAGATGTCCTTCACTTATCGGTTCGCCAGCCCCGAGGAGCGCGCCTTCATGGCGCAGCGCGCGGCGCAGGTGGCCGAGATCGTCGATTTCCGCTCGATGGCGGTGACGGGCGCGGGGGCGGAGGCCGAGCGCGCGCTGACGCAAGTCAAGGCGGTCGACGAGTTCTACCCGCTGACCGGCACGCTCGTCCTCGATCCGGCGATGACGCCGGCGGAGGCCTTCGCGCCGGTGGACGGGGTTCCGGGGGCGGCGATGGATCCGGTGCTGGCGGACCGTCTCGGCCTTGCTGTCGGGGACCGGTTCCGGCTCGGCACGAAGGAATTCCGGGTGGCGGCGCGGATCCTGCGCGAGCCGGACGGGGCGACGGGCGGCTTCTCGCTCGGCCCGCGCACGATTGTGCGGACGGCGGATCTTGACGGGTCCGGCCTCCTGGAACCGGGGAGCCTTTTCGATACGCGCTACCGGCTTCTCCTGCCCGAGGGCGCCGAGATCGGCCCCCTTGGCCGCGAGGCGGTGGCGGCGTTCCGCGATACCGGGATGCAGTGGCAGGACGCCCGCTACGGCGCGCCGGGGATGCGGCGCTTCGTCGACCGGATGGGGTCGTTCCTGGTGCTGGTGGGGCTTGCCGGGCTGGCGGTGGGCGGCGTCGGGATCGGCGCGGCGGTGCGGTCGTATCTCGACGGCAAGACCGCGACGATGGCGGCGCTGAAGGCGCTCGGCGCGGAATCGGGGACGATCTTCGCGGTCTATCTGATACAGGTCGCGGCGCTCGCGGTCCTCGGCGTCGCGATGGGGCTGGTCCTTGGCGCCGGCGCCCCGGTCCTCGCCGGCCCGCTCATCGCGCGGAGCCTGCCGATCCCGGTGGAGATCGGGGTGAGCTGGAAGCCGCTCGCCGAGGCCGCGACCTACGGTGTGCTGACGGCCGCGCTCTTCGCGCTCTGGCCGCTGGCGCGGACGCGCGAGGTGAAGGCGGCAGCACTCTTCCGCGATCTCGGGCCGGGGCGGCGGGTCTGGCCGGGCTGGAGGCTGTCGCTGGTCCTGGCCGGTCTCGCGGGGCTGCTGGTGGCGGTCGCGGTCGGGTTTTCGGGTGTGCCGGAGCTGGCCTTCGGGACGCTCGGCGGCATTGTCGCGGCGCTGCTGGTGCTGACGCTCGCGGCCTTCGGGCTTCGCCGCCTCGCCCGCCAAATGGGCCACCGGGCGCGGGGGCGGCCGGCCCTGCGCCTTGCGCTTTCGGCCATCGGTTCGCCGCGCGAGGAGGCGACGGCGGTGATCCTGTCGCTCGGCCTCGGCCTCTCGGTGCTGGCGGCGGTGGGGCAGATCGACATGAACCTGCGCGCCTCGATCGACCAGGACCTGCCGGAGGTGGCGCCCTCGTTCTTCTTCGTCGATATCCAGCCCGACCAGATCGAGGGGTTCCTCGCGCGGGTGGAGGGCGACGCGGCGGTGAGCCGGGTCGATACCGCGCCGATGCTGCGGGGCGTGCTCACCCAGATCAACGGGCGGAGCGCGCGCGAGGTGGCGGGCGATCACTGGGTGGTGCGCGGCGACCGGGGGCTGACCTATTCGGCCCTGCCGCCAGAGCGCACGGTGATCACCGAGGGCGCCTGGTGGCCGGAGGATTATGCCGGGCCGCCACAGATGTCTTTCGCGCAGGGAGAGGCCGGGGAGATCGGGCTGAAGCTGCATGACCGGGTGACGGTCAACGTCCTCGGCCGCGACATCGAGGCCGAGATCACCTCGTTCCGCGAGGTGGATTTCGGCACTGCCGGAATCGGCTTCGTGATGTCGATGAACCCGTCGGCGCTTCAGGGCGCGCCGCACAGCTGGATCGCCACGGTCTATGCCGGGGCGGAGGCGGAGGCGGCGATCCTGCGCGACCTCGCCACCGCCTATCCGAACATCACCGCGATCCGGGTCAAGGACGCGATCGACCGGGTGAGCGAGGCGCTGGCCACCATCGCGCGGGCGACCGCCATCGCCGCCGGAGTGACGCTTCTGACCGGGGTCGTCGTGCTGATCGGCGCGGCGGCGGCGGGGGAGCGGGCGCGGGTCTACGAGGCGGCGGTGCTGAAGACGCTCGGCGCGACGCGGGGGCTCGTGCTGCGGAGCTTCGCGCTGCGCTCGGCGCTGATGGGGGCGGCGGCGGGGATCGTCGCGGTCGCCTTCGGCGCCGGTGCCGGCTGGGCGGTGATGACCTTCGTGATGGAGGGCACGTTCCGGTTCGAGCCGGTCTCGGCCCTTGTCATCGTCGTCGGGGGGGCGCTCGCGACACTGCTGGCGGGGCTGATTTTCGCGCTGAGGCCGCTCGCGGC
>WOYI010583898.1_pt1 | contig 19952 bp, 25 predicted proteins | sample 6423411 | NCBI WGS metagenome assembly WOYI01 (sample SAMN13441803, study PRJNA592873) | oil field metagenome | biome: oil field; feature: oil-well bore; material: oil-contaminated soil; isolation source: oil-contaminated soil from oil-well borehole | place: Germany: Wietze | collected 2016-10-18 ... | reverse complement strand
TTCATTCATATCAGATGGGTACCATTGGGACTATACTGCCACATATTTCTGATTAGGGCTGTTGGGTTTATCCGGTATGGTCATCTGCAATTCCCCGGATTCGAGCAATGGCTTTAGGAATGTCTTACTAAAATAATCTCTGTTGCTAATCCCAATATGTTTCTGCATTTCATCCCTAGCCCGCGGTATCGAACAGAAATCTATGAGCATTTTCAAACGATTATCTTGCATACTATCTTGTATGGTAGCTTGTATGGTAGCTTGCACGGTAAGTCCGCCTGAGGAATAATTCACGTTCCTCAACACAACACGGAAGTCTGATTGAGTAGAGAAAAACTCTGGACGCATTCGATCGGAATAGCCTGGAAGTTTGGCAGTCTCACTCAATATCTTCGTCAGCCCACTGCCACGACGTTCCATGTATTTCATGCGATGAAACAAATCTGCAATCACGGGATTGCGTCTTGCAGAGCCGATTGTGTGAATATCACGATCTTGTATTGCCCTGCCGTCATACATCCCACCGGGAGACTGGATCTCAACTCGATCATCATACATGTCGATATGAATCTCACTACCAATCAGAATGTAATCCCGATGTATAAGTGCATTGACAATGGCTTCAGTCACCGCCCTGTCGGCATAATCGGGCTTGTCCACGCGATAACGCGCTTCCTTAACAAAGCGGACCTTGGAGTTATTGCGAACAAAGTCACAGCTGTTGCTCAGCAAGCTCATCAGATTTCCTTCATACTCCTTGTCGTCCAGAGCATCATCGAAGATAGAACCCTTCTCCAGTCCGTTCCAGCGTGTACAGAAGACCCGGGAGTTACGAACAATATACTGATCAGTCATTAGTTTCCCTGCGTTGGTGAGCAAGCCATCTTGTCTGCCAATGCAAAGGAGACATAATCCGAGGGATCAAAATGAAGCCCTGTCCGCTCAAGATAGGTTGCTTCAAGCAAGGTGAAGCTATAGTCAGTTTTTCGAGCATCAGTAACGATTGCATCAAAAGAACGATTTGTCCCTTTGAGGATCAATTCATTCACCACATAATCAGGGGCAATGATACTCTCGTTTCCTACCCTGATGTACGCCACCATGATCCCATCTGATTTGTAGTAGTATGGTGTCGAACGGCCTGACAAGACCTTCAAGCAAAGAATATCCTTACCGTTTTCCTTCATCGCTGACAGCACGAATTGAGGCAAGGGCGTAATGCGTTCCTTGACCAGCCTGCTGATGGTCTCAGCATCGCTTTGGGCATTTTCAAGTCCGACAACCTGCTTGTCATTGTCCACACCGAAAAGCAACATACCACCAATGGTATTGGCATATGCACTGATACTTTTCAACCAGCTTTTCGGTTTCCTTGTTTCGAGCGCAACCTTAAAATCGCATTCGGTGACTTCCGCAACAAGCTCTTCAATCATTTTTAATTTCTTCCCTTCAACACTTTTTCCCATTCTACCATATAAACATATTTGGAAAAATAGAATACCAACGCATCAAAGTCTTTGCTAAAGCAATACATTAAAGCATGGAGCTTTACTGGAAATACCGACATTAGCTTGCCGTTGAAAAAGAAAATGAGAAACTACCCACGTACCGGTTCCTTCTTGCCTTACTCAAGCTGGCCATCCACGCCTTTCAAAAGCAATTTCTGCAAGGTCTCTATAGAAGAATTTAGTAAGGGTATCGCATCAAAATGGCCCTGCAAGTATCCCTTCTCTGCATCCATATTCTCTCGGAAATCCTTATAATCGTATAATGAGTATATTTCAGTAGAGCCATCTTCTCTCTTCCGCACAAAAAGGATTTGTCACCAAACTAGAAAAAGGTCTTGAGAAACAGGAGATAAGGAATGAGTGTCTATAAGAGCCTCATGCAGGGGCTGGATGAGGCTGTCAAATATCAGGAAGGAGAGATCAACGCAAGAAGGACAAAAATCGCCGTCAAGCCGGTAGAGATGTTTAGTAGTGAAGATATCAAGCACATCCGGAAGAAAATTGGTTTGAGCCAGGCGGTATTCGCTTCCTCAATTGGTGTTTCTAAAAATACCGTCGAGGCATGGGAAAGTGGAAGAAACAAACCCGAAGGCCCCTCTCGCAGGCTCCTCCAGATAATCAGGGACAATCCTGCTTGTATCGGGCAGTTCATACTCAAGGAATGATACTCTAGGAAGCATAAGCATTTCTCTGCCTATCTGGGGATTATGAACAAGGGGAAAGTCTTCCTTGTTCCTTACAGTCTCTGATAGATGATGATCCCTACGCGCTCGATGTGCGCACGCAACTCAGCATTATCAATCTGAGACCATAAGGAGATAGCGAAGGAGTAGGGAAGAAGAAGATTGTCGATATCTTCCTCAATCTTGCCAACCAAGGAATCCTTGAGGTTCTCCCCTTTAAGGGTTATATCAATATCTGAGCCAGCATGATAGGTTCCTTTTGCTCGGGAACCATAGAGCACTACGGTGTCCAACTCCTCGTATGTATTGAATACCTCATAGAGTAGGTTGAGAATTTCAGGCTTTAAGCCGATATTGAGCGCTTCAGGCTTTGATTTCATGGGCAAGGCCTTCAAATGTTTTCTGAAGCTCTTTGAATCTATGGATATAGGTGTTGATGACATGGGTGACAATCGCGTGGGCGACTTCTACGTTGTAGGTATGGCTGCTACGGTTGTGATCCCTAATCATCTCCATCCAGGCTTCTCCATCCTGAATCAAGCCCACAGCGAAAGCCTCACGGACAGTATCTTTCGAACCATACAGCTGTTGTGTTCCTTGATCCTTGAGATAATCGCGCAGCACATTCCAGCTTAACTCATGGGTGCATTTGAAGGATTGAATCATCCCTTGCTGTTCCAATTCACTCAGAGGCCTTTGCTCCGCTAACGAGACAGCACCCTCCAATTGTGAAAGAGCCCGAGAGAAATTTGCTAGACGCTGAATCCAGCGGATATCTTGATGTATTTCCATACGGATTGATTCTCCTGTATCGGAGTTTAGTATGGCATAAAAATGGATTCCTCACCATTCCCGTGTTCTTCACTGTACGTGCTTATCTCTCCCCGATGCAAAAACCTAATCTCATACCGATTCTCATGGCCATCATGCACGCAATGTTTTCAGATCTGCCTCCGAGAGAAACGTGGAGGCTTCATCAAGAAGCTTCGTACGCATACAGTATCCATCAGCCAGATTACCAGATTCCATTGTCACCAGTATTCCCCGGATGCGATTGTATTCTTCATAGGTTTCCCTCTACTGCGCTTCTTGTTTTTTCAACTGTTTTTTGCGGGCCTTTTCTTGGCGATCTTCATACATTTCTCGCAGCCATTCTTTCACTGGCAGTTTCCATGCCTGCTGTCTGCTTGGGATGTTTTTTATCAGGCTCCGCGGATTGAGCCCCATTTCCTTTGCAATACGGACATCATCGGCGCTCAGCCTGCACCGGCTCTTAGCTTCTTTCCATTGTTCTTCTGGATATGCCATCCTATCCCCCTGTGATTCAGTCCTTTGATACTATCAAAAAAAGGAGGAAGGTATCAAGATAGGATGGAATTGTATTGCTCAGAGGAGAACCATGAAAGTTCTTCACCCACAACAAAAGCCTAGCAAGTAGCTCCTCTTGGAAAATAGTTAAAATACCTAGCATTTTAAAAGGACTGAAACTATACAAACTACCATTCATACCCTATAAGGTATTTTTTTAGATTAAACCCTATAAGGTATATTGACATATTTATCCCTACAAGGTATATACTTTGAGTTGTAATCTCTTTGGAGGCCTCATGGAACATCTCATACTTACTCCATTCCATCTTGCAATCGCCCTACGTAATCGCCGAAAAACGTTGCAACTCACTCAGGCCGAAGCCGCAGCAAAAGTCGGCTTGCTCTCCAAGACAATCTCTGCCCTTGAGAATGATCCACAGCGATGTACGCTCGATAGTTTCTTAAAACTTCTATCGGCACTTGATCTCGAGTTGACCCTGAAACCGAAAAGCACAAGTGCAGCCGATTTACAGAAAGGAGAGTGGTGACATGAACAAGCCTTTGGATGTCTGGATGAATGGAGAACTTGTTGGTACATGGGCACAAGAACCAAGAAAGGGCCATCTCTTCAGATATACTGATTCCTGGCTCGAGAGCCCTTTTGCACGTCCCCTTTCTCTTTCCCTTCCCTTGGGCCCTTCTTCCAAACCTTTGCAAGGGCAACATATTGAAGACTTCTTTGACAACCTCTTACCAGATAATTCTGAAATCAGACAGAGAATTCAACGTAGGTTTGGCTGTAAATCGACTTCACCATTCGATTTGTTGGGCGAAATCGGCAAAGACTGTATTGGGGCCTTACAACTATTGCCCGAAGGTAGTGTTCCCCCTGATATCCATACCATTGGGGCACAACGCCTTGAGGAGTCTGATGTCGCAAACCTTATCCGATCAATCAAGACAGGAAACATCCCAGAGGATTCTTACGATGAGCCTTTCAGAATCTCACTTGCAGGAGCCCAGGAGAAAACTGCATTGCTCCTCCATGAAGGCGTTTGGTGCGGACCAATAGGATCTACACCCACGACACATATTCTCAAGCTTCCTTTAGGCAAAATAGGCACAATACAAGCAGATATGACGCTCGCAATTGAGAATGAATGGCTTTGTCTCAAACTCCTTGAAGCCTTTGGCTTGGATGTTGCAAAGGCTGATATTGCAACCTTCGAAGATCAGAAAGTTCTCGTTGTCGAACGTTTTGACCGCCGGATTGCCTCTGATGGAACATGGTGGATGCGACTCCCCCAGGAAGACCTATGCCAAGCCACAGGAACAAAGGCAAGCATGAAGTATGAATCTGAAGGGGGACCAGGAATTTTATCCCTGATGAAATTCATGCTCAATGCCACTGACCCACAGCTGAACCGAAAAAAGTTCCTCAAGGCGCAAATACTTTTCTGGTTGCTAGCAGCTCCAGATGGTCATGCCAAAAACTTCAGTATTTTCCTTCAAAGACAAGGACGGTACACGTTGACTCCTCTGTATGATGTAGTGTCCGCCTATCCGGCACTTGGCCATGGCGTAGGAATGATTCCAAAGCAGAAATTGAAGATGGCAATGGCCGTAATGGGAAAAAGCCGGCATTACGAATGGGCCAAAATACACAAGAGTCATTGGCTTGAGACAGCCAAAATTACAGGATCGACCGTATTGCTGGACGAAATCATCAGTGAGATCTTGCAAAAGGTACCTTCAGCAATTGAAGAGGTAACAGCAAAAATTCCTCGGGATTTTCCCGAGGAACTGGCACTCCCCATCGTACTAGGAATTCAGGAGACTGCAAAGAAACTGCTGTAGTGTACTTTAGAGACCGAACGCCTCGCTGAGCTTCTCTGAAGCACTCTGCCTGATACCATCACTGTAGAGCAGGCACTTAAGACCCAGTGTGGAGGCCTGCACAATGTTCTCCTCGTAGTCATCAATGTAGTAGGTCTTCTCTGCCTCTGCTTTCTCCTTGGCCAGAACATGTTCGAAGAACTGTCTTGCTGGCTTTGAGATACCCATCTCATGGGATGCATAGCTCTTGTCGAAGAGAGCAAGGGCACCCATCCTCTCCAGGATGTCCCAATGCGGGGCAAAGGTATTTGAACCACAGACAACTCTCTTGCCCTCAGAGCGGAGAGCCTTGATAAGGTTGACCACCTCTTCGTTGAAGTGTGGGGTAAAATCCTTGGCGAAGGGATTTCCCTCAACGGTGATGCCAAACTTGGTTCTGACATGCTCCCAATAGGCTTCTACGGGCAATGTCCCATCCATCATGGCAAAATCATAGTTGCGGTAGTCTGATCTGAGCTCTTCTTTGTCGAGGCCCAGACGCCTGGAGATTTTACCCAGCATATGTACGTTCCTGACCACCACGTTTCCCATGTCAAAGATAAAAAGGTCACACCCATCCACCGAATCGTTGATGAAGGAGAGATGGGGCCGAAGTGCATTGACTTCCTTCGCAAGGATATCGGCCTTGAGCTCGGGATTTGGGCTTGCACTTGCGATGCCCATCTGTCGTGCCTTGCCGATGCTATCCTGGTTCTTGGAAACCAACAGGTAGCGGCTGTAGGGAAGATCCCCTAGGGGCGGGAACATCTCCAACTCTGGACAGAGTGCCAACAGAGGAGCAAAAAGAGGATCACTGCTGTGGATGTCAGTACAAATTCGATCATACATATTTTAACCCTTCCTTGACTCATATACTGCTGAGCCACCTATAAAGTACTTGGTAAGGGACATAAAAAGCAAGAACATTGGTATCGAAGCCAACAAAGCCGCTGCCATCATCGCCCCCTCGTCGGTGCTTCTCTCCAACGCAAAGTTGGAAATGTACTGGGGAATGGTCTTCATCTTGTCACTCTGGCTTACCAACAGAGGCCACAACAGATTGTCCCACTGCCCTCTGAAGGAGAGGATTGCCAGGGTGGCTATCACCGGCTTGCAGTTCGGAAATACAATCCTGGTAAAGATACCGAACTCACCCATGCCATCGACACGGGCTGCATCGAGGAACTCGCTGGGGAACGTTGTCAGGTACTGCTTCATCTGAAAGATGCCAAAGGCACTTACCAGAAAGGGAAGAATGAGTCCTATATAACTGTTCTGGATACGAAGCACCATTACGACCATGTACAAGGGGATCATGATTGCTTCAAAGGGTATCATCATGGTTGCCATGATCATCATGAAAACCGTATTTCTTCCCTTGAACTTGAACTTTGCAAGCCCATATCCGGTGAGGGCCGCGAGCATGACAGTCGTTACGGCTACTGTGGTGCTGACGATCAGGGAGTTGGAAATATTGCGAAGAAAAATATAGGTCCCATCATTGCCCATGATAGCCTTTGCAAAGTTCTCCCATTGAAACCCTTCAGGGATCCAATTGAACGGCATACGAACTATTTGGCGGGAACTCATCATCGAGGCTGTTAGCATGAAGACGATGGGCATCAGGGTGAAGAGAAGCATGACAAACAGGAATAGAACCATTAGGGCTTTGGGAAGTGTTATGTTTTTTAACTTTTGCATCATACTCTCCTAATATTCCACATTCTCGCTCTTGGTGGTCCTGAACTGGACCAAGGTCAGCGAGAGCATAAGGATGAATAGTACGATACTCATGGCACTGGCCCTGCTGAGGTACTGCTGTTGGATACCAGTAATGTAGATGTTGAAGGTGATGACATTAATGGGTGCCCTTGGAGCCCCATTTGAGTAGAGCATGTATTGTGTGCTGAAAGTCTTCAGACACTGCAACATGGCCATGACCGAAACCAATACAACAGTAGGCTTCAAAAGAGGAAGGGTAATCCGCCAGAATGTCTGCCATTTGTTGGCACCATCAATGGTCGAGGCCTCATAGATAGTAGGGGGAATGGAGGCCAGGCCGGTAATGAACAGGATGACGAAGTACCCGATATATTTCCAGAAGTAGATGACCATGGTGGAGACTTGCTCCATGACAGGGTCAACCAGCCAACGGTGATCAGTTCCCGGTGTCCCCATCAGGGCGTTCATCCACTGGTTTCCCAAGCCTCTTGGGTCAAAGATGAGCATCCAGATGGTTGCAGCTACCACAGAGGAAAGAATTGCCGGACAATAGTAGGCCACCTGCAAAAACTTCTTGCTCTTGTTGCTAGAAAGAAAACTGATAAAGACAGCTAGGATAAGGCTTATGATCAGAAGGGGGATGAAGGTACCCAAGGTGAATACCAGTGTTGATTTCAGTGAGTTGAGGAAGGAAAGCTCATTACCTGCCGTTTCAAGGTTAAACAGACGTAGGTAGTTGTCAAATCCGAGAAACTTCGGAGGAGCCTTGCTCAGTGCCTTCCTATTGAAGAAGCTCATATAAAAAGCATTGAGGATAGGATAGAAATTAAAAACCGAGAAGAAGACAAGGGAGGGAACTACAAAGGCAAATCCCCATCGCGCCTGTTTCTTCTCGATGCTGAAACTTTTCTTGGAACCCATAGAGTCTCTCCTGGCAAGCGATCAGAGTTGCCTAACGTTTGTGTGATGCAGACCACATTGAGCCAAAATACAAGCTCAAGCAGATAGAGCATGAAGCTATCAGTGCATACTGAAAATAAGGGAAAGGGGGAAAGGGGTTCTGCCGACCAAGCCGGCAGAACTCTCTTTACAACACCTATTGTTCGTCAACAACTTCCTGTACAGAGGCTCTGAGTGTGGCAAGCACTTTCTCCGGGCTCACTCCGCCAAGCATGACCGATTCAACAGCATTACGAATCAGAGTCTGGATCTGTGCAGAGTTCTCCCCGTAGTAAATCATGTGTGAACGGTTCATGTCATTGATGAATACCTGGCTGTAGGGCATATCCTTCAGAGTGTCGGAAGCAAACAGGGCCTTGGTAGGCTGGATGATGTTTCCACCACGGGTCAGGTACTCTTCACCATGGCTGAGCAGGAAACCCGCGAGTTTCCAGGCAGCCTTGCGAACACCAGGATCAGAGTCAGCATTGACCATGAAGAAGTGACCATAGTAGCAGGCTGCTACGTCACGAACGGCATCCTCGAACACGGGATACGGGATGACCATCCACTCTCCACTAGCAAAGAATGCAGGATTATCTTTCTCGATGCGTCCTTCCTGGTAAAGCCCTGTGTGGGCCATGGCGATGTCATTGTTATCCTTGTTAAACAAACTACGGGCATTCTTGTAGGTAGGGGAACCAAGGTTACGTCCGCTTGGGCCCCATTCCTTCATGTAGGTTAGTGCCTTGATCCAGGCATCGTCACCGATGATTGCCTTCTTGCCATCGGAGCTGAGCAGTTCACCACCAAGCTGTTCTACCATAGGGACAAAGAATGTCAGATAATACGGATACCTGAAGTCAAATCCACGGCGAAGGAGGATATCCCCATCGCGGATGACAAGCTTTTCAGAGATGTCAGCCATCTCCTCCCAAGTCTTGGGGTAATCAGTCTCGGGATTGAGACCTGCACTTCGGAAGACCTTCTTGTTAAGGTAGATTGACCAGTTGGTCAGCTCAAGGGGTAGGCCATAGACCTCTCCATCAACAGTTACTGTATCCAAGACACCACTGATGTACTTGTCAATCAGATCCTGCTTGCTATCATATCCAGCAGCCTTGTAGTCGACAGGAGCGACGCGGGCGTTGGAGATATACGCATACTGGTTCTCGATAGGCAGGTTGAACATGTCAGGCCCCTGGTTTGCAGCAAAGGCCGTCTGGACCAGTTCAATCTGCTTTATAGAAGCCTGTGTGGAGCGGACAACGGTGATGTTTGGGTTCATTTTCATGAACTCTTCTATCAACTCAGTCTCGAGCTGGGTCCTGGCAGGGTCCTCATGGGTCCAATACTGGACAGTAACCGGAGCGTTCTCATCCACAACCGTTTCCTTTGCACCTGCGGCAAAAACGAAAGAGGGGATAAGGAGCGCCAAGACAGCGAAAAACAGTAATGATTTTTTCATACTGACCTCCTATAGTCATTTATGCTTTAAGTATATGCAGGCTCTCAGGAATACCACAAGGCAATGCTTTTGCCATTATTGTGGTGTTTTACGCACAAAAAAAGCCCCCACATACATCAGGGACAAATTTGTACCTCAAACAACATACTTGTTGAAACAAGGGGATACAAGTCAGTTCGTTTTCTCGTGCTTTTGCATGAAAATGGCAAGCTTCTCCATCGTCTCGCTGGAGATGTCATGCTCGATGAGACAGGCATCCTGCTCTGCTACCTTCTGCTCGACACCTAGCATTTCGCTCAGGAATGTGGTAAGTGTCTTGTGCCGGAAATAGACCTGAGATGCCTTGAGAATACCTTTCTCCGTCAACTCGATATCCCCATAGGTCTCCTGATGGACATACCCATCAGCCATAAGGATTTTCATGGCCCTGTTCACGCTTGGCTTTGAAACACCAAGGCGGAGGGCTACATCAGTAGTCCTTACTTTACCCTTTTCCTGGTGAATAGCCAAAACGGCTTCCAGGTAATCTTCCCCAGATTTTTGCATTACCCATCGTAGCATGCATCCTAAAATTTGTCATCCTAAACCAACAGGCTGAGGAACCCTGGAAAAAACCATTGACACATATGTTTGTTTTGACTAACATATATATGGGCAGCGAACATAAAGGGAAAGCAAATGACAATGGACGAACTAACCGTTGGACAACGAGCATGTGTAGGTGCCATAACAGCACCAAAACAACTTAGAAGGAGGCTCATGGATATGGGCTTCACCAAGGGTGTGAATATAGAGATAGTCAAGATGGCCCCCATGGGCGATCCCATGGAAGTCACATTGCGCGGGTACAACCTCTGCCTTCGCAAGGCTGAGGCCCGCGTCATAGAACTGCAATAAGTATGCAAACAATATCCCTGATCGGCAATCCAAACTGTGGGAAAACCACGCTTTTCAACGCTCTTACGGGCACGACGGCATACGTGGGTAACTGGCCCGGAGTCACTGTTGAGAAGAAGGAAGGCTTCTGGAATACTTTCAAGGTGTTGGACCTGCCCGGTATCTACTCGCTCTCCCCCTACTCCCCCGAAGAAAAACTCTCAAGACGCTACATCCTGGACGAACAACCAGATCTGATCGTTGATGTAATCGATGCCACCAACCTCGAACGCAGTCTCTACCTCACCTCACAGCTGTCTGAACTGGGCAGGCCTGTGCTCATTGTACTGAACATGCAGGACCTCCTGGAGAAAGATGGCATCACCATTGATGAGAAACGCCTTTCACTGATGACCGGGTGTCCTGTGGTCTCCATATCTGCCAGCAAAGGCATAGGCCTTGAACTTTTCAGGACTGAAGTCGAAAAGACCCTAGATGAGAACAAGGCTCCCGCATGCCCGCTCTTCTCAAACTTTGTCGAAAAGTACATCAAAACCCTAGTGGAGGATGACTACCTGCACACCATTCCCAAGGGAAGACAGAGCAGATGGGCTGCAATCAAGCTGTTGGAGGAGGATGAGCTGTTCCTCGCCACCATGCCACCCTTCCCCAAAGAGTTTGCAGCCAGTCTGGCAAGAGCCCAGGAAAGCCTGCGTGACCAGTATGATGACGATGTCGAGGCGATTATCATTGACCAGCGCTACAAGGTAGCCGAACACATATTTAGAGCCACCCAGATTAGGATACAGCAGAAACGCTCATTCGACTTCGACACCATCGCCACCAACCGCTTTGCTGCCCTACCCCTATTCATCATCATCATGGGGGGAGTCTTCTACCTATCCATAGGATTGGTAGGGGGTATCACCACAGGGTGGCTGGAAAGCCTCTTTGAGATGCTAGGGACCAGCCTGTCAATCCTTCTGGAATCCTTGGGGGTAATCCCCCTCCTATCGGGTATCCTTATAGGAGGCATCATTGCAGGGGTGGGTGCCGTGCTTACCTTTGTTCCCCAGCTCTTCGTACTCTTTCTCTTGTTAAGCATACTTGAGGACTGCGGGTACATGGCCCGCATTGCCTTTATCCTGGACAGGATGATGCGCTCCATCGGCCTATCTGGCAAATCCATCATCCCCCTAGTCATAGGGACCGGATGCACGGTTCCCGCCGTTATGAGCACCCGTACCATCGAGCACCAGAAACAAAGGGAGCTTACCGTTCTGGTCACCCCCTTCATTCCCTGTGGTGCCAAGATGCCTATCTTTGCCCTCATGATCACCTACTTCTTCCCTGGTCAGTGGTACATAGCACCGATGATCTACCTGACAGGAATCCTAGCGGTCGTTGTGACAGGTTTCATCATGCGTGCGTTTGACCGACACAAGGAAAGGAACGTTTTCATACTGGAACTTCCCCGTTACCAGATTCCCACAGCAAAGAATGTCTGGCTACAGACCAGAGAGCGTACCCTTGGCTTCGTCAGGAAAGCAGGTACGATAATCCTGCTCTCCTCGGTGATCATCTATCTGCTCTCCTCATTCTCCTTCACCTTGCAACCTGTAGCCCCCGATGCAAGCATGCTTGCCACCCTAGGGCGGGTAATCGCACCCGTGTTCAGGCCCCTTGGATTTGGATTCTGGCAGGCTAGTGTAGCGTTGCTCACCGGAATAGCAGCTAAGGAGTCCATCGTATCCACCCTGAGCGTCACCATGGGGGAGGCGGGAATAACTTCACTGTTCACTCCATCTTCGGCTTTGGCCTTCATGACGTTTATCCTACTGTCCTCTCCGTGCATCGCTGCGATCAGTGCGATGGCAAAGGAACTGGGAAGCAAAAGAAAACTGCTGTTTGCTCTCGCTTGGCAGACAGGCATCGCCTATTTGGCAGCACTTCTGGTGAGAGTCCTAGTGTTGCTCATCGTATGAGGTACCTATGTCCATACTACAAATTCTAGCCAATATCATTGTTGCAGCCATCGTCGCCCTCCTGCTGTGGTACGCAATCCAGACCATTCGCAAACAACAGAAGGAGGGTGGTTGTGCTTCATGCGGAAAGCTGGATGAAGACAGAGAGAGCACCTCTGCATGTAAGGGGTGCGCCTTTTCCAGTTCCTGTCATATCCAAGAGAAAAAAGAGAAAAACTAACAGGAGTCTGTGGCTCTTCCCCAAGGTTGAGTGAAAGGTAGGGTACGGTGTGGTTTGCTGTACGCGAAGCTATAGCAAAACCTATACAATACATGAATAAATATGCAACAGGACTGGATATTTCTTCATTATCCAGCTAAACTCCCTATAAATGCCTTTTTGGCACCTGATATTTAGGAGAGAAACACTATGAAAAAAATTACTATTGCCTTGCTCGCACTCTTGCTGCTCACTTCTACAGTCTTTGCAGCTGGATCAAAAGAACAGGCACCGGGGGTCGACAACTCGCTTCAGAAGGTACTCGACAAAGGCACATTAGTCCTCGGCCTCGATGACAGCTTCCCCCCTATGGGCTTCCGTGATGAAAATAATGAGATCGTAGGCTTTGACGTCGACCTTGCAAAAGAGATCGCCAAAAGAATGGACGTTGAACTTGTACTGCAGCCAATTGATTGGAATGCCAAGGAACAGGAACTGAATACCGGCAACATCGATTGTATCTGGAACGGTTTCACCATCACTGAAGACAGGCTTGCCGCCATGACCTTCACCCCAGCCTATGTCAACAATGCACAGGTAGTGGTCGTCAAGAGCGACGCTCCCTATACCTCCCTCGCCTCCCTTGCAAATAAGAAGATCGGCTTCCAGGCTGGCTCCTCTGCTTCAGAAGCTCTGGACAACAGCCCTGCTTTCAAAGCCTCCATCAAAAGTGTTGTCGAGTTCAAGGAGAACCTCACAGGCCTGATGGATCTGGAGATCGGCGGTATCGATGGCCTTATCCTTGACCTGTTGGTGGCAAATGACAACATCAACCGCAGTGGTAAGGACTTCAGGATTCTTGATGACCACCTCACCAATGAGGCCTATGGCGTCGGGTTCCGTAAGGGCGAGCAGAAGCTTGCAGACGAAGTCTGGTCCCATATGAAAGCCATGGATGCTGACGGCTCCCTGGCCAAGATCGCAACCAAGTGGTTTGGCGCTGACATCACGGTTGTCGGGAAATAAATAATTCGCTACTATGACGGGGAGCTCAGGCTCCCCATTTCTTGTTTCTGCCTATGTTCCTGAATATTACATCCGATTTGACTCACCTATAGTCAGGATGATATACATACCCTACTTCAGAGGAGATTCACATGGTACAGCTACTGCTGCAGATGCTGGAAGCAACGCTAACGAGCCTCAGGATATTTCTCCTTACGCTCCTATTCGCCCTGCCATTGGGAATCTTTGTGGCAAGGGGCAGGATGGCAAAGAATTCCATCGTCTCATCCTTGGTCAATGCCTATATCATGATCATGCGGGGCACCCCTCTGATCCTGCAACTCATTTTTGTCTACTTCGCCCCGTATTATATCTTCGGCACTTCCTATGACCGCTTCACAGCGGTCATCGTTGCGTATGTCATCAACTACGCAGCATACTTTGCAGAGATATACCGTGGGGGAATACAATCGATACCCAAGGGGCAGTTTGAGGCCAGTGAGGTCCTCGGCTTCTCCAGGATACACACTTTCACCCATGTAGTGACGCCTCAGGTAATCAAGCGCATCATTCCGGCAATGGGAAATGAGGTCATCACCTTGGTAAAGGACACCGCCTTAGCACAGACCATCGGAGTTGCCGAGCTGTTCCGGGTAGCACAAAACGCCTCGGCAAGACAGTTCTCCACCATGCCCATCTTCATTGCAGGGGTCTTCTACTTCGTCATGAACGCCTTCGTCGCAAAAAGCTTTGACAAGCTTGAGACGAAACTCAACTACTACAATTAGGAGAGAGTATGCAGATCGTATCAGTAAAAGACCTGGAAAAAGGCTTTGACGGACTGGGAGTTCTCAAGGGCATCTCCTTTACCCTGAACAAGGGCGAGGTCCTTTCAATCATAGGACCGTCAGGCAGCGGTAAAAGCACACTCCTGCGCTGTCTTACCCAGCTTGAGACTGTGGACAGGGGAACTATTGAGGTCTGTGGGGACACCATGGTAACCACTGACGACAAGGGGGAGGTCCTCTATTCACCCAAGGATATCCTGCATACAGTGCGTCTGCACTTTGGTCTGGTGTTCCAGAACTTCAACCTCTTCCCCCATATGAGTGTGATGCGCAACATAACCGAAGCACCGGTTCATGTCCTGAAGAAGACCAAGGCCGAAGCCGAAAAAATTGCACGAGACCTCCTGGTGAAGATGGGTCTTGAGGATAAGGAACATGCCTATCCCTGCCACCTCTCAGGAGGCCAGCAACAACGGGTCTCCATTGCACGGGCTCTAGCTCTCAATCCTGAGGTCCTCTGTTTTGACGAGCCCACCAGTGCCCTCGACCCCGAGCTCACCGGTGAAATCCTCAAGGTCATAAAGACCCTTGCAAAGGAAAAGATGACTATGATTGTGGTAACCCATGAGATGTCCTTTGCACGAGACATCTCCGACAGGGTCATATTTATGGATGACGGGCTCATAGTCGAGGAAGGGAAACCTGAAGATCTGTTCAATCACCCGAAGAACGAGAGGACACAGAGATTCCTCCAGCGCTACGAATAGCTTCTCAACAAAGACCCTGAACAGACTCCAGTGGGCTCTCCTTCAAAAAAGGAGAGCTTTCCATTTACCATCACCAGGACCATCCCATCGGGCTTTGCCATGGGATCAAGCTCTGTCGAGTTGTCCTGGAGGGAAACAGGGTCAAAAATGACCAGGTCAGCCTTATAGCCCTGCCTAACCAGCCCCCTGTCCGTAAGACCGAGGCGAGTTGCAGGCTCTGAGGTCATCTTGCCAATCAACACTTCCAGAGGGAGCAGCCCCTGTTGCTTCCAGTACTTGTCCAGAAGGTGCACAGCCGCCTGATAGGAGCGGGGATGGGTCTTATCCCCGGCATAGAGGGCATCAGTGCCAAAGCACATCAGAGGGTGGCTCAGAATTCGCTTCAGCGAGTCCTGGCTCTGGGTTATGTCTGCCATCAGGGCAGTGCCCTTCTCTGCCATGAGCAGATCAAAGAACGAATCAAAAGGCCCCTGGCCCCTGAGGCTTGCTATCTCTGTGAGGCTAAGCCCTTCATACTGTCTGTTGCCATCGAGTGTCACAACTGAAATATTATCCCATCCGCACAGTTCATACAGGCTATCCCACCCATCAGGGTCCTGCATCTCCTCCATGATGGCTGATCGTTCCTTTGGGCTTTTCAAAATCTTCTGCAAATCTTCCCTGCTGAGCCTGAGGTAGTGGGGCGGAAGCAGGCTAAAGAGGCTTGTGGATCCATATTCATAGGGATACTGGTCAAAGAGCACGTTGATGCCCTCCCTCCTCGCTTGCTCTATCATGGTGAGCATCTTGGGAACCAGAATCTGGTTCACCCTTCCGATTGCCTTCAGATGACTAATTTCCAGACGAACCCCAGTGAGACGAGCAAGGTCAAGCACCTCTTCTATGGCCTGTAATACATCATTGCCTTCACAACGGATATGGACAGCAAAGAAGCGGTCAAACTTCTTGGTCACACGCAACAGAGCAAGCAATTCCTTCCTATCGGCAAACAGGCAGGGAGCGTAATACAGACCACTGGAAAATCCTATGCAACCCTCCTTGAAGCTCTTTTCCAACATTCGGCACATGACATTGAGTTCTGCTTCAGTTGCAGGACGGTTGGCATTGCCACCAAGGGCTAGGAAACGCAAGGGACTATGTGCCTGCAAAAATGCCATATTTGTTCCACTTCCCTCATGGCTCCATACCTGGGCATACTCAGAAAAACTCTTCCATGTAAAGGGTGAATATTTACCCAGAATATCTTGGACCTGTTCTTGCAAGGCAGTATTCTCATCAGAGAGTGGAGATACACCTATCCCGCAGTTTCCCGCCACTTCGGTGGTTATTCCCTGCAGTATCTTTGGATCCATTGCTGGGTTCTTCAACACCTCAAGATCACTGTGGCCATGAATGTCAATAAAGCCTGGACACAATACAAGTCCTGTCGCATCGAAGGCCGTGCCGGAGGGGATATCTCCCCCCTGGGAGACTTTCACTATCATATCATCCTTAATCGCAACATCACCGACAAACTTATTGAGCCCGGAACCGTCGACAATTGTTGCGTTTCGGAAAAAGTAATCATATTTCATTTGTATTCTCCTTGCGCATATAGAGCGCAATCTCATGATGCAACGATTGCTCGAGCATTCTCATAGTGTTCTGATAATTCCCCCTCGTACGAGTAAGCATCAGGGCGGCTTTGAACTCATTGACCTGCTTGATGTCGACAAAGGCTGGGGGGAACCCGCTTGCAAGCAGTTCTCCTGCAAGAACCAAGAATGCAAAGACACCATCATACCGACCAAAGGGATGGATGCGAAGCAGTTCACCGAATAAAAAGAGCGAACGTACCAGAGGATGGAGTGCTTTCCAATCCATTTCATACTGACGCAACAGAATTTCCATCCTCGTTGCAACAAGGAGATTTGGCCCCTCTTTCTCAATCTCAGAAGGCTCAAGGTCCCTATAGGATAAGGCCGCCTCATCATCGATGCCCTGCAGAAGGGAACGATATAGCAATATCAGAGATTTTTCAGTATAGAAGGGCTTTGCTTGTACCGTCTTATACCTAGAACCAAGACCACACTCCAGAGCAAGACGCACCAAGACTGAACGGGTATTGAGGGCGAGCAACTGGGTATCAAAGGGAACCGAAGGGGAGAAGCATCCGGAAAACAGCAGTGCGAGATCTTCATTGCCTATGTGCAGGTCTTCATAGGCAAACATCCCCAAGACAAATCGGTATACCGAATTTCTAAAGATGAGCATCACGTGATGTTCATCTTTCTGATTCGAAAGAAACTCTTGCTTTTTAGTTTCTAAGGAAGCGAAGTTCATAGCCCCGATACGCATGTCCATATTCTTCAGATGACGCAATTGGCGCCCGTCAGTGGGTTTTTCTGCATCGAGGGGGATATTCCAAGACCATCCGGTACGGATAACCCCATCGATCCTTCCTTCAGCACAAAGAATACGGACTCTGCGCTCAGAAATACTCCATTGTTGGGCGGCTTGCTTCGTACTCATATACATAGTGTGGGCTCCTAATTAGTATTCCTAATAAGGAATAGTATCCTATTCCACGTTACTTTTCAATACCTGTCCTAAAACAAACAGGGCTTTACCAAACAAGTAAGAATCGGGATAATAACACGGAAGGAAGAGCCTTCCATACTTCTTTGGAGGGACCAGATGGAAACATATGATGTTGTCATTGTAGGGAGCGGACCTGCAGGAATGGGAGCTGCCTTCACCATTGCAGACAAGAGACCCGATCTCAAGATTCTCATGCTTGACAGAGAGAGAGCCTCTACAGGTGGCATGCGCAACGACTGCAAGATGAATTTCACCTTCCCCATCGGATTTCCCACCGAGTACTGGGAGGCACAAGATGCCAATCACTACCTCGAACAAGTCATTGAATTCCTGAAGCCATCCTTCCTCCCTAAGACCAACATAGGTATCTACCAGAAGAGAGCAGAACGCCTGGGTTGTACGCTTTTGGACATCAGGCAGACTCATCTCGGTACCGATGGAGGGCTGCTACTCATCAAGGCCTTGTTGGTACAACTTCAGGAGCTTGGAGTTGAGCTCGCCCTAGGGGAGGCGATGGAAAATATTCACAATCAAGAGCGTTTTATCACCACCGAGAAGCGGGAGATCGGGTACAAGAAACTTCTGGTAGCCCCAGGTCGAAAGGGCTTTCATTTCCTACAGGATCTCATGCATACCCTCAACGTCCCCTTCGTCGATAACATCGTCGATATTGGTATCAGGGTGGAGACACGCATCGAGCACTACCCTATCGTAAAGGATTATTATGACCCGAAGTTCTACTTTCCTGACAAGGTAAGGACCTTCTGTACCAACAGTGGCAATGCCCATGTGGTTCGTGAGCGCTATGCCACAAGCCGTGGCGACCAGTGGCACTCGGTCAACGGGCATGCCTTTTCAGCCGACACCCACAGCGACAACGGTCTGGTGAACTTTGCCATCCTCAAGACGGTACGCTTCACCGAACCCTTGGCGAGTGGGCAGGCTTTCGCCGAGAATCTTGGCTTGCAGGCTGCCCTGATGGGAGGTGGCAAGCCTCTGATGCAGCGTGTAGGGGACTTCCGCCTAGGCTCCAGAAGCAAGGAAGACAGCTTCAGCGGTGATCTCTATGATTTTGAGCCTTCGCTGAAAACCTGCTGTCCGGGGGACATTTCCCTTGCCATTCCGGCAAAGATACTGCGATCGATCTGGCGGGCAATGAAGAACCTCGACACTATCGTACCGGGAGTCCTTCACCCCTCCACCATCATGTACTACCCTGAGATCAAGTTATATGCCAACAAACCGGCCTACCTTGATGAACGCTTCCGTGTCACCGAGGATGTATGGTTTGCAGGAGATGGAGCAGGTACCAGCCGTGGTATAACCGGTGCCTGGGCAAGTGGCATCCGTTCTGCTGAGGGAATCGTCATGACCCTATAGGTCGTGCTCGAACCTATCGTTGAGCCAGGTGGAACAGAGCCCTACCCAGGCCTGACATGCGCAGTTGGGATTTCCAACCTCATGGTTGCACATCGACAGGCCATGGGACCCCTCACCGAAGAGATGCAGGGCAAAGGGGATATCCTTGGCCTTCAGAGCAGAGGCAAAGTGCATGCTGTTCTCCACAGGGACAGAGGCATCTGTGACGGTATGCCAGATAAAGCAGGGAACCGTGGAAGCGGTTACCTGGTCTTCCAGGCTGAACAGCTTGCGGTCCTCCTCATCCTTCCCGCTAACCCAGTCTGAGCTCTCCTTGTGACCAATATCGTCTTTTGTGGATATGACAGGGTAGCAGAGCACTGCGGCATCAGGGCGGTTTAGGCCTCCCTTAGTATCGAAGACCGAACGTAACCTTGGATGGTCATGCAGCGTTGCCAAGGAGGCGGCAAGATGGCCACCTGCACTGAAGCCCATAATGGCTATGCTATGGGGATCGCACATCCACTGCTCTGCATGCTCTCGGATCTTGATGATGGCATCACTTGCCTCAATGAGGGGGTTCAGCGAGGAAGCATCCTCCTGTACCGAATAATCCAGTATGAAGACATTGTAGCTCATCGAGAGAAAGTGAAGGGCCACGGGGTCACGTTCCCTTTCCGAAAGAAAACGATAGCCACCTCCAGGGCAGATTACCACCGTAGGCCTGATATTCCGTATCCCCCCATCCTGGGTAAAATCCTGTAGGTAGCCTGTAAGGCGCCCTTGTTTCTTTCCAACTGCTGTTTGTATGATTCTCATAGACAAGATTCTACCACAACTTGCCCCCAATTTCCTACTAGAATACAAGAACTGAAACAGCATAGGCT
>WOYI010600299.1_pt1 | contig 19966 bp, 20 predicted proteins | sample 6423411 | NCBI WGS metagenome assembly WOYI01 (sample SAMN13441803, study PRJNA592873) | oil field metagenome | biome: oil field; feature: oil-well bore; material: oil-contaminated soil; isolation source: oil-contaminated soil from oil-well borehole | place: Germany: Wietze | collected 2016-10-18 ... | reverse complement strand
GGGGAAAATATAAGAAAATTAATCAATTTAAGAGTGAAATATAGAAAAATTGATCAAAATAATTCCATGAACCGGTACAAATATTAAAAAAAATGACTCATTAACTTTTTCAAGAGAGGTAATTTAGTAAAATACAGAGGTCACCCCATGTTCCTATCAAAACTCTTACCAGTCAAGCAGGCTCTTAAAATCATAGAAGACACCTTAAAACCTACTGATACAGAAAAAATTTCCTTAGAAGATGCTTATCATAGGGTGATTGCTGGAGATGTAAGATCACTGCTGGATTCACCCCCATTTTCCAGGTCGGCCATGGACGGCTATGCCTTGAAGGCCGAGGATACTTTCAGCTCCTCTGCAAACAGCCCGGTTGAACTAACTGTCATTGACAGGATAGGTGCAGGAACCATGTCCCATGCAGTTGTTGAAGAAGGTAAAGCAGTTAAAATAGCCACCGGAGCACCACTGCCCCTAGGTGCTGATGCCGTGGTTATGGATGAATACGTTCAAGAGCAGGGTGACGAATTACAGGTGGAATCCCCTTTAACTCCTGGTGAAAACGTTTCATTCCAGGGGGAGGATGTGAAGAAGGGTGACATTATAATTGAAGGGGGGAAGTTACTGCAACCCCAGGATCTGGCCATAATTGCTTCGGGAGGGTACAGTGAAGTCACAGTCCATAGGAAACCCCGAATCGCTGTTTTAAACACCGGAAGTGAATTGGTGATGCCTAGTCCTGATATTAAGGGCGCTGAAGTGGTGAATTCTAACCATTATACATTGAAAGGATTGGTAGAGAGTTGTCTGGCGATCCCCACCCTCAACCATGTTGAAGATGATGCTTTTAAGGTGAAAGATGAGTTTGAAAGGCTTCTTAAAACTCATGATGCCCTTATAACCACTGGTGGTACGGCCATCAGTAAGGGAGATGTGGTGGTTGAAGTAGCCGACCAGTTGGGCGAAGTACTCTTTCATGGTGTGGCCATGAGGCCGGGTAAACCCTTCGCTTTTGCCGAAGTTGATGGTAAGCCTGTTTTCATGTTGTCGGGCTACCCGGTAGCTGCCATGGTCCAGTACGATGTTCTGGTGAGGAAAAATATTGAGAAGATGCAGAACATATATAAACCGCCCATACTGGTGAAGAAAACCACAGCCCGTAAAATTCCATCCACACTGGGTAGGATGGACTATATTAGGGCCAAAGCTGATGGAGACATAGTAACACCACTGAATATTAAAGGTTCCACAATCATTCGATCCATGGTTGATTCAAATTGCTACATCGTCATAGAAGAGAACCTGGAAGGGGTTGCAGAGGGAGATGAGTGTGATGTTCTCCTTTACGATTCCCTGCGGGTTTAAATATCTGGAGATTATATGTTTAAAATCAGTGCCGATCAACAATATAACTGGACAATTCATAACTTAAAATTTATTTAAAAAAATTATTTTGACTCTAACTGAAAGGTGATAACTTGGCTAACGAAGCTTTATGGTACTATGCCATTGGATTCATTATCATATGGATACTAGCTATATTATTTAGAAAACAACTGAAAATAGATGTGGAAGGTCCGTTCCTTTTAAGAAGAACTAAAAGGTTAAGGGGATTGATTGACAGGATAGCGCAGAGCCATCCTCGTTTCTGGAGGTATTTCTTAAATGCGGGCATACCGATTAGTGTCTTTTTCATGGGTTTGATGGTTTTTTCGTTAGTATATTCCCTGGGAACTCTTTTAGAGGCACCTCAGGTTCAGGTTGTTCTACCTGGTGTTGATCTGCCCGGGCAGGCCATATATGTCCCCATCACATCTGGGCTTATCGCGTTGTTCACTGTGCTGGTGGTGCATGAATTCGGACACGGCATAATCTCCCGGGTAGAAGGGATACGTATAAAATCCATTGGACTAGCCCTTTTCGCTGTGATCCCCGGTGCTTTTGTGGAGCCTGATGAGGAAGATGTGGAGAAGGCCAGTAAGAAATCTCGGCTTAGACTTTACGCTGCTGGTTCTGTTTTCAACTTAACATTAGCAGCCATTGCCCTGATAATATTAAATCTACTGTCAATCTTCGTAATAGCCCCTGCTTTCCAGACAGACGGAATGGAGATCACCAGGGTTGTTCCCTCCAGTCCGGCAGAGGGTGTTTTAACCACAGGGATGGTTATCCACAGTATCAACGGTATGAGTACCAGTGACGCCAGTAGTTACGTTAAAGTCCTAAGTACCACCCATATAGGAGATGAATTAACATTCGTAACTGATAAGGGGGTTTATAAAGTTAAGACGGCAGCCAATCCAAATAACAATACCAACTCATACATCGGTATCGGGACCGAACCAAACCTGGTGTTAAAAAGTGGCTATCCCTCCTACTTTGAACCTTTGACTCAGTGGATTTTAAATCCATTAATAGATTTACTCTACTGGATCTTCCTCTTAAACTTCGCCATAGGAACTATAAATCTGCTTCCAGCACGCCCATTAGACGGTGGACTGATGCTTTCTGAGTTACTGGATTACAAACTGTCAACTCCAAATGTTAACAGGATCACCAACTTATTAAGCATCTTCCTCTGGACTATCCTGATAGTAAGTGTGGTTTACGGTACTGGAAGGGGAATAGCTATGCTTTAGGAAATTAATACGCTGTAGAGGTATTAAAGCAGTTCGATAAATCGTTAACCTTTTCCAGGGATTCGAGCCCTGGATCCAGTTTAAAAGCCTTTTCCAGGCATTCTAAGGCTTCGCTGGATCTGTTAACTTTTTCTAAAATAAGACCCTTGATGTACCATACTAGAGCATCGTCTGGTTCGAGTTCCAGTGCAGTGTCGATAAAGTCCAAGGCATCCTCGTATCTTCCAAATATGGATATGATCACTCCCAGGTTGAACCATGCCCCGGCATGCCCCGGATTAATATCCAGAACTTTATCATATTCTTTTATAGCTTCACAGGTTTCCCCCAATTCCCAGAGTGTCATTGCCCGGTTGAAACGGGTTTTATATGAATCTGGTTCTGTTTCCAAAGCTTTATTAAAATATTTGAGAGCTCTTGGGTAGTCTCCTTTATTTAAAAGTTTAATACCCTTCTTATTCAGGGAATTTATATTGTTTTTGAAGATATCCAAAAATCCCATTTCTTTCCAATCCTTTTGATCCTGGATAATGATATATTACTTATAGTATTAATAGTAATACTATTTGATATATCTAAATATATCAATATAACTGATAATTTTGTATATCAAAAAAGATAAAAAAGTTACAATTAAAAAAATTAGTAAATTTTACAGAAAGATAAGATAAAGCCCGGTTTTACGGGTAATCCAGGAGAAAAATCAGGATGAAAGTAGTTATAATCGGAGGTGGAGCAGCTGGAATTTCCACCGCTTCAAACATCCGCAGATATGATGAAGATATGGAAATAACCGTCATCACCAGGGAAAACCAGATAGCATATTCTCCCTGCGCTATACCCTACGTTTTAAGTGGAGATGTAAAAAGCTTTGAAGATATAGTGATGCACCAGCCAGAAGACTATCTGGAGAAGGACATAAAAGTAATAACAAATGCAAAAGTATTTAAAGTAACAAACAACGAGAAAAAATTGAAATATCGGTTAAATAACCGGTATATGGGTATTGAAAAAGAAATATCCTACGATTACCTGGTGATCGCCACCGGAGCCACTTCTTTCATTCCACATATCCCGGGAACCACCCTGGAAGGTGTTTTTAAAATTAGAACCATCGAAGATGGTCTGGAAATTAAAGAGTGGGCAGAAAAAAGCAGCAAGGCCGTAGTGGTGGGTGCTGGGCTCATAGGCCTGGAAACAGCCTTCGGACTGAAGAAAATGGGCTTGGAAGTCACGGTGACGGAAATGCTCCCTCAACTAATCCCGAGATCACTGGATTCAGACATGTCCAAAATAGTCCAGGAATACATCGAAAAGGAAGGGATAAAGATCATCCTCGGCCATCCCCTAGAGGAGATCATGGGTGAAAAAAGGGTGGAGAAGGCAGTCATAGGTGATGAAGTTATAGATACAGATATGGTTATAATGGCCACCGGTATCAGGCCGCAGATCAAGCTGGCTCTAATGGCGGGTTGTGAAATTGGAAGATGGGCCATCTTGGTCAATGAAAAAATGCAAACCTCCGTCCCCAACATATATGCTGTGGGAGATTGTGTGGAAGTTTTTGATGCCATAACCAGTCAGAACACCCAGTCTCCACTGGGCACTACCGCTGTAAGACAGGGTAAAATAGCCGCCAAGAACATCGTGGGAGTGAAGGCGGAATTTAAAGCCGTCCTCAATGCCATGGTCTCCAAGATCGGAGCCCTGGAGTTCGGTGCCGTTGGTTCCTCCAAAGCCAGTGCCATACAGAATGGTATGGAAGTGATCGCCGGCAAAAGCAGAGCCCTAACCAAGGCCCGTTACTATCCTGGGGCGAAAAGGATCGATGTAAAGATTATATCCACCCTTAAAGGCAGGATTATAGGCTGCCAGATCATCGCTGAGGAAAGGGTTGCTGAGAGAATAGATACCATGTCCCTGGCCATAGCCCTGGGTGTTACCTGTTATGAACTGGCGGCAATGGAATTTTCCTATGCACCTCCCCTTTCCATGGTAATCGATCCCATCATACTGGCTGCAGAGGATGCCTGTGAGAAGTTGAAGAAACTCGCTAATTAAAGAAAAATTAAAGAGACTCACCAATTAATTTATAAGAGTTGAAAAGCCTCGCTAATTAGTCTCATAGATTTAAATTATCTAGAAATTTTTTTAAGTCTCGGAAATAGACCCATAGCATTTTCTCTCTCGATTGCCGCCATATCTTTTTCATCAAAGCCCCCATATTCTCTTACACCTTTAATAGTTAATGGTACGGTAGCTTCTGTCGCGAAAACATAATCAGACCCGAACACTATTTTCGAACTATCGACCAGAGTTTGGAGAGCTGCAAAAGCATGGGGTGAAGCTGAAACAGCGGTATCATATAAAATCTTTTTAGATAAAAATCAGGGCCTTCTGGAAGCATATTATCTTTAACTTTTATATATATTTTAAGTTCATCAGGGAAGGATTCCTGTAATTTAGGGACAGTATGGGAAACCAAATCAACTCCCTCGGCTATATACTAATTTACACCTCCTAATCCTGGCAAAGAGAGTGGATAAAATATCCAATCTGCCAGGTAAGGGATCGTACCACCAGCATGGGCCAGGATAAAGCTTACGTCAGGATATTTCTTGGTCACACCATTCACCATCAGAGAAAGTGCTGTCCTCGTGGTGTCAAAACAGACGTCTATCATCGATTCAGGGACTCCCGTGTGTATTTCCTCGATGCCAGGGGTGTAGCCGGATGAACGAACACCGCCACTTTTCGACGGTTAAGTTCGGAAAATAACCTTTCAAATCGTGTATCACCAGGATAATACCCATCATAATTCGATAAAAGAAATACTCCATCAAGTTTCAGCACGTCAAGGGCATATTCGAGTTCTTCAAAAGCAGCATCAACATCTGGAAGAGGCAGAGTAGCAAAAGCACCGAATCTTTCCGGATGATTCTCAATTAATCCAGCATATATTTCATTGGTCTTTCTTGATAATCTTCTGGCAAATTCCATAGAAGGATCTTTATCCCTAAAATAAACTCCCGGAGCAGAAATTGAAATCACAGATATAGAAATTGAAATCACAGATGTAGAAATTGAAATCACAGATGTAGAAATTGAGATCACAGATGTAGAAATACCGTTTTGATCCATTACTTCCAGTGCCTTATCTGCACTCCCATTGGGAAATCGCGCCCCCTAAAGCTTTTTTTTACTCCTTGATCTGAAAGATCTTTCAAATATTCTTTAGGAACGATGTGGTGATGTACATCGATTAATCCTTGCATCGTTTTCCCCCCATACTCTAATTTAAAAACTAACTACTGTTAATTTATAAAATTTTTAGTTAATATAACTAATGAACAAAAAATAAAGGAAAAATCATGATGAATTCGCCAGCCTATGGTGGTGCAATTTTAACGATGCTTCACCAATAAAACATGAAATGAATTTATAATTTGAATTGACCACTGAAATTGAATTTCTGTAATGTGGCTATTATAATTAAAAATAAACAGGAGAGAAAAAAATAAGAACGAAGGCGGTATGTCTTATCTCTCTCCTGATCTAGTCATATGGAGGGAAATGACTTTTAAATTTAAAAATACCTTTTTAACATTCCTTTGAGCATCTCGGCGTGGCGGCCTTCGTCTCTGGAACTTTCATCGAAGAAGTCATGGGCGGGGTCCACATCGCATTCCCTTGCCTTTTTGGCCGCTGCTTTTTTCTCGTTGTTGGCCTTGGTCTCTCCCTCGATCATCATCTCTATGTTTTCCTTGAGGGTTGGTTTTATAATACCACCCAGTTCGGCGAAATGGGCAGCGTGCTGGGCTTCTTCAATGGCTATTCTGGTGAGGACTTCTGCTACTTCTGGTAATCCTTCTCTTTGTGCCTGACGGGCCATTGCTAAATATATACCCACTTCCTGGGTTTCTCCATTGAAATTTGCCTGGACAGCTTCTTCTAATTCTGTGCCTTTACAAACTCCCAGTTTATGTTCGTTTATTATCTCCATATCTACTCCTCCATTCAACCATAAATTACTCCCATTCATATTACATTATCTTATTTTTACAGAAGAAATGAAAATTTTAGAGATTTTTAATCTCCTGTGCTAACTTCTGTCCGGTTATGAAGCACTGTTCTAATTCATCTGCATTTGGAACATAATATATTTCCTGCTGGCTTTTAACCTGGAATCCGCAGTCCTTTAAATTATCCGCCAGGTTTTCAGGGGCGCCACCTTGGCCCCCCATTGATCCAAATGTCACCGCTAGTCTTTCTCTTCCAGTTCGGTTGAATTTTAGACCGCGCAGGTAAAATATCAGGTCCCCTACAGAGGGGAAGGGTTCATCATAGATGGTTGGAGCTCCCAGGGCGATGGCCTTGCTGTCCAGTATGTCCTTAACTATTTCACTTCGTTCATCTTCGTGAAGGTAGTACATTTTCACATCTACTCCTTCACTCATAACACCTTCTGCTATGGCATGGGCCATCTTCTGGGTGGAATAGTGCATGGTGTCGTAGATGATGGTTATTTTATCTTTGCAAGCTCCCGTGGCCCAGTCACTGTAGGCTCCGATTATTTTCATGGGATCGGTCCATATCTGCCCATGAGATGGGGCTATCATCTCAATCTGCTCCAGAAGACCTAAATCCTGGACTTCTTTAAACTTCTTTAGCACCAGCTTGGATAATGGGGTGATCAGGTTCGCATAGAACTTCTGAGCACCGTCCATAAGAACATATTCTGGTATCTCATCGGCATAACGCTGGGCAAAGCACAGGTGCTGTCCAAATGCATCGTTGGGGAATAGGATACCTTCTTCTACCAGTAAGGTGAACATGCTGTCCGGCCAGTGCAGTAAGAATGCATCTAAAAAGGCCAGTGTTTTCCCTCCCAGATCCAGGGTATCTCCCGTGGTAACCACTTTAAAATCAGCACCCTCCAGGGCGGGGTAATGTTTCAGGAGACCTTTCACCGCGATTTCTGTGCAGTATATGGGGGACTCTGGGAATTTTTTATGAATTTCCAGTAACGCTCCACTGTGGTCTTTTTCCACGTGATTTTGTACTACCACATCTATTTGTAGGTCCTTTCCCTCTTTCTGGAAGGCATCCTGGATTCTACCCCACATCTGATCAGAAGATCCGGGATATGTGTTGTCGATTAAAGCTACTTTATCTTCTCCAAACACCAGATAGGCGTTGTAACTTGTTCCATTAAGAGTGTAACCGTGATAAGTCCTTATATCCCAATCCAAGACACCTACCCAGTAGATTCCTTCTTTAATTTTAACTGATTTTGCTTTCATTTTTTTCCCTCCAAAATTTAATTCGTGTATTTACGAACTAATTATTAATTATGAGAACCCTTTATATAAACTTTATGGTTCGCAAATGCACGAACAGTTTATATAGGTGAAAACTCATATAACATCGTATATAATATTAATTAAAAAATTCAAAATCACAGGATTGGAGAATGAATCAAAAAAATTTACAACTAGAAGCGTCCGAAGTAGAAGAAGTCAAAATATTCGGAACCCAAAACGGCATCAACGTAATAGAAAGCCCAATCAAAACCAGGATACTATCCTTATTAAAAGATGAAGGATTAAACGGTTCCGACATAGTGGCGTTAACTGGTAAATCAAAATCTACAATTTCAGCCCACCTTAAGGACCTCATAAAAGAAGATATAGTTGATTATAAACCAGACCCTGTAGATGGACGTAGAAAAATTTTTTACATAAAATCACGCTATTTAGGAACGATTTCCCGGGAATCTGAACTCGAGAAGGACATGGACGACTACCTGAAAAAACAGGTGACCAGTTCCACAGATCCATTCAAATTTTATAAATACATCCTAAGAACCATAAGAGTATCACTTATGGAAGAAGGAGTTAACATAGACCCCATATTACACGATGCCGGTTTTAAAGTAGGCCAGACATTTAACGATCATTTGAAAAATCCGGTGACTGAAAATCTCCTGAAAAACGTCGCCCAATTCTGGGAAGATAATAAACTAGGAAGGATGTTCGTGGAACGCCTGGAGCCCCTTACCATCAGAGTGTACGATTGTTTTGAATGCGCTACTCTTCCTATAATTGGAAGATCCGCCTGTGCATTTGACTCCGGTATTCTGGAAGCCATATTCTCCGCCCATTTCAACCAGAAAATAGAAGCAGACGAAATAAAATGTTACGCCAAGGGTGACGAATACTGCTGCTTTAAGATAAATAGACTACAAAGTTTAAGATAAATGGGTTCTAATCTTTAGATTAATGGAATATAATCGAATAGAAATCTTTATTTTCTAGTACCTGATAAGTGAATAAATTAATAAAAAATCTTATTTTCTAATAAAATCTTATTTATCTTTTTTAAACTTCAAAATAGTGGTGGATAAATACTTTTTGTCCTTAACAAAATCAGTGAAAACCTTTTCATCCTCTAAACCACAGTTCTGCACGGAAATAACATCCTTGCTCCTTGAATCCTGGTCAACCATTTTTTCCAGATCATCCCTGTGTCTGGAGGTCTTCATCACCACGAAGGTGTCCCCGTATTCCAGAATACGCTCCAGCCTCTCATCGACCTTGGGCACGATTACTATGATCTCATCCTTCTCACCAAGGGATATACCGGCAGTCGCGGCGCAGCCAGTAAAAGAGGTTATGCCCGGTATAATTTCCACCTCAAATCCCCTATCTCCCATTCTCCTGCTGATATAGGAGAAAGTGCTGTAAATAGTGGGATCTCCCAGTGTAACGAACGCCACGTCCCATCCATCATTGAGTTTATCCTGGATGAGAGCAGCAGCATTGTCCCAGTATTCTCCCAGAAGAGTTTCATCTTCTATCATGGGGAAAAGAGGTTCCAACAACTGGTAACTATCATCACGTTCGTCGAGAAATCCCTGCACGATGGACAAAGCCAAACTGGGCTTTGAATCCGATGATTTTGGTGCGCATATAACATCCACTTTTTTTATAACATTCAAGGCCTTAATAGTTAAAAGATCAGCATCTCCAGGGCCTACGCCGATTCCAATTAGTTTTCCATTCATAATAATCCTTCAACAATTTAATAAACTTGTATCTGACCGAAACTATGCTAAAATTTTCTTTCCCTGGAAACTTATAAAGGTTTCATAGTATTTATACCAGCATCTCAAATATAAATCCCCATGGGAAACGGGTTTTTTTGTAACCAATGCGGCATGCTCAAAGATAACTGCACCTGTAACAAAAACGGTGCCAGGCTAACCAGGGCTTCAGGGATACCAAAATCAAGGATTGAAGAAATAAAAAGAGAATATCCACATATCGATGATGATATAATCGAAAACTTCCCCTTCACAGAGCCCCGGGAAGGGCAGCTGGAGATAATCAGTAACATTAAAAATGCCATGGAAGAAGGATTTACCTACATCCTGCTGGAAGCAGGGACCGGGACGGGTAAATCTGCAATCGCCACTACACTAGCCGGGATCTACCAGCCTGCTTATATTTTGACCATGACCAAACAGCTACAATCACAGTACGGAGCTCAATTTGGCTACCCCCTGGTTAAAGGCAGGGGAAACTTCTCCTGTAAAGAAACCCTGGACATCAGTTGTGACTCTGGTGCCTGCCAGACCACTCCCCGCTCCCAAAAATTCGTCTGCGAGTATGGTATAAGTAAATCATCATTCGATGGGGGGCGTTTTGCGTTTGAAGATGCATATGGAGGAAATATCTACTTCCGCTCCGATGAACACTGTCAGTACTGGGAACAGAAAGCAGAAGCTGTGAAAAGTCCGGTAACCTTAATGAATTACGATTACGCTCTCCTGGAATTGAATTACGTGAAGCACTTTGGTAAAAGAAGGTTGATGGTCCTGGATGAAGCACACAACATCGAAGACAAACTGATGCGTCGTATGGAAGTCAACATCTACAATAAGAGGCTGGAAAATGACATCAAAAAGAGCATACCCCCTAGTATGATGTCAGAAGAAAATCCCATTGAGTGGATATTATTTTTAGAGTCAATATATGATTCCTACAGAAAATTAGCCGTCCAGAAGATGCCTAAAAACAAGGCCGACCGGATAAACCGTACCAAATTCCGGTTACAGGAGCTACTGGACAATTTAGAGGAAACACCAGAAAACTGGGTGGTGGATAGAATCTCAGGCGGCGTGGCATTCAAACCCTTAAAGGTGGATATGTACGCTAAAAACAGGCTGTTTGAACATGCCGATACCTGTCTCTTCATGAGCGCCACCATACTGGACATGGACCTGTTCTGCAGGTGGCTGGGAATAGATGCAGATGAGGCTTATAAGATAAGGATAAAAAGCAACTTCCCGGCGTCCTCTCGGCCGGTGCACCTTAAGTTGGTGGGAAACATGTCCCGTAGGTCCATAAATCGAACCGCCCCAAAGACCATCCCCATCCTGGAGAAGATCATCAACTACCACCGGTACGAGAAAGGACTGATCCACACCCACAACTACAACTGCCAGAAATACATCCTGGGTAAAATCAAAAATAATCGGCTCATAGGCCATAACAGTAATAACCGGGAGTACCAGCTGCGCAGGTTTGAAGAAAGCCAGGAAAACCTGGTACTGGTCAGCCCGTCCATGGGTGAAGGTGTGGACCTGCCCTACGAGAAATGTCAGTTCCAGGTGATCTATAAGATACCTTTCCCCTTCCTGGGAGACCGTCAGGTGAACCAGAGGAGGAAAAAAGACCCTAAATGGTACGCGTATAAGACTGTGATGACCCTAATACAAGCTTACGGCCGGGGGATGCGTGCAGAGGATGATTACTGTGAGACGTACATACTCGATGGTAACTTCCGCATGTTACTCAACAACCCCCTCTATAAGAATCTGGTTCCAGAGTTCTTCAAGGAAGCAATACAAAATGATTAAAAGTCCTAAGTGAACTTACAAGATATCGTTAGTTTTATTATAAAGTTCAGATAAACCAACATCCATTATTAAATCCCAACTTTAAAATTCCCCGTCCAATCATAAATGAGAGGTATATTGAATGTCTGAACTTACCAATGTGGACATATACAGACAAATTGATGTTCTAAGGCACAACTTGCTGGACCTTACCATGCGCAACCAGCTTCTAAACTTCCGCCCACGCAGCATGACCGTGGAAGTTAAAGACGGGGATATCGCTGAAATATACGACAGACTGGTTCTTAAAAAAAGCAAGAGAAAACTCTTGCAATTTATTCCAAAAACAGAGCTTGAAACACCCGTAGATGATTCTCTAAATCAAGACGGATCTGAAGATACAGGAAAAACCCCCCAATCTGACGTGGAAGATGAAGTTCCTGGTGAAGTTAGTTCTGATTCTCTAGAAAGCTGTACTATTGAAACAGAAGAAACGGACGAATCCTCAGGAAAGGAAAAGGTCTCATCTCATGGTACAGAAGGGACTGTAAAGATAGAAAAAGAAATCAATTTAACCCATAATTCCATCCTTAATGGAGCAGATATATCAGGGGAAACTGTTTCAACCGCAGAAGAATCATCTCTACTCTGGGAAACTCCTGCACCGGACCAGGAGATGCTGGAGAAAAATAAAGAAATTTTATTACAGACCAGTTTAACTGGTTCTGAGCTTCAGAGACGTCTTTTCTACATAAACCAGCGGGCAAGGTCGGTAATGGAGGAACAGGGATACAACATCCTCTACCTGGCCCTGGGATTCCTGAGATGGAAGGACGAGAATGGGGCCCCGGAATACAGGGAAGCACCACTGATACTCGTACCGGTGGAACTGGAAAGACGCAGAGTAAAAGGTTCGTTCAAGCTCCGCTGGACCGGTGAAGACATAATACCAAACATCTCCCTGCAGGCCAAACTATTGGAGCAGGGGGTTGAAATACCTGATTTTGAAATGCCCCGGGCCAAAGAGGGTGTGCAAGAATATTTAGACCTGGTAAAGGAGGCCATCTCCCTGGAAAAGGATTGGAAAGTAATGGATAAAGTATTCCTGGGCTTTTTCAGCTTCACCAAGTTCGTGATGTACAAGGACCTTGAACCTGGAAGCTGGCCAGAAGACATGCCCCTGGAAGAAAACCCCCTGATAAAGGCCATATTCGATCCAGAGGGTGAAGAATTAGACCCTGGTTTTGAAGAAAATCAGGTGGACGTTAAACTTACAACACGGGACGTGTTCCATGTTATGGATGCCGATTCCTCCCAGATTGCAGTGATAGAGGATGTGAAAAACGGTCGGGACCTGGTCGTTGAAGGACCACCCGGAACAGGTAAATCCCAGACCATAGTAAACCTCATAGCAGAATTACTCGCCCGGGGGAACACCGTTCTCTTCGTTAGTGAGAAGATGGCAGCATTAGAAGTGGTTAAGGGACGTCTGGATAGTGTGGGTCTGGGTGAGTTCTGTATGGAACTGCACAGCAGAAAATCCAACAAAAAGGAGGTGCTGGAGAAGCTGGAAAGCGTCCTCCGGAACCCCAAACCAGCTGAACTATCCCTGGACAACGATTTAACTACCATTGAAGAGCTAAAAACTAACCTGAATGAATACGTATCCCTGTTACACTCCCCCTATGGAAAGATTAGGTGGACTCCCTACCAGATCTTTGGTTTAAAGGAGAAGTCACTGAAGCACTTCGAGAGAAGCCAGACCAAGATGCCCCGGTTCACCATGGATCAGGCTGAAGAGTGCACATTAAAGCAATGGCAGCAGACCACCAATAAATTTAAGGAATTGGGCGAATTATATCGGCTGGTGAAGCCCGTCTCATATAACCCCTGGAATTCAACCCGGCCAGACCCCATATTACCTGCAGAGGAAGAGGAGATAGAAACCCTCCTCACCAGTGCACTACAGGTTCTGGATAAACTAAACTTGAAAGCCCAGGAACTGGCCAAGATATCCGGAGTTAACATACCACATACCCTCGATGAAATGGAACACCTCATCGCTGCGGTGGAGATAATATCGTTCTTCCCCTCCCTGGAAAGAGAACTCATACTCAATCCCAGCTGGGACTACGATAAATTACACGTATATAAGCTGATAAAAAGTTTAGAAGAATACCAGGCCATAGTCAAAGATTTAAAAGGCTTTAGAAAGGATGCCTTGGATGAAGATTTACCAGCACTACTTACGGAATTCCAGGAACAGAAGAAGAAGATCCTGAAATTCATCAGCGGAGATTTCAAAAAGGTGAAGAAGAAGATAGGCAGAATCTACAAGGGCAAACCACCAGAAAATGATGAACAAATACTGGAAGACCTGGAAGAACTCATCAAATGCCAGAAACTCCAGGAAGATATCAGGACCCAGGATGAAAAAGCCCGATCACTCTTCGGCTCCCACTGGAAGGCAGAAAAGAGCCATGTGGAAAGCCTGAAGAAGATATCAGACTGGATACTGAAATTCAGAAAAGCATTAAAAGAGGGGCGGATATCGGAGAAAACCCTGAAAATAATGGACTCCATAAACCAGGAAGAATTAAAAGGAATATCCAATGAGTTGCACGAGAACTACAATGAAATACTTGATCTGGTAAGGCAGTTAAACCATTTCCTCCACTTTAAACAGGGCTCGGCCATGGGAGACAACCTGACCAAAAGCCCTATCAGTCCCCTGGAATCCCAGATAACACAGTTAAAAGAGGGATTAGGTGAATTACAGAATTGGTCCCGTTTCAGCTCCTCCCGGGCAGAGTGTTTAGAGACTATCGGTTCCAAACTGGTGGAAATAGTCGATAAGGATGAGATAGAAACCCAGGACCTCATACCCTGCCTGGAAGGAAACTTCGCAGATTCCATGCTACGCAAACTATTTTTAGAAGAACCATTACTCTCCCGTTTTGTGGGGGATGTACATCAAAAGAAGATAGAAGAATTCCAGGAACTCGACAGGAAGATTATAAAGTTAAACCGGTTCAGGATAGCGGAAAAACTATATGAAAACCGTCCATCACTATCAAGCAACGCATCACCCCGTAGTGAACTGGGAGTTTTAAAGAGTGAATTCGCCAGGAAAAGGGGACATATGCCCATCAGGAAATTGTTATCCATCTGTGGCGGCATTATACAGAATATCAAACCCTGCTTTATGATGAGCCCCCTCTCCATAGCCCAGTACCTGGACCCATACAGTGTGAAAAACCTGCGCTTCGACTACGTTATCTTCGATGAAGCCAGCCAGGTGAAACCAGAAGACGCGTTAGGAGCGCTTTTAAGGGCCAAATATGCAGTTATAATGGGTGATACCCGGCAACTACCACCCACCACCTTCTTCGACATCCTCATCGATGTGGAGAGTGAGGATTATGATCTGGCGGTGCTCGCGGATATGGAGAGCATTCTGCATCTTACCAAACGGAGTTTCCCATCGAAGATGCTCAGGTGGCATTACCGGAGCAGGCACGAATCCCTCATTGCTGTTTCCAACCAAGAATTCTATGACAATCATCTCTTGATCTACCCTTCACCCAGCCAGGATGCAGAGGAACTCGGATTAAAACTGGTCCACCTCCCGGAGACTGTATATGATCGGGGTAAAACCGCGACCAATCGTGAAGAGGCAAAAGAAGTTATAAAAGCCGTTTTTGAGCATTACCAGAAGTATGGTGATGCGAAGAGTTTAGGTGTAGGGACCTTCAACGTCCGCCAGCAGCAGGCCATTCTAGAAGAGCTGGAATTGCAGTTAAAACTCAACCCTCGGATGGAAAAATATTTCAGCGGAAATCAAGAGGAGCATTTTTTCGTTAAAAACCTGGAGACAATCCAGGGAGATGAAAGGGATGTGATAATGGTTAGTGTGGGATACGGATTCGATGCAGAGGGACGTTTAAGCCATAACTTCGGACCGGTGAACCAGGACGGAGGGGAAAGGCGTTTAAACGTTCTATTAACACGGGCCCGGGAGAAATGTATCCTGTTTTCAAACTTCAGAGGCAGAGACCTGCATTTAACATCAAATTCACCATTCGGCCTCAGGGCGCTTAAGGTATTCCTGGAATACGCTGAGAATAGAACGCTTAATCAGATGGATAAATTCCCGGACAGTAATGAAACTGCCTTTGAAAACGCCATCTACGAATTTTTAACTGAACAGGGATATGAAGTGCACACCCAGGTAGGTTGTGCGGGTTTCAGGGTTGACCTGGCCATATTAGACCCAGAATATCCTGGACGTTACCTCCTGGGAGTCACCTGCGACGGTCCAATTTACCAGAGCAGCCGGGTGGCCCGGGATCGGGACCGGCTTAGACAACAAGTACTTACCAGGTTGGGCTGGCGCTTATATACGTTATGGTCACCGGACTGGTACAGAAACCGTGCTGAAGTACAAAAAACATTATTAAAAGTTATAGAAGAACTATTAAATGAGGGAAGGGGTGAAGAAGAATTCATCCCACCTGTGGTTGATGAAGAAGAAACGATGGAGGAGATCCTGGAAGCTGAAGCAGTGGCTACTACAGAAACAGAACCCACAGAATCAATAATAAGTTCAAAAGCAGGGACAATTCCAGGATCAGAAGTTACTGGTGATTCAAAAGCAGTTGCCTCTGAACCTGAACTAGTCCAGGAACCAGAATCAGAAGTTGCAGAATCAAAGTTAACTCCAAAAACTGAGCCAGTAAAAACCACACAGAAGGTGGTTGATGTTCCAAAATCTCCCCTGGATGAGATATCCAATTATGAAGTAACCAACCTGAAGCAAAACTTCAAAGTCACCGGGGAATTACATAACCAACCTGTAGGGGATGTTGCTCGGGCAGTGATGGAAGTGGTTGAAGTGGAAGGCCCTATCCACTACGATGAAGTGGTGAAACGTATCAGAACCCACTGGGGACTGAGTAGAGCCGGGCGTCGTATCCAGGCTATAATGAAAGAAGCTGTTGAGTTAACCCTGATGGACGGCCGGGTTATACGGAAAGGAGATTTCCTATATTACAAAGACGCTCCCATCATGGTCAGGCGGCGTACAGGCAAACAACCCGTGAAAATGGACCTTATCAGTAAAGAAGAAATTGCAGCAGCAATAGACATGGTGCTGAAAGCCCAATACGCAACCGAACCGGACGAACTGATACGTGAAGTTGTACGGCTCTTCGGGGCTAAACTAGCCCGTGGCCCGGCAGTTAGCAAGGTAAACAGTGTTATTAAAAGTCTGATAAAAGCGGGCGAGGTAGAAGAAAGGCCGGATGGTATGATCGATCTGGTAAGGAATTAATTTAAGGAGATTTATTAGATGGAACAGAAAACAGGAGCTAACCAGTTTACAATGGCCCTTGGTGAAGGGGTTGATTCTGCATTCAAAAAACTGGCATCAGAAATACTTAAAGATGGTGCGTTATCCTCCAGGGAGAAAAGTCTTATCGCGCTTGCATGTGCTGTTGCTGTTAAATGTGACCATTGCACACGTGTTCATAAAAAACAAGCCCTTAAAACAGGAGCTACACAGGAAGAAATATTGGAAGCCGCTGCTGTGGCGGGTCTGGTGCGTATGGGTTCTGGATTTAACACAGCTTTCGCGCTTTTAGATGATAAGTAATAAAATAGACGGACCTGGGGGGATTTGAACCCCCGACCTTGGGATCCGAAGTCCCACGTCATATTCCTGGCTAGACTACAGGCCCATAACACGTCTAATAAATCATAGACAAGTTAGTTGTTGGTTGCTTTTCATTTATATAACTATTCCCTTTCTGAGATGAATCAAAAATTAACTCTGTAAATGTAACATCCCAAAAAAATAAAAGGGAAAAGTGGATGTGAACTTTTATTTTGGGGATAATTTTCCTAATGGGATAATTTTTTAAAATTATCCTAAAACCCACTAAACCCGATTCTATTCATTCACAATGCTCGTATCATTAACCTGTGTATTATCCGTGTCTATCCCTTCTGAATAGATGAGTCTTATGGATCTGGCCTGGAAAAGAGTGATGAAAGAATTAATCAGAATAGGAACCACGAAAAATCCAACTATGCTACTGCCCATTTCAATCAAAGACCCTGCAGATGCGAAAATAGCCGAAACAATCATGGTGGCTACCCACCAAAGAATGAATCTTCCATATCCAACTGTCTTGATTCTCTGTATGATTTCTCCCATGTTGAAGGCAGCTCCAAGTCTATTATGATAAGCCATATTGGAAAGGGCCATCATGTAAAACATGATAGCAGGAATGAATAAAAGCACCCCAATAATCAATGGTAACCAGTTAACCAGTTTATCAAATTTAGATTTAACACTCCATACACATAGGCCATCAAGTAAAATTGTCCCGCACCTAGAATAACGAGTATTGCAGGGATGAAATAATATGCTATGGTAGTAACTATTACTTTAAGGCCATCCAGAACCATACCAGCCCATTCATTATATTCAGGCATCTTTGAATCGCCTTGAATAGTTTTCCGGGTCACTCTTAGGGCATAACCAGCTACAAATATTCTGGGAATGACCACCAGAGTGGTAAACATCAGCAGACCAAAAATCAGCCATCTTTTGCGGCTGTTGTTCAAGTGTTCTGGATTGGAACCAGGATACTTGAATGAATCAGATATTATCTCAGACAACTTCATTTATTAAACTCCTAATCTGCCTTTATGGTACTCCTTTTTTTATCAAATATCACTAAATCTTTATTTAAATTCCCAACACTATTCTTTCTCATACACCATGATAACTGGTCTTTACCATCTTCAAACATGCCCCGTAGGGTTCGAATTTACCAATATCATTGCCCGTGCAAAAATGCATTCCCTGATTGGATTCAGTCATCATCAAAGGTTTTGCTTTCTCTAAATCCCATGAACCATCTTCTGGATTGTAAATATCATCATCCACTTCAAGATGCACCACTTTACCCAGGATCAACAGGTAAGGGAAGCCATCATACGTCTCTTCGTGCATACTGTGTAGCTGGAACTCCATCCACGCATAACAACCTTCTATTCCCGGTGCCTTAACCTTTTTTGAAGGTCTTTCCTTTAAGTTTGCCAATTCAAATTCGTTAACATCAAAAGGAACATGTGAAGAAGTGGGTATCACTGCATCCACCAGATCAACACCAGGCATATTTATAACAAACTCTTTTTTGGTGTCTATATTGACATATGTATCTCTCATCTTTGCCTATACCACACATACCAGGTCAAATGGCCTTAAAATTGGACATGCTCTATGTAGAAAACCAATACTGTATAAATGTTATCATTTACCCTCAATACTTCACTTATATAGTTTAAGAAATCAAATAGTAAATGATCCAAGAACATATTTTAACTAAAAAACCTGGACTTAATTTACACTAACTTCTAAATATAGAGATATTATGCTTGCTAAAAGAATAATACCCTGTCTGGACTGTGATTTAAACGTACCCCGCGGCCGTGTGGTTAAAGGGGTTGAATTTAAACAGATCCGCTACGCGGGTGAACCTGTGGACTTGGCCACTCGCTACTATGAGGATGGGGCTGATGAGATCGTGTTTCTGGATATCACTGCCTCCCATGAACACAGGGAGACCATGGCCCACGTAATCAAGGCCACCACTGAGAACGTCTTCGTTCCCATCTGTGTGGGTGGTGGGATAAGGAAACCCTCTGATTACGTTAACATGCTTAAAGCTGGGGCTGATAAATGTTCCACCAACACCGCCGCCATCCACAACCCCGACCTGATCAATGAAGCGTCTGAAATCGTCGGTTCCCAGGCATGTGTCATTGGCATCGACGCCAAGCGCCGTTACATCGACAACCCCCGGGAGAACGGTGATAAGATAATCGTGGAAACTAAAAAAGGTTACTGCTGGTACGATTGCAGTATCTACGGTGGAAGGGAGTTTACTAGTATAGATGCCCTAGCATGGGCGATGGAATGTCAGGAAAGGGGTGCCGGGGAGATATTACTCACATCCATGGACCGGGACGGGACCAAAGACGGCTACGATATCCCACTGACCAGGACCATGAGTGAGATGCTGGATATTCCGGTGATTGCCTCGGGTGGTGTAGGTAATCCGGAACATATCTACGAAGCTTTCCAGTTCGGTAAAGCAGATGCCGCTTTAGCTGCCAGTATCTTCCACTTCAACGAGTATCCTGTGCCAATGGTGAAGGAGTACTTGAAGCAAAAGGACGTGCCAGTTAGAGTTTAAATTTTTTTTTATTTTCTCATAATAATTTTAAATTCACAATGAAATTCTAAAAATTTCCCAAAATTAAAAACTTATTAATTTTTCCCTAATTTCTAATAAGGACTCATTTTAAATACTTCCTGATTAATTAAATAAAGATCGACATCTAAATTAGAAGATAC
>WOYI010490910.1_pt1 | contig 19968 bp, 23 predicted proteins | sample 6423411 | NCBI WGS metagenome assembly WOYI01 (sample SAMN13441803, study PRJNA592873) | oil field metagenome | biome: oil field; feature: oil-well bore; material: oil-contaminated soil; isolation source: oil-contaminated soil from oil-well borehole | place: Germany: Wietze | collected 2016-10-18 ... | reverse complement strand
CCGAGCCGCTGCTGCACAAGGTGGACGTGAGCATCGGGCCGAGGCCCGGCGCCGTATCCGCTGCTGCTGCCGGGACGGGTGCCGCGCCTCTCCGCGACGAGGTGGCCTGCCACTTCCCCGAGCCCTGAGCCGATGTCGCAGAAGGCGCGCGCGCGGCGGCACGTCGTGCGATCAGCCGGGGCGGTGATCCCGTTCTGGATCGGCGCGGTGATTCTTGCGGTGGTGGTCGGCACGCCGTTGGTGCTGGCCGACTGGCGCCTGTTCGGCTTTGTGATCGCGCCCGCGCTGCTGCTGGCGTGGGTCCTCTGGTTCATCCTGTACCGCCCCGCCGTGCACTACGACGATGCCGGAGCGGTGGTGATCAACTTCGGGCGGGTGCACGTGCTGCCGTGGGCGCGGGTCACCAGCATCCGTCAGGGGATCAGCCTGGTGTTCGATCTCGACACCGGCAAGCCGGTCAGCGCCTTCGGTGCCCCTGCACCCCGCCGCACGGGCAACGTCATGAGCAACTTCGACCGGCGGACCAGGCCCGTCGAGAGCTTCCATCGCGAGGCCGAGCTGCTCGACGGCTTCCGACTGGCGGCGGCACCCGATTCCGCGCCCGTCACCACGCACTGGGATGCTGTGCCGCTGGTCATCGGCGCCGTTCTGCTTCTCGCGGTCGCGGTCGAGGTCGCGATCGGCCTCTGAGGGCCCGCGTAGGGTGTCAGGCGTGAGACGCCGCTTCACCGTGCTGGCAACCGGGTCACTGCTGGCGCTGGCGCTCGCGACCGGGTTGACCGGATGCACGCCGTCCCCGCTCGTCGCGGGAAGCGCCGTCGCGGTCGCCGTGACCGACCCTTTCACCTCGGCGAATCCCGACACCTCCTACGGCCGCAGCTCGCAGAGCAACGCCGATGCCGCGCTGCTGACCTCGACGGGATTCGGCTACACCGATGCGAGCGGATCGATCGTGGCGGATGACTCATTCGGCACGGTGCGGCTGCTCAGCCGCGATCCGCTCGAGGTCAGGTACACCGTGAATCCGGGTGTCGACTGGTCGGATGGCACTCCGATCGACGCGAGCGATCTGCTGCTCGCCTGGGCGGCCGGCTCTGGGGCGCTCAACACGCCGGACTTCGACGACAGCGCATACGTGGATGCCGCGACCGGCAAGTACAGCGCGGCGTTCCCGGCGGGCGTCGTCTTCTTCGACGGGAGCATCGGCTCGGGCCTGGAGAAGGCGACGAGGATGCCGGTCCTGGGCGCCGACGGCCGCTCGATCACCGTGCTGTACGACTCCGTCATCCCGAATTGGCGCACGGTGCTGGAGCCGGGGGTCCCCGCCCATGTGCTCGGGCAGCTGGCCCTGCACGCCGGGCCAGGCGACGCCGCGGCGGCGAAGGCGGCCGTGCTGACCGCGATCCAGAAGGACGATCGATCCCGCCTGCACGCCATGGCCGGGGTCTGGAACGGCGCGTACGAGCTGAGCTCCACCCCGAAGGACGCGCGCCTGCTGGTCTCGAGCGGCCCGTACTCGATCGCGAAGATCTCGGGAGGCGAGGTGGTGCTGGCCGCGAACCCGAAGTACTCCGGCAACCGGCGCCCGGGCTTCCAGACGGTGACCCTCCGGGTCTCGCCGGATCCGCTGGAGACCGCGAAGCTGCTCGCCTCGGGGGAGGTGGACATCGCGACGCCGGAGCCGAGCGCGGCCACGGCGAAGGCCATGTCATCCATCGCGGGAGTGACGCTCACCACGGGGACCGAGGCTCGCTACGAGCATCTCGATCTGCAGTTCTCGGGCGGCAGGCACAGCACCTTCGACGACGAGCGGGTCAGGCGCGCCTTCCTCGACGTCGTGCCGCGGCGCCGGCTCGCGACCCGGTTCGGCGGGGGCGCTGGCGCGAAGCTGCTGGACTCCTTCGTCATCCGCCCCGGGGCGAAGGGCTACGCGCAGACGATCGAGAAGAACGGCTCGGACTCCTTCGCCGCGACCGACGTTCCGGCGGCCATGAGGCTGCTGCGACAGGCGGGGGTCGCGAGGCCCGAGGTGTGCATCCTGTACGACCCGTCCAATCCACGGCGGGTCGGCGAGTTCCAGTTGATCCAGCAGAGCGCGACGCAGGCCGGATTCGTGGTGACCGATTGCTCGAGCCCGGACTGGGAGGGCCTGCTCGGTGTGGCAGGGAGCTATGACGCCGCCCTGTTCGCCTGGGACACCACGCGCCTGCAGCCGGCAGCGCAGGCCTCGGTGTTCCGAAGCGGTGCCGGGCTCGCGAACTACAACCACTACCGGGATGCGGAGTCGGATGCCCTGATCGACCAGCTGGCCAGGACCGACGACCCCGACGGGCAGACCGCGCTGCTCGGCAGGCTCGACGCTCGCATCTGGGCGTCCGCTTACGGGGTGCCGCTGTACGCGTACCCGACGCTGACGGCCGTCGATGCGCGGGTCAGCGGGGTGACGCGCTCGCCGCTCGCCGGATCGGTGTTCTGGGACGCATGGGCCTGGAGACCGGCCGTTCCGCCGACGACGGGCTAGACTAAGGGGTCAGCCGCGCCCACCGTCCGGCCCGTTCTCAAACTCTCCTCCCTTCACGTCCGAGGTACTTCCATGGCCACCGCCACCCGTCCCGATCTGCGCAACGTCGCCATCGTCGCCCATGTCGATCACGGCAAGACGACGCTCGTCGACGCGATGCTGCGGCAGACGAACTCCTTCGGGGAGCACGCCCACGTCGACGAGCGCGCCATGGACAGCAACGACCTCGAGCGCGAGAAGGGCATCACGATCCTCGCGAAGAACACCGCGGTCACCTACAGGGGGCTCCACGCCACCGAAGGCCCCGTCACCGTCAACGTGATCGACACTCCCGGCCACGCCGACTTCGGCGGCGAGGTCGAGCGCGGGCTGAGCATGGTCGATGGCGTCGTCCTGCTCGTGGACGCGAGCGAGGGCCCGCTGCCGCAGACCCGCTTCGTGCTGCGCAAGGCGCTCGAGGCGAAACTGCCCGTCATCCTGCTCGTGAACAAGACCGATCGCCCGGATGCCCGCATCGACGAGGTCGTGGCCGAGAGCCAGGATCTGCTGCTGGGCCTGGCGAGCGACCTCGCCGACGACGTGCCGGACCTGGACATCGATGCCATCCTCGACGTCCCGGTGGTCTACGCGTCCGGCCGCAACGGGGCAGCGAGCTGGAACAAGCCCGCGAACGGCACCCTGCCCGACAACGACGACCTCGAGCCGCTGTTCGACGCGATCCTCAAGCACGTGCCCGCCCCGTCATACGACGACGAGGCGCCGCTGCAGGCCTGGGTCACCAATCTCGACGCCTCGCCGTTCCTCGGCCGCATCGCCCTGCTCCGGGTCTTCTCGGGCACGCTGAAGAAGGGCCAGACGGTGGCCTGGGTGCGTCACGACGGCTCGCACTCGAATGTGCGCATCACCGAGCTGCTCAAGACCCGTGCCCTCGAGCGGTACCCCGCCGAGGAGGCCCACGCCGGCGACATCGTCGCCGTGGCCGGGATCGAGGAGATCACCATCGGCGAGACGATCGCCGACCCCGACGATGTGCGGCCGCTGCCGGCCATCACCGTCGACGACCCGGCGATCTCGATGACGATCGGCACCAACACCTCGCCGCTGATCGGCAAGGTCAAGGGCCACAAGCTCACCGCCCGCATGGTGAAGGACCGCCTCGATCGCGAACTGATCGGCAACGTGTCGATCAAGGTCGTCGACATCGGACGCCCGGATGCCTGGGAGGTGCAAGGCCGCGGCGAACTGGCGCTCGCGATCCTCGTCGAGAACATGCGCCGCGAAGGATTCGAACTCACCGTCGGCAAGCCGCAGGTGGTCACGAAGAAGATCGACGGCAAGACGTACGAGCCCTTCGAGCACCTCACCGTGGACGCCCCCGAGGAGCACCTCGGCGCCATCACCCAGTTGCTGGCCGCGCGCAAAGGCCGCATGGAGGGCATGGCGAACCACGGCACCGGCTGGGTGCGCATGGAGTTCGTGGTCCCCTCCCGCGGCCTGATCGGCTTCCGCACCGAGTTCCTCACCATCACCCGCGGCACCGGGATCGCCAACGCGATCTCGCACGGCTACGAGCCGTGGGCTGGCACCATCACCACCCGGGTCAACGGCTCGATCGTCGCCGACCGCGCCGGCGTCGCCACCCCGTTCGCGATGGTCGCGCTGCAGGAGCGCATGTCGTTCTTCGTCGAGCCGACCCAGGAGGTCTACGAGGGCATGGTGGTGGGCGAGAACTCGCGCGCCGACGACATGGATGTCAACATCACCAAGGAGAAGCAGCTCACCAACATGCGGCAGTCCACCGCGGACAACTTCGAGCGGATGACCCCCTCGCGGCGCCTCACGCTCGAGGAGTGCCTCGAGTTCGCCCGCGAGGACGAGTGCGTCGAGGTCACGCCCGAGGTGGTCCGCATCCGCAAGGTGGAGCTCGACCAGAGCGCCCGCGCCCGCTCCACGGCACGGCTCAAGCGGCAGGACGCCACCGTCTGATGCGACGCGGGCCGCGAGATCCGGCCCATCGTCCCCATGCGCGGAGGCCGGAATTGCGCCTCTTTCCGTTACGCGGGCATAACGCACGCCGCGCCATACTGTCGGCATGACAACTCGCACCCGAGGCGGTCGCCTCGCCACCGTTGCCCTCACCGCGTCCCTGCTGGTCGCGTCCCCCCTGCTGCTCTCCGGATGCAGCCTCCTCCACCTGCCCGGATCAGCCGGCGGCGGGATCGCCATCCCCGGCGTCGGCAGCTTCGGCTCCGGCAAGCTCCCCTCGGACTGGCCCAAGGCGGTGCCGGTGGCTTCGGGCGAAGTGCTCACCGGCGCGTCCATCGGCAACGCCAACTCGAAAGACGGCCAAGGCTGGAACGCCACCATCAAGGTGTCCGATGCCGGGGCTTACGGGCAGATCAAGAGCCAGCTGACCGGCGCGGGCTTCACGGTCGGCAGTGAGCCGGACTCCGGCGACGCCCAGGGAGGAACCGGCACCTTCGTCAATGGGCCGTATAAGGTTCTCGTCGTCGTGACGAAGGCCGATGACAAGACCGGATGGGTCGCGAACTACACCGTGACCTACGACAAGACCAGCGGATAGCTGCGACCGGCATGCGCACCGGCATGATCGCGTAACATATCCTCACCTAGCCGGTTCGTGATCAGAGGCCAGCATGTCCAGTCGCTCCGCGGTCCCTCCATTCGTCATCGCGGCTGCCTCTGTGCTGCTGCTGGTCGGCTGCGCCTCTGGTGCCGGCAGAACCGGCAGCGGGACCGCATCGGCGACCGCCAGTCGATCGCCGACGCCGACCGCGAGCGCCACCCCGCCCAGCACTGCGATCCCCACCGTGAATCCGACGGATGCCATCAATGCCACGACCGTCATCCCGAGCGACTTCCCGCCGAGCGTCCCGTTGATCGAGGGGGACATCCTGACCGCGTCGTCGACGAGCACGGGCTGGGTGGTCTGGATCAAGTCGTCCGACCCGATCTCCGGCTACAGCGACGCCTCGAGCGCGCTGCAGGACGCCGGCTTCACCGCGACCGCCGATCAGAGCGTCAACGGCAGCGCGGTCGGACTGTTCACGAACGACCACTACACGGTGACCGTCACCGCAGGTTCCGACGCGAAGCACCCGGACGCGGTCGGCTACCAGGTCGACAAGAGGTAGGTCCGCGTCCGCAGGCGCAGCATGGGGTTCAGGCGAAGAGGCTCTCGCCGATCGTCTGACCGGCTCGCGCGCCCGGCGGCACCGCGAAGATCGCCGAGCCGACATGGCTGATGTACTCGTTCATCGCATCGCGCGCCAGGCTGCGCTGGATGGCGATGAACTGCTCGGGCGAGCGCTGGAATGAGATGAAGAACAACCCGGCGTCGAGCCTGCCCAGCTGGTCGTTGCCGTCGGCGAAGTTGTAGCCGCGGCGCAGCAGCCGCACTCCCTTGTTGAAGTCCGGATGCGCGAGCCGCACGTGCGCCGCCTCGTCGATCTTCGCCGTCCCGTCCGCCGCCTTCGCCTGGAAGTCGGGCTCGGTGAACTCGGTGCCGCCCGACAGCGGTGCACCCTCGCCCTTGTCGCGCCCGATCACGCGCTGCTGCTCGCCGAGTCGGGTGCGGTCCCAGTTCTCGATCACCATGCGGATCTTGCGCGCCACAAGATAGCTGCCTCCGGCCAGCCATGCCGGCCCGTCGCTCGCCGGCACCCAGACGTCCGCATCGACCGCGGAGCCCTGCTCCACCTTGATGTTGGCGGTGCCGTCCTTGAAGCCGAAGAGATTGCGGGCCGTGGCCTGGGAGGTCGACGTCGAGGAGGTGCGGCCGAACCCGAGCTGCGACCAGCGCAGCGCCGCCCGCCCGAATGCGATGCGGCTCAGGTTGCGGATCGCGTGCACGGCGACCTGCGGATCGTCTGAGCAGGCCTGGATGCACAGGTCCCCGCCGCTCGACGCCGGGACGAGGGCGTCGCCGGCGAAGCGCGGGAGGGGCGCCAGCAGCGGGGGAGTGCGGGAGGCGAGGCCGAAGCGATCGGCCCCCGAGGCATCCGTGAAGAGCGTGGGACCGAAGCCGAAGGTGATCGTCAGCCCGCTCGGGGGCAGTCCCCGCGCCTCGCCGGTGTCATCGGGCGGAGCCAGCAGATCGCCGTCGACGGAGCCGTCTCCGACCTCAAGGCCCTGGGTCATGCGGGCGGCTGCGGCCGTCCAGTCCGCGAGCAAGGAGATCAGTTCGGTGCGGGTGGCGGCGACCGACATGTCGAACGCGGCGAAGTGGAGCCGGTCCTGCGCCGGCGTGACGATGCCGGCCTGGTGCGCCCCGTAGAAGGCGTAGCGGGTGCCCGGATCGGGCGTCGACCCGGCAAGGGCGGCGGTCGTCGCCGCGACCCCGGCTCCGCCGCCGAGCGCGAGTCCCGCCGCCCCCGCACCGGCCAGCCCGAGAAGGCTCCGGCGGCTCAGGCTGCGGTCGTGCTCGGGGTCGCTCAAGATGCGGGCACTCCCAGCACTGCGTGCGTCAGCTGCGAGAGCGGCTCGGCCAGTGCGTTGACCTGGTTGGAGAGATCCCTGCGCTGGGCATCCGTCACCTGGTCGTATGGGGCGAAACCGGCCTGGATGCTGCCGTACTTCATGAGAAGGGCGTTCAAGGCGGCGAACTCCTTCTGAATGGAGGCGACGAGCTTGGTCCCCGCTGCACCCTGGGATGCGGCGATCGGCATGACGTCACCGAATGCCACCTCGGCGCCCTGCGCGTTCGCCTGGAAGTCGCTGAGATCGGTGTGCGACCACCAGTCCTCCTCGCCGGTGATCTTGCTCTTCGCGACCTCGTCGAGCAGCCCGATGGCGCCGTTGGAGATGTCGGCGAGGGTGACCGTGAAGTCCTTCTTGTCGACCAGGTCCGAGAGCTGCTGCACGTCGGCGACCAGTCCATCGCCGAGGGTCTTGCGCTCCGCGGGAGTGGACGGCGCCCAGTTCAGCGTCGCGCTGGTCCCGTCGGAGTTGAGGGCGCCGGCGGCCGGCGGCCAGAGGTCCTTCTCGATCCGGTGGAAGCCGGTCCAGCCGAGATCCTCGGCGACGGCATCGACCTCGCGGTAGTCGATCTTCGGGTCGAGGTCGCCGAACTGCTCGGCGGTCGGCTCGATCCGCTCGTAGAAGACACGGGCACCCGCGAAGAGGGAGCGGGCGGCCTGGTCGTCGCCGGCTTCGTAGGCGGTCGTGAGTCCCGCGACAGCCGGGATGAGTTGCTGCACCTGCGATCGCAGGTAGGACACGTAGTCGGTCACCGCGGTCCTCGCCAGCTGCTCGGTGCTCTGGTCCAGCGCGATCGTGGTGCCGGTGACCGTGAACTCGGCCTGGCCGATGGTGGCTCCGACCTGCTGGAATCTGCAGCCGGTGTAGTAGGTTCCCGGCTGGAGTCGGGCGACCAGCGACACCGTCTGGCCCGGGGTCACGTTCTCCTTCTCGCCGACGATCCGGAGCTTGTCGTCCGCGAGGATCTCGAACTCGTTCACGTCGGTGCCCGTGTTGGTCAGCGTGAAGGCCACGTTGCCCGATGGGGCGGTCGAGCCGGAGACGGCGCAGCCGTCGTCGGTCATCGTGACGGTCAGCTGCGACGTGGCGGCCACCCTGTTCGGCACGCAGCCGGCCAGTGCGATGGCCGTCAGGATGGCGATGCCGGCGATGGGCAGCGAGCGGATGGGCATATATGGGGATCCTCGGCAGGGTTCGGCGGACGGGATGGCTTCAGGCGCGTTCGCCGAGGGGCGACAACGGCTCGTTCGCGCGCGGTGCCTCGACGGCCGGTGCCTCGACGGCGGGCGCCTGGACGGCGGGGGCGGGTGCCACCGCCTGCGTCGTGGCCTTCCCGCCGAGGCTGACTCGCAGGAAGAGGGTGAGCACGACCGCCGCGTAGAGCAGCCAGCCGACCACCTGCAGCCAGCTCGGATCGGCCGTGAACTGGAAGAGGCCGGTGAGCAGAGTTCCGTACCAGCTGGTCACCGGGATGGCGCCGCCGAGGTCGTAGGCGGGCCCGGTGGTCGGGAGGATGCCGGCCTCCTGCAGTTCGCCGAGGCCGTAGGCGAACACCCCGGCGGCGACGAGCACCAGGAAGAGCCCGGTCCAGAAGAAGAACCGCGACAGGTTGATGCGCACCAAGCCCCGGTAGATCAGATACGAGACGGCGATCGAAGCGAGGATGCCCAGCAGCGCGCCGATCGAGCCGAGCAGCGCCTGCCCGCTCGAGCTGACGCTCGCCCAGACGAACAGCGCGGTCTCGACGCCTTCCCTGCCGACGCTGAGGATGCCCAGCAGCACGATCGCAGCGGTGGATCCGGCCATTGCGCTCGCGAGCCGGCCCTGCAGTTCGCCCTTGAGGTGGCGGGCGTGGCGCGCCATCCAGAAGATCATCCAGGTCACCAGGGCGATGGCCAGGATGGAGAGGCTGCCGCCCAGCGCCTCCTGAGCCTGCGTGGTGAGCCCGTAGGGGCCGAAGGTCAGGAGCGCGCCGACGCCCAGCGAGATGATGATCGCGCCGGCGATGCCGGCCCAGAGCCTGGACAGCATGTCGCGTCGGCCGAGCTTGGTGAGGTAGGCCACGAGGATGCCGATGACGAGGCCGGCTTCGAGGCCTTCCCGCAGGCCGATCAGGAGGTTGGCGAGCATGGTGGGATGCTTTCGGGAGAGGTGGATGCGGATCCGGTGAGCCGAGCGCCAGCTTCGGTGAGGCTTACCTTACTTATCCCACCCTAACCACGGCGGGCTAGTCTTGTCCATCGGAGGTTCGCCCATGGAGGACATCGCGCAGAGGCACGAGGCGGAATCGGAACCCGAGTCCGAACCGCTCGGCGCCGGGGCGACGGCGCTGAGTTCGGTGTTCGGACTGCTGGTGGGCATCGTCGTCGGCGTCATCACGACCTTCACGCACGGGCTGGTCTTCCCCTGGGCCCTCATCGCAGGCCTCGCGATCGTCGCAGCTCTCGTCGCCGGATTCCGGCTCGTCTTCGGCAGCCGGATCGTCGCAGCGGCCGCCGCGGTCGGCGTGCTCGCTGCTGCCGCCGCCTTGGCCTTCCCCGGTGCGGGAGGCGTCGCGCTGAGCCTGGACGGCCCGGCGGGGTGGATCTGGGCGATCGGTCCGGCCGTGGTCTCCGCGCTCGTGCTCCTGCCGCATCGCCGCCGTTCCTGAGCGGGATGCCGCCGCCAGCGGGCGCCGGATGAGTCCCGGGCATTTGCATAGACTGGAGGCGTGACCTACGTCATCGCCCTTCCCTGTGTGGATGTCAAGGACCGCGCCTGCATCGACGAGTGCCCCGTCGACTGCATCTACGAGGGCGACCGCATGCTCTACATCCACCCGGACGAGTGCGTCGACTGCGGCGCCTGCGAGCCGGTGTGCCCGGTCGAGGCGATCTATTACGAGGACGATCTGCCCGAGAAGTGGTCGGACTACTACAAGGCGAACGTCGAGTTCTTCGCCGAGGTGGGTTCTCCCGGCGGTGCCGCGAAGGTCGGCGTGATCGCGGGGGACCACCCCCTGATCTCGGCGCTCCCGCCCCAGGGGGACTAGCCCGTGCGCGCTGCACGGGCGCCGTTGGCGCTGCCCGACTTCCCGTGGGATGCGCTGGAGCCGTTCGGGGAGCGCGCGCGCCGGCATCCGGCCGGGATGGTCGACCTGTCGGTCGGCTCGCCGGTCGACCCGGCGCCGCAGCTGGTGCGCGACGCCCTCGCGGCCGCCACCGATGCGCACTCGTACCCGGCGACCGCCGGTTCGCCGCCCCTGCGCGAAGCCATTGCGGACTGGTACGCCCGCCGCCATGGCGTGACGCTCGGGGTCGCGAACGTCCTGCCGACGATCGGCTCCAAGGAGCTGGTGGCGGGGATGCCCTGGATGCTCGGTCTTCGTCCGGGCGACGTCGTCGTGCACCCGTCGGTGGCATACCCGACGTATGCGATCGGTGCCGCCATCGTCGGGGCGACGGCCCTCGCCTCGGACGATCCGGCCGAGTGGCCCGCCGAGACACGGCTGATCTGGCTCAACAGCCCCGGCAACCCGGACGGGCACGTGGATTCGACCGAGCGCCTGGCCGCCGCGGTCGCACGGGCGCGCGAGCTGGGCGCGGTCATCGTGAACGACGAGTGCTATGCCGAGCTGAACTGGACCGGCGACGAGCCGACGCCCACGATCCTGGATCGGCGGGTGATCGGCGACAGCCGCCGACTGGTGCTCTCGGTCTACTCGCTGAGCAAGCAGTCCAATCTGGCCGGCTATCGCGCCGCCTTCGTCGCGGGCTGCTCGGAGCTGATCGCCGAGCTGCTCGAGGTCCGCAAGCACGCAGGGCTCATCCCGCCGGCGCCCGTGCAGCACGCGATGATCGCGGCCCTCGGCGACGACGGGCACGTCGCGGCGCAGCGGGAGCGCTACCGCGCCCGCCGCGGCACGCTGCTCGCCGCGCTGGAGTCTGCGGGATTCCGCATCGACGGGAGCGGCGCGGGCCTGTACCTCTGGGCGACGCGCGGCGAGGACGCGTGGGCGACCGTCGCGGCGCTCGCGGAGCTCGGCATCCTGGTCGCGCCCGGCAGCTTCTACGGGGAGGCGGGCGCTCGCCACGTGCGGTTCGCGCTCACCGCGAGCGACGAGCGGATCGCTGCTGCCGCCGAGCGTCTGGCTCTCCTGCCCGCATCGGGAGCGGAGCCCTTGGCGGATGCCGCAACGGCACCCCGCACCGAATAGGCTGTACCGGTGAACGATTCCCTCGGCGATCCCGACACGGTCACGTTCTCCCACAAGGGGACGACGGCCGAGTTCGCCGTGCTCCCCGCGGTCGACGGCAAGGACGCGATCGACTTCGCCAGCTTCACGAAGCAGACGGGGCTGACCGCTCTCGACAACGGCTTCGTCAACACCGCATCGACGAAGAGCGCGATCACTTACATCGACGGCGATGCCGGCATCCTGCGCTACCGCGGCTATCCGATCGAGGATCTCGCCCGCAACTCGACCTACCTCGAGGTCGCCTGGCTGCTGATCTACGGCGAGCTGCCCACCGGGAGCGAGTTGGCGGAGTTCGAGGAGAAGGTGCGCCGCCACACCCTCCTGCACGAGGACCTGAAGCACTTCTTCTCGGCGCTGCCGCACACCGCGCACCCGATGTCCGTGCTCTCGTCTGCCGTGTCTGCCCTCTCGACCTACTACGAGGACTCGCTCGATCCCCACGATCCCGAGATGGTCGAGCTCAACACCATCCGGCTGCTGGCGAAGCTGCCCGTCATCGCGGCGTATGCGCACAAGAAGGCCATCGGCCAGGCGTTCCTCTACCCCGACAACTCGTTGAGCTTCGTGGAGAACTTCCTCAAACTGAACTTCGGGAACCTCGCCGAGGTCTACGACGTCAACCCGGTCCTGGTGAAGGCCCTCGACCGGCTGCTGATCCTGCACGAGGACCACGAGCAGAACGCCTCCACCTCGACGGTGCGGCTGGTGGGGTCGACCGAGGCGAACATGTTCGCGTCGATCTCCGCGGGCATCCAGGCGCTCTCCGGGCCGCTGCACGGCGGTGCCAACGAGGCGGTTCTCAAGATGCTCAGCGAGATCCGCGATTCGGGCGAGAGCGTCGGCCGTTTCGTCGAACGGGTGAAGAACAAGGAGCAGGGCGTCAAGCTCATGGGCTTCGGGCACCGGGTCTACAAGAACTTCGACCCGCGCGCACTGCTGGTCAAGGAGAGCGCGGATGAGGTGCTCTTCGACCTGGGCGTCAACGACCCGCTGCTCGACATCGCCAAGGAGCTCGAGCAGGCGGCCCTGGCCGATGACTACTTCGTCGAGCGCAAGCTCTACCCGAACGTCGACTTCTACACGGGTGTGATCTACAAGGCGATGGGCTTCCCGCCGCGCATGTTCACCGTGCTGTTCGCCATCGGCCGCCTTCCCGGCTGGATCGCCCAGTGGCGAGAGGCGAACGACGACCCGGCCACGAAGATCGGCCGTCCGCAGCAGCTCTACGTCGGCCCGGCCGAACGCCGCTGGCCCGCCGGCCGCTAGAGCCGGTACCGGTCATCGGGGTGCGCATGAGCTGCCGCCGGTGAGGTGGTTCCGCCGGCGCCGGCGGGTGGATGTCGGCACCTACACCGATCCGCTCCCGGTGCCGCAGCCGAGCATCGAGGCCCAGATCGAGGATGGCGTGCTGGTCGCGCTCGCGGCGGCGCGCCTCGCCGTCACGAATCGACTGATCGTCGGCTTGTTGCGCGATGGCAAGGACTACGACGCGGGGTGGGTCCGGGACCTCGTCACGGCGCAGATCCTGCAGCTCGCGGCCGAGAAGGAGAAGGACGCCCGGCGGGTCCGCGGTCTGCGCCGGGTCGCCCGCGAGCGGCCGGGCGCGGCGGAGAGTCCGGACGACTTCCGGGCCCGAGACGCTCACACCCTCGAGCGCCGGGCGGCGGTGTCGGCCGGCCTGGCATCTCGCCTGACGGATATGGCCACCGACCCGCAGGTGGTCGATGACATCGCCGGGCGCGCCCACGGCGCCTTCCTCGACGAGTTCGAGGTGTCGGTCGCGCGCGGTGCGCGTGCCTTCGAGAGCCCGGTCACGAACCAAGCGCTCACCGCGAAGGATCGCGCCTCCGAGCTGAAGCACCTCGCCGACGACCTCGAACGGCTGCGACGAGGCCGCGGTCAGGGGGTTCAGCCGGCGAAGCGTGATGGATGATTGCATCATGCTCCGCACCCAGATATCGCTGACCGAGGAAGACCGGCGCATCCTCGATGTGGAGGCCGCGCGGACCGGGCGGTCGATCTCCGCGCTGATCCGCGAGGCCGTCACGCGGACATTCGGCGATGGGCGGGATGCCGAGACGGACCTTCGGGCAATCGATGCCGCGTTAGGCGCATGGCAGGGCCGAGACTTCGACGGCGAGATGTATGTGGAGCGCCTTCGTTCCGGCAATCGCGTGCGCGAGGCGACCGCGCGGTGAGCGTTGCCGTCGACACCTCGGTGCTCATCGACCTGCTCCGGGGCGAGCCTGCAGCCGCTGCGATCCTCCGTGATGCTCGGAAGGACGGACCGCTGCACGCGAGCGAGATGACGCGGCTGGAGGTGCTGGCGGGCATGCGCGCTCCGGAAGAGACCGCCACTCGCGCTCTGCTCGCGGTGTTCACCTGGCATCCCGTGGACGAAAGGGTCGCAGACGTTGCAGGCGAGCTGGGACGCCGATGGCTCCCGGGCAACCCCGGCATCGACTCCGCGGATCTTGCGATCGCCGCCACCGCGGTGCTCCTGGATGTGCGCCTGCTCACCCGGAACGTCAAGAACTTCCCCATGTTCGGCGGGCTTGCCGCGCCGTACTGAAACAGGGGCGATCGTCAGGCGTGCAGTTGCGGGTTGAGCTCCACGGCTCCGCTCGAGCGCGGCAGCACCTCGACGCCGCCGGTGAGCGAGTTGCGCCGGAACAGCAGGCCGGCCACCCCGCTGAGCTCGACCGCCTTCACGGTGCGGGGTTCGGCATCCGGCACCAGGAGCGCCACCTTGGTGCCTGCGGTCACATAGAGCCCCGCCTCCACCACCGAGTCGTCGCCGATCGAGATGCCCACGCCCGAGTTGGCGCCGAGCAGGACGTGCTCGCCGATCGCCACGCGCTGGGTTCCACCGCCGGAGAGGGTGCCCATGATGGATGCTCCGCCTCCCACATCCGAGCCGTCGCCCACCACGACCCCCTGCGAGATGCGCCCCTCGACCATGGATGCGCCGAGTGTGCCGGCGTTGAAGTTGACGAAGCCCTCGTGCATGACGGTGGTTCCTGGCGCGAGGTGCGCACCGAGCCGCACCCGCGAAGCGTCGGCGATGCGCACCCGCTCGGGCACCACATAGTCGAGCAGGCGCGGGAACCTGTCGATGCCGTTCACCGAGATGCCCGCCCGCTGCAGGGCGGGCCGCAGCCGGGCGAAAGCCTCGGGCAGCATCGGGCCCGCGGTGGTCCAGGCGACGATCGGGAGGTGGGCGAACAGTCCGTCGAGGTTGATCGTGTTCGGAGCGAGCAGCAGGTGGCTGAGCAGGTGCAGGCGCAAGTAGGCGTCGGGGGTCGAGGCGACAACGGCATCCGTGTCGATCTCGACGGTGATCGCGTCGAGCGCGACCTCGCGGCGCGCGTCCGGGCCAGAGCCGGCAGCCAGTTCCTCCGGGATCGCCCCGCCGTTCGGCGCCCCGCCCAGCCGCGGCGCGGGGAACCAGGTGTCGAGCACGGTGCCGGACCCGGCCGCGGAGGTGGCGGTGGTGGCGAGCCCGTGGCCCCAGGCGGCGGTCATGCTCCCAGGCTATCGGCCCCCGGCTCCGTCCTCGCAGGAGTCGTGGTGCGCAGACCGTAGGCTGACACGGTGCCGACGATCGACCTCGCCTCCTCCGCCGTCGAGTTGACGCGCTCGCTGGTCGACATCGAATCGGTGTCGGGCGATGAGGGGCCGATCGCGGATGCCGTCGAGGCCGCTCTGCGCACCATCCCCGGTCTCGAGCTGCTGCGCGACGGCGACGCGGTCGTCGCCCGCACCCGGCTCGGACGCGAGCGCCGGGTCGTCATCGCCGGCCACCTCGACACCGTGCCGGTGAACGGCAACCTGCCATCGCGGGTCGAGGACGGAGCCGACGGCCGGCCGGTCCTCTGGGGACGGGGCTCGGTGGACATGAAGGGCGGCTGCGCCGTGATGCTCGCGCTCGCGGCGACCATCACCGAGCCGCTCGTCGACGTCACCTGGGTGTTCTACGACCATGAGGAGGTCGCCTCGAGCCTGAACGGCCTCGGACGCCTCGCCCGCAACCACCCCGAACTGCTGGCCGCCGACTTCGCGATCCTCGGCGAGCCGACCGGCGGCGAGGTGGAGGGCGGCTGCAACGGCACGCTGCGCGCCGAGATCCGCACCCGGGGAACCCGCGCGCATTCTGCCCGCGCCTGGATGGGCGAGAACGCGATCCACTCCCTCGCGCCGGTGCTGGCCATCCTCGCCGCATACCAGCCGGAGTCGATCGAGGTGGACGGCCTGGTCTATCGCGAAGGGCTCAACGCGGTCGGCATCTCCGGCGGAGTCGCGGGCAACGTCATCCCCGACGACGCCGTCGTGAGCGTGAACTACCGCTTCGCGCCGAACCGCGGCGCCGCGCAGGCCGAGGCGGTGGTGCGCGCGCTGTTCGAGGGATTCGAGGTCGAGATCACCGACCTGGCCGAGGGGGCCCGCCCCGGCCTCCGCGACCCGCTCGCGCAGGCCTTCGTGGCGGCCGTCGGCGGCGAGGCCCGGCCCAAGTACGGCTGGACGGATGTCGCCCGCTTCGCGGCCCTCGGCATCCCGGCGGTCAACTACGGTCCCGGGGATCCATCGCTCGCGCACGCGGACGACGAGCGGGTCCCCGTGGAGCAGATCGAGCGCTGTGAGCGGGGCCTCCGGGCGTGGCTGCGCGCGCCCGCTTAGAAGCGGAGGCCGTTTCCGGCCTCCGCCGCGGTGCGGGCGCTGACCCCCGTCTCGGGCGTCGGCCGACTCGCCCGCCCTGGTACGTCAAGGTCATCGCGGTCTTCGCGCTCTCGCGGGTCGTGACGACCGTGATCATGCTGGCCTTCGCCAACATCCAGGGCGCAACATACTGGACCGGTCCGAAGCCCGACTACTTCTCGTTCGCGGCGATCTGGGACTCGGACTGGTACCGCATCGTCACCATCGTCGGGTATCCGGCGCAGCTGCCGATCGGCGGCGACGGGCATGTGGCGCAGAACGCCTGGGCCTTCCTCCCGGGCTACCCGGCGGTGGTACGCGGCTTCCTGCTGGTCGGCATCCCCTTCGAGTATGCGAGCGTCATCGTCTCGCTCGGCTTCGCGCTCGGTGCGGCGCTGCTGTTCTACAAGCTCATGGCGCGGGTGCTGCCGAGCGGCACGGCGATGTTCGCGGTCGTGCTGTTCTGCACGGCGCCGCTCTCGCCGATCCTGCAGGTCGGCTACGCCGAATCGATGCAGCTGTTCTTCCTGTTCATGGCGCTGCTGCTCCTGCAGGACCGGCGCTACTACCTGATGATCCCCGTGATCGGGATCGCGGCGCTGACGCGCCCCAGCGGCCTGGCCTTCGCCGTGATGATGCTGCTGCATCTGATCCACCGTTTCGTCACCAGGGCGCGCGACCCGTTCCCGGTGCGCGAGCGGATCGCCGTGATCGTCGTCGGACTGTGCAGCGCGTTCCTCGGCGTGGTCTGGCCCCTGGTGGCCTGGGCGGCCACCGGTGTCCCCTCGGCATACACCGACACCGAGTTGGCCTGGCGGGCCGGCTACATCGGCTACCAGGAGCTGCTGCCCTTCGCCCCCTGGGTGCAGGGCGCGCAGTGGTGGCTGCGGTGGATCGGGTTCCCCGCGGCCGATGTCGTCGGACCGGTCGTGCTCGTCATCGTCATCGCGCTGTTCGCCGTCCTGCTGTTCTCCCCGCCGGTGCGCCGCCTCGGCGTGGAAGTGCGGTTCTGGTTCGCCGGCTACGCGGTCTATCTGCTCGCGGTCTTCTTCCCGCAGTCGAGCACCTTCCGGCTGCTGATGCCCTTCGCGCCCGCGCTCGGGGCCGTCGCGATCCCGAAGGCGCTGTGGTACCGCATCGCGATCGTGGTGCTGGGGATCGCCGGGCAGATCGGCTGGATGGCGATCTGCTGGTGGGTGAACGGTCTCGACTGGAGTCCGCCGTAGCACGACGGGGCTCGAAAGGCGCGGGGCAGAACGTGCGTGGTTCCCGGAGCCGGCGTGAATACGGGATAATGGAAGGCATCCATCGAAAGGGGACACCACATGGCAGCCATGAAGCCGAGGACCGGAGACGGGCCGATGGAGGCTGTTAAAGAGGGTCGCCTGATCATCGTGCGGGTTCCGCTCGAGGGTGGCGGTCGCCTCGTCGTGTCGGTCAACGACGCCGAAGCCAAAGAGCTGCACGACGCGCTGGCCGACGTGGTCTCCGCCTAGCCCGCGCGGTCGGTCCGAGGTTCGTGATCGCGACTCGCGCGGTCGGTCCGAGGTTCGTGATCGCGACTCGCGCGATCAGTCCGAGGTCTTGACCAGCTGAAGCAGCCCGTCTCCTGCCGCGCTCACCGCGGAGATCACCGCGGATGACTCGGCGATGGTGCTCAGCAGCGTGCGGAAGTCCTCGGCGGTGCTGTCCCGTCGAGCCGGATCGGCCACCCTTCCGCGCCAGAGCGCGTGCGCGACGAGGACGAGTCCGCCGCGGCGGGCGATCCGCAGAGCGTGCTCGACATAGTCGAGCACCGATGCCTCATCGGCATCGACGAGCACCAGGTCGTATGCCCCGTCGTTCATGCGGGGGAGCACCTCGGATGCGCGCCCTGTGATCAGCCGGATCCGGTTGGCCGGGATGCCTCCGGTCGCGAACGCCGTCCGCGCGTGCTGCTGATGGTCCAGTTCCAGGTCGATCGAGGTGAGCACCGCATCCGGGGCCCCTGCCAGCAGCCAGAGGCCGCTGACACCCGCTCCGGTGCCGATCTCGAGGATCGAGTGGGTCGAGCTCGCGGCGGCGAGCACGGCGAGCTGCGCACCGGTGGCGGGGGAGACGGGGTCGATGCCGAGTTCGAGCGAGTGCTGCCGCGCGCTGAGGATGGCCGGTGCTTCGACCACGAAGTCCTCGGCGTACTTCCAGCTCAGTTCCTTGTCGGCCACAGTTGCACTCTAGGCCGGGGCCCAGTGCGCGCCGGTATCCTGGAGGGGTGTCCTTCGGGTTGACGCCAGACAAGCTGATCATCATCGCGGTGATCGCCGTCTTCCTGATCGGCCCAGACCGTCTGCCCGGCTACGCCGCGCAACTCGCGCGGGCCGTCCGGTCGCTGCGCGGCATGGCGAACGGGGCCAAGGACCGCATGCGCGAGGAGATGGGCCCCGAGTTCGACGAGGTCGACTGGAAGAAGCTCGACCCGCGCCAGTACGACCCGCGCCGCATCATCCGCGAGGCGCTGCAGGACGACCCTGCGGGGCCGGCGCCGGCCGGAGCCGCTGCGGGCGCGACCGTGAACGGCGAGAAGCCGGAGTCGGGCGGCCCCGCGACGAGCCGCTACGTGGAGTCGGCGTACGAGAAGCGCCAGCGCAAGCTCGGCAAGGGCCGCCCGGCCCCTTACGACGGCGAAGCCACCTGACACCACCGCACGACCGGTTCCGGCACGCGCCTGCGGCGCTGCTCAGCCGGCGTGGGCGGCGAGGAACGCCGCAGACTCCTCGCGCAGTGCGTCCACCACCAGTCGCACCGAGGGCCGCACCGCGCGGTCCGGCTGCATGATCGCCCAGATGCCCCGCTCCGAGCGCACGCCGACCAGAGGGCGCGTCACGAGCCCGTTCTCGCGGTCGCGGGTGGTGAAGCGGGGCAGGATCGCGATCCCGTGACCGGACGCGACCAGCACCTCCACGATGCTGTTGTCGATGAATCGCTGCACGATGTCCGCCTCACGGCCGGTCAGCACTTCGATGCTCTGCAGGATGCGATCGAAAGGAAAGCCCTCCGGCGTGCCGATCCAGCGTTCGTCGACGACGTCGGCCGGGGTCAGCTCGCGTCGAGCGGCGAGCGGGTGCCCCTCCGGCAGCACGATGTCGAGCGGTTCCCGCATCAGCTCCACTGTCACGAGCCGGCGTTCCCGCCAGCCCGGCAGCACCCTGGGAGCGTCGGCGATCACGATGTCGTGGTCCGCCGTCAGATCGGCGAAGTCGGGCAGCAGCGGGTCCTGGTCGGTGCAGATGATCTTCAGGCCCTGCACCTTCGAGACGCGCGTCAGGAATCCGGGCAGCAGCATCTCGCCAGCGGTGGGGAAGAAGGTGACCGAGACCTCGCCGCGCGGCTGCTCGACGAACTCCGACCATGAGGCCTCTGCCTTCTGCAGGGCGACGGCGACGTCCTGAGCGGTCTCGGCGAGAGCGTGCCCGGCGGTCGTGAGCGCGAGCCCGCGCCCCGCCCGTTCGGTGAGCGGGACGCCCGCTTCCCGCTCCAGGGTCTTGAGCTGCTGCGAGACCGCGGAGGGGGTCAGATGCAGCGCCTGCGCCACGGCGGTGACGCTGCCGCGTTCTGACAGTTCGCGCAGCAGGGCGAGGCGGCGGACATCCATGGTTCGATGGTAGCTCGATTAAGTGCAGCTACATCGGCAATGCACAATCATTCGATTGTGCTGAACGATGATTTCCGCTGGAATGAGGTCATGGCTTTTCTGATCCTTGTCGCCGCGGCTGCTGCCGCGGCCATCGCCGGGACCGGCGTCGTCGCGGCGCGCGACGGCTACCGCCGCATCCCCACCCGTCGCGCCTAGGCCGCAGCCTCGACCCTCTCGGGCCCACCGACCCGCGTAGATCCATTCAGGATCCCGCGGGTCGATCCATGTCTGGATCTCGCGGGACTACCGCGACGCCGTGAACGGGAGGGGGCGGGGAGCCCCCTCCCCGCGCGTCGCGAGCGTGTCGGCGAGCGCCAGGATGGCGCGCGCTGCCGGGTCCTC
>WOYI010643959.1_pt1 | contig 19990 bp, 18 predicted proteins | sample 6423411 | NCBI WGS metagenome assembly WOYI01 (sample SAMN13441803, study PRJNA592873) | oil field metagenome | biome: oil field; feature: oil-well bore; material: oil-contaminated soil; isolation source: oil-contaminated soil from oil-well borehole | place: Germany: Wietze | collected 2016-10-18 ... | reverse complement strand
GGCGTAAATAAACAAGTTAGAACAAGTACTTGGGAAAATAACTTTAAGAAGATGTTTAAAGAAATATGCACGGTTAGAATTGACGCCATTGAATACGTGGAGGCGGGAACAATTACGCATGATTTAAAGGCGATTGTTGATGTCCGGAAGTGGTAGAAAAAGTCATTTTTTGCCCAGATAATAAGCGTCAACAATTGAAAGAATCCACAAGACAACGATTAAGAAAAAAATCAACAGGAACGTGGAAAGATCAATGACTTTCAAGGCATCAGACGTTATCCGGACGGCATTGCCGATTTGTACTGTCTCTTTTGCAATCGGCGCCGCCCGAATGATGGCCATGCCAACCTGCACAACCATCCAGACCATGGCCAGGATACCCATTAAAACCGGCACGATGAAAGCCAAACCTCTTTTGTAGTATTTCAGATAAATCTGTCCCCATCCGGGAATCAGAAGAGCGCTGAAAAGAGCTGCTTTTGTCGCTTTGTTCATATCTGATCCTTTTTAAGACAAAATGGCGGCGTCTTTCATTTTCAACTGAATATCGGATGAACCGTTCCAGTAATTTATCTGCGGAGAGAACACGACGTCCAGGCTTGCGCCGTTGACGGCGCTCAGATATTTACCCATGCCAAACCAGATGGCGTTTATCGACGCGTCGTTGGCCGTCAGACGAAATTTGAGATGGTTGTTGCCGACGACAACCGGTGAAGACACCTTGAGATTACGGGTGCACAGCACCGGCTCCGGGTTTTCACAGCCGAAGGGAGCAAGCAACGACATTTGATGGATCAGCTCCAGATTGATATCCTGAAGCCGGCATTCCCCGTCAATGAAGGTTTGAGAAACCATTTCCGATGATTGCACCGAATTCCGTATGATTTCGTCCAGCATGATGGCAAATTCGTCAATGTCATCCTCTTTAATTGAAATTCCCGCTGCACGGTAGTGGCCGCCGTAAGACAATAACAGCGACGCGCACTGCTGTAGTCCTTTGTGCATATTAAAATCAGAGACACTTCGACCGGAACCCTTTCCCACGCCGTCCTTGAGACTGATGACGAAGGTCGGCCGGCTGAAAAGATCCACCAGACGCGAAGCTACAATACCCACCACGCCGGGATGCCATTTTTCGGAAGAAAAGACCAACGCGTTCATATTTTCCAGATCGGGATTTGTCCCTAACTGGCCGAGTATTTCGTTGAGGATATCTTTTTCCATGGCCTGACGCCGCCGGTTATACAAATCGAGTTTTTCCGCGAGCGGCCGGGCCTCTTCCATATTTTCAGCAAGGAGCAGTTCAACCGCATCCAGAGGAGACGCGATTCTCCCCGCGGCATTAATGCGGGGAATCAGGCAGAAAGAAGCCTTGAAGGAATCGATCAGTTGCCCGTCAATGCCGCTGACTTCTTTAAGCGCCTTGATTCCGGGGCGTTTGCCTTCCGTGATCAGCTCCAGGCCGATTTTTGCGAAGATGCGGTTTTCTCCGACCAGCGGGGCGATGTCGCCAATCGTTCCCAAAGCGACAACGTCGAGAAATTCTTTCAGGTTGGGATACGCGCCGTCTTTCCAGAAGCCTTCTTTGCGCAGCGTTCCCCGAAGCGCAATGAGAAAATTGAAGGCGATTCCCACACCGGCCAGGTGCTTGAAGGGAAAGGCGCAGTCGGTGCGGTTGGGATTGATGCAGGCGGCGGCTTCGGGCAGCTGCTCGGCTATTTCATGGTGGTCCAGCACGATCGTGTCAATGCCTATGGACTTGGCATAGGCGATTTGTTCAATGTCGGAGATGCCGCAATCCACAGTGATGATCAGTTTAATGCTCCTTTTTTTAAACTGGTCGATGACCGGTATTTTTAATCCATACCCTTCCTGAACACGGTCCGGAATGTAGTAAGAAACCTTGCCGGTCAGTTGTTTAATGAATTTATAAAGAATGACAACCGAGGTGATCCCGTCCGCATCATAGTCGCCATAGATGACGATTTCTTCGCCGTCATGAAGCGCTTGCATCAGCCTGCCCACTCCCTTTTTCATGTCCTGCATCAGAAAAGGACTGTGCAGATCATTCAGGGAAGGGTAAAGGTAGCGGTAGGCGTCTTCCAGACTGGCAACATGCCGGTTTAGTATTAACTGAGAAATAATCGGATGGACGCCGAATTCCTTCGCCAGCGATTCTTCAATGTTTTTATGGCCGGAATCTTTAATTTTCCATTGCGTTACCGGCAGATGTCCTTCTGGATTCATGGGCTCTTCTTTTTAATTTATTTTTTCAAAATGATCATATCAGCGCCAAATCGTATGTCAAGTCTTCATTGATCGCCTTGATCTTTGAAAAAATAAATGTTAATCGAAAAACAAGACACGATCAAAAAATGTTTTAAAATAAAAACAAGTAATATCAATGTGTTTTGTTTATGTTAATGTTAACCCATACCTGTTTGTTGCAGCAAATGATGGATGACTCCGGCATCAAAAACAGCGACCCGGACATATACATTTATAATATTGCTCCGGATCTGCTGACGATTCATCCCGATATCGATGCCCGGCGGACGCATTCCATCAACCGGTTCATCGAGGCGCCTTTAGAACACAAACGCACTGCCTATATCATGTTTCATTTACTGGTGGATGATCTGGCTCACTACGGCGGCATTTCACTTAAATACCAGGACGGATTTGATCCGCATTCCTCGGGATATACCTACCTCCGGGGAAGGCAGCTTATTGAATCCATTATGGAATTACATAATATTGTCGGTAAAAATATTTCCTACAACGAAGCAGCCTATCGTTCTCATTTGATTATCGAGATGGTTTATGACCTGGTGATTTTGTCGCACATCAAGCGCAATGGATCCATTCAGCTTTTGGAAGATGCAATACATTTCACGCTGGACAGAAAAGGAAATGAATTTTGCGCCGATATTTCATGGCTTTACGGTATTGACGAAAGCCACGTCAGGGATGTGCTGAAAATGGCCGCGTCTTATATTACAAAAGAAAGATTGGATCGGATCATGAATATCGAAGGCCGGATTCGCCTTTTTACGGACAAATTCGGCCTGAAAAATAATAATGCAGTGTTTGCCGAAGCCATTTCAACCTTATTTCAAAATGCCCTGAGCTCCATCGAAAATGAAGATTTTCTTCAACAGACTGCCGTGACAATCAGAGACTGCGGCTGGCTTCCCACAGATTAGCTTGCTTTCTTAACAAAACCGGACCGGATGCAACGCGTGCAGGCTTTAACCCGCTTGACAGCTCCCGTTTTTTCATCAACGCAGCGTAACTTTTGCAGATTTGGACGCCAGACCACCCGCGTTTTATTGTTGGCATGGCTGACATTATTGCCAATGGCCGGTTTCTTTCCACATACTTCACAAATACGAGACATGACAAAACTCCTTCAGAAAAAAGTGTGTCGTTACTAAGCTATAATGGTTTATTTTGCAAGCTATTTTTTAGTTTTTCATCTCCGCCGGCTGTCCGGTTGATTCCAGCACCCGAAACCAGAGATTACCCTGCGGATCAATCTGTCTGCCGGAAATCGCGGCGGAAAGCGGCAAGTGAACATATTCATCTTTGCGCAACGCCACCAGAAGTCCGGTTTTCCCCGCCATGGCCGCGTGCACGGAATACTGTCCCAGAGAACTGCAATAAAGGCTGTCCGAAGCATTGGCCGGAACGGAACGAATGAGATAACTGGGTTCAATATATTTTACATTGATTTCCATCTTGATTTCGCGGAAATAATTTTCAACGGCATTTTTGATAAACAGGCCGATATCATGGAGCCGGACATTTCCGGAAGCGTCTGTTTTTCTGACCAGGTCGTCTTGTTTCATCAATTCCTGTCCCGCGCCCTCAGCCACCAGAATCACGGCATGTCCGCTGGCTCTCATTCTATTCTCCAGCGCTTTTAAAAATCCATTTTCGCCTTCAAGATCAAAGGCAACTTCGGGAATCAGGACAAAGTTGGCGTCGCCCTGGGCCAGTGCCGCCGTGGCCGTAATATAGCCGGACAATCTTCCCATGATTTTTACCAGACCGATGCCGTTAAAAGCCCCTTTGGCCTCCACGTGTGCGCTCCCTACGGCTTCTACGGTTTTGGCAATGGCGGTATCAAATCCGAAGGATTTTTCAATCAGGTTGAGATCATTGTCGATAGTTTTGGGAATGCCGACAACGGCAATCCGGGCCTTTCGGGCGTGAATTTCCGCCGTCAGTTTCTCCGCCGCGCGCATGGTGCCGTCGCCGCCCACGCAAAAGAGAATATTGATCTTCAAACGCTGCAGATAATCCACCATCACCGAAACATCCTGTGGTCCGCGGGACGATGAAAGAACACTGCCGCCGATATGTGTGATGTCTTTGACGTAGTCCGGGGTTAAAGGGATAGGGTCATCGCCGTAGGCGGGATTCAGCCCGCGCAAACCGTATTTAAGGCCCAGAACATTTTTCACGCCATAGCGATAAAACAGCGCCATGGTCACCGAACGGATCACATCGTTGATGCCGGGGCAGAGCCCGCCGCAAGTGACGATGGCCGCTTTGGTCTGTGCTGGATCAAAAAATATTCTTTTCCGCGGGCCCGCCGGCTCCACCGATAGAAGCCGGCCTTCGGAATCCTGCTTTTGGGCGTAATTGCTCAAACGGGTGTTGAATAAAATCCGGTCGTCATCGGAAACAAACCCGCTGATGTTCAGTGGAGAATCGATTTGGCAGGCACCCAGATTCGCAATGGCAAAATGCTCGTTCATAATACTAATCTCCTTTCTGCAACACTTGCAGGGCGGCATTTTTTCCGGAAATGATCTCCGCATCAAAACCGGCATCCGTCAATAACGATGCCCCCGTCAGAAAAACATTTTTAAAACGGGTTTTATGGCTCTTGGCGGCAAAAGAGGTGAAAAAAGCATTGCGCACCTTGTATTTGGGGCTGAGAACCTTACGATAATTTAATGAAATATCGATGGATTTGTCAATATCGCATAGATCGATATTATCCTTGAGGAAGGGAAAAAACACATCAAGTTTGTCCAGGATTGAGAAGGCTTCCTGCCCCAGAGCCTCTCGGGTCCAGTTTGCTTCGATGTCGGGAAGGTAAACGGTGGCCGTCATGGAATTTTTCGACTTAGACAAAGGCTTGTCCTTATCGGGCGGGCCGGTTTCCAGAATAATTAAATTGTGGTCATAAAGGTCTTTTTCCGTATCCGGAACGACGGCAATATGCCGGGCCAGTTGTTGGGGCAGGCCCTTTTCGGCGACGCCCAGAAAAATCGTAAAAGGATAATAGACGATTTTTACGGGACGAAACCCGTCTGAAAAATTGAAATGTTTATGTTTTGAGTCGATTAAAGACCATTTATCCGATTTGGTGCTGATGATCAGATGGTGACCGGACGCCTTGGATATTGATCCATCCGGCGCTTTCACCTCCAGCTCGATCGTTTTGTTTCTGATGATGGATGCTACGGAATAATGGTTCAGGTACAAGCCCTTGTTCGATTCCAGTTTTTGGACCAGCGCGTTGAATAAAAATTGTTTGCCCTGCGGAAAAAAAGAAACGCCCCGCAGCGGCGCACTGTACTGAAAAGCTGAAGCAAAAGAAAACAAATCATCGGTATTGAAGGAAAGCAAAGCCTGTTGCGCCTCCCACACTTTTTCCAGCGCCGCATCCTGGGACAGAATTTTGTCGAATTTGGCGGCCCCGAATTTATATTGAAAAATGAAGGGAAATATTTTCAGGTATGAAAAATAGTCTTTAATATTGAGAGGTTGCAGCTGTTGGTGATCTTTTATCCAGTCCTGAAAAACGGAAGAGACATCATGGACCATTCCATAAAACTCCCGGATCTCCGCATCCCAATCCGGGAATTCCCGGGCCAGTTCGGATGTCAGCGCGGCCGGATCGTTGAAGAAATCAATCCGGTGGTCGGGAAGAAGGACCTGAAACGCCGGATTGATGGATGTTTCAGGCACGTCAATGCCCAGTTCAGACAAAATGGAAAGGCCCTGCTGATTTGGACCCAGTCCGGTCAGCGGTGTGGCGTCCAGATTAAAAATAAAGTCGCCGATGAGCTGCAATCCGCCCAGACCGCTTTCCGCAATCAAAAGGGTTTTCAACCCGTTTTGGCTTGCATAAGCGGCCGCAACATGAGAAGCAAGGTCGTCGCCGATGACAATCAGATCATACACGAATTCTATTTTCCTCCAAAACAGGTCGATGAAAAATGACCGTCAACGGTCCAGGGGCGGATTATGCATCGCAGCGTCGTCATGTCCGGCGTTCTTGATTTTGACACGGCGGCCGTTTTTGATGATACGGCCCTCCGCGAAATAACGGATGGCCTGAGGATAAATTTTATGTTCTTCCTTCAATATCCGGGCTGCCAACGTCTCCGTCGTGTCGCCATCATGCACCGGCACCACCGCCTGAATAATGATCGGTCCCGTATCCACGCCTTCATCGACAAAATGAACGGTGCAGCCGGAAAATCGGACGCCATAATCCAGGGCCTGTTGCTGAACATGCGTGCCGGGAAAAGCGGGAAGCAGGGCCGGGTGAATATTAATAATTTTGTCGGGAAAAGCCTGAAGAAACGACGGGGTGAGAATCCGCATGAATCCCGCCAGAACGATTAAATCGACGCCGGCCTCCCTGAGAACGCGGATCATTTCACGATCAAAATCTTCGCGGCCGTCAAAGTCTGTGTGATTCAAAACCGAGCAGGAAATGCCCGCCTGCTTTGCCCGGGTCAGGCCATAAGCCTCCGGATTGTTGCTGACGACGATTTTAATTTGTGCGGGCAGGGTTCCTTTTTCAATATGATCGATAATAGACTGAAGATTGGAACCGCTGCCGGAAATTAAAACGCCCAATTTTAAAAGCTCAGCCATAGTCCCGCCGCTAAAGATCCGCAAAACAAACCGGATCCTGGTTTGCTTCCTTTTTCTCGATCACGCCAAGCAGGTAAGCTTTTTCTCCCAGCACTTTCAGACGGTCGAGAATTTCCTGCGCTTCTTTTTCCGGGACAATCATCATCATGCCGATGCCCATGTTAAAAACCCGGTACATCTCTTGATCCTCGACATGGCCGATATCCTGAATGACATGGAAGATCGGCGGAATATCCCAGCTGTTGCGGGTTACAACGCAACGGCAGACATCGGGAATGATGCGCGGGATATTGTCGTAGAAGCCGCCGCCGGTAATGTGGACCAGGCCCTTGATGTTGAAACTTTTAAAGATATTTAAAAGCGATTTAACATAAATCCGCGTCGGTTCCAGAAGTTCAAGGCCGACGGTTCTGGTGAGCCCCGAAACGGAGTCATTCATCGACAGTTTGCCTTTTTCCAGGAGCACTTTACGGGCCAGCGAAAAGCCGTTGCTGTGCAGGCCGCTGGACGAAATGCCGATCACGCGGTCGTTGATGCTGATCGTGGAGCCGTCGATGAGCTTCTCCGATTCCACCACGCCGACGCAGAATCCGGCCAGATCATATTCGCCGGGTGGATAAAATCCCGGCATTTCGGCTGTTTCTCCCCCCAGCAGCGTGCAGCCGGCCTGTTTGCAGCCGGCAACAATGCCGTCCACAATCTGCACGCTTTTTTCCAGTTCAATCCTGCCGGTGGCCAGATAATCCAGAAAGAATAAAGGCTCTGCGCCCTGAACAATAACATCGTTTACCGACATGGCCACCAGATCGATGCCGATCGTGTCGTGCTTATCCATCATCTGGGCAATTTTAAGCTTTGTTCCCACACCGTCGGTGGAAGAAACCAGAATGGGGTTTTTTATTTTGGCCGTGTCAAAGCGGAATAATCCCCCGAAGCCGCCGATTCCGGAAATCACTTCCTTGCGGGCCGTTGTTTTGATCAGGGGTTTGATGCGTTCGACAAACGCATTGGCGGTATCGATGTTCACCCCCGCATCTTTATACGTTGATGCCTTAGATTTTACGGGTTTTGTTGACATATGACTCCATGCATAAAGATTTATTCTTCAAGTGACGGACGATGGTGACGATTTAACGTAAATAAGCCTGTGTGTCAATCATTGACTTGCGCAAATAAAATTTATTTGTTAAAAAAACGAATAATTTCCGGAAAGTCATATCTTGAATCGTCCCGTTTGCGGAGAATGAAATGGAGTCGTTTAAAAAAAATCTGCAGAGAATCGAACAGCCTCTGAACTTCGCCAAAAAAGATGACTTTAAAAACCTGTCGCACATCAAAGATCTGGGGAAATCTCTTTCCGGTTTGATTGCTTTCCAGATATCCGCCATTCCGCCCAGCGCAAAAAATATTTTTGGACCCGCCCTGGACAATATGATGCGTATTTTCCTGGATTACGACCTGCAGGATGTGGCGGGAAAGAAAATAAAAATCACGGAAGCCTCGCTCATCCTGGAAAGGCTGAAAAACGCCGCTGATTCGTTTGATGCGCGAAGGCCGGCGCAGGAAGAGCAGATTACCGCCAGAATAGAGGATCTGAAAGCCTCCGTTGAAAAACTGTCCCTGCCGGTGCAGTTTCTGAAAGGCGTAGGGCCGAAAATGGCTGAGCGGTTTGCCGCAAAAAAAATCCGGACGGTTGAAGATTTGCTTTATTTTCTGCCCCGGACCTATGAAGATCGCCGGGAAATCCGCAAAATCAACAAACTGGAAACGGACAAAACCCAGACGATTATCGCCACCGTCGCGCAGACGGAGTTTCGATATTACGGCAGGAGAAGAATCCTGGAAGTCGCCGTCAGCGACAATACCGGCATCCTGACCGCCAAGTGGTTTAAGGGGCAGATGACGTACCTTACGGGAGCGTTTAAAAAAGGAACCCGGGTCATTTTCACTGGAAACGTAACGCCCAACTACTCCGGCAAATCCATGATTCATCCCGATTATGAAATTCTGGATGAAGAAGACGATGAAAATCTGCTGAACTTCAAGCGCATCGTGCCGGTCTATTCGGAAACAGAAGGTTTACATCAGAAGTACATTCGTAAAGTCATGCATGCCGCCCTGGAAAATTATTCGCGCTATATCGCATCGCCGATTCCCGCGGAAATCTGCCGTAAACGAAATTTGATCAATATCCGCGAGGCGCTGGTGAACGTTCATTTTCCCGAAGGCGACGCGCCGGTGGAAACTTTTATTGATGCCCGTTCCGAGGCGCACCGGCGTCTGATCTATGATGAGTTTTTCTTTTTTCAACTGGGGATGGCCGTCAAGAAATCCGGCCGTGTTCTGGATAAAGGCATTTCGTTTTCCGTTGATGGAAATCTGCTTCAGCAATTTTATGCGTCGCTGCCGTTTGCCTTGACCGGCGCTCAGGCCAGAGTGATTGGTGAAATTCAGCGGGATCTTGAGGCGGCTACCGCCATGAACCGTCTTCTGCAGGGCGATGTGGGAAGCGGGAAAACCCTGGTGGCCATGTCGGCCATGATTACGGTTTGCGAGAACGGTTATCAGGCCGCGCTCATGGCGCCTACGGAAATCCTGGCCAAACAGCACTACGCAACATTGCGCGCCTGGGCTGGACCCATCGGTCTTCATGTTGTTTTGCTCACCGGCGGCATGACCGGCGCCGCGCGCCATGAAGCGCTGGATCTGATTAAAACCGGCAAGGCCAATATTATTCTGGGCACACACGCCCTCATCCAGGAAGATGTTGATTTTAAGAAGCTTGGCTTTGTCGTCATCGATGAGCAGCACCGTTTCGGCGTGATGCAGCGGGCGAACCTGCGGAACAAAGGCATTGCCGCCGACGTTCTGGTGATGACGGCCACGCCGATTCCGCGAACGTTGGCCATGACGGTCTATGGCGACCTGGATGTGTCGGTTATCGATGAAATGCCTCCCGGCAAAAAACCGGTGCGCACGGTTTTGATGGGTGAAAGCAGGAGACAGGCGGTTTATGAAACTATTCGCAAGGAACTGGCCAGGGGACATCAAGCCTTCATTGTTTATCCGCTGGTGGAACAGTCGGAGAATCTGGATTTGAAAGACGCAACGAAAATGGCCGAGCACCTGCAAAAAGATATTTTTCCCGATGACCGGGTGGGGCTGATTCACGGCAAGATGAAGGATAAAGAAAAAGACGCGGTCATGCGGGAATTTCTGGAAAATAAAATAGCCATTCTGGTTGCCACCACCGTGATCGAAGTAGGGATTGACGTGCCGCGTGCATCCCTGATGGTGATTGAACATGCGGAGCGTTTTGGCCTGTCGCAACTGCATCAGTTACGCGGTCGTGTAGGAAGGCGCGACATACCCTCAAGCTGCATCCTGCTTGCCGATTACAAAGTTTCAGCGGACGCCCGCAAAAGATTGAAAGTCATGGAAAAAACGACGGACGGTTTTTTACTGGCCGAGGAAGACCTGGCAATTCGGGGCCCCGGAGATTTTCTGGGAACGCGGCAATCCGGGCTGCCTGATTTCCGCATCGCCAGCATTATCCGCGACGCCCGTATTCTAAACGATGCCAGGGAAGACGCCTTTGCGCTTGCCGCCCGCGATCCGCTTCTGGAAAGGCCGGAAAACGCCATTTTAAAGGAAATGCTGATCACGAAATGGCAGGGCAAGTTGGATCTGGCCAGAACAGGGTGAAAAATAGGTGTTTAGGCTGAAGGAAAAACATCATGGCGGAGTTATTGAATCCAAATATTAGAGGGAGTTAGATATATGCGAATTGCAGTTGTCGGCATTGGCGGAGTAGGGGGATACTTCGGCGGCAAGCTGGCCAGGGAATATGCCGGACCCGAAAAACATGAAATCATCTTTATTGCGCGTGGAGAACATCTTAAAGCCATCCAGCAGAGGGGTTTGCAGTTATTCACCCGCGAAGGCGATTATGTGGCCTGGCCGAATATTGCGACGGATGATCCATCCGTTGCCGGCTTATTTGATCTGGCCTTCTTTTGCGTCAAAAGTTACTCGCTGGAAAGCTCGGCCCTGTCTTTAAAAAACAACATCCACAGAAACACTGTGGTCATCCCTCTGCAAAACGGGGTGGAAAGCGCCGAAAGACTGCGCCGGGTGCTGCCCGATTCGGATGTCATCAGCGGCAGCGTTTATATTATCACGTCCGTTGATGGGCCGGGGATCGTGCGTCAGACGGATGGCGCCCGCAAAATGATATTCGGCACGGATGATGAAGAATCGTCTGAAAAATATTCCCCCATCCTGGATATTCTTTTACAGGCAAAAATTGACGCCCGATTAACCGGTAAAATTTCAGAAGCCCTGTGGACAAAATACCTTCTGATGTGTCCCTTAGGGTCGCTCACGGCGGCCACGGGCAAAACATACGGCGCCCTTCTGGCCAATTCCGATTACCGGACAATGCTGCGATCCATGATGGAAGAAGTGGTTGCCGTTGCCCAAGCGCAAAATGTGCATTTGCCGGAAAATGCGGTTGACAAAACAATGGCAATGGTCGGCAGCTTTGATTATAATTCAAAAACATCCATGCAGTTGGACAGGGAAAAGGGCAGGCAGACGGAAGTGGACACCTTGACGGCTTATATCTGCCGGGTCGGCCATGAAACAGGGGTTCCGACGCCGGTGCATGATAAAGTTTACAGACAACTGATCCCCTGAAATTATTGATTCCACGTGATACCGCTCCCGTCTCATATCTATTTGACAAAACAACAGGATTTGTTATAGGTAACAGCCCTTGTAAAATAGAGTCGAAAGGACGGCAGGGACCGTTTTTTGTCATGAATTGAGGTAAAAAATGAAAAATATTTCGATCGGTTTGATTGGTTTAGGCAACATCGGCACCGGTGTCGTCAAATTGCTTAAGCAAAATGAAAAACTTATTACCCAAAAACTCGGAGCGAAACTGATTTTAAAGAAAATCGCCGATATTAATATCACTTCCCCGCGCGGTGTCAAAATTCCCAAGAATCTGCTCACGACCGATGCCCGTGAAATTCTCAATGATCCGGAAATCTCCATTGTGATCGAACTGATGGGCGGTTACGAGCCGGCGCGCACCTTTGTCCTTGCGGCCATTAAAAACGGCAAACACGTGGTCACCGCCAACAAGGCCATGCTGGCCACTTACGGCAATGACATTTTTCCGGCGGCGCAGAAAAAAGGGGTGGATATCGGTTTTGAAGCCAGCGTCGGCGGAACCATTCCGATCATTAAAACCCTGAAAGAATCTCTGGTGGCCAACAAGATCAATTCCATCGTCGGCATCATGAACGGCACCTGTAATTTTATCCTGACCAAAATGACCGATGAGGGAAAAACCTTTGATGTGGTGCTGAAAGAAGCTCAGCAGTTGGGTTTTGCCGAAGCGGACCCGACCTTTGATATTGAAGGCATCGATACCTCCCACAAAATGGCCATCGTTCTTTCGCTTGCTTACGGGAAGAAAGTCCAACTCAAGGACATCTATCTGGAGGGCATTACGAAAATCAGCAGCGAGGACATCGCTTTTGCCAAAGAACTGGGATACCGGATCAAGCTGCTGGCAATCGGCAGGCTCAGGGGGAATGCGGTGGAAGCCAGAATCCACCCGACCATGATTGCTTCAGGACATCTGCTGGCCAATGTCAACCGGAACTACAATGCCTTCCATCTGGTGGGCGACGCCTCGGGACCGGTCTTCCTTTTCGGTCAGGGCGCGGGCATGATGCCCACCGCCAGCGCGGTATTCAGCGATATTCTTGACAGCGCGCGCAATGTGATGAAAGGCATCTCCGGACGTGTGCCGCTGAGATCCATCACGGAAACCGGCATGAAAAAGATCCAACTGATCCCGATGGACAACATCGAGACCAAATATTATTTCCGCTTTACCGTTGTCGATCGTCCGGGCGTTTTGTCGAAAATATCCGGTATTCTCGGAGACCATAACATCAGCCTGGAAACGGTGATCCAGAAAGCCAGTAAAGAGGCGGGAGCCGTCCCCATCGTGATGACAACCTATAAAGCAAAAGAAAAAGACGTGCGGCAGGCGCTAACGAAAATTGACAGGCTCGACATCGTCCGGGACAAAACCATTCTGATTCGCATTGAGGATGAGCTTTAATGATACAAGAGGAAAACCTATGAAATATGTTGTTTTGCTGGGCGACGGTATGGCGGATTTTCCATGCCGGCAGCTTGGCGGAAAAACCCCTCTGGAGTGCGCCCTGACGCCGTTTCTCGATCAGATAGCGTCCGAAGGCACGCTGGGGCTGGTGGATACGATTCCTCAGGGCTTTACTCCAGGCTCCGACGTGGCCAATCTCAGCGTTCTGGGATATGATCCCGCCGAAACCTACACAGGCCGGGGACCGCTGGAAGCCGCCAGCATGGGCATCCATCTGGGTCCCGACGACATCGCCTATCGCTGCAACCTGGTCACCATCGGTCTTCAGGGCACGGATCAGGCTTTCATGGATGATTTTACCGCCGGGCATATTTCTTCCGGCGAGGCCAGAGAAATTATCCTGGAATTCAACAAAAAACTAAGTTCGTCGCAATATCAGTTTTATCCGGGCGTGGGGTATCGTCATTTGCTGGTGTGGCGTCATGCCGCCGGATCTCCCCAAACCACGCCGCCGCATGACATTCCCGGCAAAACCATTGCCCCCTTTCTTCCCCTGGGCGACTGCGCAGACGATATCAATGCTTTGATGCGTAAAACAGCAGACATTCTCAAGGACCACCCGGTCAATGCCGCCCGACTTGCCGATGGCAAGAAGCAGGCCAATTCCATCTGGCTGTGGGGGCAGGGCAGAGAGCCGCAGATTGTTCCGTTGACGCAGAAATATGATTTCAAAGGCGGCATGATCTCGGCAGTGGATTTGCTCAACGGATTGGGCATCAATGCCGGATTAAAACCACTCCGTGTGGAAGGGGCTACGGGCTATATCGACACCAATTATGAAGGCAAGGCCAACATGGCGCTTGATGCGCTGAAGTTTATGGATTTTGTTTTTCTTCATCTGGAAGCTCCTGATGAAATGGGTCATGAAGGCAATGCTCAAGGGAAAATTTCGGCCATCGAATTGTTTGACGAAAAAATTGTCGGGCCGATCATAACCAACATCGGCAAGCTGGGGGATTACCGCATTCTGGTTTTAAGCGATCATCCGACGCCGATTGATGTCAGGACGCATGTGGGCGATCCAAGTCCTTTTGCCGTTTTGTCGTCTCGCAAAGAAGAAAATCTTGCCTTGGGCCGAAAGTTTACCGAAGCGGACGCCAAAGCAAGCGGTATTCTTGTATCTCCCGGTCATCTGCTGATGGACAAATTTATCCGGGACTGGAGCGCGTTTCTTGGAAAGTAATTTTACAAAAATCCGCGTCCTCTATGCCGACACGGACGCGATGGGCATCGTTTATCACACCAACTACATCCGCTGGTTTGAACTGGGCCGGAATGAATTGATGCGTCAGTTAGGCGTTGTCTATGCGGAACTGGAAATGCTGGGGCTGAATCTCCCTTTAACCAAGGTATCCTGCCATTATCTCCTCCCGGCAAGATACGACGACCTGGTTACCATTGAAACGAAATTTGACTACATCAAGAGAGCGAGCATCAGGTTTAATTCCAGAATCTGGGACGAAAATCAGCAGAAACTGCTCGTGGAAGGCTACACCATTCATGCCTGCACCAACAACGAAGGCAAAATCCGCCGGATGCCGCAATTAATTACCGGATTAATCGAGAAATATCATATTAGTAAAGGGGAATAAGATGGCTGCAAAATTATCCAAAAAAGAATTGAAAAGTCCTGATGCATTCCAAACCACGTTCGAAAGAGCAGGGGATTATATTTCTGAAAATAAGAGCCGCGTCATCATTGTCGGCGCTGCTCTGGTCTGCGCTGTGGTCATTGCCATGGGTATTTATTTTTACTGGAGTTATTATTCCGGTTCCGCTCTGAAACTATACGCCAAAGCGCAAGACAATATTCTGAAAAGCGGCGAAAATAAAGAAACAATTGACAAAAACACCAAGATATTTAACGAACTCATTGATCAATATCCCTACACCTGGAGCGGCCGGATGGCCTATTATCATCTGGGCAACATTTATTACCAGGAAGGCGAAATGGACAAGGCCATCCGTGCCTATGAAAAATTTGTGGACAAGACGGGATCCGATAAAACAGGGGTTAAATTTCTGGCCTTAACGTCTCTGGGATATGCTTATGAGGTCAAAAAAGATTTCAAGGAATCGTTGAAATATTTCGAACAGGCGCAAAAGGCTTATCATGCGGGCTTTGAAATGATGGGATTGCGCAATGTCGCGCGGGCCTATGAAGCCTTAAACGACAAGGAAAAAGCCTTGGAGTATTACAAAAAAGCTTTGGAAAAAACAACGGCGCCCGCAGCGTCTATTTTTATCAAGCGAAAGATATCCAGTCTGAGTTAATCGGTTTTGCGGTTTGGTTCCATGAACCGCAACTTATACGGAGGCACATTTGAAGAAAGTAATCATGTCAGGAAACGAAGCCATCGCCCGCGGCGTCTATGAAGCGGGCGTGAGGTTTGCAGCAGCCTATCCCGGCACGCCCAGCACGGAAATCATGGAGGAGTTTGCGAAATATGAAGGCGTTTACGCCGAATGGGCGCCTAATGAAAAAGTGGCGGTCGAAGTCGCCATCGGCGCGGCTTTGGGCGGCGTGAAAGCTCTGGCCGTGATGAAGCACGTCGGTGTAAACGTGGCAGCCGATCCGATTTTCACTGTCAGTTATACAGGCATTGAAGGCGCGCTGGTCATCATCAGCGCCGACGACCCGTCCATGCATAGTTCACAAAACGAGCAGGATAACCGCAATTACGCCAAATTTGCCAAAATTCCCATGCTGGAGCCGGCGGACCCCCAGGAAGCCAAGGAGTATATTAAGCTTGCTTTTAAAATCAGCGAGCAATTCGACACGCCGGTCTTTTTGCGTACGACAACGCGGGTTTCTCATTCCAAATCGGTCGTCGTGCTCAACGAGCCGCAAGTTCCCGAGGATAAAACGACACTATCGTATAACGCGGAAAAATACGTCATGGTCCCCATCAACGCCCGTACAAGGCGGGTATCATTGGAAAAGCGACAGCATGCGCTTAAAAAATTCGTGGAGACGTTTCCGGAAAATAAAATAGAGATCAATAATCCGGAAATCGGCATCATTACAGCCGGCATGCCTTACAACTATGCCAAGGATGTTTTTCCGGATTATTCCTATTTGAAACTGGGTATGGTTTATCCGCTCCCTGAAAAAATGATTCGTAAATTCGCTGCCCAAGTAAAAAAGATCTATGTCGTGGAGGAACTTGATCCCTATCTGGAAGAGCAGATCAAAGCGCTGGGAATCCAGGTCACCGGCAAAGACATCTTTCCCTATACCAATGAATTTGATCCGGGCATTATTAAAAACGCAATTCTGTCGAATATGCAGGGTGCTGTTTCTCCCTACAAAGAGACGCTTGCGCAGCGTCCGCCAAATCTTTGCCCCGGTTGTCCGCATCGGGGGTTGTTTTACGCGCTTAAAAAATCAAAGGCTTACGTCCACGGAGACATCGGCTGTTACACCCTGTCTTATTTGAAGCCCTTGGAAGGATTGCATTCCTGCATCTGCATGGGCGCCAGCATCGGCATGGCCCACGGCATGAGCAAAGCCCTGAAGGAAAAAGGGAAGGGCAAGGTGGTTGGCGTCATCGGCGACTCCACTTTCCTGCATTCCGGTATTACCCCGCTTTTAAATATGGCCTATAACCAGAGCGACGCTTTAATCATCATTCTGGATAACAGCACGACAGCCATGACCGGCATGCAGGAGCATCCGGGCACCGGCTATACTCTGATGGGAAAAGAGGCTAAAAAGGTTAATCTAAATGTTTTAATATCTGCTCTGGGTATTCAAAATATAAGGGTTATCGATCCTAACAATTTAAAAGAAACCAGGATGGCAATCAAAGAAGAACTGGCCAGTTCGGGACCTTCCGTCATCATTGCCCAGAGACCCTGTGCTTTGTTTAAAAGGGCTAATATCAAAGCGCAGCCGCCTCTGAAGGTTGATCCGGACAAGTGCGAAGGATGCAAATCCTGTCTTGAGCTCAACTGTCCGCCGATTGCCTGGAAAAAAGGCGTAACCAAGGAAGGCTCCAAGCGCAAGGGTATTGCGGTAATTGATGAAACGCTATGTAATGGTTGCGGATTATGCGAGCAGGTCTGCAAATTCGGCGCAATCGGTTCAACAAAGGGAAACAATCCATGACAAACTCTAAAGTTACAAGCATATTATTTGCAGGTGTCGGCGGGCAGGGTATTTTAAGGGCCAGCGATATTCTTTGTATGGTCATGATGGAGGCGGGCTTTGACGTTAAAAAGAGTGAAGTCCACGGCATGGCCCAGCGTGGCGGATGTGTAACCAGTCACGTTCGTTACGGCGAAAAAGTATTTTCACCGCTGGCGGAGACCGGGAGCATCCAAACGCTTGTTTCCTTTGAAAAAATGGAAGCTCTCCGCTATCTGAAATTCTTGCGCGAAGACGCTTCTATCATTTTGAATACTGAAGAAATCTATCCTCCGGCGGTTAATATGGGTGACATGCCGTATCCCAATGATGTCATTGGATTTTTAGAAAATCATTACGAAAAAGTGATTGCCATTGACGCGGTCTCCATCGCTCAGAAATCCGGCAATGCCAAAGCGGCTAACGTCGTTCTTCTGGGAGCACTTTCCAGTTTGATGGACATCCATAAATCCGTTTGGGAAAGTGTCATCAGAAAATCCTTCCCGCAAAAACTGGTAAAATTGAATTTAGACGCTTTTCAAATGGGCATTACTGCTTAAATTACCGCCGTAATGATCTTGTGAATGAAAAAGGAAAAAGTTTATGGCTGAAGATTACTATCAGGTTCTGGGTGTTGATAAAAAAGCTACCGCGGAAGAAATTAAAAAAGCCTATCGCAAACTGGCTGTCAAATGGCATCCGGACAAAAATCCCAACAATAAATCGGCCTCGGAAGAGAAATTCAAAAAAATCAGCGAGGCGTATGCTGTTTTAAGCGATCCCGAAAAAAGACAGAATTACGACAACTTCGGATCTGCCGATCAATTCCGCCAGCAGTATTCCCAGGAAGACATTTTCCGTGGCTTTGATCTGGACGAAATTTTGCGAAGCTTTGGATTTGGAGGCTCCAGGGGAGGGGGGAGAACAACTACTTTTCGCACAGGCAGAAGAGGAGGCGGTGGCAGCGGCTATCAGGAATATGATGACCCTTTCTCTAGCATATTTGGCGGTGGCGGTGGTCACCAGTATGCCAATATGCCGCAAAAAGGCCAGGATGCAGAGTATAATTTATCGGTTTCATTAGAAGAATCAGTAATGGGTGCCGATAAAAAAATATCCCTGCAGATGGAAAATCGAATTGAAGATATTAACGTCAAAATACCGGCTGGAATCAGTTCCGGTAAAAAATTAAGGCTTCCCGGCAAGGGACTGGCGGGTATTAACGGTGGCCCTAATGGTGATTTGTATTTAAATATCAATGTATTGCCTCATCCGATTTTTGCCCGTGACGGCAATGACCTCTACATTGAAAAAACGATCAGGTTTACGCAGGCGGCATTGGGGACAACCATCGACGTGCCGACGCTGGACGGAACTACCAAAAGATTAAAAATCGCACCCGGTACACAAAATAACACCAAAATACGGATGAAGGGTTTTGGCGTGCCTGGACTCAAAGGAACACCTAAAGGCGATCAGTATATTAAAATCAATGTCGAGGTTCCAAAGAAACTCACAGACAAACAAATGAAGATCATTGAACAGCTTGCAGCAGAGGGAATTTGAAAAATTTTAACGGGGGGATATGGCGATTTATTAATTTTACAGCCCGGCCTTTTACGCAGATAATTTTATTTTAGGTCTGATAAGATATGTTATGTTAACTTGAATGATGCTCCAATTTAAATATCGAAAAAGTGCCTTGAGCTTTCGCGATGAGATTATTCTCGGATCTTACTTCCGCCTCCAGGACTACGATATTTTTCCCTTTTTGAATCACCCAGGCTTCACAAATTAAACTCTTTGTTTTTGCAGGTTTTAAATAGTTGATTTTTATTTCAATAGTGGCAGCTTCCTGATCTTCCCTGTTTAGCATGGAATAAACGGTTACGCCCATGCTAATGTCCACCATGGAATATATAACTCCGCCATGCACGGTGTTATGGACGTTCAAAAAACTGTCTTTTATTTTCAACTGACTTTGGCAACACCCATGTTCCAATTTTTCAATGGTCAGTCCCAGTAATTTAATAAACTGGCTGCGTTTCCAAATTTCTTCCGTAAATTCTAACATATTATTATCCTTTAGCTTTCTACAATAAAAGGCTGTCAATCTGCCTGTTTTCTAAATAAACTCAACCTCCCCTATCACTCCCATTTCACTGCCGCAAATGATGACGATCCCTTTGACGCCGGGAATTTTAATCCCATAATTCAAAGCGGTTTTAATGTCCTTCTTGCTTTTAACTTTGTTTCCAACGGCGGATGCCGCCGCATCAGCCAAAGTGGCGGATTTGGAAAGAATGCAGACGGCATCAGCTTTTCCAAAACTTAAAGACGGTCCGACACTGCCGGACGAAGTGCATATTCCTATTGGAGTATCATTTGGTTTTACAATAACTTTGACTTTATAACTTAAAGCAGATTCTCCGGCATAAATGGCAACGGTCAGATTCTTTTTTGACTGCAAAAAAATATCTCCGCCATTTTCAATGATGATGTTTTCTGTCTTGCAGAGCAGATCATATCCCACAAATTCGGATATGGCGCCAGCGACTGAGGCCATCGGCCCAACTTTGCAGATTTTTGATTGGGCGATCATTTCCCGGATAATCAGCGGCGCCAGATTGTCCTCGGGAAAAGGGAGCAGCGTCGTTCGAAATTCCGGATGATTTTTAATATAAGCTTCCAATGAATGTCGATGTTTAATCAGGGATTTTTCAGCTAAATCCGCCAGGTTGACATCT
>WOYI011085241.1_pt1 | contig 20006 bp, 19 predicted proteins | sample 6423411 | NCBI WGS metagenome assembly WOYI01 (sample SAMN13441803, study PRJNA592873) | oil field metagenome | biome: oil field; feature: oil-well bore; material: oil-contaminated soil; isolation source: oil-contaminated soil from oil-well borehole | place: Germany: Wietze | collected 2016-10-18 ... | reverse complement strand
GGCAGCACCCGCTCTACTCTTTTCACCGCTACCGCCGGTGAGAAAATCGGCCCCGCTGGGGAATTTCGCAAGAGGCTCATTGGGCTCAGCCAACTCCCCGGATTTGCCCCCAACGCACCTTGTCACGAACGCTTGGCGGCGCTCTCGCGACGGCGCTCGCATTTTTCTCAGCCTCTGGAGTCGGTTCAGACCAACTCCAGCACATCGCCCAGCAACGCCTGCGCCGTGACTTCCGGACCCGCGCCCGGCCCCTGGATCACCAGCGGCTGGGTGTTGTAGCGGGTGGTGGTGAGGGCGAACTGGTTGTCGGTGCCGTACAGCCGCGCGGCCGGATGCGTGGCGGGCACTTCCACCAGGCCCACGCGGGCGTGGCCGCGCTGGTTGAGGCGGGCGAGGTAGCGCAGCACGTGGCCGCGTTCGCGCGCTTCGGTGGCGCGGGCGGCAAGCGACGCATCCAGTTCCGTGAGGCGATCGAGGAACGCCTCGGTGGACAGTGGGCGCAGCGCTTCGGGCACCAGGCTTTCCACCTCCACCTCGTCGGTGTTGAGGGCGAAGCCGGCGTTGCGGGCGAGGATCAGCAGCTTGCGCGCCACGTCGTCGCCGGAGAGGTCCGAGCGCGGATCGGGCTCGGTGTAGCCGAGCCGGCGCGCCTCGCCGAGCAGGGTGGAGAACGGCACGCTGCCGTCGTATTGGTTGAACAGGTAGGACAGCGAGCCGGAAAACACGCCCTCCAGCGTGAGCAGCGCATCACCGCAGCGGCGCAGGCGGCGCAGGGTGGACAGCACCGGCAGGCCGGCGCCGACGGTGGCCGAATCGCCATAGCGCGATGCGCCGGCGGTGGCCGCCTGCAGCGCGCGCCAGCCGGCGAGCTCGCCGCCGGCCAGCGCCTTGTTGGCGGTGACCACGTGATAGCCGCGCTCCAGCCATGTGGCATGGCGCGCGGCCAGCGAAACGTTGGCGGTGGCGTCGACGATCACCTTCGTCGCCACGCCGCTGGCGTCCAGCGCGGCCAGCAGTGTGGCGTCGTCGCGCGGATCGCCGTGGTTCCTGAGCTGCTCGCGCAGCCGGCGGCTGGCGAGCTGTGCCGGATCGGTCTGCTGGCGCTTCGAATTGGCGGCACCGACCAGCCGGATGCGCGCCGCGGCCGGCGTGCACAGCAGCTTGAGCAGGGCGCCGCCCACCACGCCGGTGCCGAGCAGCACGATGGCGACGCCGGGTGCGGCCGCGGATGCAGGAGCGCACCCTGTGCGCGAAGGTTCTTCGCCGGCGCTCGAACAAAAGCCTTCGCGCACAGGGTGCGCTCCTACAGCGGCTCCTCCCACTGCCTCGACATCGTGCACCACACTCATGCGCGCACCTTGCGTTTGGAGGCGCTGATGGTGGCGGCGCGGTGCAGTGCCGCATCCAGATCGCGCAGCAGGTCGTCGCCGTCCTCGATGCCGACCGACAGCCGCAGCAGGGTATCGGCAATGCCGGCGGTGCGGCGCGCTTCCGGCGCCATCGATGAATGCGTCATCGAGGCCGGGTGGGCGATCAGGCTCTCCACGCCGCCCAGCGATTCGGCCAGCGAGAAATAGTCCAGCCCGTCGACGAAGGCGGCGACCTCTTCCACCTCGCCGTCCAGCTCGAAGCTGAGCATGGCGCCGAAACCCTGCTGCTGGCGCGCGGCCAGCGCGTGGCCGGGGTGGCTTTCCAGGCCGGGGTAATACACTTTGCGCACCGCCGGATGGCCGTCCAGACGGGCGGCAATGCGCACGGCGTTTTCCTGATGCTGGCGCAGCCTTACCGACAAGGTACGCAGGCCGCGCAAGGTGAGATAGCTGTCGAACGGCGCGCCGGTGAGGCCGTTGCAGTTCGCCCACCATTTCAGCTGATCGAACACCGCCGCCTCGCGCGCCACCACGGCGCCGCCGACCACGTCGCTGTGGCCGTTGATGTACTTGGTCGTGGAGTGCACCACCAGGTCCGCACCCAGTGCCAGCGGCTGCTGCAGTGCCGGCGAGAGGAAGGTGTTGTCCACCACCACCAGCGCGCCGACCGCGTGCGCGGCATGCGCCACGTGGCGGATGTCGGTGATGCGCAGCAGCGGGTTGGACGGCGTCTCCACCCACACCAGCGCCGGCTTCTTGGCCAGGCCGGCGGCCAGCGCGGCGGGATCGGTGAGGTCGGCGAAGGCCACGCTGAAGCGGCCCTTCTTCGCCCACGCGTCGAGCAGGCGCCAGGTGCCGCCGTAGCAGTCGTGCGCGGCCAGCACGGTGGCACCGGCCGGCACCAGCTCCAGCGCCAGCGCCACGGCCGACATGCCGCTGGACGTGACCACCGCACCGGCGCCCTGCTCCAGCTCGGCCAGCGCCTCGCCAAGCAGGTCGCGGGTGGGATTGCCGCTGCGCGAGTAATCGTAGGCGCGCTTGCCGCCCACGCCGTTCAAGCCCAGGCCGTTGAAGCTGTAGTTGCTCGACAGGTGCAGCGGCGGCACGACGGCGCCGTGCTGGATGTCCGACTCGATGCCGGCGCGGACGGCGCGGGTGCTGGGGGCGGGGCTGGGGGTGTCGCTCATCTGCGTCTCCAGGTCAATCGTCACGCATTCTTCGTTGTCGTCGGGCATCTTGGTTGTAGGAGCACACCCTGTGCGCGATGCTCTTGCTCCTGATCGACATCAAAGTCAAAAGCATTCGCGCACAGGGTGCGCTCCTACGGCAACGCCTGACGCAGCAGCGGGGCGAGCCGGTCGGTTTCCTTGAGGAAGCCGTCGTGGCCGTAGGCCGACTCCACCACCTCCAGCGTGGACGGCCCGGCGAGCCGGCGCTGCAGTTCGCACAGGTCGGCCAGCGGCACCAGCCGGTCGGAGGGAAAACCGATCAGCGTGGCCGGCGTGGGCACCGATTCGGGCTGCACGTCGTGCAGGTCGATCGACTCGGACAGCGCCAGGAAGCGCTCGGCGTCGAAGCGCTCGACGAAGCGGCGGCCAGCCTGGTCGAGGTAGTCCTCCACCGGGAAGTGGAAGCGATCCTCGCGGAATTCCGGAGCGGTGGAGAAACGGCGGGCGAATTCCTCGCTGCCGCGGTAGGTGGTCATGGCCAGCTGGCGCGCCAGGCTCAGTGCTTGGTCCAGCTGCCCGCTGGACTGGCCCAGCCGCACGATGCCGCGCTGCACGCTGCGCACGGCAGTGGAGATGGGGTGTGCGCGGTGCGCGCCGGCCAGCAGCACCAGCCGGTCCAGCTGCCACGGGTGTGCCTTGGCAAACGCCAGGCCCACCATGGCGCCGTAGGACGCACCGACGAAGGCAGCGATGCAGCCGATGCCCAGCGCGTCGATCAACGCGCTGATCGCGTTGGCCTGGTCGGCGCTGGACACGGCCGAGGCCGCGCCCAGTTCAGCCGGGCTCAGCCAGTCGATCGCCAGCACGCGGTACTGGTTGAGGTCGATCGCCTTGCCCTCGCCCACCAAGGCCTGCCACCAGCCCGGCTGGGCGGCACCGTCGGCGGCGATCACGTCGCGACTGGCCGAGATACCGCCCTGCACCACCACGGTCGGCGCATCCGGCGCGCCGCACCACAGGTAGCTCACCTCCACGCCGCAGCGCCCGCCGCCATAGGTGGGCTCGATGGTGATGCGGCGGCGGCAGCGCTGCATGGTGAGCGCGGCGCGCGGCAACGGCCCAGTCGCAGCGCGCTGCGGCTGGGCGGAAGCGGCGGGAAAGTGGGCAAGCTGGGCGGACATCGGACTCTCCTGTGGCATCGCACCTGCGGAGAGTCGAGGGAGTGGCCCGCAGCGGGCGCCGGAAACGCGCCTGAAGCGACACCCCATCTACCGGTTGCGCCGGAGGCGCTCCGCAGGAGTTGGCACCGTCGCAGGATAAAGCTCCTGCAGGTTGCCCCGGCTTCAAAGGGCCTGTCCCTCAGCCGGTCTCGATGAGTGAAGGGGACTGTAAGGGCGGCATCCCAGCCATGTCAACAGACGTCTAGACGTCTATACGCCCATATGCGAAATCGTCATGTACCGATGGATGCACCCGAAACCATCTTGCAGCCGCTATGCTGGGTCGCCCCGCAGCCATGCCCGCCCCCCAATGACGACCCGTCCCGATTTCGCCGCCGCCGTCGGCCAGACCCCGCTGCTGCGCCTGCGCTTCGCCTCCGCGGCCACCGGTTGCGAGATCCTCGCCCGCGCCGAATTCATGAACCCCGGCGGCTCGGTGAAGGACCGTACCGCGCTGGGCCTGCTGCTCGATGCGGAGCGACGCGGCGCGCTGCGCCCGGGCGGCACCATCGTGGAAGGCACCGCCGGCAACACCGGCATCGGCTTAGGGCTGCTCGGCGCCAGCCGCGGCTACCGCACGATCATCGTGATGCCGGCCACGCAGAGCCGCGAGAAGATCGACGCGCTGCGGGTGACCGGCGCCGAGGTGCGGCTGGTGCCCGCGGTGCCGTACAAGGATCCCGGCCATTACGCGCACCAGGCGCGCGCGCTGGCCGCCCAGATGAACGAGGCCGATCCCGGCAGCGCCTGGTTCGCCGACCAGTTCGACAACACCGCCAACCGCGACTGGCACGAGGCCAGCACCGGCGCGCAGATCTGGGAAGAAACCGGCGGTGCGGTGGACGGCTTCGTCTGCGCCTGCGGCACCGGCGGCACGCTGGCCGGGGTGGGCCGCGCGCTGAAGTCGCGCAAGGGCGGCGTCACCATCGCGCTGGCCGACCCGGCCGGCTCGGCGCTGGCCAGCTACGTCAACACCGGCGAGCTGGTCGCCAGCGGCAACTCGATCAGCGAGGGCATCGGCTCCTCGCGGATCACGGCCAATTTCGATGGCGCGCCGATCGACCTGGCGTGGTCGATTCCGGACGACGAATCGGTGCCGTTGACGCACCGCTTGCTGCACGAGGAAGGCTGGTGCGTGGGCGGTTCCAGCGGCGTCAACGTGGCCGGGGCGATCCGGCTGGCGCGCGCACTCGGCCCGGGCCACACCATCGTCACCGTGCTGTGCGATGCGGGTACGCGCTATCAGGCCAAGCTGTTCAACCCGACCTTCCTGCGCTCGAAAAATCTTCCGGTGCCGCAGTGGCTTGACCGCGCGTTTCCCGCCTGACCGGCGGCGGTCCGCGCCAGGGATGCCCTGATCGACCAGGCACGGGCGGCATGATGTTCAAAAGACCGGCGGCGCGTGTCGGGCGGCGCTGGGCAGACTGGCCGTCTGGTCAAGCCGCGCGGCGCAACATGATGGCCTTTCGAGCATCGCCCCTTGATGATGCAATTCAGCCCGTTGGGGCCGGCCCTGTTTGTCCGCAGGCCTTCCTCGCCCTTCAAGGCCGTGACCATCCATGGTCACTCCCCGCGTGCGGTGCGCCAGATCGACAGACGGCCAGTCTGCCTTCTCCGTCGCCTCTGTGGCCTGCGAACAGACAGAACCGCTGACGCCTGCGTCCAGTTGATCAGAGCGTATTCCCTAGGGTGTGTCATCAATTGAGTCCAGGCTCGCTGCTACGCTTTGCGCATGCCTCCCCTTCCCGACTTTTCCGCGCTGGACGACCGCCTGCGGCGCGACGGCTTCGCCTTTCTCACCGCCCGCGTGATGGGCAATCTGCTCGATGCACCGGCCGCGCTCACCGACTGGCCGACCTTCGCCGCCAGTTGGAACGATCTGGCGCCGGATACCTACCTCGCAGCCCTGGGCCGCCATCGCCGCCGCCGGCACGCAAGCTTCGCCGTGGGCGACGACGGCCGGCTGGTGCGCGCGCCGCACCAGCCGCATTTCCAGAGCCAGGCGTACAACCCGCTGCAGGGCGGCATCCAGCGCTGGTTCGAGCCGATCGAGCCGGCGATTGCCGACGGCGTCAGCCTGCGCCACATCCTCGGCTTCAGCCATGCGCTGTTCGGCACGCTGGCCGCGCACATGCAGGGCTGGCACATCGAGGTGCACCAGTTCCGCATCGAGGCGAAACCCGATGAGGCAGGCGAACCGACGCCCGAAGGCGTGCATCGCGACGGCGTGGACTACGTGCTGGTGCTGATGGTGGACCGCCAGAACATCGAGAGCGGCACCACCACCATCCACACCGCCGATGGCACCGAGCTGGGCAGCTTCACCCTGGTCGACCCGCTGGACGCCGCGCTGGTGGACGACGCCCGCGTGTTCCATGGGGTCACCCCGGTGACCCCGCTCGATCCCGCGCTGCCGGCGCACCGCGATGTGCTGGTGCTGACGTTCCGCCGCACCGACACCGCCTTCTGATCCATCAAACCCATAGCCCCCGACCATGACCACCGCCGCCGCCGCCACCATCGTCATCATCGCCCTGCTGCACCGGTGGTTCCTGGTGCTGGAGATGTTCCTTTGGAACCGCTCGTCGGGGCGACGCGCGTTCGGCTTGACGCCGGAGTTCGCCGAGCAGTCGAAAGTGCTGGCCGCCAACCAGGGGCTGTACAACGGCTTCCTAGCGGCCGGACTGGCTTGGGGACTGTGGCTGGGCGGCAGCGAGGGCCTGCATGTGAAGGCCTTCTTCCTCGGCTGCGTGCTGGTGGCCGGCGTATACGGCGGACTCACCACCACCTGCAAGGTGCTGTGGATCCAGGCTGCTCCGGCGGCACTGGGCCTGGCGTTGCTGCTGACAGGCAGCGCATGACCTTCGGCCGACCAACACGCTGCTAGCGGGCAACCCGCTACGATCCTGACGTTCTTCCACCGGAAAGGCTGCGCCATGTCCCACGGGTCCACCCACCACCGGGACGATGCGCTTCGTTCCGTGCCCCACCCCGGCGAGCGACTCGCCTTCAACGGCGACAATGCTTTCCAGCGCGAGCTGCGCCGGCGCGTGGAGGCCGACCTCCGGGGCCGCGGCCGCGGGCAACGCGACAGTGCGGCGATGTATGCGAAGACCGCGATCATCCTGACCGTGTTCTTCGCCTCGTACGTCGCGCTGGTGTTGTTCGCGCAGGCGTGGTGGCAGGCACTGCCGCTGACCTTGCTGCTGGGCACCGCGATGGCCGGCATCGGCTTCAACATCATGCACGATGGCGGCCACCAGGCGTATTCGCGACATCGCTGGGTCAACAAGATCATGGCGTTCACACTCGACCTGGTCGGCGGCAGCTCGTATATCTGGCAGTGGAAGCACGCGCGCTACCACCACACCTACGTCAACATCGCCCGGCACGACAGCGACATCGACCTGGGCGTGCTCGGCCGGCTCTCGCCCGAGCAGCCGCGGCGGCCGTGGCACCGTTTCCAGCACATCTACCTGTGGCTGCTCTACCCGGTCACGGCGATCCGCTGGCACTTGTACGGCGACTTCCGCGACCTGCTCACCGGCCGCATCGGCGCGCGGCCGTTCAAGCGGCCGCGCGGTGGGGATCTCGTCCTGTTGGTGCTGGGCAAGCTCGTATTCTTCACGCTGGCGTTCGGCCTGCCGCTGGCATTCCATCCGCCGGGCACGGTGGTGCTGTTCTACGCCATCGTGTCCGCCGTGGCGGGATTCCTGCTGGCGATCGTGTTCCAGTTGGCGCACGTGGTGGAGGAGGCGGACTTTCCGCAGCCCGACGACACCAGCGGCCGCATGGAAACGCCCTGGGCGATCCACCAGCTGCAGACCACGGTGGATTTCGCGCGCGACAACCGCGTGCTCGGCTGGCTGATCGGCGGGCTCAATTTCCAGGTGGAGCACCACCTGTTCGTGCGCATCAGCCACGTGCACTACCCGGCCGTGGCGAAAGTGGTGGAGGTGACCTGCCGCGAATTCGGCGTGCCGTATCACGCGCACCGCACGTTATTCGCCGGCATCGCCTCGCACTACCGCTGGCTGCGCCGGCTGGGTGCGGTGCCGGCTGCCGGGGAACCGCCCTTGCCCCACGGCGGGGGGCAAGGGCCATCCCGCGCCGGATCGGCCACCCACGCCCTGCCGCGTGGCTGAATGCAGGGCTCTGATTTGCCAAGAAAGCCGGCTATAATCGGCGGTTTGACGCCTCTGCGCCCTGACCCGACGGGAGCGGTGCAGGCACCGCCAACCGCAAGCGCACGACATTTCATGGGGGCAGCACGAGCGCTGTCCTGCTCAGCCTCCCTTTAAACACGCACCTACGGAACTCCGACAGTGGCCCGACAGAAACCCCTCAAGCTCTATCGCAACATCGGCATCATTGCGCACATCGACGCCGGCAAGACCACGACCACCGAGCGCATCCTGTACTACACCGGCAAGAAGCACCAGATCGTCGACGTGCACGACACCAAGGACGGCAAGGGTTCGACCACCACCGACTACCTGGAGCAGGAGCGCAAGCGCGGCATCACCATTCAGTCGGCCGCCGTGTCGACCGAGTGGAAGGGCTACCAGATCAACGTGATCGACACCCCGGGGCACGTGGACTTCACCATCGAGGTGAACCGCTCGCTGCGCGTGCTGGACGGCGCTGTGGTGGTGTTCGACGGCGTGGCCGGCGTGGAGCCGCAGACCGAGACCAACTGGCGCCTGGCCGACCAGTACAACGTGCCGCGCATGTGCTACGTCAACAAGATGGACCGCATCGGCGCCAACTTCAAACACTGCGTCGACGGCATCCGCAACCGGCTCGGCGCCAACGTGGTGCTGTGCCAGGTGCCGCTGGGCAGCCACGACGATTTCATGGGCATGGTCGACCTGATCGCCGGCCTGGGCTACATCTGGCAAGGCGACGACAAGGACAGCAAGTGGGAGTCGATCCCGCTCGAGGAAGTGGCCAGCCACCCGCGCGTGCAGGCGCTCAGCGCCACCGCCGACAAGGAGTGGGTCGCCAACCTGGCCGCGCTGCGCGAGCAGAGCATCGAGACCGCCGTGGAGATGGACGACGAGGCGATGGACGCCTACCTGTCCAACGGCGAGATCCCCTCGCTGGAGAAGCTCAAGGCGTGCATCCGCAAGGGTTGCGTGGCCGGCAAGCTGGTGCCGGTATTCTGCGGCTCGTCATACCGCAACAAGGGCGTGCAGCAGCTGCTCGACGGCGTGATCGACTACATGCCGTACCCGGGCGAAAACGGCGGCATCGCGATGGTGGACGAAGACGGTCACGTCATCGGCGAACAGGAAGTGTCCGACGACGCGCCGGTGCGCGCGCTGGCCTTCAAGGTGATCAACGACCAGTTCGGCACGCTCACCTTCACCCGCATCTACTCGGGCGTGATCAAGAAGGGCGACACCCTGCTGAACGTGACCCGCGGCAAGAAGGAGCGCGTGGGCCGCATCGTGGAAGTGCAGGCGAACGCCACCAAGGAAATCGACGAGGTCCGCGCCGGCGACATCTGCGCCTTCGTCTCGATGAAGGAAACCGAGACCGGCGACTCGCTCACCGATCCGGCCCATCCGGTGCTGCTGGAGCGCATGCGCTTCCCCGACCCGGTGATCAGCGTGTCGGTGGAGCCGAAGAGCCGCAACGACGTCGACAAGATGTCCACCGCGCTCTACAAGATGGCCAAGGCCGACCCGTCGCTGAAGCTGGAAGTGGACAAGGAAACCGGGCAGACCGTGCTCAAGGGCATGGGCGAGCTGCACCTGGAAATCACCATCGACCGCATGCGCACCGAGTTGGGCGTGGACGCGAACATGGGCAAGCCCAAGGTCAGCTTCCGCGAGGCCTTCGGCCAGACCGTCGAGCACACCTACACGCACAAGAAGCAGTCCGGTGGTTCGGGCCAGTTCGCCGAAGTGAAGATGATCTTCGAGCCGAGCGAGCCGGGTTCGGGCGTGGTGTTCTCCGATGAGATCGTCGGCGGCCGCGTGCCGCGCGAGTACATCCCGGCCGTGCAGCATGCGATCGAGGTGGAGTCGCGCCAGGGCCAGGTGGCCGGTTACGAAGTACTCGACTTCAAGGCGCGCCTGGTGGACGGCAAGTACCACGACGTCGACTCGTCGGCACTCGCATTCGAAATCGCCGCGCGTCAGTGCTTCCGTGAAGCGCAGCGCATGTCCAAGCCCAAGCTGCTCGAGCCGATCATGAGCCTGGAAGTGGTGACCGAGGCCGATTACCTCGGCGACATCATCGGCGACATCAACCGTCGTCGCGGCTCGGTCAGCGACCAGGGCCAGAAGGGTCCGCAGGCCTTCGTGCAGGGCTTCGTGCCGCTGGCGGAGATGTTCGGCTACATCAACTTCCTGCGTTCGGCCACCTCCGGCCGCGGCACCTTCACGATGATCTTCGATCACTACGAGGAAGTGCCGGCCAACCTGGTCGACAAGCTGATGGAGAAGGAAGCGAAGTAAGCCTTCGCTTTCGCGGCACACCCGGCTTCACGGCCGGGGTCCGAAAAGCCCGGGGAGCCATCCCCGGGCTTTTTTGTTTCCCGCAACGTGTCGCCAGACGCCGGGCATCGCCACCCGGGAATGGAGTACCGGGTGGCGGCGCCAAACCATCGTTTGGTCGCGTGCTCGCCCGGCAATCCCGGTGACGGTCAAAGCGCCATGCCCTTACCCGAGCGATCCACTCAAGCACCGTGAATCACCCGAAGATCCGCGTTATCTTGCCCGGCAGCCAGGGCCGTTTCGTCGGGGAATGCACCTGACCGCATGGAAATAGAACGCCCGCCGCTGGTTCGCTCTGCCGCGGGCACCACAGGCAATGGAAGCGCTTCACCGTGATGGAATGCCTTATCCAGATGGACCGGATCCGCAACTCATCCGCTGGAGAGTTTGTGGGGTGAGCGCAGACGGTGATACCCGATCAAGGAGCAACGGCATGGCTTTCGTGAATGAATTCATCCCGCCCGAGGATGTGGAGAGGTATCACCTCGCGGAGATCGACAAGCGCTTTGTCGTTGGTGGAACGAGTTCTCGCCAATGGACCATTGACCGCGAGCGCGATGTCTATCTGCGTAATGTAGCGAGAGGTGGGGGTGGCGATCCGGACCTCCGCAACCAGACAGAATGGACGCTTTGACTGGCAAGGCGATCTGCTGGTTCTACGCCTCGATTTGCTGGAAGGTCGTGGAGAACATGGTGAGCCGGGCTGCTCGCATGGGCGGCTGGTGTGGTTTTGCGGCACCAGCGGTTTGCCGGCACATCTGAAGTCGCAAAAGACGCAGATTCTCGATGCCCTCGAGGAGGCATCGACTGCTTATCAGGGAGCGGGCGTCTACTCGGGCGCCTATACCTCGTACAGCGTCACGCTGGACATCGCCGATGACTGCGCGCCATGAGCACGCCACTGACTTCGGATCAAGCCATTGCACTGCTTCGCGAGCAAGCTGATGGCTATCGCACGCCAGAAAGCTTGCGCTCGCTGGCCGCCCGGGTCGATGCGGATGCTCCCGGCAAGCTCACCATGCTTTGCAGCGGACCGACGACGAAGGACGTCTGGTCATCGGATGTCGGATTTATTACCAGAACGGCCCGCAAGGCCAATCGTGGCACTACGACCCAGCGCAGCCACAGCAAGGCTGGACGCGGACTATCGCCGACGCGTTCGCCGAGCGCGGCCTGAACCAGACGCACGAAGCGCCTGCGCCGGCCGTACTGGCAGACCGTCTGACCTACCAGGCCAACACGGCGGCGGTCGACCTGGCCCTGGCGCACCCCGCCAAACCGCGCGATCCCTATACCCAGCAGGCCGAAGCTGAAGACGCAGCCCTGCCGGGCAACCCACCCTGGATACGCGACGCGCAGACCAAGCAGTGATCGCGCACGTATGTCGATGCATTTGCCGAACGCGGCTTGAGCCATTACGGCATCAAGATGGCCACCCCCGAACACGCCGCACAGCTCGATACCGCCGCCGGGCAGAGGTCATCTCGAACAATCTCGCGCACGAACCACAGAGCATCGCGGAGCGTTACCAGACGATGTACGTGCAACACGGCTGGCAACAGTACGGACCGATACCTGAAACCGTGACTGAGGCCCTGCAGAAGCCGGAGGCATCACGGGACACGAATACGGCCGAGACCAACGTGGATCGCGGGCTCCGTGCCGCCCATCGGCAGGCGCCTTCCCCGCCCCCGGTGCGGAGCGAGCCGAATCGCATGGCAGCACTCCCTCGACGGCACGATCCGAGCCATCCGGGCACGCTCCGTTCAAGCAGGCCCAGGCGCACGTCGACGTTCTCGACGCCCAGCGCGGCCGCACACCCGATGCGCACAGCCACAACCTCGCCGGGTTTGCCGCCGTCACCGCGCTCGCCAACGGCATCACCTGCATCGACGCGCTACTGCCGGACATCAGGGACGGCTCAAGCATGTTCATCGCGCAGAACACCGCACCGCTGAAGCGCATTGCCGAAATGCCCACCCTGCAGGCGATCAACACGCCGCTGGAACAACGCAGCGCACAGTATCTGCAGGTGGCCCAGCAGCAGAGCCAGGATCTGTCGCCGCAAGAGCAGATGCGGATGCCCGATCCTGCCGCCGCCGTAGCGCCGACGCAGGCCTCACCGCAGATGAGGGTCGAGCAGCACGAGCGAAGACGGGGCCGTGCCGAAGTTACCGATTGTGCTACCCGTCTCCCACAAAAAAAGCCCGGGGAGCTCGTCATTCCCGCGAGGCAATCCTCAGCGGCCACAGGCCGGTCAGGCGGAGATCCAGTGACCTCGAGAAGCGATGGATTCCCGCTTTTGCGGGAATGACGGCCTGATGGTTATCGATATTGATCCATTCTGTACTACGTCTCGATCAAGCCATTGCGCAGCGCGATCAGGGTGAGTTCGGCCTGGTTGCCGGCGCCGAGCTTCTGCTTGATCTTGTACAGGTGGGTGCCGACGGTGTTCGGCGACAGCGAGAGCACCTCGGCGATCTGCTGCACCGACTGGCCGCGTGCCAGTTGCAGGAAAACCGCGAATTCGCGCTCGGACAAGGCCTCCACCGCGCCCGGCGTGCCACTGAAATCTTCCAGGGCAAGCTTCTGCGCCATGTCGGCGTCGAGGTAGGCCCGGCCCATCGCGATCGCATGCACCGCCTCGATCAATGTCTCCGGTGCGGTGCGCTTGGAAACATAGCCCAGGGCGCCGGCCTTCAGCACGCGCTTGGCGTGGGTGGTGTCCTCGTGCGCGGAGAGCACCAGCACGCGCGCGTCGCGGTCCCTGGCCAGCAGGCGGCGGACCGCCTCGATGCCACCCATGCCCGGCATCGACAGATCCATGATCACCACGTCGGGGCCGGCCTCGGCGAAACATTGATAGGCGGCTTCGCCGCTGCTGGCCTCGGCCACCACCTCGATGTCCGGGCTGGCCGAGAGCAGCATGCGAAAGCCCACCCGGACCACCGCATGGTCGTCGACCAGCATCACCCTTGTTTTGTCGATCATGTCTTGTCGGCCATGCCGCTCATTCCAACGCCAGCCGGGCACGCAGGCACATCCCGCCGTCGGCCCTGTTTTCCAGCACCACCTCGCCACCCAGCGTGCGCGCACGTTCGCGCATGCCGCGCACGCCATAGTGGCCGGGACGCTGCCAGTCCGGGGCCAGCCCCACCCCGTCGTCACAAACCTCGATATGCAGGGCCTGCGCGTCGCTGTGCAGCGCAATGTCGATCCGGCTGGCGCGGGCATGGCGCAATGCGTTGGTGGTCGCCTCCTGCACGATGCGGTACGCGGCCAGCGCATAGCTTTCGCCGAGCGGCTCGGGAAGCTCGCCCAGCGCCAGCGTGAAGGCGATCTTCGGCTGCTCGCGCTGCCAGGTCGAAACACGCTCCCGGACCGCATCGGCCAGTTGCAGGTTGTCCAGCAGCGGGGGATGAAGACGCGGAATGAGATCGTGGATGGCGCCATAGAGCGCGCCGCAGGTATCGGCGATCAGGCGCACGGCTTCGCGTACGTCGGCGTCGGCACCGGCGGACGCGGGCTTGATCGCGATCGACATCGCCATGCTCTTGATCGCCGTGATCATCTGCCCGGTCTCGTCGTGCAGCTCCTGCGCGATGTTGCGGCGATCCTCCTCGATGCGCTGTTGTACCAGTGTGGCCAGCTCGCGGCTCTGCTCCAGCCGCAGCGTCGCTTCGACCGCCTGCCGGCGTGCATCCAGGTTGTCCTCGATCGCCTGCGCAGCGCGGTTGAAGGCCTGCGCGATGGCCCGGCTCTCCGCGCCACGGAACCGCTCGGGCAAGCGCGTATGGTAGGCCCCGCCCCGCATGTCCTGCAGCCCGCGCACGATGGTCCGGAACGGTCGCGTGGTGCGGCCGACCAGCCAGAACACCAAGGTGTTGCCGAACACCATCACGAACAGGCCGACCTGCAGCAGGTGCACCGCGCTGTCCCAGCCGTCGAGCACCGCCCGCGAGGCATTCGCCTCCAGATGAAGCACGCAGCAGCGGGCATAGCGCAGCTCCCGATGCATCGGCGCCGGCGCGACCAGCGCGGCATACCAGGCCGGTGCGTTGCGTCCGGCCTTGTAGGTCGCCGGAGGTGAACGGTAGATCTCGCGTCCCTGCGCGTCGCGCAAGCTGATGTCGGTCGAACGTATGTGACCCAGGCGCTGCAGCGACTGCACCGCCGCCTGCTGGCCGGCATCCGGATGGGTTTCGGCGAAGTTCGACAACAGCTTGGCCGCCACGATGTTCGCCGCCACCGTTTCTTCGTGCACGCTGTTGCGCACATCGGTGATCTGGAAAACGATCAGCACGGCGGTGAGCACGGCGATCAGGATGGCAACCAGCAGGTTCAACTGCAGCCGCAGGCTCATGCGGTCGCTCCCGGCGAAGCCGCGGGCCAGCCGATGAAGTCGCCGCTGATGGCAAAGCGGTCCGCGGCCTCGCGCAGCAAGGCGGCAGTCGCCGGATGCCAAGGGTTGTGACCGGCGCCGGCGGCCCAGGCCAGGCGGCTTCCCGCGCAGGCGCGATGCACGCGCCAGGCATTGAGCGGTCGACAGACCCGATCGTGGCTGCCATGCACCAGCGCCAGCGGCAGGCCTCGCAGCGCCGCGGCGGACTGGATGACCGTCGACCTGGCAAGAAAGCAGCGCCGGGCCAGGTAATGCGCCTGCACCCGATACCGCGCCACCAGGCGCTCCATATCCGGCGCAGGCGGCGCCGGATATGGAGCGCCTGGCCCCGTGTCGAGCCGCGTTTCATAGGCATGCCATGCCCGGACCAGCCGCGACGTACGTGCACCGTCGCGCTCCGGGTCCTGCAGGCAGCGGTCCAGGTAGGTCACCACGCGATGGCGCCAATGCCGCGGCAAGGCCGTCAGGAACTCGGCATGCACCTGCGGCACCAGCGCCGATACGCCGTGGAAGAACCAGTCGAGATCCGCCCGCTCGGCCAGGAAGGTGCCACGCAACAGCAACCCGAGGACATGCTCCCGATGGCGCGCCGCGTACACCAGTGCCAGCGCGGCGCCCCAGGAACCGCCCGCCACCAGCCAACGCCCGATGCCGAGCTGCTCGCGCAGTGCCTCGATGTCCTCGATCAATGCATCGGTGTGGTTGTGCGCGATCTCCCCCAGCGGCGTACTGCGCCCACAGCCGCGCTGGTCGAACTGGACGATCCGGTAGCGCGTTGGCTCGAACGGATCGCGCTGGCGCGGGCTGCTGGCCGAGCCCGGACCGCCATGCAGCAGCAACACCGGCACGCCGTCGGGTGCGCCGGCCTGCTCATGGTAGATGCGATGACCGTGCCCCACGTCGAGCCGGCCCGCAGGGGAAGCGGGGCTCGTGGCCGTGGCATGCGGCGGCACCTGGGTCGGCATGCAGCCGATCGTACTGCATCGCCGGCACCGCATCGGCGGCCGTTGCGCACGCTCGCGGCTAGCGAAAATCGTGAGCCGCAAATCAGGACTTCAGCGATGTGCCACGCCCTGCGCAGCCGCCATGCTTGACCGCACATGGAAGCCGGCGAGCGTCGGCCAGTGTTGCACGGACCCGCGGTTTTCCATGTCCGACGGGGCCATCCACGCCAGCAGGAGTTCGCGCCATGAAATGGGAAACACCGCAAGCAATGGACCAGCGTTTCGGCTTCGAGATCACGATGTATATCGCCAACCGCTGAAACCACGAAACGCGGCGTGCCGGGCGCTCGACAACGATGCGCCCGGCACGTCCGCCGCAGCCACCGCAAGGCTCCGCGCATGCATGTTCACGTACTCGGCTCCGCCGCGGGCGGCGGCTTCCCGCAATGGAATTGCAACTGCCGCCTGTGCGACGGCGTGCGCAACGGCAGCATCACCGCTACTGCGCGCACGCAATCGTCGATCGCGCTGAGCGGCGACGATACACACTGGCTGCTGTGCAACGCCTCGCCCGACCTGCTGACCCAACTGCGCGCGTTTCCGGCACTGCAGCCGGCACGGGCGATCCGCGACACGGCGATCGCCGCGGTGCTGCTGATGGATGCGCAGATCGATCACACCACCGGCCTGTACATGCTGCGCGAGCACCGCCAGCCGCTGGAGATATGGTGCACCGAGCCGGTGCGCGACGACCTGGAACACGGCAATCCACTGTTCACGCTGCTCGGGCATTACTGCGGCGTGAGCTGGCGGCGCATTCCGCTGGATGGCAGCGCCTTCGCGATCCGGGGCGTTCCCGGCCTGCGCTTCGTAGCGCTACCCCTGTTGAGCAACGCACCGCCCTACTCGCCGCGCCGCGACCGCCCGGTGCCGGGCGACAACATCGGGCTGCTGGTGGAGGACATCGCCAGCGGCAAGCACCTGTTCTACGCCCCGGGGCTGGGCGAGATCGAGCCGCAGGTGGTCGCGGCCATGCGGCAGGCGGACGGCGTGATGGTCGACGGCACCTGCTGGCGCGACGACGAGATGATCGCGCTCGGCCTCTCGCCCAAGCGGGCGCGCGACATGGGGCACCGCGCCATCGACGGCGAGGACGGCATGCTGGCCCTGCTCGCCGGGCTGGCCGACAGCACGCGAAAGATCCTGATCCACATCAACAACACCAACCCGGTGCTGGACGAGGACGGCGCCGAGTTCGCGCAGGTCCGTGCCGCCGGCGTCGAACTGGCCCACGACGGCATGGACTTCCATCTATGAACACGCAGGCATGGGACCGCGAGACCTTCGAGGCGAGGCTGCGCGAGAAAGGCGCCGCCTACCATATCCATCACCCGTTCAACCGGATGCTCAACGAAGGGCGCGCGACGCCGCAGCAGATCCGCGGCTGGGTGGCCAATCGCTACTACTACCAGATCGCCATTCCGCTGAAGGACGCGGCGATCCTCTCCAACTGTCCCGACCATGCCATGCGGCGGGAATGGGTGCAGCGCATCCTCGACCACGATGGCCATGAAGGAGATCCGGGCGGCATCGAGGCATGGACCCGGCTCGGCCTCGCGACCGGGCTCGAACGCGAAGAGATCGAGGACCTGCGCCACGTGGCTCCCGCCCTGCGCTTCGCCGTCGACGCCTACGTCAACTTCGCCCGTCGCGCGCCATGGCAGGAGGCGATGTGCTCCTCGCTGACCGAGCTGTTCGCGCCGAAGATCCACAAGGAACGGCTGGCCCACTGGCCCGAGCATTACCCCTGGATCGACAGCGAAGGGCTGGCGTATTTCCGCAACCGCGTGGCGCAGGCGCGGCGCGACGTGGAGCAGGCGCTGGCGGTCACCCTGGACTACTTCGTCACGCCGGCCATGCAGCAGCGCGCGCTCGACATCCTGCAGTTCAAGCTGGACATCCTGTGGGCGATGAACGACGCGATGGCGCTGAAGTATGGCGCAGGGGAGGCCGCATGAGCGCCGCAGGCGAGCCGGCACCGGCCGGCGGCTTCGGCCCGGCAAGCGTCCCGCGCGTCGGCCATGGCTTCCGTCTGCAGTGGGAGCCGGTGCAGTCGGCCTATGTGCTGTTGTATCCCGAGGGCATGGTCCGACTGAATGCCAGCGCCGGCGAGATCCTCGCCCGTTGCGACGGCGCCCGGCCGGTGGCGTCGATCGTCGCCGAGCTGGAACGGCGTTTCGAGCAGCAGGGCCTGGAGCCCGACGTGCTCGCTTTCCTCGACATGGCCCGCGCACAGCATTGGGTGGAGCCCGCATGAACGCCGCTCGGTCGACCTCGTCCGCCGCCGGCATCGAGCCGCCGTTCTGGCTGCTGGCGGAACTCACCTACGCCTGCCCGCTGCATTGCGCGTTCTGCTACAACCCGGTCGATTTCGCCCAGCGCCGCGACGAGCTCTCCACCGACGAATGGCTGCGGGTGCTGCGCGAGGCGCGCGCGATCGGCGCCGTGCAGTGCGGCTTCTCCGGCGGCGAACCGCTGCAGCGCAAGGACCTGGAAATCCTCGTCGGCGAGGCGCACCGGCTCGGCTACTACACCAACCTGATCACCTCCGGCATCGGCCTCGACGAAAAGCGCATCGCCGCGCTGAAGCGGGCCGGGCTGGACCACATCCAGCTGTCGTTCCAGGACTCCACCCGCGAGGTCAACGACTTCCTCTCGTCCACCCGCACCTTCGACCTCAAGCGCGCGGCGGCCCGGCTGATCAAGGCCCATGGCTACGAGATGGTGATGAACTGCGTGATCCACCGGCTGAACATCGATCACCTGGAGGACATCATTGCGCTGGCGGTGGAGATCGAGGCCGACTACCTGGAACTGGCCAACGCGCAGTACTACGCCTGGGCGCATCTCAACGTCGACCAGTTGCTGCCGACGCGCGAGCAACTGGCCGCTGCGGAGGAGGCGACGCGACGCTGGCGGGAGAAACTGGGCGACCGCATGCGCCTGTTCTTCGTGGTGCCGGACTACTACGAGACCCGCCCGAAGAAATGCATGAACGGCTGGGGCAAGGTGTTCCTCACCATCGCGCCGGACGGCGTGGCGCTGCCTTGCCACACCGCGCGCATGCTGCCGGGGCTGGCGTTTCCCAGCGTGCGCGAGATGGGCGTGCGCGAGATCTGGTACGACTCCGAAGGCTTCAACCGCTACCGCGGCACCGGCTGGATGAAAGAGCCCTGCCGCAGCTGTCCGGAGCGCGAGCAGGACCTCGGCGGCTGCCGCTGCCAGGCCTACATGCTCGCCGGCGATCCCGCCGCGGCCGACCCGGTGTGCGACAAATCTCCGCAGCACGACGCGGTCCGCGCGGTGGTCGCCACTGCGCAGTTGCCACGCGATGCGGCGAGCATGAAACCGTTGACCTTTCGTGGCCGCAAGGAATCGCTGGCCGCGAAGACGTTGTTCTGAGCAGGGCCATGCCTGATACCGTCGATCAGCCACCGATCGGGGCGCCGATCGAGCCGGTACGGCTGGACGTCGTCGCCGATCTCGACCACGCGATCGGCCCCACCACGGACCTGGACGCCTTCGTCAACGCACGCTGGCGGGCGAGCCACCCCGTGCCCGCCGACCGCAGTTGCTGGGACTGCTTCACGATTCTCGGCGAGCGCGCGCTGCAGACCTGTGCCGCGATCGCCATCGAGGCCGCGCGGGCCGGTGCCGCACGTTCGCATGCCGAACGGGTGGTCGGCGATTTCTGGCGCAGCGGGATGGACGACACGGCCGAAGGCATCGACGTGCTGCGCGACGAGTTCGCGCGCATCGATGCGCTCGACAGCCCGACGGCCGTCGCCCGCTACCTGCATGACCGCCATGCACGCGGCTGGGGCCTGCTGTACCGCCTGGAGATCGTCCCGGACGCCGACGATCCCGCGTTCCACACGGCATGCATCACGCAGGGCGGGCTGGGGCTGCCGGACCGCGACGACTACCTCGACAGCGACGATCGCGGCAAGGCACGGCGCGCCGCCTATCGCGCCCACGTCGCCGCCATGCTCGCGCATGGCGGACTGCCCGCGGCGACGGCCCCGGTGCTGGCGGACGCGGTGCTGGCAGTGGAGACCCGCCTGGCCGAAGCGTCGCTGTCGCGCCGGACGCTCGCGCGCGACGTCAGCCTGCGCCATCGCCGCATCAGCCTCGATGAGGCCGACCGCCAGTATCCGATGCTGCGCTGGCACGCGCTGTTCGAAGCGCTGGGCGCGACACCGCCGCCGAGCTTCTCGCTACCGATGCCGGCCTTCCATGCGGCGGTGGATGCGATGCTGCGGACGCTTCCGATCGAGCACTGGCACGCCTACCTGCGCTTCCATACGCTCGACGAAACGGCGCCCTATCTCCACG
>WOYI011102686.1_pt1 | contig 20062 bp, 24 predicted proteins | sample 6423411 | NCBI WGS metagenome assembly WOYI01 (sample SAMN13441803, study PRJNA592873) | oil field metagenome | biome: oil field; feature: oil-well bore; material: oil-contaminated soil; isolation source: oil-contaminated soil from oil-well borehole | place: Germany: Wietze | collected 2016-10-18 ... | reverse complement strand
CAGAACGTCGTGAGACAGTTCGGTCCCTATCTGCCGTGGGCGTTCGAGATTTGAGGGGAGCTGTCTTTAGTACGAGAGGACCGAGATGGACACACCTCTGGTGTTCCGGTTGTCACGCCAGTGGCACTGCCGGGTAGCTAAGTGTGGACGGGATAACCGCTGAAAGCATCTAAGCGGGAAGCCCACCCCAAGATGAGGTCTCCCTGGACCCATGAGGTCCCTGAAGGGCCGTGGTAGACCACCACGTTGATAGGCTGGGTGTGGAAGCACAGCAATGTGTGGAGCTAACCAGTACTAATTGCCCGTGAGGCTTGACCATATAACACCCAAGCATCTTTGCTGTGTGCTTCGACAAGTTTTACCGCATTATGCAGTTCATTTGTATCATGCGGTTCATGGTTTGCCTGGTGGTCATAGCGGATTGGAACCACCCGATCCCTTTCCGAACTCGGAAGTGAAACGGTCCAGCGCCGATGGTAGTGCGGGGTTTCCCCGTGTGAGAGTAGGTCGTCGCCAGGCATTTTTATCAAAGAAAAAAGCCCCGCTGGCTTATGGTCGCGGGGCTTTTTTCTTTCCATGGCGTGCATGACATGGAATAATGCCATACAGGAAGTGCCGAAGGGCGGCTGCCTGGTTCCAAAATGGCCTCCATGAACAGCTGTGCGCCTTTCGGTGTGGACGGCCGCAGGTCATGTGATGGGGCAATAACTTATGTGGTCGCTAGCAAGCATGGCGCTTCTCGGCTATCTGCTGGGCTCCTGCGTGGGGGCTTTGGTCCTGGGGCGCTTCAGGAATGTGGATATCCGCCGCCGCGGCAGTGGCAGTGCCGGGGCGACCAACGCCTTGCGTACCGTGGGCCCCTGGTTTGCCCTGGGTGTGATCCTGATCGATGTGGGCAAGGGCATGGCGGCAGCCGGTCTGCTGCCCTGGCTGCTGTTTCCTGAGCGACAGCTTGTTGCAGGAGCCATGGGTGCCATGGCGGCCATGGCAGGGCATGCCTATCCGCTTTTTTATCATTTTCAAGGCGGCAAGTCGGCGGCCACCGCCCTGGGCGGGACGGCTGTGCTGTGTCCCGGTGCGCTGCCGTGGATGCTGGGCGTCTGGGTGCTGGGTGTGCTGGCTACTGGCTATGTGGCTCCCTTTACCATTCTGGCGAGCCTTGCCTTCACCGGATATGTCTACATTTCCCTGCAACAGGGGCTTGCCTCACCTTTGCTGTGGTTGGCTATTGCCGCCCCCTGCTTTCTGCTCTGGACCCATCGTGAGAATATCGGCCGCCTGTTGGCCGGCACGGAAAACCGCTTTGCCCTGCCATGGCTTCCCGGGGGCAAATGGCGCAAGAGACACCCATGAGTGATGTGCTGGCCGATTTTCTGCTGCGCCATCTGCGGGACCACGGCGCTGTGGCCTGGGAAGCGCTGATGGATGATGGCCGCTCTGCAAGCCGGCTGCGAGAGACCGCTGAGCGCCTGATGGCAGAGGGTGTGCCGCTGGCGCTGGATGCCCATGGCGTCTGCCTGCGCCATGAACCTGAACCATGGCTGGATGCAGAGGCACTTCTGGCGCGCTGCGCCCCGGGCACAAAAGAGCGCGTTGGTTCTGTGAAGGTCTTTGCTGCCTTGGATTCAACCAACAACTACCTGAAGCTCAACCCCCCCACAACAGATATGTCTGTGGTGCTGGCGGAACACCAGAGTGCAGGCCGGGGAAGACAGGGGCGGTCCTGGCTGGGGGCGTTCGGGGGTGGGCTGGCCATGTCGCTGGCCTTTGTGATGCGTCACCCCGTGGCTTGGTACCAAGCGTTGCCGTTGGCTTGCGGTATGATGGTGGTCGATGCCCTGGGCGGTCTCGGGGTCCCGGGGCTCGCCATCAAATGGCCCAATGATGTGGTGGCGCAGCAGAAAAAACTCGCCGGGCTTCTGTTGGAGAGCGTGATCTTGTCCATGGAAAGTGCAGGGCAACGCCAGCAGGCCATGGTGATCGGCATTGGTTTGAACGTGGCCATGCCCGCGAATTGGGTGGGCCCTGCGGATCGGGTCTGGACGGATCTTGCCACGCTGTGCGGCACCGGTTACCCGCATCGGCTGGCTGCGGCTGCAGCGCTTCTCGATGCCATGGTCTTTGGCGTGTTATCCTTTGAAAAAAGCGGTTTTGCGCCCTATCAGCAGCGCTGGTTCAGCTACGATGCGTTGGCGGAGCAGATGGTTTGTGTCAGCATCAAGGGGAGGGAGACCCTGGGCCATGCGCTCGGGGTTTCGGAGCTTGGTGCCCTGCGGGTCAGGACGGCGGATGGTTGTCTCCATGAGGTGATGTGTGGCGAGGCCAGCGTAAGGATGGTTGCGGCGTGCTCCTGATCGATGTGGGCAACAGTCGCATGAAATGGGCGGTGCTGGGCTCAGCTGGTCCAGCCGCGTTTGGCGTGGCCATCCTGGATGCAGCCTCGCTGGATGCCATCTTGCTGCGCGCCTGGCCCGATCAGGTCCCGCCCCAGCAGGTGTGGATCTCCAATGTGGCCGGTCTCGAGGTGGCCCATCGCTTGCGCCTTGCGGTGCGGGATCGCTGGGATTTCGACCCGCGGTTTGTTTATGCCAAGCCCCAGGCCTTTGGGGTGCACTGTGCCTACAAAGCACCCATGCGCCTGGGTGCTGACCGCTGGGCCAAGCTGGTGGCTGCGCGGGCTACCATGAAAGAAAAGAATACCTGCATTCTCGATAGTGGCACGGCGCTGACCCTGGATGCCCTGGACAGCACGGGTCAGCATCTCGGTGGGCTGATCGCGCCGGGGTTCGCGCTGATGCAGCGCGCTCTGCTCAAGGAGACAGGGGGCATTCGTGCTGCCCTGGGAGCTGAACCATCCCTGAATGGCCTGGAGCCGGAAGGTTTCCTGGGTCAGGATACCGCCGGGTGTGTGGGTAATGGCTGTTTTCAGGCGGTGGTGGGGTTTGTGCAACGGGCCTTGCTGATGTTGCGCAAGCGCTGGCCCACAGGTTTTACGGTGCTGATCACAGGCGGCGACGCAGGGCGTTTGTTGCCCTACCTGCCCCGGCAGACCCGCCATGAGCAGCACCTGGTGCTGCAGGGGTTGGCCGTGATCGCGCGATGGGGTCAGATGAGGCACAATGAACAGCTTGCTCCACCGGCAAGTTGGATTCCTGGCGATACCCCGCTTGGGCAGAACCAGGCGGGGCCGGTGCGAAGTCAGGACGTTTTGGAGGATCAGGCTGGCGTAGCTCAGTCGGTAGAGCGGCTGCCTTGTAAGCAGTAGGTCGCAGGTTCGATTCCTGTCGCCAGCTCCATGTCATGTCATATAATCTCATAAAGGCCGTGCAGTGAGGACGTCATGCGCAAAGTGGTGGTTCTGGGTGGTTTGGCTGGATTGCTTTGCTGTGCCTGGTCCCAGGCTGCCCAGCTCGAGCTGGAACTGACCTGGGATCAACCCAAGGCCCAGCTGGATCTGCGGTTCTATGACATGCAGGACACCTGGCATGCGGTGCACAGCGCAGAACCGCAGGTGCGCTGGGGCGGGCCTTCTTCCCAGGATGATCCGCACATGGAACCTCGGAATGAGGAATGTAATCTCCCCACCGAGCCGCCGTTGCGGTATGTGGATAACAGGCCCACAACATGCGCCATACGCAGGATTACCCTGGAGTCCTTTCCAGATCCTGTCCAATTTCCCAAGCTCTATGCGGTCGAGGCAGAATATCTGCAGGATCCAGCAGGCGTGGGTGCAGTGCAGGCGCGGATCAGGGCATGGCAGGATGGCTCCCTGGTGTTCGATCAGGTCAGCACGCTTGAGGGTCCCGATGACATCTGGCGCTCCTTCGCCATCGAGCCCACCACAGGCACCTATGCAACCATCTATCCCATAGCTCCCATAGCTCCCATAGCCCCATGAGACCACATCCTGCGCCCATGACAGCATCCAGCATGAATCCTCTGCCACGGGATGAGTCGTCGCCGGGCCTGCAGGCCCGGCTGGCGCGCGTCATGCCCGAGCTCGAGTTTCGCGTCCATCAGCCCCTGATCGAGGCCATCAATCGCCTGAAAAAAGAGCGCGATGCAGTGATCCTGGCCCACAACTACCAGACGCCGGAGATTTTCCATGGCGTGGCCGATGTGGTGGGTGATTCCCTGCGTCTTGCCCGGGAGGCAGCACAGACTGATGCCACACGCATCGTGGTCTGCGGGGTCAACTTCATGGCGGAAACCGCCAAGCTGCTCAATCCGGACAAGACCGTGCTGATTCCAGATGCCGAGGCCGGTTGCTCCCTGGCGGAATCCATCACTCCTGACGATGTGCAACGGTTGCGCGCCGCCTATCCCGATGCCCCTGTAGTGGCCTATGTGAATACCTCGGCTGAGGTCAAGGCGTTGAGCGACGTGTGCTGCACCTCGGCCAATGCGGTGCAGATCGTGGAATCCCTTGGTGTGCCACGGGTGATCATGATCCCCGATGTGTTTCTGGCTCGCAACGTGGCCGCCGCGACCGCCGTGGAGATCATTGCCCACGATGGGCGCTGCATTGTCCATGAGCAGTTCAAGGCCCGCGACATCCGTGAGTTGCGCGAGGCCGATCCCGGGCTTGCCATCCTGGCGCATCCGGAATGCCCCCCCGATGTGCTCCAGGAGGCCGATTTTTCGGGCTCCACAGAAGCCATGGCTCGCTGGGTGGACCAGCACAAGCCCAGCCGGGTGGTGCTGCTCACCGAATGCTCCATGAGTGACAATGTGGCGGTTCAGCATCCCGAGGTGGATTTCCAGCGGCCCTGCAATCTATGTCCCTACATGAAGCGGATCACCCTGCCGAAGATTCTCCAGTGCCTCGAGTCCGAACGGGAGGTGGTCACCATTCCTGTCCACACAGCCCAAAGGGCCCGGCAAGCCATCGAGCGCATGCTGCAGCTGTCCGCATGATCCCCTTGCCCGCAGTGGTCCTGGAGGAGGTGGTGCGTCGTGCACTGCTGGAAGACCTGGGTCCCGGTGGAGACCCCAGTGGCGCGCTGGTGGCTGGAGACGCCATGGCCCGTGGGGAGATCGTGGCCCGCGAGGCTGGCGTGATTGCCGGACTCGAGGCGGTTGCCCTGGCCTTTCATCTGGTGGATGCCAGCGTGGCGGTGCTGCCTAAGGTCCGCGAAGGCGCGCATGTGGCTGCCGGCACGGTGCTGGTGAGCTTGGACGGGCCTGCGGCCGGCATGCTGGCTGCCGAGCGCACCGCACTCAACCTGCTGGCCCGCATGAGTGGCGTGGCCAGCGCCACTGCACACCTGGTGGAGCGGCTCCAAGGGCTCAGGGCCAGGGTGCTATGCACCCGCAAGACCATGCCAGGGCTGCGCGCTTTGGACAAGTACGCCGTACGGCTTGGCGGCGGCGTCAACCATCGCCTGGGGTTGGGGGATGGGGTGCTCATCAAGGACAACCATATCGCCTTGGCCGGTTCGGTGGGTGAGGCCATCCAGCGGGTGAAAGGCCGGGTGGGGCCCATGTGTCCCATCGAGGTGGAGGTGGAGGATCTGGCTGGCCTCGAGGAAGCTCTTGCCGGGGGAGTGGCCATGATCCTTCTGGATAACATGACGCCAGGGCAATGTGCCGCGGCCGTGCGCCTGGTGGCTGGATGTGTGCCCCTGGAGGCTTCTGGTGGCATCACGGTTGACAATGTCCGCGCCTATGGCGAGGCAGGCGTGGATTATCTCTCAGCCGGCTGGCTGACCCACAGCGCCCGCGCTCTGGATTGTTCGCTGGACATGCGCGGCCTGTAACCCCCCACCTCGTCGTCCTCTCAGCATTGCTCTCCATCACTGGGCACCAGTGGGCCATGCGGGTCATGGCAGGCTTGGCATATGTCGTGCATATGACAACATCATGTCATGCCCGATTGCTCGAGGAGGTCATCATGTTAGACCAGGTACAAGATACATCATCCATGGAGCTTGTCGCCAATACCCTGCTGACCACCCTGGAGCTGCAGATGGCCAGGCGGGAGCAGGAGTCCATGCCGCTCTACCAGCAGCCGCACCAGGAAGAGAGCTGCCAGATGGCGCCCGAGTTTGCGAGCAAATTGCTGCAGTGCCTCGGCAATCTGGGTCAGGATGCCGTGGACTACCAGCTGCTGGCGGTGTGCCTGCACCAGCAGCAGCAGGCCCTGGGGCGTGACATGGTCGCGTTTGTCGCAGAACTGGTTCGATTTGTCGCTATTGGCAGCCTTGGCTGGCAACAGCCAGAGGCGTTGCCGGCACAGCAGGAGCGCGAGCGGCTGTGGCTGGCTGTCTGCCATGTCGCTCACCTGATCGAGGTGCTGTTGGGCTACGATGCCCAGCAGAATCAGGCGACTGCCCAGCGCCTCAGGCAGCTGGAGGATGAACAGCAGCGGTTTCGCCAGGCCTTGGACTTCGTACCGGCGCCGGTGATGATCGCCGACAACGAGCGCATGCTCACCTTTGCCAACAAGGCTGCCCAGCAGCTGTTCAGTACCCAGGTACAGCACATTCGCCAGCGCCTGCCGGACTTCAGGCCAGAAACCATGATCGGCGGTTCCATCGACCAGTTCCATCGTTATCCACAGCACGTGGCCAGATTGATCGAGCATATGAATCCCCATGAACCGCATCGGGCAGAGATTCGCTTCGGGCCATCCACCTTCAGCTTCAGCAGTCTGCCGCTCATGGACCAGGAGCAGCGGCGCGTGGGTTCGGTGGTGCTGTGGAACGACATCACGGAAGAAAAACGCATCGAGCAGGAAATTGCCACGCTGCTGGAGAACTTGACCAAGACCGGCCAGCTGGATGGCCGGTTGGATGCCCAGGGCTCCACAGCCACCATCCGCCAGCTGCGCCTGGGCATCAACCAGCTGCTCGCCGCCCAGCAGCAGGTGGTGGAGTTGGCTCGGACTCTCATGGACGATCTGGCCCATGGGGATTTGCGGCTCAATGATAAGGCCGGTCTCACAGGTGCTGCCTTGGAGGTGCAGCAGACCTACAACGAGGCCATGCATAAGCTCGGTGATCTTCTGTGCCAGGTGGGCCTTACGGCCGATATGCTACAGGGCACGGCTCAGGCGCTGACCGAGGAGCAGGAGGCGCTCAACGTGCGCACAACACACCAGATGAACCACCTGCAACAGCTCAGCGTGACAGGTACACAGATGGCTTTCAGCAACCGCGCCATTGCCCAGATGGCCGGGGACGCCAATAGATCTGCCCAACAGACTGCCTCGCTGGCCGAGGCCAGCTTGCTGACCATGGAACAGGCGGCCCAGGCGGTCAGGACCATGACAGGCGAGGCTCACAAGACCGTCGATGTGGTGGAGACCATCCGCGAGATTGCCTTCCAGACCAATATCCTGGCTCTGAATGCAGCGGTGGAGGCCGCCCGGGCCGGTCATGAGGGCCGCGGTTTTGCCATTATTGCCCAGGAGATCCGCCTGCTGGCCGACCGGGTGCGCCAGGAACTGCAAGGCATTTCCAGCTGGCTTGCGAGCTTGTTACGGGAAACCACGCATACCACCAGCACCCTGGACCAGTCCATGGACCTGACCAGGGAGCTGACCCAGGCGGTTGCTGCCGTGCGTGACCGGCTCGGTCAGGTGGAGGAGGCCATGCTGCAACAGGACGCCGGTACCCAGTATATGTCCCAGGCTCTGCTGGCATTGGAGTGCGGAGTGCGGGATAATGAGAAAGTCATTGAGCGCGTCGGGATGGCCTCGGACCGGCTCCTGGGGGAGCTGGCAGCGTTGCATCACCAGCTGAACGGGTTTGCCGTGTCCTAAACTGGACACGACTAGAGAATCATCCGGGGCAGCCGCGGCCTCTGACGGTCCTGGAGGGAAGCATGGTTACCACGGATGTGAGTCAGTTGCGTCATGAGGTTCTGGGTTGCCCTCTGGCTCCGCCCTATCCTCAGGGCATGGCCGTGGTTCATGTGGGCATGGGTTGTTTCTGGGGGGCCGAACGCCTGTTCTGGTCCCAGCCTGGTGTGTATGTGACGGCGGTGGGTTATGCCGGAGGGCAAACCGCCAACCCCACCTATGCCCAGGTCTGCGGTGGCCGCACGGGCCATGCCGAGGTGGTCAGGGTGGTTTTCGATCCGCAGCACCTCGCTGTGCAGCGCCTCTTGCAGTTGTTCTGGGAGGGGCATGATCCCACCCAGGGCAATCGCCAGGGTCATGATGTCGGCACCCAGTATCGCTCCATGATCCTGTGGACCGATGAAGGGCAAAGGGAGCTTGCCCTGGCCAGTAAGGAGGCCTATGCTCGATGCCTGGCCATCAGGGGATATCCTCCCATCACAACAGCCATCGAGCCCCTGGATGCCTTTTACTTTGCAGAACCCTATCACCAGCAATATCTGGCCAAGAATCCAGAAGGGTATTGCGGTCTCGGTGGGACGGGAATCGCCTGCGCCTGGTGATGGCGTGTTGCCGAGGGTCGGCCTGGATGGCCAGGTTGCAGCCTGCAGGAGGGGCCCTGCGCAGCGGGACTTGGTCAGGTGCATCCTGGATCTGTATGTCATCTGTATGATTGTCTGTGGCTGTGGACCAAATAGAAAAATCTTTTGGACAGGCTGCTTTCCGCCATTGCTGGGCCACGATCAGAGATCAGGATAGCACCATGGTGAATGGACTGCTGGCTGCAGCATGGCAGCGCTTGCACAAAAAGCTGTTGTTTCTGGCGGTGATCCTGGGGGGCGCTGTGGCATGCAGTGTGGTGTTGTATCCTCTTGCCTTGCTGCTACTGCAGCATCTGCCCCCCTCCTACCGGGGTCTGTTGGAACTTGATGGCGGGCCAACAGAGGCATTGGCTGTGCTGCGCCACAGCGCGGCTTCGATCCCCTTGCTCAGCAACGCATGGCTCTTCATAGCCGTGGAGGTGGCGCAGGTGTTGTTGGCTCCCATTCCCGGAACGATACTGGGTCTGGCGGCGGGTTTTCTCTTTGGGTTCTGGAAGGGTATGGCGCTCTCCTTGGTGGGATTGACCATTGGCACCACGCTGGCCATGGGGATCGGGCGGCTGTTTGGAGAGCATGCCGTGCGGCGCTTTGTATCCAAGCGCCTCATGGAGCGTTTCGACGACCTGGTACAACGGGGTGGCTTGTGGGGTTTCTTCATGATTTTCCTGTTACCGGCCCTGCCTGATGACGCGGTGTGTTTTCTGGCCGGATTGAGTCGGTTGCCCCTGGGGCGGCTTGTTGCCGTGGCCATTCTGGGACGTCTCCCGGGCCATGCGGTATTGACCTTCGTGGGGGCCACGGCCGATGAAAACGCCCACGTCGCGCTTGGTGTCTTTGTGGTGGCCATGGTGCTGGCGGTTTTCGTGTGGCTTTTCGAGGAGCAGTTGTTGATCGTGCTGAAACGGTATGTCGGCCGTACATCATGAATGGCTCTTGCGCCAGCATGGTTTTTTTATGATAATAAAAGTCTTTCCATTGAAATGAGGTAAGGCATGGAAGCGGTCATCGAAACCGGCGGCAAGCAGTATCGCGTGCGCGAGGGCATGCTGATCCATGTGGAACGCCTGCCTGCAGCGCTGCGGGCAGCTGGGGTTGCAGGCGGCGAGGAAGAGGTGGTGTTCGACCGCGTGCTGGCGCATGGCAACGGTGCTGCGGTGGTGATGGGTAGGCCCTATGTGGCCGGGGCCTGTGTACGGGCCGTGGTCCAGGGCGCTGGCCGGGAACGCAAGGTGCACATTCTCAAGATGCGCCGGCGCAAGCATTACATGAAAAGACAGGGCCACAGGCAGCATTACACGGCGGTGCGTATCGTGGCCATCGAGCAGGGGCAAACAGCCGTCGCATCATCTGCCGTATAGGTTGTAGGGGCGGAGGGCATGCAGGAGCGCAGCACCGCATAGCAGGGAGATCATCATGGCACACAAGAAGGCAGGGGGCAGCTCCAAGAATGGGCGCGATTCCCATTCCAAGCGCCTGGGCATCAAGCGCTTCGGCTCGCAGCTGGTAGGGGCCGGGGAGATCATCGTGCGCCAGCGTGGTACCAGGTTCCATCCTGGCGCCGGCGTGGGCATGGGCCGTGACCATACCCTGTTTGCCACGGTGCCTGGTCGAGTGGTCTTTGGTTGCCACTGGGGCAAACCCACCGTGGCCATCGAGCCTCTGCCAGTTCAGCCATCCGCTGCTGAGGCTGTCTAGAACAAGCAAAGGGCCCTGACACGCGGTCTTGGGGCATGGGATCGCGGCGTCAAGCACCTGCGGGCGGGGTTTTGTTATGTTATTCGTGGACGAGGCATTGATCCATGTCCAAGGAGGGCATGGCGGTCAGGGTTGCATGAGCTTTCGTCGGGAGCGCGCTGTGCCCCGGGGTGGTCCGGATGGTGGCAATGGGGGTGATGGAGGCGATGTGGTCCTGCAGGCCAACGCCAACCTGAACACCCTCGTGGATTTTTGTGCCCGGCGTCTATTCCGGGCTCAGCGCGGCGGCGATGGTGGCAGCCGACACAAGGCAGGCGCCAGAGGTGCCGATTGTGTGATCCAGGTTCCACTGGGGACAATGGTGTTTGATGCCCATAGCGACACCCTGCTGGGCGAATTGCTGGAGCCCGAGGAGGTGTTGATCGTGGCTCGCGGTGGCCAACATGGCTTGGGCAATCGCCATTTCCGCACCAGCACCAATCGGGCGCCACGCATGGCCACTCCTGGGGAGGCAGGCGAGTTGGCCGAGCTGCGGCTAGAGCTCAAGATCCTGGCCGATGTGGGCCTTGTGGGACTGCCCAATGCCGGGAAATCCAGCCTGCTGCGCGCCATGAGTGCTGCCCGTCCCAAGGTGGCCGATTATCCTTTCACCACTTTACATCCCCATTTGGGCACTGTGGAACTTGATGACGAACACCGCTTTGTGGCAGCAGATATTCCGGGGCTTGTGGCCGGTGCCGCCGGTGGTGTGGGTCTGGGCAATCAGTTTCTGCGCCATGCCGAGCGCACCGGGCTGCTGGTGCAGGTGGTGGATGCCGCAGGTGCCGATGCGCAGCAGATAAAAGAGCAGATTGCCGTGGTGGAACACGAACTGCATGCCTTCGGCCTGGAAGGCAATGTGTATCCGCGCTGGCTGGTGCTGAACAAGATGGATCTGTTGACCGACAACGAGCAGGATCAGTTGCGCCTGGCGCTGCATGATATGCTCGATCCAGCCATGCCCTGCTTTTGGGTTTCCGCCCGTGACGGCAGTGGCGTAGAGGCGCTGTGCCAACAACTGGCTCATGCCGTAGCGGTTGCGACCCGGACACGACGCAGTCATGCCGTGTTTTCCCAGGAGGAGAGCGCCGTACTCCCTTGCCCCGCTGCCTGACGAACATGAACCAATGCATGGTGGTGAAGGTGGGCAGTTCGGTGCTCAGTAACCATGGTCGGGGCCTGGATCTGCAGTTGATGATGTCCCTGGCGCAACAGATCGCCTCCTTGCGGCGTGATGCCTGGCAGGTGGTACTGGTATCGTCGGGTGCAGTGGCAGCCGGTGTAGCGCGCCTGGGTCTGCAGCACAGGCCAGCGCGGCTGGATTCGTTACAGGCGCTGGCTGCCATGGGGCAGGTGGATCTGATGGCCGCCTACCAGCATTGCTTTGCTCACAAGAAACTGCGCATTGCCCAGGTCCTGCTGACCTATGACGACCTCAGGGATAGACGGCGTTACCTGAACACAGGCAGTGTGCTGCGCCGACTGCTGGGTCTCGGGGTGATCCCCATCATCAATGAGAATGATGTGGTGGCCACAGAAGAGTTGCGCTTCGGCGACAACGATACACTCTCAGCGCTGGTGGCCAATCTCCAGGAGGCTCGCTGGCTGGTGTTGTTGACGGACCAGGCTGGATTGTATGATCGGCATCCGGACGAGCCGGGTGCCCAGCTGGTCAGCAAGGCTCACGTCAATGAGCCATGGCTTGACGGGGCTGCCGCGCCCCAGGGCGGAGCCATGGGGCGCGGTGGTATGGCCAGCAAGCTGGATGCCGCCCGCCAGGCCGCCCGGGGCGGGACCACCACAGTGGTGGCTGCGGCCAGGAGCCATGAGCCGCTGCTGGCAGTGGCAGCGGGGCAGCCGCCAGGCACGGTCCTGTTGCCCGCTGCTCCGGCTTTGCAGGCGCGCAAATCCTGGCTTGCAGCCCAGCGCAGCCTCAGGGGAACCTTTCAGGTGGACGATGGCGCGGTCCATGCCTTGCACCACGGCAAGCGCAGTCTTTTGGCCATCGGCGTGCAGGCCGTGACAGGTACTTTCGAGCGGGGCGATATGGTGGGCTGCACGGACAGCAGCGGCACACTCATTGCCCAGGGCTTGAGTAATTATCCCTCCCAGGAGGCCTTGCGCATCATGGGTTGCCCCAGCCATACCATTGCCGCCGTGCTGGGGTATGCCCATGAGCCTGAACTCATCCATCGCGACAACCTGGTGCTCATCGGTTCCCCTGCCTTACCGGGCGATGGAGCCGCAGATGCAGCCCGCGCCGCCGAAACCCCAGAAACCGAAATCAGCGGAACCAGATAACGCGCCACCAGGCTTCTCAGGGAGTGGCATGCCAGATGGTCAGGTGTGGGTCTCGCCCGGACTGCTGGCCGCCTGCTGGGCAAGTTTGAGGGCGAGGATGCGGGCACTGAGCCTGCTTTTGTGGCGTGCCGCCTTGTTCTTGTGAATGACGCCCTTGTTGACCATGCTATCGATCATGCCCTGGGCTTGCCGATAGGTGATCTGAGCCTCATCGGTCGAGCCTGCCGCTACAGCACTCAAGACCTTTTTAATGGCGGTGCGCATGCTGGATCGATGGCTGCGGTTGCGCAGGCGACGTTCCTCGTTCTGCAGGACCCTTTTCTTGGCTTGTTTGGTGTTGGCCATGATTCGCCTCAGAAAAGCTCATATCATAGCGCTCATCCTGGGTAGAGGCAAGCCATTCATGGCAAGGATTGAGGGCTTGTGATCGCCCTAAGCCCGGGGATGGTGGGCCTGATGAATGGCCTGCAACCTGCTGAGCGCGATATGTGTGTAGATCTGTGTGGTACTCAGTTGGGCATGGCCCAGGAGCAGCTGAACGGTGCGCAGATCGGCGCCATGGTTGAGCAGGTGGGTGGCGAAGGCATGGCGCAGGCTGTGGGGGGACAGGGGTCTTGTGATGGCAGCCCGGATGGCATAGCGCTTGATGAGATACCAGAAGGCTTGACGGGTCATGGCCTCCTTGCGCCTGGTGACAAAGAGGGCATCGGCCTGATGGCGGCCCAGCAACGCGGGACGCGCCTCGGCCATATAGCGCTGCACCCAGTGCATGGCTTCTTCCCCCATGGGGACGAGGCGTTCCTTGCCTCCCTTGCCGCGCACCAGCACGGTGGCCTGACGGAGGTTCAGGCTGGAAACAGGCAGATCGACCAGTTCTGTGACGCGCAGCCCGGTGGCATAGAGGGTTTCCAGCATGGCCTTGTCACGCAGACCCTCTGCCGTGGCCGAAGAAGGTGCCTGCAAGAGGGCGTCCACCTCGGTCTCGCTGAGAAAATGTGGCAGTTTGCGCCCCAGGCGAGGACCTGACAAGGTGGCGGTGGGATCTTCCTGTATGGTGCCCTCCAGCAGCAGGTGGCGATAGAAGCGTCGCAGCGCCGCGCGGCGTCGGGCAGCGGTGCGCGGGCTGTCACCCCGAACGGCACAGGCGCTGAGGTAGTCCTGCAGGTGGGGTCTCCTGGCCTCCAGCAGGGGGATGCCCTGTTGCCCCAGGTGAAGGCGCAGATCCTCCAGGTCATGGCCGTAGGCAGCGACGGTGTTGGCGGCGAGGCCATCGTTGAGCCAGAGGATATCCAGGAAGCGCTTGATCTCTGCTGCGCATTTGCCCTGCGTGGTTTTCATGGGAACCACCATAGCATGCTTTGCCTCGTTCATGGCGATCACCTGGTCAGCAATGCATCACAGGGCAGCAATTCTCAGGCTATGAACCAGGATGGTGCATGCGCTTTACGAAGCGTCCACAGTGGTGCATGGTATGTCCCATGGATCAATGTATGGGACATGCCATGCAATGAAATCATATCCTATACTCACATCAGCACATATCAAAGAAGAGCAAAAGAAGGATATTAAAAATACACACCAGGAGGATTTTTCATGTCTGAGAAAAATGGTTGTATTACCGTCGTGCTGATGTTTTTGATGACTGCCGCAACCTGTTTTTCCTCTGATGAATATCAGTGGAAACTCGTCGATACAAAAGAAGATTGCCAGATATATACCAGCGCCGTTCCCGGCAAAGAGTATATTGCGGCCAAGACCACATGCATTATTCCTACACGAATAGAAGTGATTGCCACAGTTTTGCGAGACATCCCGAACTACCCAGAATGGATGCACGACTGCAAAGCAACAAAAATGTTGAAAACGATCGATGATGAGAAGGATGTTTTCATCTTCTGGTTCCGTCAGCATATTGCTCTGCTGGCAGACCGGGATATCATTCTGAAAAGCAAAACCGTGATTGATATGCAAAACAGCACCAACCTGGTTTATGCCGACTCCACAAATGAACTGCCCTATGATTCCGGCAAGGGATATGTCCGGATGCCTTCATTTCACTCACTGTTCACGCTCCAGTGGGTAGACCGGGAGCACACCAGAGTCACTTTTATGATCGATCCGGATCTTGGATCCGGCGTACCACCCGGAATTGCCAATAGCAATATCAAGTCGACGCCCTTCAAAAGCTTACAGAGCATGATGAAGATGGTGAAAAAATCAAAATATATTGAAGCGTCCAAAACGTCCAAGTACAACAAGATGGCCGAGGATTTTTTAAAAGCCGGGCATAAATAAACCGGGCATAAACAAACATGAGTCTGGACCCGATGAGCGATTTAATTTCCCATCAATTGTAATATAAGAGGGTGTCTGGCCTGAGGTTGTCCGGCAGCGCTGTGCCATTCACCGTATCCGAAATGTGCTGGTGAGAGCGCCCAAGAAAGCCCTCAATCATATCTTCTGCTGCCTGTTCTGGACGATGCCCGGGATGAAGCCAAACAGTTTATGTCCCGCTACAGCCCGGAGTTCCCCACCCCTTGTGAGACCTTAGCCAGGCGCCTTGAGGAATGCCTTGCCTTCTACCGCTTCCCCGAGCGTCACTGGACACATCCGCACCAGCAATGTCATCGAGCGGGCCTTCAAAAAGAGGTTGAGAGAAGCACCAGAGTGGTGGGCCGCTTGCCGAACGAGACCGCGGCCCCGTCGATGTTTTTCAGTTTCCCAGATGAAGAGAGGCTCATGTGGAGCAAGTCAGGATGAGAGCTGAGGATATTTCCTGGATAGAGGAGGCATCAAAGGCGTTGGAGCAAGAAGCAATCAAACTGGCATCCTTAGAGGAGGCACTGCTTGCTTACAATGATTGATTGAGATGGTAGATAGGGTATAGGGTGTGGCTGGATCGAATTTCCACCTGTTATGGGGTGCAGCCTTTGCGCGCAAAGGGCCATTCGTTCCTCAGTTTGCTTTTTGCTTCCGGTGAATTACGAAGCGTTATCTTAAAACACAAAGGAGGTCATCACATGAGAGACGTTTTCTTTTTTGATGCAATGTTAACCCCGAAAATTATCACTTTTGTTTATTGGTTACTATTGTTTGGTTCTGTTGTCTCAGGGCTTGGTTCAATGTTTAGAGGCTATGGTGGAGTAACTTCCAGTGGGATCCTCATGGGGACTGGGATGATTGTTGGTGGCGCAGTGGCAGCAAGGATTTGGTGTGAATTGTTGATTGTACTTTTTAAGATCCACGAGAACATCAAAAAGGTTGCTGACAAATAGAGCATGGTGTCCCGAAAGTGGTGGAATATCGGTATATCCTAACCTATTGAGGAAAGCCAACCATCAGGGTGAAGATATACCGATGCAGAAAGGATCCCGTAGGGGACCGGAATTGACTGTGTCAGAGCTGGGGGTGTCCATGAGAGCACCGGGGCCGCTGTGGGGAAAGAGCGGCTCTCCCGCTCCAGTGTTTCACGGGCGCATCAAGCCCTCAAGGAACCCTTCAACAACTGGCACCGCCGTGACCTGTCCCTCGAGGAAATAGGAAATAATTCACCTCTTCCTGGACGGCATCTACCTGGGAGTAAGGGATACCAGTCGTAATAAGGAAGCTGTGCTGGTAGTCCATGGCACCACCCGCAAAGGGAGACGGCTAGCCCTGCGCCTGAACCTCAACGCAACCGCCTATCTCACTTTCGCTGTCTAACCATCAAAGATACATGTGAGGAACTGTGGGGGGTGTCTCTTCCATCATTGGCAAGTAAATTGCAAAACAGCGTTTGCTGTGATGGTGTGTGGGCGTGGCAAACGCTCTGCACTGGCCCAACGAGGTGAGGTGATGGTGTCCAATAAAACGAGTTGTATGTTCCTGGCGATAGTCCTTCTGGTGGGGCTGGATGGGGGCAGTCAAACCGCCCGGGCGCAAACCGGTGCGGCACGGCAAGTAGTCAATGAGCAAATCAAGACCGAGCAGATGGCGCAGCAGTCCCAGCGCCGCATCGACTCCCTGGATGACGAAAGCACGCGCATGCTGAACGAATATCGCGACCTGATGACCCAGAACGACAGCCTGCGCGGCTATGTCAAGCAGCTCGATGCCCAGGTGCGCTCCCAGGACGAGGAGCTTGCGGCATTGAACGAGCAGATCAGCCAGGTGGAAAACACCTCCCGGGAGGTGTTGCCCATGATGGCCAGAATGCTCCAGACCCTCAACTCGTTCGTGCAGCTCGACATGCCTTTTCTACCTGAGGAACGCCGCAAGCGCCTCGATGGCCTACAGGCCATGATGGATCGTGCCGATGTCTCGGTGGCCGAGAAATACCGCCGCCTCGTGGAGGCCTATCAGATAGAAATGGAGTACGGACGGACGGTTGAGTCCTATGAGGGCCAGCTGGGAGAACGCACCGTGGATTTCCTGCGCCTGGGGCGTGTTGGCCTCATGTATCGGACCATGGATGGCCGTGAAGCGGGTTATTGGGACCAGGGCCAGAAAAAATGGGTCATTGCCAATGAATATGCGGAACCCATGCGGTTGGCGCTGAAGATTGCCCGCAAGCAGGCCGCTCCGGACCTGATCATCGCTCCTGTGCCGGCCGCCAGGATGGGCGCGTCATGAGTTGCTTGAGCCAAGGCAAGAGCACCATGCTTTTGGGCCGTGGCCTGCTGGCCTGGTCTCTGGCGATGGGGACATGGGCACAGCTGCACGCAGCCCCTGCGAGCCTGGATGAGCTGCTGCGCGCCACCCGCCAGGCACGGCAGGAAGAAGCGCGCCTGAACGAGGAGCGCGAGGCCGCCTTCTTGGCCCAGCGCGATAAGCGTGCTGCCTTGCTGGCCGAGGCGCGCGCCGAGCATCAGCGCCTGAGCAAGGACTCTGCGGCCCTTTCGGCAAGGTTCGATGACAATGAAAAGAAGCTGACAGCGTTGCAGCAGGCCCTGGAGAATCGCTCGGGCAGCCTTGGGGAGATCTTCGGTGTGGTCAAGCAGGTCAGTGGCGATGTGGCGAGTATCCTGCACAATTCCATGATCACAGCCCAGTACCCTGATCGCGACGGCGTGCTGAGCGATCTCTCCCAGGCCAGGACACTGCCCTCCATGGGCAAGCTCGAGGCCTTCTGGTACGAGATGCTCCGGGAGATGACCGAGACCGCCCACGTGAGCCGTTTCAAGACCAGGGTGATCCTGGCTTCCGGGGAGCCCAAGGAAACGCAGGTGGTGCGCATTGGTCCATTCACGGCGGTGGCTGACGGGCACTATCTGACCTATCTGCCATCCACCAGGCAATTGACCGAGCTCTCGAGACAGCCATCCGGACGCCTGCACGCCATGGCAGAGTCGCTCAGCAAGGCCACATCTGGTTTCGTGAAGGCAGTGGTGGATCCCAGCCGCGGCGTGATCCTGGCGCTGTACAGCCAGCGGCCCACCTTGCTGGAACGAATCAACCAAGGCGGCATCGTGGCCTATGTGATCATAACGGTCGGGGTGATCGCTGCGCTGCTGGCGGTCTATCAGTTCTTTCATTTATGGGCTGTGGGTGGCCGGGTCAAGCGCCAGCTGCGGCAGATCAAGGAGCCCAAGCCGAATAATCCCCTGGGGCGGGTGCTGGGCGCTTTCAAGGGGGATCCTGCCCGGCTGCAGGACAAGGAGAGCGCCGAGGTGCTGGAGTTGCGCCTGTCGGAAGCCGTCTTGCGGGAGATGCCTGCCCTGGACCGTTTCCAGTCTTTTTTGAAGCTGGCGGTGGCTGCAGGGCCGCTTCTGGGGCTGGTGGGCACGGTGGTGGGCATGATCGTGACCTTCCAGAGCATGACTGAATCCGGGGCGGGTGATCCACAGATCATGGCGGCGGGTATTTCCCAGGCCATGGTGAATACCGTATTGGGTCTGGGGGTGGCCGTGCCCCTGCTGTTTATCAATGCGGCATTGGCGGCACGTTCCAAGTCCATTCTGCAGATCCTTGACGAGCAGGCGGCTGGGTTGTTGGCCGAGCGTCTCGAGGCCGAGATCCATGCTTGATATGCTGCTGGGATGGGGGCCATTGCGCGATGTGCGCGAGCTGATGGCGGCGGGGGGGCCGATTGTGGTTTGGATCTTCGTGGCCTGTGTGGTGCTGTGGGCCATGATCGCCGAGCGCTATTGGTTTTTTTGGGTCATCCTGCCCCGGAGAATGCGTGAGCTACAACAGCAGTGGCAACGACGCACCGATCACCATTCCTGGTTTGCCCGCATGATTCGCACCGCCATGATTTCCCGTCTGCGCGTGGAGATGAGCGCCGGCATGCCGGTGCTGCGGGTGCTGGTGCCCTTGTGTCCACTGCTGGGTCTGTTGGGCACCGTCAGCGGCATGCTGGAGGTGTTCGATGCCATGGCGGCACGCGGCACGGCCGATGCCCGCACCATGGCAAGCGGTATTTCCCAGGCCATGATCTGTACCATGATGGGGCTTGCGGTGAGCATCAGCGGCCTGTTTCCCATCTATCAGTTCCAAAGCCGCATCCGCCGCCTGACCGAGCTGGTGGCGGACCGTCTGATGTATTGAAAATGAAGAGGCCGGGATGAGACTCAGGCGGCAGCGACATCTCGAGGAGGAGCAGGCTGGTATCGATCTGGCGCCCATGCTGGATTTCGTCCTCAACCTGCTGATCTTTTTCATCGTGACCGCTGTCTTCGTCAAGGAGATGGGCATGAATGTGAGCAAACCGGGTGCTGCTTCTGCCGAGAAAAAGGCGAGCGAGGCAATCGTGGTGGCCATCCGACCTGGTGATGTCATCTTCGTGGATCGAAGGGTCGTGGATCTGCGGGCGGTGCGAGCCAATATCGAGCGGCTCCACGCCCAGAAACCCACAGCGCCTGTGGTGATCATTCCTGACCGGGAGGTGGCAAGCGGCGTGTGGGTGGAGGTCATGGATCAGGTGCGGCTGGGTGGCGTGCAGAACATTTCTTTGGCCACCGGAAATATGGGGTCGTGATATCCATGGGATACAGCAGGACTTGGTCATGGGCCATGCACATGAGGTGGGCATGAGACCGCATCGCCACGCGGGGCAGGAAGAGGAGACCGTGATCGACCTTGCCCCCATGCTGGATTTCGTCCTCAACCTGCTGATCTTTTTCATCGTGACGAGTTCCTTCATCAAGGAGCCCGGCGTCACGGTGCTGCGGCCCACTGCCCAGACCGCAACCCATCAGGAACGGGGCAACATTCTCATTGCGGTGCGTCCCGATGGTCAGGTGTGGATCGACAAAAAACCCGTGGCTGTGCAAGATGTGCGGGCTCTGGTGGAGCGCATGCATGCCGAACGTCCCGAGGACACCGTGGTGATCGTGGCCGATCACCTGGCCAAGACGGGTATCGTGTCCGATGTCATGGACCAGGTGCGCGCCGGCGGCGTGGAGATGGTCTCCATTGCCGCACGTCTGCCTGGCGCCTGATGGCCGCCGGTCCGCTACGCATGTTGGTCTCTTTTGGTCTTGCGTTATGCATGGCCTGCGCCTTCTTCTGGCTGATGCACTGGCCCATCCGGGGAGCGCGGGCGACCATCGAAAAGCACGAGCCCATGATGACCATCGATTTCGTGCGCCTTGCCCACAAC